>ERZ1023183.15-NODE-15-length-78598-cov-11.295049_pt1 | contig 78598 bp, 72 predicted proteins | sample MGYA00521095_ERZ1023183 | MGnify/ENA primary metagenome ERZ1023183 (study PRJEB32759, sample SAMN07749889) | skin metagenome | biome: transportation; feature: city; material: polyester macromolecule | host: Homo sapiens | place: Hong Kong:TW line | collected... | reverse complement strand
TGCCTCCTCGTGCGGGTTCCCGGATGCACGGAGTGCGCCGGCTGCCCCCGCTAGGGCGCGAGATCCGCGAGGAGATCGCCGTGCTTCTCGAGCCGCGGCGGCAGGTCCCACACGAGCACCTGCTCGAACCGCCCGCCGTCGGCGCCGGTCTCGACCTCCTCCCACGTCCGCGGGGTCGCCACGCACGGCAGCTCCCGTCCGCGCAGCGCGTAGGGGGTGATCGTCGTCTTCGCCGCGACGTTCTGGCTCCAGTCGAGGAGCACCTTCCCGGGCCGGATCGACTTCGTCATCGACGAGACGACGAGCTGCGGCATCGAGCCGACGAGCTCGCCGGCCAGGGTCTTGGCCAGGTCCCGCACCTGGTCGCTCGTGAGGTCGCCGCCGAGCGCCGCGTACAGCTGCATTCCCTTGCTGCCGCTCGTGACGGGGTGCAGCTCCATCCCCAGGCCGCCGAGGCGCTCCCGGACCGCGAGGGCGACGGTCGCGCACTCGAGCAGGCCCGCGCCGGTGCCGGGGTCGAGGTCGATGACGAGACGGTCGGGGTTGCGGCGTTCGCCGGTCTCCCGGTCCACGCGCCACTGCGGGACGTGGAGCTCGATCGCGTTGAGGTTGACCAGGTAGCTGAGGGCCGCGACGTCGTCGACGTGGGGGTAGGTGACGTCGTCGATCCGCGTGCGCGGGAGCCAGTCGGGCGCACCGGCGGGGACGTTCTTCTCGAAGAACCCCTCGGAGCCGACGCCGTGCGGCCAGCGGACCCGGGTGACCGGTCGGTCGCGCAGGTGGGGCAGGAGCAGCGGGGCGACGGCGGCGTAGTGCGCGAGGACCTCGCCCTTGGTCGTCTCCGTCGCGGGGAAGAGGACCTTCGACAGGCTCGTCAGGCGCAGGGTGCGTCCGTCGACGACGGCGCGGGTCACCTCGGGCTGGTCGACCACGGCCGCTCCGCTCAGGACCTGCCGGACGCCAGGCGCCCGGGCGTGAGGTCAGGCCGGACCCCGAGGAAGGTCGGCTGTCGCAGCCTGCCGGAGTCGGCGTGGCCGAGCGCGCGGAGCTCGACGACGAGCTCCGGAGCCACCCACGTCGCGCCGGCGGCATCGACCCGCGGCACGTCGTCGGAGAACGGGGAGGCCTCGCGCACCAGCGGCTCGAGCGCGGCCGTGAGTCGCTCTGCGGCGGCGCCCGAGACACCCGACCCGACCCGACCCGCGTAGCGCCAGCCGCCCGCCCCGTCGGGCTGGCCGACGAGGAGCGCCCCGATCCGTCCCGAGCCGTTCGACTCGGGCCGCCAACCCCCGACCACGGCCGACACGGTGAGGCGGTGGGCCGACTTCACCCAGTCCCCGCTGCGCCGTCCCGGCAGGTAGGGCGCGGAGCGCCGCTTGCTGACGACTCCCTCGAGCCCGGACTCCCGGGTGGCCTCGAAGAGCGCCGCGCCGTCGTCGTGGACCTGCGGCACCTGGCAGTGCAGCCCGTCGAGGTCGAGGGCCTCGAGCAGCCTGCGGCGGTCGGTCCACGGCAGGTGGGTCACCCCGGTCCCCGCGACCCGCAGGACGTCGAACACCATGAACGTCACGGGGCGGGTCGCGGCCAGGCGCTCGGCCCGCCCGCGGTCGCGCACATGCATCCGGTCGGCGAGCGCGGCGAACGACGGGGCACCGTCCCGCAGCGCGATGACCTCGCCGTCGAGGAGGACGTCGTCGGCGACGCGGCAGAGCGAGCGCAGCTCGGGAAAGGTGTCGGTGACGTCGCGCCCGGACCGGGAGAGCAGCCGCACGGCGCCGTCGTGGACGTCCGCGAGGAGCCGCATCCCGTCCCACTTGACCTCGTGCACCCACTCGCGGCCCGTGGGCACCCCCTCGCCCGCGATCGCGAGCATCGGCTCCGCGGCGGGGCGGGCGTCGTCGGCCATGCACCCATCCTGCCGCAGCGAGGGTGCGACGATGGGGCTCCGGGCGCCGACGTGGGTCGGTGCGGCGACGGAGGGAAGCACCGTGCGACCGATCTGGAAGGGCGCCGTCTCGTTCGGGCTCGTCAACGTGCCCGTCCGCCTGTACAGCGCGACCGAGAACCACGACGTGCAGTTCCGCCAGGTGCACCGCGAGGACGGCGGGCGCATCAAGTACCAGCGGGTGTGCTCCGTCGACGGCGAGCAGGTCGCCTACGAGGACATCGCCAAGGGGTACGAGACCGAGGACGGGAGGATGGTCGTCCTCACCGACGAGGACCTCAAGGAGCTGCCGGTCCGCTCCTCGAAGGAGATCACCGTCGAGAAGTTCGTCCCGCGCGAGCAGATCGACCCGATCTACTTCGACAAGACGTACTACCTCCAGCCCGACCAGTCGGCGATGAAGGCGTACGTCCTGCTGCGCGACGCGCTCGTCGGCGAGGACCGGATCGCCGTCGCGACGGTGTCGATCCGCACGCGGCAGACGATGGCCGTGCTCCGGGTGCGCGAGGACGCGATCGTCCTGCAGACGATGCTGTGGCCGGACGAGGTGCGGGCGACCGACGAGCTCAGCGACCTCGACGAGGACGTCCACGCCAGCGACAAGGAGCTGGCGATGGCCAAGGTCCTCATCGAGCAGCTCGCGGGTGACTACGACCCGAGCGAGTACGAGGACGAGTACGAGGCAGCTGTGAAGGAGCTCGTCGAGACCAAGCTCGAGGGCGGCGAGGTGCGAGCCCCGGCCGAGAGCGAGGAAGCCGGCGGGGAGGTCGTCGACCTGCTCGCGGCGCTGGCGAAGTCGGTCGAGAAGGCGAAGGCCGCCCGCGGCGAGGCCCCGGACGGCGCAGGAGAGTCGGACGACGCGGGGGAGTCGGACGACCACGCCGACGAGGCACCCCGGAAGACTGCCGCGAAGAAGACGACCGCGAAGAAGACGGCGGCGAAGAAGACGACCGCGAAGAAGGCGGCGACCAAGAAGACAGCGACCAAGAAGACGGCCCCGAAGAAGGCGAGCTGAGGTCCGGGGGAGGATCACCCCCATGCCCGAAGGCCACACCCTCCACCGGCTCGCCCACGATCTCGACGACGCCTTCGCCGGGACCGCGCCGCGGGCCTCGTCACCCCAGGGCCGGTTCGAGGACGGGGCGGCGCTCCTCGACGGCCGGGCCTGGCGCGGTGCGTCCGCGTGGGGCAAGCACCTCTTCGTCGCGTTCGACGGCGATCTCGTCCTCCACGTCCACCTCGGGCTGTACGGGAAGTTCCACGTCCATGCCGGTGACTACGCCGCGACGGGGGCGCCCGATCCGGTCGGGCAGGTCCGCCTGCGGCTGCTCACCGCCGACCGGCTCGCCGAGCTGCGCGGTGCGACGGCGTGCGAGGTGCTCACCCCCGCGGAGGCGGAGGCGATCCAGGCCCGGCTCGGGCCCGACCCCCTCCGCCCGCTCGACGAGCTCAACGACCCCGAGCGGGCGTGGCAGCGCGTGCACCGCAGCCGGACGGCGATCGGGCCGCTGATCATGGATCAGGCCGTCCTTGCCGGGGTGGGGAACGTCTACCGCAGCGAGGTGCTCTTCCGGCACCGGCTCGACCCGGCGAAGCCCGGCTCCGCCCTGCGCGAGGACCGGTGGCGGGCGGTGTGGGACGACCTCGTGCGGCTCATGCCGATCGGCGTCGCGACGGGCCGGATCCTCACGGTCGAGGAGGACGTCGTCGCCGCGGAGGCCGCGCTCGCGGCGGGTGAGCCCGTCCCCGTGCCCGACCCGCTCGTGCCGTACGTCTACAAGCGGACGGGGGAGGCGTGCTTCGTCTGCGGGTCGCGGGTGCGCACCGCGGTCGTCGCCGGCCGCAACCTGTTCTGGTGCGGTCGCTGCCAGCGCCGCTGACGGCTGTTCGCCGGGGGCGTAACCGGGGCGTGCGGAGCCGCGGAACATCGGGCCGCCGGGTCAGCGTTGACCCCCGCAGGACGGGAGCAGGGCCCGCACCACCGGTGCGACGTCCGACCCCGTGACTAGCATCGACGGCACGTCGCTCGGTCCGCCGCAGCGCCGCGACCAACGGAGGAGCACGCATGTTCGAAAGGTTCACCGACCGCGCCCGCCGCGTCGTCGTCCTCGCCCAGGAGGAGGCGCGGCTGCTCAACCACAACTACATCGGGACCGAGCACATCCTCCTCGGCCTCATCCACGAGGGCGAGGGTGTCGCGAGCAAGGCGCTCGAGGGCCTGGGCATCTCGCTGGAGTCGGTCCGCGAGCAGGTGCAGGAGATCATCGGCCAGGGCCAGCAGGCGCCCTCGGGCCACATCCCGTTCACGCCGCGCGCGAAGAAGGTCCTCGAGCTGTCGCTGCGCGAGGCGCTCCAGCTCGGCCACAACTACATCGGCACCGAGCACATCCTCCTCGGCCTCATCCGCGAGGGCGAGGGCGTGGCCGCGCAGGTCCTCGTCAAGCTCGGGGCGGACCTGGGCAGCGTGCGCCAGCAGGTGCTCCAGCTCATCTCCGGCTACCAGGGCGGCAAGGAGGGCGCGACCGCCGGCGTCGGCGCCGGTGGCGCCGCCGAGGGCACGCCCGCCGGCTCGCTCGTGCTCGACCAGTTCGGCCGCAACCTCACCCAGGCCGCCCGCGACGGCTCGCTCGACCCGGTCATCGGGCGCGAGAAGGAGATCGAGCGCGTCATGCAGGTCCTCTCGCGCCGGACGAAGAACAACCCGGTCCTCATCGGTGAGCCCGGCGTCGGCAAGTCCGCCGTCGTCGAGGGCCTCGCGCAGGACATCGTCGCCGGGGACGTGCCCGAGCCACTGAAGGACAAGCAGGTCTACACCCTCGACCTCGGCTCGCTCGTGGCCGGCAGCCGGTACCGCGGTGACTTCGAGGAGCGCCTGAAGAAGGTCCTCAAGGAGATCAAGACCCGCGGCGACATCATCATCTTCATCGACGAGATCCACACCCTTGTCGGTGCGGGCGCCGCCGAGGGTGCGATCGACGCCGCGAGCATCCTCAAGCCGATGCTCGCCCGCGGCGAGCTCCAGACGATCGGCGCGACGACGCTCGAGGAGTACCGCAAGCACATCGAGAAGGACTCCGCGCTCGAGCGCCGGTTCCAGCCGATCCAGGTCGACGAGCCCTCGATCGCCCACGCGATCGAGATGCTCAAGGGTCTGCGCGACCGCTACGAGGCGCACCACAAGGTGACGATCACCGACGCCGCGATCGTCGGCGCCGTGACGATGGCCGACCGCTACGTCAACGACCGCTTCCTGCCGGACAAGGCGATCGACCTCATCGACGAGGCCGGCGCGCGCCTGCGGATCCGCCGCCTCTCGGCCCCGCCGGAGCTGAAGGCGATGGACGAGCGCATCGCCGAGGTCCGCAAGGAGAAGGAGTCGGCGATCGACAGCCAGGACTTCGAGGGCGCCGCGCGGCTGCGCGACCAGGAGAAGACCCTCATCGAGGAGAAGGCGACCCGCGAGGAGGCGTGGAGGAACGGAGACCTCGACGTGGCCGCGGTCGTCGACGAGGAGGTCATCGCCGAGGTCCTCGCCGCCTCGACCGGCATCCCCGTCTTCAAGCTCTCCGAGGAGGAGAGCAGCCGGCTGCTCAACATGGAGGCCGAGCTCCACAAGCGGGTCGTCGGCAACGACGAGGCGATCAAGGCGCTCTCCCAGGCGATCCGCCGCACTCGTGCCGGTCTGAAGGACCCGCGCCGCCCCGGTGGTTCGTTCATCTTCGCCGGCCCGACGGGCGTGGGTAAGACCGAGCTCGCCAAGGCGCTCGCCGAGTTCCTCTTCGGCGACGAGGACGCGCTCATCACGATGGACATGTCCGAGTTCGCCGAGAAGCACACGGTCAGCCGGCTCTTCGGCTCGCCCCCCGGCTACGTCGGCTACGACGAGGGCGGTCAGCTCACGGAGAAGGTGCGCCGCAAGCCGTTCTCCGTCGTCCTCTTCGACGAGGTCGAGAAGGCCCACCCGGAGATCTTCAACAGCCTTCTCCAGGTGCTCGACGAGGGCCGCCTGACCGACTCGCAGGGTCGCAACGTCGACTTCAAGAACACCGTCATCATCATGACGACGAACCTCGGAGCGCGGGACATCTCCAAGGGTGTCCTCGGGTTCTCGGCCGGTGCGGAATCGATGACGGAGTACGACCGGATGAAGGCGAAGGTGAACGGGGCGCTCAAGGAGCACTTCCGGCCGGAGTTCCTCAACCGGGTCGACGAGACGATCGTGTTCGCCCAGCTGACGCCGGCCGAGATCGAGAAGATCGTCGAGCTCGAGATCGCCAAGCTCGACGCGCGCCTGAAGGACAAGGACATGGGCATCGAGCTCACGACCGAGGCCAAGGCGCTGCTCGCCAAGCGCGGGTACGACCCCGTGCTCGGGGCACGGCCGCTCAAGCGGACGATCCAGCGCGAGATCGAGGACGTCCTGTCGGAGAAGATCCTCTACGGCGAGCTCGGCTCGGGGGAGATCGTCGCCGTCGGTGTCGAGGGCGAGGGCAAGGAGGCGACGTTCACGTTCGCCGGCGCCCCGAACACCTCGGCGCTCGAGATCCCGCTCGTCGAGGCGGGCGACACGTCCAGCGACTGACGTCGTTCCGTGCACACGAACGAGGGGCGGTGACCGATCCGGTCACCGCCCCTCGTCGTGCCAGCGGGGCGGGCCGTCAGGTGCCCGGAACGATGCCCGCTCGAGCGGCGCCGCGCCAGCGGGAGGTCATCGGACCGCGTCGTCGGCCAGGAGCGCGTCGAGCTTCCCGTAGCCCTCCTGGACGCCGGTCTCCATTCCGGCGGCCAGAATCCCTTCCCGGGCCTCGAAGGAGTCGACGAGCGACTGCGAGTGCAGGCGGGTCCAGCCATCGCCGAGGTCCTCGAACGTCAAGGTGTCGAGGAACACGCCGTCGGGCATCCCCTCGAAGGTGGTGGTCTGGACGATGCGGTCCTCCCGGACCTCGTGGAAGCACCCGCGGAAGGCGTACTCCTCGCCGGCCCCGTCGACGTGGACGAATCGCCACGAGCCGCCGCGTCGGGTGTCCCAGTGCTCGATCCGGGTGCTGAGGTCACTCGGCCCGACCCACCGGGCGTAGAGCTCGGGGTCGGTGTGGGCACGGAAGATCTGGGCGGGGGTGGCCGGGAAGTCCCGGGTGATGCGGATGATCGGGATCTCGGGGTCGGCCTCGATCCGGGCGGTGGTCAGGTGGTCGGTCATCGTCATGCTCCTTCGGGTGCGGTGGTGGTGTCGCCGGTGCGGGTCGGTTGGTCGGTGAGGGGGTGGTCGGCATCGGCGAGGACGGCGGCAAGGCGGGACATGCGGTCCTCGGCGCGGCGACGGTGCGCATCCACCCAGTCGGTGATCTCGGCCAGACGGGCCGGTTCCAGGTGGACGAGGGTCCGGCGACCCTCCTTGCGGCGGGTCACGAGCCCGGCGCCCTCGAGGACGGTGAGGTGCTTGCTCACCGCCTGGAGGCTCATCGCGTACGGGGCGGCCAGCTCGCTGACGCTTGCGCCACCGATGGTGAGGCGTGCGACGAGGTCGCGCCGCGTCGGGTCGGCGAGGGCTGCGAAGGCCAGCGAGAGCCGATCGTCGGTCACGGGCATCATCCTCAACTGTGTGGTTGATCTTCACGGTAGCCGGGGTGCAGCTAACCGTCAACTTTTCGGTTGAGTATCGCCAGAGGGTCGGGCGTCGTAGGTTGGGGGGATGAGCGAGCCCCAGGTCGTCGTGCGCCGCGCGCGCACGTCGGACGTCCGCGCGATCCGGGCCCTCGTCAAGCCCTTGTCCGAGCGTCGGGTCCTCCTCGACAAGGAGGCCGTGACGTACTACGAGGCGGTGCAGGAGTTCCGGGTCGCGGAGATCGACGGTGTCGTCGTCGGCTGCGGGGCGCTGCACGTCATGTGGGAGGACCTCGCAGAGGTCCGCACCCTGGCCGTGTCGGAGGAGCACCTGCGGCTGGGGATCGGGGGAGTCATCCTCGAACGGCTGCTCGCCGACGCGCGTGAGCTCGGCGTCCGCCGGATCTTCTGCCTGACCTTCGAGGTCGACTTCTTCTCGCGGCACGGCTTCCATGAGATCGAGGGGCAGGCCGTCGAGCCGGCGGTGTACATCGAGCTCCTGCGCTCGTACGACGAGGGTGTCGCCGAGTTCCTCGATCTCGAGCGGGTCAAGCCGAACACCCTGGGCAACTCCCGGATGCTCCTCGAGCTCTGAGCCGGGGTCAGCGGGGGAGGCGGTACGCGGCGCCGTCGTCGGTCGGCTCGACGAGACCGTCCTCGACGAGCGCCGCGAGGCACCGGTCGACCTTCGTGGCGTCGTCGGGCCAGGTGGAGGCGAGGGCAGCGCGGGTCACCGGGTCCGGGGACCCGCGCAGGGCCTGGACGATGCGGCCGCGCACCTGCCGGTCGGTGCCCGCCCACGCCTGACCACGCCGCGGGGGCCCGTCGTAGGCCGGGCGCCCGGCGGCCACCCACGCGCAGCGGTCGAGGACCGGGCACCGGTCGCACTTCGGCGCCCGCGCCGTGCACACCAGCGCGCCGAGCTCCATGACGGCCACGTTCCACCGGTTCGCCCGAGTGATGTCCTCGTCGGTCGTGCCGGTCGGCATCGAGGCCGCGGCGAGCCGGGACTCGGCGACGGTGAGGGCCGGGGCGGCGTGCTCGGCGCCCGTGACCGCCCGCGCGAGGACGCGCCGGACGTTGGTGTCGACCACTGGCACGGGGATCTGGTGCGTGAAGGAGGAGACGGCCGCGGCGGTGTACGCCCCGACGCCGGGCAGTGCGAGCAGCTCGTCGTGATCCATCGGGACCTCACCGCCGTGGTCGCGCACCATCGCCGTCGCCGCCTCGTGCAGCCGGAGGGCGCGGCGGGGGTAGCCGAGCCGACGCCAGGCGCGCACGGCCTCGCCGGGGGAGTCGGCCGCGAGGTCGGCAGGCGTCGGCCACCGCCGCATCCACTCGCGCCACACCGGCTCGACGCGGTGCAGGGGGGTCTGCTGGGACATCACCTCGGAGAGGAAGACGCCCCACGCCGAGCAGTCGGGGTCACGCCACGGGAGCTCGGTACGTCCGTGCCGGTCGAACCATGCGAGGACGGGGCCGTGCAGGTGCGAAGCCGGGTTCGACTCATCGGCCCCTGCCGCGGTGGATGCCCCTGTCCTCACACGTAACGCTCGAGGATCGAGGCCTCGGCGAGGCGGGACAGGCCCTCGCGGACGATCTTCGCCCGTCCGTCCCCGACGCCCTCGACGGCCATGAGGTCGTCGATGTTCGCGGCGAGCAGCGCCTGCAGGGTCCCGAAGTGCTCGACGAGCCGGCTGACGATGGCGCCGGGCAGGCGGGGGACCCGGCTGAGCAGGCGGTAGCCGCGAGGTACGCACGGCGCGTCGAGCGCGTCACCGCCGACCTCGAACCCGAGCACCCGCACGCACTCGGCCGGGTCGACGAGCTCGGTCGCGGACAGCCGGGTGAGCGCGGCGACGGCGTCGGCGACCTCGAGCGTGGACCCCTCGGGCAGGTAGTCCTCGACGACCCACTCGATGTCGTTGCCGGGGCCGGCGGTGAGCTCCTCGAGCTGGAGGGTCAGCAACCGGCCGTCGACGCCGAGGTCGGTGACGTAGCCGTTGATCTCGGCGGTGATCCGGCGGACCATCTCGAGTCGCTGCAGGACGTTGGCGACGTCACGGACGGTGACGAGGTCCTCGATCTCGAGGGCGGAGAGGTTGCTCGTCACCTCGTCCAGCCGGGACTTGTAGCGCTCGAGGGTCTGCAGGGCCTGGTTAGCGCGGGAGAGGATCGCGCTCGAGCCCTCGAGGACGTGCCGGACGCCTGCGACGTAGAGGGCGATGATCCGCATCGACTGGCTGACGGTGACGACGGGGTAGCCGGTCTGTTTCGCGACGCGCTCGGCGGTGCGGTGCCGCGTACCCGACTCGGAGGTCTCGATCGTCGGGTCGGGCACGAGGTGGGTCGCGGCCCGCACGATCCGGGTGGCGTCCTTGTCCAGGATGATCGCGCCGTCCATCTTCGCCAGCTCCCGCATGCGGGTCGCGGAGAACGGGATGTCGAGCTCGAAGCCGCCGGTGCTGATGGACTGCACCGTCTTGTCGTCGCCGAGGACGATGAGAGCACCGGTGTTGCCGCGCAGGATGCGCTCGAGCCCGTCGCGCAGCTCGGTCCCGGGCGCGACGGCGGCCTTCGTCGCCTCCAGCAGATCGGTGTCGTTCATCGTCTGTCCTGTTCTCGCGCGAGGTCGGGCGATTCCCCCTTCGCCCCGTGACCTGCGGTGATCCTAGCTCCCGCGACCCCCGAAAGAGGTGCGGACCGCGCTGGCCACGTCGGGTACCTCGACCACGGTGAGCCCGTGCGGGACGGGCTCGCTCCCCCTCACGCCGGGGGGCACGAGCGCGCGGGTGAATCCGAGCCGCGCGGCCTCGGCGATCCGGCGCGCGACGCCGGTCGCAGGACGGACCTCCCCGGCGAGCCCGACCTCACCCAGGGCGACGGTCCCGGCCGGCAGCGGCTGGTCGCGCAGGGATGAGGCGAGGGCGAGGGCGACGGCGAGGTCGGAGGCGGGTTCGGTGACGCGGACGCCGCCGACCGTCGAGAGGTAGATGTCGTGCTTGCCCAGCGGGGCGCCGGCGCGCCGGTCGAGGACGGCGGTGATCATCGAGACCCGTGCCGCGTCGAGGCCGGAGGTCGCCCGCCGTGGAGTGGGGATCTGCGACGGCGCGACGAGGGCCTGCACCTCGGTGACGAGGGGGCGGCGCCCCTCGAGGGTGATGGTGACGCAGGTGCCGGGAACCTGGGTCGTCCGCTGCGAGAGGAACAGCCCGCTCGGGTCGGCCAGACCGGTGATGCCCGCGTCCGACAGGTCGAAGCAGCCGACCTCGTCGGTGGGGCCGTAGCGGTTCTTCACCGCCCGCACGAGCCGCAGCCGCGAGTGCCGGTCGCCCTCGAACTGGACGACGACGTCGACGAGGTGCTCGAGCACGCGGGGGCCGGCGATCGAGCCTTCCTTCGTCACGTGACCCACGAGGAGCATCGCGGTGTCGGTGGACTTTGCGGACTGGATGAGCGCTGCCGCGACCTCGCGGACCTGCCCGACGTTGCCGGGCGAGCCGTCGACCTCGCTCGAGGCGATCGTCTGGACGGAGTCGACGACGACGAGGTCCGGGGCGAGGCGTTCGATCTGCCCGAGGACGGCGCCGAGGTCGTGCTCGGAGGCGAGATAGAGGCCGTCGGCGAGCGCGCCGATCCGTTCGGCGCGCGAGCGGACCTGGGCGGCCGTCTCCTCGCCGGAGACGTAGAGGACCGTGCGGCCCTCGGTGGCGGCGCGGGCGGCGACGTCGAGCAGGAGGGTCGACTTGCCGATGCCCGGTTCTCCGGCGACGAGGACGACGGCCCCGGCGACGAGGCCGCCGCCGAGGACACGGTCGAACTCCCCGACGCCGGTCGGGCGGGCCTGCGCCCGGGCGCCGTCGATCTGTGCGATCGGCACAGCGGGGGTGGCGACGTGCCGTGCCGGTGCCGTGCGAGCGACGGTGGGTCCGCCCGCCTCGACGACCGTCCCCCACGCCTGGCACTCGCCGCAGCGACCGACCCACTTCACACTCGTCCACCCGCACTCGGTGCAGCGGTACCCGGAGCGGGTGGTCTTCGTCGCCATGCGCAGGAGGCTAGGTCAGGGGTGCGACAACGCCGCGCGCGTCGAGACCGCCCCTCGCGCGCCGGAGGACGAGGCCGGACGAACCGCACTGACGCCCGGCCGAGGCGAGCCGGCGGTCAGCCCGCGATGACCACCGTGACCGTCTCGGCCACGCAGGCCGGCTTGGCCGCGCCCTCGAGCTCGACCGTGACCGTGGTCAGCAGGTTCGCGCCACGGGCGTTGCGCTCGACGCCGCTGATGGTGACGTGCCCGCGGACGCGGGACCCGACCGGGACGGGCGTGGGAAAACGCACCTTGTTCGAGCCGTAGTTGAGGGCCGCGGAGACACCGGTGAGCTCGTACACCTGCCAGACCATCGACGGCACGAGGCTGAGCGTGAGGTAACCGTGGGCGATGGTCCCGCCGAACGGGCCGTCCTTCGCCCGCTCGGGATCGACGTGGATCCACTGGTGGTCGCCGGTCGCGTCGGCGAAGGCGTCGATCTGCTCCTGCGTGATCGTGTGCCACTCGCTCGCGCCGAGATCCTCCCCGACTGCCGCCTCGATCTCGTCGATTCCGTTGAAGGACCGCATGCCGCCGACCCTATCGCCGCAGCAGCCGATGGACCCGGGCGAGCCAGTGCGCGTCTCGCAGCTCGACCTGGGATCGCACCGGCCGGGCAAGGGTGCGCAGCGCCAGACGGGTCCGGGTCTCGCCGACCGACTCCGCGCCGGGGTCGGTCGCTCCGACCGCGTCCGGCCAGGTCGACGACGGAAAGGTCGACGTCGAACAGCGGGAGCCCGTGCAGCGCCGCGGCGGACTGGTGCGTGGCGATGACCTGCGGGTGGGTCATCAGCGCAGCGCGGACCCGGCGGACGAGCTCGAGGGTGGGCCGCGCGGGCCCGTCGTCCACGATCGGGCGCGCAAAGACGCCGCGGCGCACGCGCTCGATCTCCCCGGTCCGCACGAGGCGCGCCAGGTCGGCCGGCATCACCCCTCCGCAGGCTCGCCGCCCGGGGGTGGGCGGGCGAGCGGACCTGTGACGCTGTGGATCGCTGGCGGGCGCGCGCGGCCCTGGGGACGTCGGTTCGGGGGACCGGGTTACCGCGCCGCCAGGGTCGCCGGGTGCACCAGCAGCGGCAGCAGACGCCGCCCGCCGGGCCGGGCGCGTGCTGCGTCGACGAGCGCCAGGTGCGCCTCGCAGTGCTGCACGAGGACGTCGTACCCTGCCCGGCCCATGAGCTCGATCAGCCCCGGCCCCTCGGTCAGGTACACCGGGTCGGCGGCGACGTGCGCATCCGGGCTGCCGGAGCAGTACCAGTCGAGGTCGTGCCCGCCCGGCCCCCAGCCGCGTCGGTCGTACTCGCCGATGCTCACCTCGAGGTACTCCGTGCCGTCGGGCAGCTCGACCTCCCGGTAGGTCCGGCGGATCGGCAGCTGCCAGCAGACGTCCGGCTTCACCGTGTGCGGCTCGACGCCGACGAGCCCGGCGTGCTGGTGCAGCGCGCAGCCGACACCCGCGGGAAACCCCGGTCTGTTGAGGAAGATGCACGCCCCGTCGACGACCCGCGTCTTGCGCGCGCCGTCCTCCTTCTCGGTCCACGCCGACCGCTTGAGACGACCCTCCGGGCGCAGCTGCCACTCGTCGGGGCCGAGCTCCGCGGCGACCGCCGCCACCCGCTCGACGTCGTCGTCGTCGGTGAAGTGGGCGCCGAGCACGCAGCACCCGAAGTCGGGCAGCTCGGCATCGATGCCGTGGCAACCGGTCCCGAAGACGCACGTCCAGCGGGAGGTCAGCCACGTCAGGTCGCACCGGAACCGCTGGCCCCCGTCTGCCGGATCCGCGAACTCCACCCACGTCCGGGGAGCGTCGAGGGGGGTCTCGGTCACCGGCCCACAGTACGCACGCCGCGGCGCCGTTCTACGCTTGGGGATCATGCGCCTGGGAGTCATCGACGTCGGGTCGAACACCGTCCACCTGCTCGTCGTCGACGCCCACCCCGGCGCCCAGCCGCTGCCGGCGACCTCGCACAAGATCGAGCTGCGGCTGTCCGAGCACGTCGAGGACGACGGCCGCATCTCCGACGGCGGGCGTGACCGGCTCGCAGAGTTCGTCATCGAGTGCTTGGAGGTCGCCGAGGAGCGAGGCGTCGAGGAGGTCGTCGCGTTCGCCACGTCGGCGATCCGCGAGGCCCCCAACGGTGCCGAGGTCCTCGAGGCGGTCCGTGATCGCACGGGGGTCGAGCTGCGCGTGCTCTCGGGCGAGATGGAGTCGCGGCTGACCTTCCTCGCCGTCCGCCGGTGGTTCGGCTGGAGCAGCGGACGACTGCTCGTCATCGACATCGGCGGCGGCTCGCTCGAGATCGCCGTCGGCATCGACGAGGACCCCGACGTCGCCATCTCCCTCCCGCTCGGCGCCGGGCGGGTCACGCGCGACATGCTCGCCGGCGACCCGCCGGACGCCGCCCAGGTCAAGGCCGCCCGCAAGCACGCCCGGGCGACGATCGCGAGCGAGATCCGGGACATCGCCCGTGCGGGAAAGGTCGACCACGTCGTCGGCACGAGCAAGACGATGCGCACCCTGGCTCGGCTCAACGGCGCCGCACCCAGCGGCGAGGGCCCCTACGTCCCGCGGATCCTCCGCGCGAGCGACGTCAGCTCGACGATCTCCCGGCTCGCCGGCCTCACCGCCGCCGAGCGCGCCGAGCTGCCGGGGATCAGCGAGTCCCGCGCGGCGCAGAGCCTCGCCGGTGCGATCGTCGCCGAGGCCGCGATGGACCTCCTGGGCGTCGAGGAGCTCGAGATCTGCCCGTGGGCGCTGCGCGAGGGCGTCATCCTCCGCCGGCTCGACCGGATGAACATCCCCGACTGAGGGACCGGCCGGGACCGCGCCCCCGAGGTGGGCCCGACCCCCGTCGTACGCTCGATCCCATGCCCGCGCCCGCCCACGGCATCCCCGGAGCCGACATCGCCGTCACCCTCTCGACGGCCTCGGTCTACCCGGCCAGTGCGGAGGTGGCGTTCTCGCTCGCCGCCCGACTGGGGTACGACGGCATCGAGGTCATGGTGTGGACGGACCCGGCCACGCAGGACGCGACCCGGCTGCGGCAGCTCGTCGAGGAGCACGGCGTCCCCGTCCACTCGATCCACGCACCGACCCTCCTGCTCACGCAGCGCGTCATGGGCATCGACCCGTGGGGCAAGGTCGACCGCTCCATCGAGCTCGCCCAGGAGGTGGGCGCGACGGTCGTCGTCCTCCACCCGCCCTTCCGATGGCAGAAGGCGTACGCCGAGCACTTCGTCGACGGCGTGGCGACCCGTGAGCACGACAGCGGGCTGTGCGTGGCCGTCGAGAACATGTTCCCGTGGACGGCCGGGCGCGGCACCGTCCAGGCGTACCTGCCGCACTGGGACCCGGTGCCGCAGCCGTACGACCACGTGACGATGGACCTGTCCCACACGGCGACCGCGCGCAGCGACGCGATGGCGATGGTCCACGCCCTCGGCGACCGGCTGGCCCACGTCCACCTCGCGGACGGCTCGGGCTCGACGACCCTCAAGGACGAGCACCTCCCACCGGGGCGGGGCAACCAGCCGTGCGCGGAGTTCCTCGAGCACATCGCGGAGAGCGGCTACACCGGCGCGGTCGCCCTCGAGGTGGGGACCCGGCGGCAGGACCGGACGGGGCGCGAGGCCGTCCTCGCGGAGTCCCTCGCCTTCGCCCGTGACCACCTGGCCGCGGGTCTGGCCCGGTCCACGTCGTGAGCCGGGAACCAGGCCGCGTGGACCATCCGGTCCAGGGCCTTCTCCATGCGGGTGCCGGACGTCACGGCATAGGGTGACGGCCGTGTCGATCCCGAGCTCCGTCGCCGCGCGCTTCGTCGCCGGGCCCGAGGTCCGCGACGCGATCGCCGTCGCGGCGCGGCTGCGTGAGACGAACCGGATGACCGCGCTGCTCCCGCTCACCGCCGAGGACACCGACCGCTTCGCCGCCCACCTCATGGACACCCTCCCGGCGCTCGCGGCCAACCCGCTGCCCGGTCCGCGCGCCTTCGACCTCACGCTGTCCGCGGCCGGCCTCACCGTCCAGGAGGTCGCGACGATCGTCGGCCACGCCGCGCGGGCCGACGTGACGGTGACGCTCTCCCCGGTGGGCCACCGCGACGTCGACGACCTGCTCGCCCTCGCCGAGGGGGTCCGCCGGGAGCACGAGACGATCGGGGTCGCGATCGACGCCAGCCTGCACCGCAGCGACCGGGACTGCCTCGAGCTCGCGGAGCAGGGCGCCCGGGTCCGCCTGCTGCGCCGCACGGAGTCCGCCCCGCGCTCGGTCGCCTGGCAGGACCCGAACGAGATCGATCTCGCGTTCGCCCGCTGCCTGCGAGCCCTCGTGCCCGCCCCCGGCTACCTCGCGGTGGCGACGTGGCAGCAGCGCCTCATCGACGTCACCGGCAGCGTCGCCGCGCTCCACGACCGCGACCCGGCGACGTTCGAGTACACCCTCCCGCTCGGGGTGCGGGCCGACGAGCAGCGACGGATCGCCGACGCCGGTCAGCAGCTGCGGGTCCTCGTGCCCTACGGTCCGCGGTGGCGGCCCTACGTCCGCGAGCGGATGGCCGAGCGCCCCCGGGCGGGCGTCCAGGCGGTGTGGCGTTCGGTCCGACCCCGCTCGGCGCCGATCATCGACGAGAGCTGAGGAGCACCATGAGCACACGGATCGCCCTGCACGGCGGCGGGATGATGGGCGGGGCGATCCTCGCCGGCATCCTGCGGGGCTCGAGCAGCCCGGACGAGATAAGCGTGGTCGAGGCATCCTCGGAGCGCGCCGACCTCCTGAGGCAGCGGTACGGGGTGGCGGTGGTCGGCCCCGACGCGCTCGCCGACGTCGCTGCGGCCGCCATCCACGTCGTCGCCGTCAAGCCGCACCACGCCCCGGGCGTCCTGCGCGCACTGGCCCCCCATCTGAGCGACGGCGCGCTCGTCGTGTCCGTCGTCGCCGGCCTCACGACCGACACCCTCGAGCGGGACCTGCCCGCGGGCACCCCCGTCGTCCGGGTCATGCCGAACACCCCGGCGCTCGTCGGTGCCGGTGCCGCGGCGACGAGTCGCGGCGCCCACGCGACGGCCGAGCACGCCGCCACCGTCGCCGACCTGCTCGCCGGCACCGGCCTGGTCGTCGAGGTCCCCGAGGCCCAGCAGAACGCCGTCACGGCGCTGTCGGGGTCCGGCCCGGCGTACGTCTTCGCGGTCGTCGAGGCCCTCGTCGACGGCGGTGTCCTCCTCGGGCTGCCCCGGCCGACCGCGACCCGCCTGGCCGTGCAGACCCTCCGCGGCGCGGCGGCGATGCTCGAGGAGACCGGCGAGCACCCGACGATCCTGCGCGAGCAGGTGACCTCGCCGGGCGGCACCACCGCGGCCGCCCTGCGCGAGCTCGAGGAGTACGGTCTCAAGGCCGCTTTCCTCACCGCGATGCGCGCCAACGTCGACCGGTCGGAGGAGATCGCCGCCGCCAACGAGGACTGATCGGCGCCCGCCGCGTGAGACGGCTCACAGCGGCGTGAACTCTCGGTGACCGAGGCTCCCCGGACGTGCCACCTCACCCCCCGACGTGGGACAGTGACCGTATGTCCGAGAACGACACCGCCGAGCAGGGACGGCCAGTGATCGAGGTGCGCACGCTCGCCGAGGACGAGTGGGCGACGTACCGCGAGGTCCGGCTGCGCGCTCTCAAGGAATCGCCCGAGGCCTTCGCCGCCGACCTCGAGGACGAGGCCGAGTACGACGAGGAGTTCTGGCGCTCCCGGATGAACCGCTCCCGCCGCCTCCTCGCCGAGGTCGACGGGCAGGTCGTCGGGGTCGTCTCCGTCGGGGACGACTCGACCGACGACGAGCCGGCCACCGGCGAGCTCTTCGGCCTGTGGGTGACTCCGGAGTGGCGTGGTCGGTCCGTGGCCGCCGCCCTCGTCCGTGAGGGCGCCCAGCGGGCGCTCGCCGACGGCATGCGCCAGCTCTCGTACTGGGTCGGCACGGACAACGGACGGGCCGTCGCGTTCGCCAGCTCGTTCGGCTTCCGGCCGACCGACGACCGACGCGCCATGGGCGGCGACGCCCCGGTCCCGGGCGACGAGCAGATCGAGGGCGAGGAGGAGTCGCGCTTCGTCCTCGCGCTCGGCTGACGCGCCCGGGCACCACCGCGCCCGGGCGACGCACGCGTCGGAGACACCTGCCGGGCCGGCTCCCGGAGTAGCGTGACGCGCATGCCCGCCCGCACCTGCGTCATCTGGGGACCGGAGTTCACCCGGTACGACTTCGGCGACGGCCATCCCATGGCGCCCATCCGGATCGACCTCACCGCCCGGCTCTGCGAGTCGTTCGGCGTCTTCGACGGCATCGAGGTGATCGACCCGGGCGTCGCCGACGACGACCTCCTCGCGACCGTCCACGACCGCGACTACATCGCGGCGGTACGCCGGGCCTCGGAGGACCCCGAGCACGGCGCCGACCCCGCTCGCGGGCTGGGGACCGAGGACGTCCCGGTGTTCCGTGGGATGCACGAGGCGTCGGCGCGCTTGGCCGCCGGCACCCGGATAGCCGCGGAGCGGGTGTGGACCGGCGCGACCGAGCACGCGGTGAACTTCACCGGCGGCATGCACCACGCGATGCCCGACAGGGCGTCGGGATTCTGCGTCTACAACGACGTCGCCATCGGCATCCAGTGGCTCCTCGACCAGGGAGTCGAGCGGGTCGCGTACGTCGACGTCGACGTCCATCACGGGGACGGCGTCGAGAAGATCTTCTGGGACGACCCCCGCGTCCTCACCTGTTCGGTCCACCAGAACGGCCGGACCCTCTTTCCCGGCACGGGCTGGCCGGGGGACATCGGCGGCGCCGGCGCCGAGGGCACCGCGCTCAACGTCGCGCTGCCGCCGGGGACGACCGACAGCCAGTGGCTGCGCGCGATCCAGTCGACGGTCGGGCAGGTCGTGCGCGACTTCGCCCCGCAGGTCCTCGTCACCCAGCACGGCTGCGACAGCCACATGGACGACCCGCTCGCCCATCTCGCGATCTCCGTCGACGCGCAGCGGTACGCCATGGACGTGCTGCACCGGCTGGCGCACGAGGCCGCGGGCGGCCGGTGGATCGCCGTCGGTGGCGGCGGGTACGAGGTCGTCCAGGTGGTCCCGCGGAGCTGGACCCACCTCGTGGCCGTCAGCCGGCACGAGCCGATCCACGTCTCGACCCCGACCCCTCAGGCCTGGCGCGACCAGGTCCACGAGCTCACGGACCAGGACGCGCCCACCCGGATGGGCGACCTGCCGCCGGGGGAGTGGCCGATCTGGGTCCAGCCGTGGGAGATGGGGTACAACCCGCACAGCGAGGTCGACCGGGCCATCATGGCGACGCGCCAGAGCGTCTTCCCGCTCCACGGCATGGACCCGTACTTCGGTTGATCGACGCCCCAGCGGATCACTTTCGGCGTTACCGGCGTGTCGGCTGGACGTGACCTGATCGTTTCCTCCGTTCGACTTCCCAGCCGTCACAGGAACCCCTATGGTTGCGCCTGCACGCATGCAGAAGTCCACCGGCGGACCGTCCGGGCTGCACGCAGGTAGAAGCCCGAGGTCGTCCATGTCGCAGGAGCGTCAGCTCGCCGAGGTCAAGTTCCTCACGGTCGCGGAGGTCGCCTCGATCATGCGTGTCTCGAAGATGACGGTGTACCGGATGGTCCACGCCGGAGAGCTGCCCGCCGTCCGGGTCGGGCGGTCCTTCCGGGTCCCCGAGGACGCCGTCCACCAGTACCTGCGCGGCTCGTTCGTCGAGACTGCCTGAGCGGTCGGATTCGGCCCCGTCGCGGTCCGCGAGTACGATTGCCGGTCTGACCTTCGTCGCCGGCACCGGCGGCGCAGCCCGGACCACCACCGAACGATCGAGGGACACGCATGGGTTCTGTCATCAAGAAGCGGCGCAAGCGCATGGCGAAGAAGAAGCACCGCAAGCTGCTGCGCAAGACCCGCCACCAGCGCCGCAACAAGAAGTGACCCGCCGCCCCGCCTGACCGGGGCCGTGCGCGAGGGGCCCTGCCGACGCCGGCGGGGCCCCTCGGGCGCCCCGGTGGTCACAGATGTGTCGCGAGTCTCGCGCAGGAGGGCGCTCCGGACCCGCCCGCGTGGTTACTCTCGGGTCGCATCATCCGATCGAGACCGCGTCCTCGCGTGAAGGCGGTGCCCATGGGAGACGTCGTCCTCCTCACCGGGGTGTCCCAGCACCTCGGCGGAGCCTTCGCGCGCGCTCTCTCGCGCCATGAGTCGATCACGCGGATCATCGCGGTCGACGTCGTCCCGCCCCGGCACGCCATCGGGCGGGCCGAGTTCGTCCGAGCGGACATCCGCAGCCCGATGATCGGTCGGATCATCGCCGCGAACGACGTCGACACGGTCGTCCACATGAACGTCGTCGCGACGCCGCTGCAGACCGGCGGGCGGGTCGTGCAGAAGGAGATCAACGTCATCGGCACGATGCAGCTTCTCGCCGCGTGCCAGAAGGCGCCGTCCGTGCAGCGGCTGGTCGTGAAGTCGACGGCCGGCGTGTACGGATCGAGCCCGCGCGACCCGGCCATGTTCACCGAGGACATGGACGCGAAGGTCCTCCCGCGTGGCGGCTGGGCGAAGGACTCGGTCGAGGTCGAGGGGTACGTCCGCGGCTTCTCCCGCCGGCGGCCGGACGTCGACGTCGTGGTGCTCCGCTTCGCCAACGTCCTGGGCCCGAGCGTGCGCACCGCGATGACGGACTACTTCAGCATGCCGGTCGTGCCGATCCCGTTCGGCTTCGACGCCCGTCTCCAGTTCGTCCACGAGGACGACCTCGTGGCCGCGATGGTCGTCGCGACGACCGGTGACGCGACCGGCGCGATCAACGTCGCCGGTGACGGGGTGATCACCGCCAGCCAGGCGGCGAACCTCGCGGGCCGGCCGTTCGTCACGGTTCCCCAGATGACGACGGGCGCGGTGGTCGGCTGGGCGCGCCGCCTCGGTCTCATCGGGTACTCGCCCGACCAGATGCAGCTGCTCGCCTACGGGCGGGGCATCGACACGACGCGGATGCGGGAGGTGCTCGGTTTCGAGCCCGCGTACACGACCCGTGAGGCGTTCGAGGACTTCGCCGCCCACGTCGTGCGGCCCGTCCAGCGGGCCGCCCTGCTCGCGGGGGCGACGATGACGACGACCCAGGCGGTGGTCGGTGCCGCGACGAGCACCGTGCGCCGCCGCCTCGGACTGCGCGGGAGCGAGGCGTGATGGCAGAACCGACGAAGGCGGCGGCCAAGAAGGCGGCGGTCAAGAAGACGACCGCGAAGAAGGCGGCGACCACGAAGACGGCGGCCAAGAAGACGACCGCGACGACGAAGACGACCACGAAGAAGACCACCGCGACGAAGACGACCGCGAAGAAGCCCGCCGCGACGACTTCCGCGCGCCCGAAGCGTGCGTCGGTGGCCGCGGCGGCCGAGCGGGCCGGGGGCGAGCGCGCGCGTCGCCACCGCACGCCGCTCCTGCCGGAGGTGGACGCCCCTCGGCCCGTCGGGGCAATGGTCGGCGTCGAGCCCGAGGTCGTGCCCGCCCCCGACACCGCGCAGCGGCCGGCTCTGCGGATCGTCGAGGAGTCCGAGTCGATCCCGGACGGTCCGGTCTCCGGCGGGACGGCGGTCGTCCCGGGCGCGGCCCAGCTGGCCCAGCTCGGGCTCCTGGCCGGACAGCTCGCCTCCCGCCTGGCCGGCGAGGAGGGGGAGGACCTCGAGGACCGGCTCGCCGAGCTCGCCGGCTACCTCCGTCGGCGGATCTCGGGCCGGTACGAGGTCGACGAGTTCGGCTTCGACGAGAACTTCACGACGCACGCGTACTTCCCGTTGCTCCGCCTGCTCTACCGGCACTGGTTCCGGGTCGAGGTCCGCGGCATCGAGAACATCCCCGCCTACAGCGGCGCGCTCATCGTGAGCAACCACTCCGGCACCGTTGCGATCGACTCCCTCATGACGCAGCTGGCCGTCCACGACGAGACGCCGAACCACCGCTTCCTGCGGATGCTCGGGGCGGACCTCGTGTTCCGCACCCCGGTGCTGTCGGACGTCGCGCGCAAGACCGGCGCGACGCTCGCGACGAACCCCGACGCGACCCGCCTCCTGTCCGGCGGTCACCTCGTCGGCGTGTGGCCCGAGGGCTTCAAGGGCGTCGGCAAGCCGTTCAGCGAGCGCTACAAGCTCCAGCGGTTCGGCCGCGGGGGGTTCGTCTCGGCCGCCCTGCGTAGCCAGGTGCCGATCGTGCCGTGCTCGGTCGTCGGCGCCGAGGAGGCCTACCCGATGATCGGCAACCTCAAGACGGTCGCCCGGATCGCGGGGCTGCCCTACGCCCCGGTCACCCCGACGTTCCCCCTGCTCGGCCCCCTCGGGATGATCCCCCTGCCGAGCAAGTGGATCATCGAGTTCGGCGAGCCGGTGGACACCGCCTCCCTCGGGCCGGCGGCCGCCGACGACCCGATGCTCGTCTTCGACCTCACCGACCAGGTCCGCGAGACGATCCAGCAGACCCTCTACTCCCTGCTCATGGCCCGCCGGAGCGTGTTCTTCTGAGCCGCCGGGGCGAGCGTCCGCGGGTGGAGCTCCTCACCCGTGAGGGGTGCCACCTGTGCGCGGTCGTCGAGGAGACGGTCGCCGAGGTCTGCTGCGAGCGCGGCACGGGGTGGGTCGTCATCGACCTCGACCGGCAGGGTGACCCGGACCTGCTGGCCCGGTGGACCGACCTCGTGCCGGTCGTCCTCGTCGACGGGATCGAGGTCGCGCACTGGGAGCTCGACCCCCGGATCCTGCGGCGCGCGCTGGGGCGCCGCAGACGCCTGTGGCCCTTGTGACTTTGTGCATTCGTTCGCTGAAGCGATATCGTCACCTGAGCGCCGCGCGAGCGACCGGTTGCAGCCCTCGAGGAAGACGCCCGATCCCGCGCCCTCCCAGCCCGGTCAGTCCGTGCGGCGCGCCGAGAGGAGCCCCCCGCGCGTGACGGTCGACACTGGCGACAGCCGTGGCATCCCCGATGCCACCGTCGCCCGACTCCCCGGGTACCTGCGTGCCCTGGGGGAGCTCGCGGCGTCCGGCGCGGTGCGCGTGAGCTCCGAGGAGCTCGCCCAGGCCAGCGGTGTCCGGTCGGCCAAGCTCCGACGTGATCTCTCCCACCTCGGCTCCTACGGCGTCCGCGGCGTGGGCTACGACGTCGCCCACCTCAGCTTCGAGATCTCCCGGGAGCTCGGGCTCACCCGCGACTGGCCCGTCGCCATCGTCGGGATGGGCAACCTCGGGCGCGCGCTCGCCGCGTACTCCGGGTTCGCCACCCGTGGGTTCACCGTCGTCGCGCTCCTCGACGACGACCCGGGCGTCGTCGGGGACGAGGTGTGCGGGCTGCGCGTCCGGCACGTCGACGACCTGCCCGCCGTCGCCGCAGCCCACCACCCCGCGATCGGGGTCGTCGCGACCCCGGCCGCCTCCGCCCAGACCGTCGCCGACGCGCTCGTCGCCGCCGGGGTGTCCTCGATCCTCAACTTCGCGCCCTGCGTCCTCGACGTGCCGCCCGGGGTCGACGTCCGCAAGGTCGACCTCTCGACCGAGCTGCAGATCCTCGCCTTCCACGAGCAGCGCAAGGCCGGCCTCGCGGGGGTGGCGCCGTGAGCCTGCTCGTCCTCGGACTCTCGCACCGCAACGCCCCGCTCGAGGTGCTCGAGCGCGCCGCGCTCGACCCGGCGGCCCGGGCGGACGTCGCCGCGGTCGCCCTCGCCGGCGACCACGTCCGCGAGATCCTCGTCCTCTCCACGTGCAACCGCACCGAGGTCTTCGCCGAGGTCACGGCGTTCCACCCGGCCGTCGACACCCTGCGTGACGCCCTCACGTCGCGGACCGCGCTGAACCGCGACGACCTGCGCGAGCACCTCGTCCTCCACTACGACGAGGGTGCCGTCGAGCACGCCTTCTCCCTCGCGGCGGGCCTGGACTCGATGGCCGTCGGCGAGGCGCAGATCCTTGGTCAGCTGCGCTCGGCCCTCGCGGAGGGGCAGGAGCGCGAGGAGACGGGCCCCTCCCTCAACGCGCTCGTCCAGCAGGCCCTGCGGGTCGGCAAGCGCGTCCACTCCGAGACCGAGATCGACACCGTCTCCCGCTCGCTCGTCCAGGCCGGCCTCGACCGTGCCTTCCCGGCGATCGGCGCGAGCTCGCCCGCGGACGTCGACGTGCTCGTCGTCGGGGCCGGGTCGATGAGCGCGCTCGCGGCCACCACCGCCGTCCGGGCCGGGGTGCGCAGCCTCACCGTCGTCAACCGCACCGCGGCACGCGCGAGCGACCTGGCGCAGCGCCTCGGCGGCAGCTCGATCGACATCGCCGACCTGGCGGACGGGATCGCCCGTGCCGACATCGTCATCTCGTGCACCGGTTCGACCGGTGTCGTCGTCGATCTCGCGACGGCGACGGACGCGCAGATCGCCCGCGGCGGACGGCCGCAGGCGTACCTCGACCTCGCGCTGCCTCACGACGTCGCCGAGGCCGTCGACGAGCTGTCCGGCGTGACCCGGCTCGGTCTCGACCGCCTCGGCGAGGACCTGGGCGCGGCCGGCCGCACCCCCGAGGTCGCCCGCGCCCGAGAGCTCGTGGCCGCCGAGGTGCGTCGGCACCAGGGTGCGCGCGCGGCCGAGCGGGTCGGCCCGACGGTTGCCGCCCTCCGTGCGAACGCGACCGGCGTCATGGAGGCCGAGCTCGCCCGGCTCGAGCAGCGTACCCCCGACCTCACCGACGCCGAGCGCGCCGAGGTGCGGCTGGCCGTCCACCGGGTCGTGGAGAAGCTGCTCCACGCGCCGACGGTCAGGGTCAAGGAGATGGCGGTCGACGGGCGCATCGACGACTACGTCGACGTCATCGACGCCCTCTTCGACCTGCGGCTCGGCGACGAGTTCGCGCAGCGGGAGGCGCGCCCGTGAAGCTCCGCCTCGGCACCCGTCGCTCCGTCCTCGCCCGCACCCAGTCGGGCTGGGTCGCGGATCTGCTGCGCGCCCACGGCCACGAGGTCGAGCTCGTCCACGTCGTCACCGAGGGCGACGTGAGCACCGAGTCGCTCGCGAGCCTCGGCGGGACGGGGGTCTTCGCGAGCGCGCTGCGCCAGGCGCTGCGCCGCGGGGACGTCGACCTCGCCGTCCACTCCTTCAAGGACCTGCCGACCGCGCCCGAGGCCGGGCTCGTCATCGGAGCGGTCCCGCGGCGGGAGGACTCGCGCGACGTCCTCGTCACCGCGAGCGGTCAGGGCCTGCACTCCCTGGGCGCTGGCGCGAAGGTCGGTACCGGCTCGCCGCGCCGCCGCGCCCAGCTCGCCGCGCTCGGGCTCGGGCTGCACCTCGTCGACATCCGCGGCAACGTGGACACCCGTATCGGCATGGTCCGCGACGGTCGACTGGACGCCGTCGTCCTCGCGCGGGCCGGTCTGCTGCGCCTGGGCAGGGCGGACGAGGTCGCCGAGGTCCTCGACCCCGCCCTCATGCTCCCCGCGCCCGCGCAGGGTGCCCTCGCGGTCGAGTGCCGCGCGGACCGCGTCGACGTCCGCGAGGCCCTCGCGGCCCTCGACGACGCGGACAGCCGCGCCGCCGTCACCGCCGAGCGGGCCGTGCTCGCGCGTCTCGAGGCCGGCTGCGCCGCGCCGATCGGGGCGCTCGCCGAGGTCGCCGAGGGAATCGACAGCCTCGAGCTGACGTTGCGTGCTGTCGTGTCCGCGCCGGACGGGGCGACCGACATCCGTCGCAGCGCGAGTGCCTCCCTGACACCCGACGCCGACCCCACCGCGGTCGCGACCGCCCTCGGCACGACCCTCGCCGAGACCCTCCTCGACGACGGGGCGCCCGACATCGCCCCGCTGCGACCCGACCCCGGTCCGCCGGCGGACCCGACCGCCACGAACCAGCCCGCCACCTCGAAGGACGACCCCACGTGACTCCGCGCAAGGCCACGGCGCCTGCCCACGTCGTGTTCATCGGAGCAGGACCCGGTGACCCCGACCTCCTCACCGTCGCCGCGACCCGCCACCTCGCCGAGGCGGACGCGGTCGTCGTCGACCGCCCGCGCCGCGACGACGTGCTGGCCCGGTGGGCGAAGGACGACGTCGAGGTCGTCGACGCCACCGACGGGGACCACGACGCCCAGCTGACCGTCGCCGCGCGGGCGAAGCTCCTCGTGAAGACGGCCAAGACTCACCCCGAGGGCGTCGTCGTCCGGCTCATGGACGGCGACCCGGCCGTGTTCAACGGGATGGCCGAGGAGGCCCTCGCCCTGGCCAAGGCCGGGATCCCGTTCGACGTCGTCCCGGGCGTGACGAGCGCGAGCGCCGTGCCGACGTACGCGGGCGTGCCGCTGACCACTGCCTCGACCGCCGCCGTGCAGGTCGTCGCGGGCGACGACGTCGCGGGGGTCGAGGGTGCGGCGTCGAAGGACGTCACCGTCGTCCTCCTCGGCGACGCGGCCACGCTCACCGCCGGTGTCGAGCGGCTGCTGGCCGCCGGGCGGCCCGGGTCGACCCCCGTCGCCGTGACCGAGCGAGGCACGACGACGTCCCAGTCGACCCGCACCACGACCCTCGAGGACGCCAGCCCGGTCGTCGCCGAGACCGAGGGCCCGGCCGTGGTCGTCGTCGGCCAGAGCGTCGACCTGCGCGAGAAGCTCAGCTGGTTCGAGACCAAGCCCCTGTTCGGCTGGCGCGTCCTGGTCCCCCGGACCAAGCAGCAGTCCGGCACGATGACGACCCGTCTGGCCGCCCACGGGGCGACGTCCGAGGTCGTCCCGACGATCAGCGTCGAGCCGCCCCGCACCCCCCAGCAGATGGAGCGCGCGGTCAAGGGCCTGGTCACCGGCCGGTACGAGTGGGTCGGGTTCACCAGCGTCAACGCGGTGCGTGCCGTGCGCGAGCGTTTCGAGGAGCTCGGGCTCGACGCGCGCGCGTTCTCGGGCCTGAAGATCGCCGCGGTCGGCGGGGTGACCGCGCAGGCCCTCGCCGAGTGGGGCCTCGTGCCCGACCTCGTCCCCAGCGGTGAGCAGTCGGCCCGTGGCCTGCTCGAGGAGTGGCCGCCGTACGACTCGATGCTCGACCCCATCGACCGGGTCTTCCTCCCGCGCGCCGACATCGCGACCGACACCCTCGTCGCCGGCCTGCAGGAGATGGGCTGGGAGGTCGACGACGTCACCGCGTACCGCACCGTCCGCGCGGCCCCGCCGCCGGCGCCCGTGCGCGACGCGATCAAGGGCGGGGCGTTCGACGCCGTCGTCTTCACGTCGAGCTCGACCGTCCGCAACCTCGTCGGCATCGCGGGCAAGCCGCACGCGAACACCGTCGTCGCGTGCATCGGCCCGGCCACCGCGAAGACGGCCGAGGAGCACGGCCTGCGGGTCGACGTCCTCGCGCCCGAGGCGTCCGCGGTCTCCGTCGTCGACGCGCTCGCCGACCACGCCCGCGGGCTCGTCCTCGAGGCCGCGGCCTCCGGCGAGGAGTGGACCCGGCCGAGCCTGCGCCGCAAGAGCACGACGAGGCGGCGGGCCCGGTGACCGGCGCGGCGCTCGGCGGCTCGGCGCCCGGCGCCGTACGTCGCCCCCGGCGACTGCGTCGCACGCCGGCCCTGCGCCGGCTCGTCGCCCAGACCCGGCTCCACCCGGCCGACCTCGTGCTGCCGGTCTTCGTCAAGGAGGGCGCGTCCGAGCCGACGCCGATCGAGTCGATGCCCGGCGTCGTCCAGCACTCGCTCGACTCGCTCGTCGAGGAGGCCCGGCGCTGCGTCACGGCCGGGCTCGGCGGGATCATGCTCTTCGGCGTACCGCTGACGAAGGACGCGGTCGGCAGCGGTGCCGACGATCCCGAGGGGATCCTCAACGTCGCGACCCGCGCGGTCGTCGACGCGGTGGGGGACGACCTCGTCGTCATGACCGACCTGTGCCTCGACGAGTTCACCGACCACGGCCACTGCGGCGTGCTCGGCGACGACCCGCAGCGGCCGGGGGTGCGGGTCGTCGACAACGACGCGACCCTCGAGCGCTACGCCGCGATGGCCCTCGCTCAGGCCCGCTCCGGGGCGCACGTCCTCGGCCTGTCCGGGATGATGGACGGCCAGGTGGGTCACGTCCGTGCGGCGCTCGATGCGGAGGGCTTCACCGACGTCGCCCTGCTGGCGTACGCGGCGAAGTACACCTCGGCGCTGTACGGGCCGTTCCGCGACGCGGTCGAGAGCAGCCTCGAGGGCGACCGGGCCGCCTACCAGCAGGACCCGGCGAACGCCGCGGAGGCGCAGGTCGAGACCCTTCTCGACCTGCAGGAAGGCGCGGACATCGTCATGGTGAAGCCTGCCGGGCCGCACCTCGACGTCCTCGCGACCGTGGCCGGGATCAGCCCGGTGCCGGTCGCCGCCTACCAGATCTCGGGGGAGTACAGCCAGATCGTCGCCGCGGCCGAGCGCGGGTGGATCGACAGGGACCGCGCCGTGCTCGAGTCCCTCGCCACCATCAAGCGGGCCGGGGCGGGGATCGTCCTCACGTACTTCGCGATCGAGGTCGCCGGGCTGCTGCGCGACGCGGCGTTCCCGGCGGGTGCCGAGCGATGACCCCGACGACCGAGTCGCGATGGCTCGACGACGGCGAGCAGGCGGCCTGGCGGGCGTACCTGCGGGGCAGCCGGTTGCTCGAGGTCGAGCTCGACCGGGCGCTGGACACGTACGGGGTCGCCCTCACCGAGTACGAGCTGCTGTCGATGCTCTCGGAGTCCCCCGGCCAGCGGACGCGGATGTCCCTGCTCGCGGATCAGATCGTGCAGTCGCGCTCGCGGGTCTCGCACACCGCGGCCCGCCTCGAGCGACGGGGCTGGGTCGTGCGGGAGCCGGCGCCCGACGACCGGCGGGGCGTCGTCATCGCCCTCGCCCCCGCCGGGCGGACGGCGCTCGACGCGATGAGCCCCACGCACGTCGAGTGCGTCCGTGCGGCGCTCGTGGACATCCTCACCCCGCAGCAGTTCGCGGCGCTCGGCGAGGCGATGGCGAGGGTGCGCGACCACCTGTGCCCCGGGCAGCGCGAGCCCGGCGAGGCCTGAGCGGCGGGGTTCGGGGTCGGCCGATCGTCAGGCCGATGCGGCCGCGCGTGCGGCAGCGGGCAGGGCGTCGAGGACGACCTGGACGGCCTCGTCGTCGTGGGCGCCGGAGACGAACCACGCCTCGAACGCGCTCGGGGGAAGGTGCACCCCCGCGCTCAGCATCGCGTGGAAGAAGCGCCCGAACGCCGCGACGTCCTGGTCCCGGGCGTCGTCGTAGTCCCGCACCCGGCCCTCGCGGAAGAAGATGCTGAACATCGACCCGGCCCGCTGCACCCGGTGGGGGACGCCCTGCGCCGACAGCGCGGCGCTCGCCGCCTCCGAGATCGTCGTCGAGACGACCCCGAGCCGGTCGTAGAGCTCGGGCGTGCAGCCCCGCAGGGTCGCCAGGCCCGCGGCGGTCGCGACGGGGTTCCCCGACAGCGTCCCCGCCTGGTAGACCGGCCCCTCCGGGGCGAGGTGGGCCATGATGTCCGCCCGCCCGCCGAAGGCCGCCGCCGGGAAGCCCCCGCCCATGACCTTCCCGAAGGTGAACAGGTCCGGCGCGCCGGCCTCGTAGGGCCCCTCGAGCCCGTACCAGCCGGCCGCGCTGCACCGGAATCCCGTCATCACCTCGTCGCTGATCAGGAGCGCGCCGTGCTCCCGGGTGATCCGCCGCAGCCCCTCGGTGAAACCCGGCTCGGGCGGGACGACCCCCATGTTCCCGGGGGAGGCCTCGGTGATGACGCACGCGATCTGCTCCCCGCGCTCGGCGAACGCCGCCTCGACCGCCGCGAGGTCGTTGTACGGCAGGACGAGCGTCTCGGCGGCGGCGTCCCGGCTCACGCCGGCGGAGTCCGGCAGGGCCAGCGTCGCGACCCCCGACCCGGCGCTGGCCAGCAGGCTGTCGACGTGCCCGTGGTAGCACCCGGAGAACTTGACGACGAGCGTGCGGCCCGTGAACCCGCGGGCCAGGCGGATCGCGCTCATCGTCGCCTCGGTGCCCGAGCTGACCAGGCGCACCCGCTCGACCGGCTCGACCCGCGCGACGATCTCCTGCGCCAGGGCGACCTCGTTCTCGCTCGGCGTGCCGAACGAGAAGCCCTTCGACGCGGCGGCCGTGACGGCGGCGAGGACGTCCGGGTGGGTGTGGCCGAGGATCATCGGCCCCCAGCTGCACACGAGATCGACGTACCGGCGGCCGTCGACGTCGACGAGCCACGGCCCCTGCGCCCGGTCGACGAAGCGCGGTGTGCCCCCCACGCTGCGGAACGCGCGCACCGGCGAGTTGACGCCGCCGGGGGTGACGCCGCTGGCCCGCTCGAAGAGTGCGGCCGACGCCGGGGCGTCCGGCGGGTACGGCAGCGCGAGCGGGGGCAGCGCGACGGTCGGTGCGGCGGTCGGGTCGACGTGCGGGGTCAAGGGCATGCCCCCGATCCTCCCACCGGCCCTGCCGCCGGGGGCCGGGCGGGCTCACAGGGTGGTATGGGATGATCCGCCCATGCCGCAGCACCCGCAGGACCCCGCGCGCCCCCCCGACGACCCCGCCGAGCGGGCCGACGAGACCGGGCCCGGTCTCGACACCGCGGCGGTCGCCGAACGCGCCTCGGAGCGGGCGAGCGGGGCCGCGCAGGAGGCATCGCGAGGTGTCGAGGACACCTCGACGGTCCGCACGGTGGTCCACCTGCTGCGCCACGGGGAGGTCGACAACCCGCGCAAGATCCTCTACGGCCGTCTGCCCGGCTACCACCTCTCGGATCTCGGGCGCCAGATGGCCGAGGCCGTCGTCCCCTTCTTCGCCGGCCGGGACCTCGCGCTCGTCGTATGCTCGCCGCTCGAGCGCACGCAGGAGACCGCTGCGCCCGTCGCGGCCGACCACGGCCTCACTCCGGTCATCGACCCGCGGGTCATCGAGGCGGGCAACCGGTTCGAGGGCTCCCGCTTCGAGGGCAAGGGCTTCCTGCGGCGCCCGTGGCGGCTGTGGTGGGTCCGCAACCCCACCGTGCCGACGTGGGGCGAGTCGTACGCAGCGATCGCCCGCCGGATGACCGCCGCCATCGAGGACGCCCGCGACCACGCCCGCGGGCGGGAGGCGCTCGTCGTCAGCCACCAGCTGCCGGTGTGGACGATGCGCAGCGTCCTCGAGGGCCGGCGCCTGTGGCACGACCCCCGCAGACGCGAGTGCAACCTCGCCTCCGTGACGAGCGTGACCTACGAGGGCGACCGTGTCGTCGAGGTCTCCTACAGCGAGCCCGCCGCGCACCTGTACCCGCAGGCGAGCGCGGTGCCGGGCGCATGAGCGCGGCACGTCGGGCGCTCGCGGCCGCCGCGATCGCGCTCCTGCCGGTCACCCTCGCCGGCTGCGGCGGCGCCGAGCCGGGGTCCGTCGCCGACCAGGCGCGCGGCGGTGGCCGCAAGGGCTACATCGCCGGTGACGGCGCGATCGAGCAGATCCCGGTCGCCGACCGCGCGACCCCCGTCGAGCTGTCCGGGACGACCCTCGACGGCGACGACCTCGACGTCGCCGACCTGCGTGGCGACGTCGTCGTGCTCAACGTGTGGGCCTCGTGGTGCGGCCCGTGCCAGGCGGAGGCCCCCGTCCTGGAGGAGGTCCACGAGCGAACGAAGAAGGACGGCGTCCGGTTCGTCGGCATCGACTACCGCGAGCCGGCGGCCAACGGCCGGGCCCAGGCGGAGGCGTGGGGCCACACCTTCCCCTCGATCTCTGACGAGGCCGGCACGAGCGCGGTGGCGCTCCAGGGCAAGGTCGCCAGCCAGCCCACGACGATCGTCCTGGACGAGCAGGGGCGGATCGCCGCGGTCGTCCGGGGCGCCGTGGAACGCTCGACCCTCCTGGGTCTCATCGAGGACGCGTCCGCCGGGTGAACGACGTCGTCACCTCCGGGGCGCTGCCGGTCGCCGTCCTCGTCGCCGCGCTCGCCGGGCTCGTCTCCTTCGCGAGCCCGTGCGTGCTGCCGCTCGTGCCCGGCTACCTCGGCTACGTCACCGGCGTGAGCGACACCTCCCTGGCCGACCGATCCCGGTGGCGGATGGTGGTCGGCGCGCTGCTGTTCGTCCTCGGGTTCACCGCCGTCTTCGTCCTGGGGACGGTCTTCGTCGCCGGGGTCGGCGTCGCGCTCGTCGAGCACCGGGCGCTGCTGGGCCGGATCGGCGGGGGTGTCCTCATCCTCATGGCGCTCGTGTTCGCCGGGGTGGGCAGCGACCGCGTCCAGCGCAGCGTCCGGCTCCCGGTGACCCCGACGAGCGGGCTGGTCGGGGCGCCGTTGCTCGGGGCCGTCTTCGGGCTCGGCTGGGCGCCGTGCATCGGCCCGACGCTCGCGGCCGTCCTCACCCTCGCCGTCGCCGGGCCGGACCCCGACACCGGGCGGGCGGCGGTCCTCGCCGTCGCCTACTGCCTGGGCCTGGGGCTGCCGTTCGTCCTCGCCGCGCTGCTGTGGGAGCGCTGGCTGCGGATCTCCGGCGGGCTACGCCGGCACACCCGCGCCGTGCAGCTGATCGGCGCGGGCCTGCTCGCGCTGCTCGGCGTCCTGCTCCTCACCGGCCTGTGGGACGACGCGACCGTCTGGCTCCAGGGCCGCTTCATCTCGACGTGGGAGGCCCCGCTGTGAGCCCGTCCGTCCGCCGCACCGACCCGGCCCGGCGCACACCGGCACCCGTGAACCAGCCGAAGATCGGGTTCGTCGGCTGGCTGCGCTGGGCCTGGCGCCAGCTGACGAGCATGCGTACCGCGCTGCTGCTGCTGCTCCTCCTCGCGCTCGGCGCCGTGCCGGGGTCGCTGTGGCCGCAGCGCTCGCTCGACGCGTCCCGCACCGCGGACTACATCGACGCCAACCCGCGTACCGGTCCCTGGCTCGATCGGCTCGGGTTCTTCGACGTCTACGCCTCGCCGTGGTTCTCGGCGATCTACCTCCTGCTGTTCGTCTCGCTCGTCGGGTGCGTCCTGCCCCGCACGGCCGCCCACTGGCGCTCCATGCGGGCGGCGCCCCCACGCACCCCTCGCCGCCTCACCCGCCTGCCCGCCCACGCGGTGATCGACCTGCCCGACGGGGTCGACGCCGACACCGCGCTCGGTGCCGTCGAGCAGCAGCTGCGCGCCGGCCGTGCCCCGGGCCGCCGGTACCGGGTGCGTCGCGACGGCGCGGCGCTGTCGGGGGAGAGCGGCTACCTGCGCGAGACCGGCAACCTCGTCTTCCACCTGGCGCTCGTGCTCGTCATCGTCGGGGTGGCGATCGGGCACGTCTTCGGCTGGAAGGGTGACGTCATCGTCCCCGTCGGACAGACCTTCACCAACACCCAGACCCGGTTCGACACCCTCAGCCCCGGTCCGTGGGTCGACACCGCGTCCGACCTGCGCCCGTTCACCGTGCGGGTCGACTCGATGGACGTGACGTTCGAGGAGGAGGTGACCGGACGCGGGCAGTTCGGCCAGCCGCGGGACTTCACCGCGCGGGTGACCGTCGCCGACGAGCCGGGCGCCCCGACGCGGTCCGACGTCGTCCAGGTCAACCATCCGCTGGAGATGGACCGGGCCACGGTCTTCCTCCTCGGCAACGGGTACGCGCCGGTCGTCACCGTCCGGGACGCGAAGGGCCGGGTGCTCAGCAGCGGGCCGACGCCGATGCTGCCCACGGACGGCAACTACCGCTCCGTCGGGGCGATCAAGGTCCCGGCCGCGCAGCCGAAGGACCTCGGGTTCGTCGCCCTCTTCCTCCCGACCGCGACCATCGACGAGCAGCGCGGGCCGGAGTCGGTCTTCCCCGACGCGAAGGCGCCGGCGCTGGCGCTCAGCCTGTACGAGGGCGAGCTGTTCCCGGGCGGGAAGCCCTCGTCCGTCTTCGCCATCGACACCGACTCGATGAGCCCGGTGATCTCGACCAGTGGCCGGACGAAGGGCAGCCCGACCAGGATCTGGCTCACCCCCGGCCAGAGCGCGACGCTGCCCGGCGACCGCGGCAGCATCACGTTCGACAAGGTGGAGCGCTTCGCGGGCTTCTCCGTGCGCTACGACCCCGACAAGTGGCTGACGCTCGGCGCCTCGCTGGCCGCGCTGGCGGGTCTCGTCCTCAGCCTCACGGTCCCCCGGCGTCGGATGTTCGCCCGCGTCGAGGACGGCCGGCTGACGATCGCGGGGATGAGCCGCGACGACGACTCGGGCCTGGGTGACCTCGTGACGGACGTCGCACGCCGGGTGCGGAGCTCGCTCGACCCGGCGAGTGGGAGGATTCCCCGGTCATGACGAAGGAAACGATGGCGTCGTACGCCAACATCAGCATCTACTCGGCGATGGCGGTGCTCGCCGTCGCGATGATCCTCTACGCCGTCTACCTCGCGGGGATGGTGCCCGCGCGGGTCGATGCCCGCTCCGGGTCACCGGCCGACGACGCAGCGACGCCCCAGCACGCCCGGAAGATGGGGGGCGTCGCGGGGACCCTGACGTGGCTCGGCGGGCTTCTCCTGCTCCTGGCGGCCGTGCTCCGCGGCGCGAGCGTCAACCGCGCCCCGCTGGGCAACATGCACGAGTTCGCGCTCGTGGCCTCGATGTTCACGATCCTGCTGTTCTGCGTGTGGTCCCTCAAGCGCGACCTGCGCTGGCTCGGGGTCTTCGTCGTCACCCCGGTCCTGCTCGTCCTCGGCATGGCGATCACCGCCTGGTACACCGAGGCCGCCGAGCTGCTGCCGTCGCTGAAGTCCTACTGGCTCGTCATCCACGTCGTCGTCGCGACCTTCTCGATCGCGCTGTTCATCCTCGGCGCGGTCATCACCGTCCTCTACCTGCTGGCCGACCGGCGCCAGGCCCGGGGCGTGCCCGAGGGTGCCCGGCCCTCGCTGCTGGACAAGATGCCGAACGCGCAGGCCCTGGAGCGGATGGCCTACGGGACCCACATCATCGCCTTCCCGCTGTGGACCTTCACCCTCATCGCCGGTGCGATCTGGGCGCGTCAGGCCTGGGGCTCCTACTGGAACTGGGACCCGAAGGAGACGTGGACGTTCGTCATCTGGGTCGTCTACGCGGCCTACCTCCACGCCCGTGCGACGACGACCGTGAGCCGCCGGACGGCCAACCTCGTCGCGGTCGCCGGGTTCGTCTGCATCATCCTCAACTACGTCGTCGTCAACCAGTTCCTCGTCGGCATGCACTCGTACTCGGGGCTGTGACCGTGCGCGCCTTCGTCACCTACTCGATCCTGCGGATCATGGTCTTCCTCGGGTGCCTGTCGGCGCTGTACCTGCTCGGGCTGCGCGAGGCGAAGCACCTGCCGTGGCTCGCCGTCGGGGCGGCGGTGCTCTCGGTGCTCGTGTCCGCGGTCGTCCTGCGGCCCTTCCGGCGCGAGCTCGAGGAGCAGCTCACCGCGCGCTCCCGGGCGCGGGCGGAGCGGGCCGCAGACCGCGCACCGGCGCCGGGCAGCGACGAGGCCGCCGAGGACGACTACCGCTGACGCAGTGCTCAGGGCGCGAGCCAGGGGTGGGCCTCGAAGGCCCGCTCGAACGCCGCCTCGGCGCGCTTCGGCACGGCGCGTCCGCCCTCGAAGCGGGTGAGCTCCAGCCGGCGCCGCCGTCCTGACCCGGCACGGCGCCACGTCCCGAGTGGCCGGGCGCGGTCGAGCGCCAGGCCCCGGAAGACCCCGTTGTTGCCCGGGACCGTCGCGTCGTGCTCGGCCGGCGTAAGAAGGAAGCCGCGGTCCTGGTAGCCGAGGACGAGCTCGTCGAACCCGGGCAGGAGCATCGCGCGGTCGGCCGCCCGCAGCAGGTCCTCGCCCGCCTCGAGCACCTCCGGCCGGCACCACGCGGCCTGCCCGTCGACCGTCGTCTCCGCCAGCCCCTCCGTCGCCGCGGGCGCGGCCGTGCGGATCTCCGTCAGGCCGAGCTTCGTCCACCACGCGAAGTCCCGCAGCGTCGCCGGACCGTGGGAGGTCAGGTACGTCCGCAGCCAGTGGGCGATCGCCGCGACCCGGTCCCCGCCGAAGCGCGCCGCCAGGCCAGAGTCCGCCGGCAGCCACGTCGACGCCGCGACGATCCGCTGCTCCTTCGCCTCTGCGTCCCACGGCCCGTAGACGAGGTGGCCCTCGATCATCATCGTCGAGATGAAGTGGTACGAGCGGGCGCTCGTCATCTCGACCCCCGCCTCATCCCACCGCCCGGCGAGCTCTGCCCGGGTGAGCCCCAGCCCCGGGTCGGGGACGTCCGCGACGGTCGACCGGGTGGGGCCGTCGAGCGCCGCGAGCGCCGTGTCCCGGACGAGGGCGACCGTGGCCTCGTCGACGCCCTGGGCCGCCCGGCGCCGCGCGAGATCGGTGCCGAATTTCGGCCGGAGCAGCTCCCCCATCCAGGCGAGGTCGTCGGCGTGGACCGCGAAGACCGTCCCGCGCATGGGGTAGCCGCGTACGACGCCGCCGTCCGTCATCGCGGCGGTGACGTCCTCGGCGGTGGCGCCCGGCACCCGCAGCGCCAACGAGGCCACGACCCCGGGCAGGTCCTGCCCCTGCGCGCACCCCAGCCGACGGACCGCATCCTGCGGGGACGCGTCGTCGGGGACGGCCAGGCCGGTCGCGATCAGCCGCTGGCGGATGAGGTCGAGGTCGCGGTCCACGGTCTCACCGTACGGGTCCGGCGGTGGCCGGGACCCGTTCCTGCGGGATCTCGTCCGCGGGCGGGGTCAGCGCTGCAGGGTCGCGACGGAGTAGGTGAGGACGACCCCGATCGTGAGGAGGGTCGACCACGCGAGCTGGGCCAGCCCGGTGGCGCCGAGGGCGGGCACGAGGTCGCGTCCGGTCGCGCCGCCGCGGACGGCCCGGATCGCCGGCCACGCGGCCAGCACCCCGAGCGCCGATGCGGCCGCCCCGACGTGCCACCCGGTGCACGCCAGCCCGCACAGGAGGGCGACCCCGACGAGCGCGAGGTAGAGGGTCCGGGTCCGGGCGTCGCCGAGCCGGACCGCGAGCGTCCGCTTGCCCGCCTCGGTGTCGCTGGGGATGTCCCTCAGGTTGTTCGCGACGAGGATCGCCGAGGCCCACGCCCCGACCCCGACGGCGCCGAGCAGCCCGACCCACGTCAGGCGGTGGGCCTGCGTCCACTGCGTGCCGAGCGTCGCGACGAGCCCGAAGAAGACGAAGACGTAGACCTCGCCGAGACCGCGGTAGCCGTACGGGTTGTCCCCTCCGGTGTAGCGCCACGCCGCGAGCAGCGCGAGGGCGCCGACCGGTAGCAGGACGAGCGTGTTGGCGAGCGCGACGAGCGCCAGCCCGGCGAGCACGGCGATCCCCATGAAGATGAACGCCATCGTCTTGACGCTCTCCGGCGCTGCCAGGTGCTGGCCGACGAGCCGGACGGGTCCGACCCGCTCCTCGTCGGTGCCGCGAACGCCGTCGGAGTAGTCGTTGGCGTAGTTCACCGCGATCTGGAGGCTCGTCGACACGACGAGCGCGAGCAGCGCGATCGACGGGTCGAAGGCGTCGACCGCGGCCGCCGCGCCGGAGCCGACGAGGACGGGCGCGAGCGCGGCGGGCAGGGTCCGGGGACGGGCTCCGGCGATCCACTGGGCGGGGGTGGCCATCGGGGGGTGGTGCTCCTGGGGGTGGGCGAACGGATGGGTCGTCATTCTCCCGCACCGCGCACGGTGCTCAGGACCGTGGCAGCGCCTCCAGCAGCGCCGCGGCGGCGCGCCGGTCGGGCTTGCCCGGGCCGCGCAGGGGGAGGGCCCCGACGGCGGTGACGACCGCAGGGAGGGCGTACCGCGGAAGGTGGGGGCGGAGCGCCTCGCGCAGGTCGTCTGATCCGCCCGTGCTCGTCTCGAGCACCACGAGCAGCCCGACGACCTGGCCCAGCTCGGCGTCCGGCAGGCCGACCGCGAGCGCGTCGGTCACCCCCGGCAGCCCTCGCGCGGCGTCCTCGACGACGGCGGGCGCGACCTTGTACCCCCCGGTGACGACGAGGTCGTCGGCCCGACCGTGGACCGTCAGCCGCGTGCCGTCCCACGTGCCCAGGTCGCCGGTGCGGAACCACCGCTGGCCGTCGATGTCGACGAAGGCCCGCGCGCTCTCCTGGGGCATGCCGAGGTAGCCGCTGGCGAGCATCGGCCCGCCCAGGAGGACGGCGTCACCCCGCTCGCCGGGCTCGGTCCGGACGCGCACGCCCTCGAGGGGCACCCCGTCGTACACGCAGCCGCCGGAGGTCTCGGACATCCCGTACGTCCGCACGACCCGTGCGCCGGCGGCGGCCGCGGCATCGACGAGCCCGGGCGGGCACGCCGCACCTCCGACGAGGACGCCGTCGAACCGGGCGAGCGCGGCCGTGCCGTCGGCGTCCCGCAGCAGGCGAGCGAGCTGCGTCGGGACGAGGGAGGTGTAGCGACGCGGGCCCGGCATCGCCTGCTCGGCGGTGGTGAAGGCACGCACGAAGGCCTCCGCCCCGCGGGTGGGCGCGACTGCGTGCGGCTCGAGATCCGCGGCGAGCGAGCGCGCGAGGACCTGGACGCCCGCGACGTGGTGCGCGGGCAGCGCGAGCAGCCACCGGCCGGGCCCGCCGAGCCGGTCGTGGGTCGCGGTCGCGCTCGCGGCGAGGGCGGCTACGGGCAGGACGGCGGGCTTCGGGGTCCCGGTCGAGCCGGAGGTCGACAGGACGAGCGCCGTGCCGGGCGGGACCTCGGCCCCCTCCAGCGGGCTCGGCGCCGCCGGTGCGAGCGGCACCGCCGGGCGCTGGCCGGACAGTGCCCGCGCCAGGTCCGGGAGGGCCGCGCGCACCCCCGGCCCGTCGGGGAGGGCGAGGGCGGTCAGCTGAGGCACCCGGCCACCGTACGCAGCCGCACCCGTCGGGCACACTGCGAGGGACGCTGCGACGACGAAGGGGGTGCCGACGGTGGGTCCTGCGACGCTGCCCGACCTCGAGGAGGTCCTGGCGCGCCTGCACGTCGTCGGCATCCCGCTGCGGACCCGCTTCCGACGGACGACCGTCCGGGAGGTCGCGCTGCTCGAGGGGCCGACGGGCTGGGGGGAGTTCGGCCCCTTCCCGGAGTACGGGCCCCAGGAGGCGTCCCGGTGGCTCGGGGCGGCGATCGAGGCGGCGTGGGGATCGCCCGCGCCGAGCCTGCGCGCCGAGGTGCCGGTGAACGCGACCGTGCCTGCGGTCGCGGCGGCCGACGTCCTGCCGGTCCTCGCGCGGTTCGACGGGTGCACCACGGCGAAGGTCAAGGTCGCCGAGCCCGGCCAGCGGCTGCGGGACGACGTCGAGCGCGTCGCGGCCGTGCGACGACACCTCGGCCGCGACGCGCGGATCCGGGTCGATGCCAACGGCGGCTGGTCGCTCGCCCAGGCGCGGGACGCGGTCGCCGCGCTCGCGCCCTTCGACCTCGAGTACGTGGAGCAGCCGTGCGCCGACGTCGAGGACCTCGCCCGGCTGCGGGTCGCGCTCGCCGGTGCCGGGCTCGACGTGCGGGTCGCGGCCGACGAGTCGATCCGCAGGGCGGAGGACCCGCTGCGGGTCGCGCGGCTCGAGGCCGCGGACGTCGTCGTCGTCAAGGTGGCGCCGCTGGGCGGGGTCGCGCGGGCGCTGCAGGTCGTCGCCGACTGCGGACTGCCGGCGGTCGTCTCCTCGGCGCTCGACACGAGCATCGGGATCGCGGCGGGGGTGCGGCTCGCGGCCGCGTTGCCGGACCTGCCGTTCGCCTGCGGGCTCGGGACGGTCGAGCTGTTCACGGGTGACGTCGTCGCGGACAGCCTCGTCGCGCACGACGGGGTGATCGACGTCGCGCGGGCGGCGGGGGTGGCTGCGACGCCGGACCTGCTCGACCGGTGGCGGGTGGACCCCGAGCGCGAACGGTGGTGGCGCGAGCGGACGACCGCGGCGCACGGAGTGCTCACCGCGGGGACCGCCTGACGCGCCGTCCACCGCCGGCCGTCGGTACGGCCCGTTCTCCACAGGTCGGTCCCGTCGGCCTCCGCGACGCCCCGCGGGCCGCTGCGATGGGGCGGTGACCAGTCGTGCACCGCGCCCGATCCCCCCGGATCTCCCGGTCGAGCTCGCCGTCCCCGTCCTCGACGCCATCGCCCTCACCGCGCTCGAACGGCGGCTGCGGGACGCGGCGACGACCGTCGACGGCATCCGCGCCGGGCTGCGCCGGGTCGAGCTGCGGGAGTGGCGCGGGAGCGCCGCCGACGCCTTCCGCGACCGGCTCGAGGAGTGGGTGACGACGCTGCACCGCCGGCGGGACGCGCTCGACGAGGCGGCGGACCTGGTGGCAGAGCACCGCCGGGCGGCCGCGGACCGGGTCGAGCTCGCGCAGGACGCCGCCCGGCGCGCCGCGCACGAGGCCGCCCGGCAGGCGGCGGAGGCGGGCGACCGCGCCCGTCGCGCGGTCGGGGGTGGGCACCGTGCGGGCTGACGACCTCGCCGTCATCGGGGGCGCGCACGGGATCGCGGCCCGGCTCGACGACCTCGCCGGGGCGGCCCGCCACCTGCGCCGGGCCGGCCTCGACCTCGGGCTCGTCGCCGCGGTGGCGTCCGAGGGGATGCGCAACCCCGGGGTGATGGCGACGGCACCCCTCTCGCCCGTGACCTGGGCCGCGCTGGAGGAGGCGCTCGTCCGGCTCGCCCATCCGGGCGCGCTGCCGCTGGACGCGGCGGGCCTCACGGGGCTGGGAGCAACCCTCGAGGCGTCCGTCCTTGCGTACGAGCAGGTGGAGCACGCCGCCACCGCGGCGTTCGAGGGGACGGCCGACACCGTCGGGGTGACCCTGGGGATCACCGTCGGCGTCGCCGCGCCGGTCGTCCTGCTGGCCGGGACCGCCACTCTCGCCACGCCCCAGGGGCAGCAGGCGTTCGTCGCGGCGGCCCGGCTCGGAGCCACGCCGGCGGGGCGGTACGCCGGTCGCACGGCGCGACGGGCGGTCGACGCGTCCGTCGCGGAGAACCCGTGGGCGGTCAGCTATCTGGCGGCCGGCGCCGACGGCATCGTCCTGGGCCTCCGGTGCGTCTACGGCGCACCGGCGGATCCGGTCCTGTCCGCCGCCGCCCGGTCGGCTGGGGTGCCCTACCCGCCACGGGACGCGCGGGACGCGACGGCGATCCTCGCGGCCCTGGTCGCCGCCGCCCCGGGCCCGATGCTCGAGGACGGCCCCCTGCGCGCCCGGCGGGACGCCGCCGGGCGGCCGCAGGCGCCGACGCGGGAGCGGGTGGTCCCGCCGCGCACGGTGGGGGATCTCGTCGACGGCGGTCGGCGCGGGGTGCTCGACGACGGGATCGTGGTGCCCGTCGGGCCGGGGCGAGGAGAGAGTCGCGACCGAGGCACGTCGACGGTCCGGGTCCAGCGCGTCGACCGGGACGGACGGACCGCCTGGATCCTCCACTACCCGCCGACGAAGGAGTTCGACCCCAGGCCCGGCACGAACCCCTACGACATGACGACCAACACCGCGGCCCGCGGGCGTGGCTCGACCGCCGTCATGGACGCGGCGCACGCCGCGCTGGTCGCGGCCCAGCGGCGGGCCGATGCGCAGGACCGGGCGCGCGGCATCCGATCCGACCACCGGAACGATCCCGTCATGGTCGTCGGCCACAGCCAAGGTGGGATCCACGCCGCCCGCTCGGCCGAGCACTCGTCCTTCCGGGACGTGAACATCACGCACGTCGTCACCTACGGCTCGCCCGTCGACGACATCGACGTCCCCCCGCACGTCAGCCTCCTGTCGCTCGAGACCGACCGCGACATCGTCCCGCGGCTCGACGGCCGCGCGCCGGTCGACGCCCCCCACCGGGTCACCGTCCGCCGGACGGCGCCGGACTCCGACGACACCGTCATCGGCCTGCACGGGTCCGCCGCGCAGCGGGAGACCGCCCGCCAGGTCGACGCCCGGATCACCGGCGGGGACCGGACGTTGGCGGAGTGGCGGCGTGGCGCATCGGACTTCCTCGACGGGGAGAGCTCGGAGACCACCGACGTCTGGCTCGAACGCGACCCGGTGGCAGGATCGGCGGGGTGAACCCGTCGTCCTCGTGCGCCCTCGCCATCGTCGAGGAGCTGTGCCGGCACGGGGTGCGTGACGCCGTCCTCGCGCCCGGGTCACGCTCTGCGCCGCTGGCGCACGCCTTGGCCGCCGCTGACGAGGCGGGGCTGCTGCGCCTGCACGTCCGGGTCGACGAGCGTGCCGCCGCGTTCCTCGCCCTCGGCCTCGCGAAACGGTCGCGGCGTCCCGTCCCGGTCGTGACGACGTCCGGGACCGCGGTCGCGAACCTCCATCCGGCCGCGCTCGAGGCCCATCACGCCGGGGTGCCGCTGCTGCTGCTCACGGCCGACCGGCCCGTGGAGCTGCGCGGCACGGGCGCCAACCAGACGACCCGCCAGCCGGGGATCTTCGGCCCGGTCACCCGGTGGTCCGGCGACGTCGGTGTCGATGCCGGCCCCGATCCCGACGCCGTGTGGCGCACGACGGTCGCCCGGGCCGTCGTCGCCGCCCGCGGCGACCTCACCGACGACCCCGGCCCCGTCCACCTCGACGTCCCGCTGCGCGACCCGCTCGTCCCCGACGCACCGCTGCTCCCGACCGCGGGCGAGCCGCGCGTCCGCATCGAGCGACAGGTCGCCCCCGGACCCGCCCGCACCCTCGTCGTCGTCGGCGACCTGCCGACCTCCCGCCACGTCGACGAGGCGATCGCGTGGGCATCCGGGAACGGCTGGCCCGTCGTCCGAGAGCTCGGCCCGCCCGGCCCGACCGGTGTGGCGCACGGGCTGTCGGTCCTCGCCGGGCTCGGCCGTCCGGGCGGGGACGCCCGGACCGACCCCCAGATGGCCGTTCCCGAGCCGCCCGACCGCGTCATCCTCGTCGGGCGGGCGACGGTGTCCCGGGCCGTCGGTGCCGTGACGCGCCGCCCCGGCACCCGCGTCGAGGCGGTCACCGCGACCCCCGGCTGGACCGACCCGGCCCACGTCGTCACCCGGGTCCACCCGTGGTCCGCGATCCGCCGCGGCGCGTCGCCCCGCGCCGACGACCCGGCGTGGACCGCCTCGTGGGTCGAGGCCGGCAGGGTGACGGCGCAGCGGCACGCCGCGGTCCTCGAGGCAGCGGACGAGCCCACCGGCCCCGCCGTCGCCCGCGCCGTCGTCGCGGCCCTGCCCGCCGGGGCTCGCCTGTTCGTCGGCTCGTCGAACAGCGCGCGCGACCTCGACCTGGGCGTCGGCGAGTGGCCCGAGGACCTCGACGTCGTCGCGAGCCGGGGGCTGGCCGGCATCGACGGCTGCGTCTCGACCGCCGTCGGCCTCGCCCTGGCCGACCCGGGACGTCCGTGGGTGGCACTCGTCGGCGACCTCACGTTCGAGCACGACGCCGCCGCCCTGGCCATCGGGCCGGGGGAGCCGCGACCGGACCTCACGGTCGTCGTCCTCGACGACCGTGGCGGCGGCATCTTCTCCACGCTCGAGCACGGCGTCGGGCTCGACGACGCCGGACGCGCCCGCTTCGAGCGGGTCTTCGCGACCCCGACGGGCACCGACCTCGCCGCCATCTGCGCCGCGCACGGCGTCGACCACGTCCGCGTCACCTCGTTGCGTGCCCTGCGCGGGGCGCTCGCGGACCGGGTCGGAGCCACCGGCACGGGGCTGCGGGTCGTCACCGTCGCCGTCGACCGTGACGGGCACCGCGGGATCCGCTCGGCCCTCGCCGGTCCGACCGAGTAGCCACCGGCACCGGCGGATCAAGAGCGGCGTGGCCGCGCGGGGCCGGAGGTCCAGCGCCCCACGCCCCAGCGACTCAGACCCCGAGCGCCTCGCGCATCGGGACGAGCTTCGCCTCGGACTCGGCGACCTCCGCGTCGGCGTCCGAGCCCGCGACGATCCCGCAGCCCGCGTAGAGGGTGATCTCCGACGGCGCCCCGGGGGTGATCCGGCCGCACCGCAGCGCGATGCCCCACTCGCCGTCGCCGGACGCGCTCATCCATCCGACGGGCCCGGCGTACCGGCCGCGGTCGAGCTCCTCGGTGGCCGCGATGAGCTCGTCGGCGACCGGCGTCGGGGTGCCGCACACCGCCGCCGACGGGTGCAGCGACGCCGCGAGGTCGAGGGAGCGCACGTCGTCCGAGACGACCGCGGTGACGTCGGTGGCCAGGTGCATGACGTTCGCGAGGTGGAGGACGAAGGGCGCCTCGGGCACGTTCATCGACGAGGTGTGCGGCGCGAGCGCGTCGGCGACCGAGCGGACCGCGTACTCGTGCTCCTCGAGGTCCTTGCTCGACCGCGCGAGCGATCCTGCGAGCGCCGCGTCGGCCGCGTCGTCGCCGGTCCGCCGGATCGTCCCCGCGAGGACCCGCGAGGTGACCAGTCCCCGCTCGAGCCGGACGAGCATCTCCGGCGTCGCACCGACCAGGCCGTCGACCGCGAACACCCACGTCGCGTCGTAGCGCGCGGCGAGCCGCCGCAGGACGGTGCGGGCGTCGATCGGTGCCGCCGCGGTCACGGTCTCGGAGCGGGCGAGGACGACCTTGTCGAGCCGGCCCTCGGCGATCTGCGCGACGGCCGCCTCGACCGTCGCGGACCACGTGCGGGTCGTCGCCGAGGCGGGCGCGACCGTGACGGGCCCGGTCTCGCGGTGGTCGCTCCGCCGCAGCAGCGCGGGGGGCTGCGGGGCTGGGCCCTCGACCGCGGTCGTCGTCACCCACGTCACCCCGTCGCGCCGCCCGACGACGACCTCTGGGACGACGAGCGTGGACCCGGCGGGCGAGGCGGCCGCGTACGCGAACGAGCCGAAGCACACGAGGCCGGATCCCGGCAGGGCCACCTCGTCCTCGACGACCGCCGCGTGCGTCACGGCCTCCCACCAGGCCCGGGCGTCGGCGAACCGCGCGGGCGTCGTCACCGCCGTCGTCGCGGCCCGACCCCAGCCGACGATCCCCTCGCCGCGGCGGACCCAGGCCGACACCAGCGGCGCATCGACGTCGGGCACGAGGTCGAGCAGCGGCACGTCCTCCATCGCGCCGTGGACACGGACCGTGCGGGTGCGGAGGGTGCCGGGCACGCCGGCGACGGCCCGTCCGGGCAGGGGTGGGGTTGACATCGCAGGGCAGCCTATGTCGGGCCGGCTCCCGGGTCTCCGACGCCTGCGCTCCACCGTGGCCCCCGGTGGGTGATGATGGGCACATGACCACCGCCCCCGTGTCGCCGACCCGCGCCTCGCTCGAGAAGCAGCCGCACGAGGTCGCGTCGATGTTCGACACCGTCGCCTCGCGTTACGACCTGACCAACGACATCCTCTCGCTGGGGCAGGACCGGTTCTGGCGCTCGGCCGTCACCAGGGCGGTCGGGGCCCGCCCGGGCGACCGGGTGCTCGACATCGCGGCGGGCACTGGCACCTCGAGCGAGCCCTTCGTGGCCGACGGGCTCGAGGTCGTCCCCGCCGACTTCTCCCTCGGGATGCTGCGCGTGGGCAAGAAGCGCCGTCCGGACCTGGGCTTCACCGCCGCCGACGCGATGCGCCTTCCCTTCGAGGACGAGAGCTTCGACGCGGTGACGATGAGCTTCGGCCTGCGCAACGTCTCGGACCCCGCGGCCGCCCTCGAGGAGTTCCTCCGCGTCACCCGCCCCGGCGGCACGCTCGTCGTGTGCGAGTTCAGCCGTCCGGTGAGCAGCGCCTTCCGGACGGTGTACCTCAACTACCTCATGGCGGCTCTGCCGGCGATCGCCCGACGGACGTCGTCGAACCCCGACAGCTACGTGTACCTCGCCGAGTCGATCCGCGCGTGGCCCTCGCAGCGGGAGCTCGGTCTGACGATCGCGAAGGCCGGCTGGCACGGCGTGCAGTGGCGCAACCTCACCGGCGGCGTCGTCGCGCTGCACCGGGGCCACAAGCCCGACGTCTGAGCCGATTAGGCGTGCCTTACCCCGTCCCCCCGAAGGCCGGGAGTATCGTCCCGGGCGGCTCGTGAACCCGCTCACAAGCCACCCTGCGACGGACCCCCGTCCTGCCCCTGACCCCGAGCCGAGGACACGTTGACCCCCTCCGAGCAGCACGCCGACGTCATCGTCGTCGGTGCCGGTCCCGGCGGTTCCGCGACCGCCGCGTGGCTCGCCGGCGCTGGGCTCGACGTCCTCCTCCTCGAGAAGGCGACCTTCCCGCGCGACAAGATCTGCGGTGACGGCCTGACCCCCCGCGCGGTCAAGGAGCTCATCGCGCTCGGCGTCGACACCGAGGGCTGGACGAGGACGAAGGGCCTGCGGATCCTCGGCGGCGGGCACACCCTCACGCTCGACTGGCCCGAGACGACCTCCTTCCCCTCGTACGGCATGGTGCGCGCGCGGGGCGACCTCGACGAGGCGCTCGCCCGCCACGCGCAGGCGCGCGGCGCGATCCTGCGCGAGGGCGTCTCGGTCACCGGACCCGTCCTCGAGGGTGGCCGCGTCGTCGGCGTCGAGGCCAAGCTCGTCGACGGCCGCGGGCGGGCGACGGGGGAGCGGACGACCTTCCGCGCACCGGTCGTCGTCGCCTCCGACGGGGTCTCCTCGCGACTGGCCGTCGCGGTCGGCCGCGAGAAGCGCGAGGACCGCCCGATGGGCGTCGCCGTGCGCGGGTACTACGCGAGCGACCGGGTCGACGACTACCTGGAGTCCCACCTCGAGCTGTGGACCACCGGAGCCGACGGCGAGCGCATCCTCATGCCCGGCTACGGCTGGATCTTCCCGCTCGACGGCGGGCGGGCGAACGTCGGCCTCGGGATCCTCAACACCTCGACGGCCTTCGGGCAGACGGACTACAAGGACGTCATGCGCCGCTGGGTCGAGACGATGCCGGGGGACTGGGAGTTCCCCGAGGGCAGCGAGCTCGGCCCGATCCGCGGCGCCGCTCTCCCGATGGGCTTCAACCGCACCCCGCTGTACGCCGACGGGCTGCTGCTCGTGGGCGACTCCGGCGGGATGGTCAACCCGTTCAACGGCGAGGGCATCGACTACGCCCTCGAGGCCGCCCGGGTCGCTGCGGACGTCATCCTCCAGGCCCGCGGCCGCACCACCGACGCCCAGCGGGAGGCCGTGCTGCAGACCTACCCGCGGATCCTGCGCGACGAGCTCGGCGGCTACTTCACCCTCGGGCGCTGGTTCGCCAAGGCCATCGGGAACCCGGACGTCATGCGCCTGGCCACCCGCTACGGCCTGCCGCGCACGACGCTCATGCGGTTCCTGCTCAAGGTCATGGCCAACCTTCCGCAGGAGCGCGGCGGCGGCATCGACGACCGTCTCGTGCGGGCGATGGCGACGATGGCTCCGGACGCATGACCATGACGACGACCCATAGGATCGAACCCGTGCAGCACGTCGAGAGGCAGGCCGGCCGATGAACGCCCCGTACGTCCCGCTCCTGATCTTCATGGGGCTGGGCTTCGCCTTCGCCGCAGGATCCGTCCTCACCTCGCTCGTCGTCGGCCCGCGCCGCTACAACGCGGCCAAGGCGATGGCGTACGAGTGCGGCATCCAGCCGTCTCCGCAGGCCGACGAGGGCGGCCGCGTGCCGATCAAGTACTACCTGACGGCGATGCTCTTCATCATCTTCGACGTCGAGTCGCTCTTCCTCTACCCGTTCGCCGTGTCGTTCAACCGGCTCGGGCTCTTCGCGCTCGTCGAGATGGTCCTGTTCATGCTGACCGTGTTCATCGCGTACGCCTACGTCTGGCGCCGCGGCGGACTCAACTGGGAGTGAGGTGACGGCGTGGGCATCGAGGAGAAGCTCCCGTCCGGGTTCCTGCTGAGCACCGTCGAGTCGCTCGCGGGGTACATGCGCAAGTCGTCGGTGTGGCCGGCGACCTTCGGCCTGGCCTGCTGCGCCATCGAGATGATGGCCGTCGGCACACCGCACTACGACATCGCGCGGTTCGGCATGGAGCGCTTCGCGGCGACGCCGCGGCAGGCCGACATCATGATCGTCGCGGGTCGGGTGAGCCAGAAGATGGCCCCCGTCGTCCGGCAGGTCTACGACCAGATGGCCGAGCCCAAGTGGGTCATCTCGATGGGCGTGTGCGCGAGCTCCGGCGGCATGTTCAACAACTACGCGATCGTCCAGGGCGTCGACCACATCATCCCCGTCGACGTGTACCTGCCCGGGTGTCCCCCGCGGCCGGAGATGCTCCTCAACGCGATCATCACGCTCCACGACCAGATCCAGCACACCAAGCTCGGCGTCAACCGGGTCGCGGCCGCCCGCGCCGCGGAGGAGGCGGCGCTCCGGGCGACGCCGACCCAGCTGATGGAGCCCACGCACGTCCACGGCGGCACGCCCCACGCCCTGCGCGGCGAGGAGGAGGCGGCCGGTCTCGCCGGAAGGAACCTCCTCGCATGAGCGACGGCACCAAGCCCGCGACCCCCACGGCGGCGGACGCACCCCCGGCCCCCACGGCGGAGGGCCCGACGACGGCCGACGTCGAGCAGAGCATCCTCCCGGCCGAGCCCGGCTCGGGGAGCGACCCGGTCGTCATCGGCAGCCGGCAGGGCATGTTCGGCGCCAAGGTCGGCGGGGACACCTCCGGCTACGGCGGGCTGCAGACGCCGATCCTCTTCCCCGGCGCGGCCGCCCGGCCCTACGGCAGCTGGTTCGACGAGGCCGCGGACGCCCTCGAGGCGCGGCTCGGTGGCTCCGGCCCGCAGGTCGGCATCGAGCGGGTCGTCGTCGACCGCGGCGAGCTGACGCTCCACGTCGCCGCGCAGCACCTGCCGACCGTCGCCCGGGCGCTGCGGGACGACCCGGCGCTCCGGTTCGAGATCTGCACGGGCGTCTCCGGGGTCCACTACCCGGGGGAGACCGGTCGCGAGCTGCACGCGGTCTACCACCTCCTGTCGATCACCCACGGCTCGCGCCGGCTGCGGCTGGAGGTCTCCGTCCCGGACACCGACCCGCACATCCCCTCGATCGTCGACACCTACCCCGGTGCCGACTGGCACGAGCGCGAGACGTGGGACATGTTCGGGATCGTCTTCGACGGCCACCCGTCCCTGACCCGGATCCTCATGCCGGACGACTGGGACGGCCACCCGCAGCGCAAGGACTACCCCCTCGGCGGCATCCCCGTCGAGTACAAGGGCGGCACCGTCCCGCCGCCGGACCAGCGGAGGTCCTACTCCTGATGAGCACCGACAGCATGCGCGCCGCCGCCTCCGGCCCGACGCTCGACGACGACGCCCGCGAGGGCACCGTCCTCAACCCGCAGGGCGGGGACTGGGACGACCTCGTCGGCGAGCTCACCTCGACCCCCCAGGAGCGGATCGTCGTCAACATGGGGCCGCAGCACCCCTCGACGCACGGCGTCCTCCGCCTCATCCTCGAGCTCGACGGCGAGCTGGTCACCGAGGCCCGCGCGGGCATCGGCTACCTGCACACCGGCATCGAGAAGAACATGGAGTTCCGCTCCTTCACGCAGGGCGTGACCTTCTGCACGCGGATGGACTACCTCACCCCGATGTTCCAGGAGGCCGCGTACTGCCTCTCGGTCGAGAAGCTGCTGGGCATCACCGACGAGGTTCCCGAGCGCGCGAGCGCGATCCGCGTCCTCATGATGGAGATGACCCGCGTCTCCAGCCACCTCATCTGCCTGGGCACCGGCGGCATGGAGATGGGCGCGACGACGGTCATGACGATCGGCTTCCGGGAGCGCGAGCGTCTGCTGTCGGTCATCGAGGGCATCACCGGCCTGCGGATGAACAACGCCTACATCCGTCCCGGCGGCGTCGCGAACGACCTGCCGGAAGGAATGATCGAGCAGATCCGGTCGATGATCCCGCAGGTCCGCAAGGGCATCCGCGAGCTCGAGGCGCTCCTGCTCGAGGCGCCGATCCTCAAGGGCCGCACCAAGCACGTCGGCTACCTCGACCTCACCGGCTGCATGGCGCTGGGGATCACCGGGCCGATCCTCCGCTCCACGGGTCTGCCCCACGACCTGCGGAGGTCCGACCCGTACTGCGGCTACGAGAAGTACGACTTCGACGTCGTCACCCGCACCGGCGCCGACGCCTACGACCGGCTGTGCATCCGCCTCGACGAGATGCACCAGAGCCTGCGGATCATCGAGCAGGTGACCGACGAGCTCGCCGGCAACCCGGGGCCGGTCATGGTCGCCGACAAGCGGATCGCGTGGCCGGCCAACCTCTCCGTCGGGCCCGACGGGCAGGGCAACAGCCTCGAGCACATCCGCGAGATCATGGGCACCTCGATGGAGTCGCTCATCCACCACTTCAAGCTCGTCACCGAGGGCTTCCGCGTCCCGCCGGGTCAGGCGTACGTCGCGGTCGAGTCCCCCAAGGGCGAGCTCGGCTGCCACCTCGTCTCCGACGGCGGCACGCGGCCGTACCGGGCCCACTTCCGGGACCCCTCGTTCAACAACCTCCAGGCCGTCGCCGCGATGTCCGAGGGCGGCAACCTCGCGGACGTCATCGTCGCCGTGGCCTCGATCGACCCCGTGATGGGTGGCGTGGACCGGTGACCGGCCGCGCGCGGAAGGAACTGATCTGATGGCGGACAACTTCGGGCTGCAGAGCGCCTCCGGGCACCTCCACGTCCCCGAGGCGTCGAAGGAGCCGTACGACCCCGAGACCCTCGCGGGCCTGCACCGGGACGCGCAGGAGGTCATCGCGCGGTACCCGCAGAAGCGGTCGGCGCTGCTGCCGCTGCTCCACCTCGTCCAGTCCGTCGACGGCTACGTCACGGGCCGGGGGATCGACTTCTGCGCCGGGGTCCTCGAGCTGACGACCGCCGAGGTCTCCGGCGTCGCGACCTTCTACACGCAGTACAAGCGGCACCCCAACGGCGACTACACCGTCGGCGTCTGCACGAACACGCTGTGCGCGATCATGGGCGGCGACGCCATCTGGGACGCGGTGAGCGAGCACCTGGGCATCGGGCACGACGAGACGACGCCGGACGGCAAGATCACGCTCGAGAAGATCGAGTGCAACGCCGCCTGCGACTACGCCCCGGTCGTCATGACGAACTGGGAGTTCTTCGACAACCAGACGCCGGAGTCGACGGTCGCGCTCGTCGACGACCTGCGCGAGGGCCGGGAGGTCCGTCCGACCCGCGGTCCGAGCACGCTGTGCACCTTCAAGCAGACCTCCCGCGTCCTGGCCGGCTTCCTCGACGGCCGCGCGGACGAGGGCGTCGGCGCCGGACCCGCCTCCACCGAGGGCGTCCGCCTGGCGAAGGAGAAGGGCTGGCACGCCCCGAGCGCGTCGACCTCCAGCGACGCCGCGGACGCCGCCACCGGCGAGGGCACCTCGACCGCCGGCATGGCCGCCGGGCGCGACGACAGCGTCAACGCCGCGACGAACGCCCCCGACGAGAAGCCCGGCGGGCAGCCCGGGCAGGCGGCCGAGGGCGGCAAGATCGCCGACGACACGACGAAGGCCGAGACCGACCCGGGCAAGGGGGCGAAGTGACGATGACGACCCTGACGCCGATCCTCACGCGGTTCTGGGACGCCGAGGAGTCCTGGACCCTGCGGACGTACGAGGACAACGAGGGCTACCAGGCGCTGCGCAAGGCGCTGGGCAGCGCGCCCGCCGACCTCGTGCAGATGGCCAAGGACTCCGGGCTTCGCGGCCGCGGTGGCGCAGGCTTCCCCACCGGCATGAAGTGGGGCTTCCTGCCCCCGCCGGACGGCGGTCCCCGATACCTCGTCGTCAACGCCGACGAGTCCGAGCCGGGCACGTGCAAGGACATCCCGCTGATGATGGCCGCGCCGCACTTCCTCGTCGAGGGCGTGGCGATCACGAGCTTCGCCATCGGGTGCAACCACGCGTTCATCTACCTGCGCGGCGAGGTCGTCCACGTCTACCGCCGGCTGCTGCGCGCGGTGGAGGAGGCCTACGCGGCCGGGCACCTGGGCAAGAACATCCACGGTTCGGGCTTCGACCTCGACGTCACCGTCCACGCCGGCGCCGGCGCGTACATCTGCGGCGAGGAGACGGCACTGCTCGACTCCCTCGAGGGTCGGCGCGGCCAGCCGCGGCTCAAGCCGCCGTTCCCCGCCGTCGCCGGTCTCTACGCCCGGCCGACGGTCGTCAACAACGTCGAGTCGATCGCCTCGATCCCGCCGATCCTCCTGCACGGCGCCGACTGGTTCGGCGGCATGGGTACGGAGAAGTCGAAGGGCTTCGGCATCTTCTCCCTCTCCGGCCACGTCAAGCGGCCCGGCCAGTACGAGGCGCCCCTGGGCATCACCCTGCGCGAGCTCATCGACATGGCCGGCGGCATGCGCGACCCGAACCGGAAGCTGAAGTTCTGGACGCCGGGCGGGTCCTCGACCCCGATCTTCACCGAGCAGCACCTCGACGTCCCGCTCGACTTCGAGTCGGTCGCGGCGGAGGGCTCGATGCTCGGCACCCGCGCGCTGCAGATCTTCGACGAGAGCGTCTCGGTCGTCCGGGCCGTCTCGCGGTGGATCGATTTCTACAAGCACGAGTCCTGCGGCAAGTGCACCCCGTGCCGCGAGGGCACGTGGTGGCTGGCGCAGATCATGCACCGCTTCGAGCACGGCCAGGGCCAGCCCGAGGACATCGAGAAGCTCCTCGACATCTGCGACAACATCCTCGGCCGCTCCTTCTGCGCCCTCGGCGACGGCGCGACCAGTCCCGTGACGTCGGCGGTGAAGTACTTCCGCGAGGAGTTCGAGGCCGGCTGCCACACGCCCGCCGACGTCCTCTTCCCGCCAGCCGCCTCGACCCTCTTCGACAAGGAGTCGGTGAGCGCATGACCGCCACGACGAACACCCCGCCCGGCGCCCCGGAGCAGCAGAAGCCCGAGACCGTCGACCTGACGATCGACGGCATCCCCGTCACCGTCGAGAAGAACACCCTCGTCATCCGTGCGGCCGAGCAGGTGGGCATCCAGATCCCCCGGTTCTGCGACCACCCGCTGCTCGACCCCGTCGGCGCCTGCCGGCAGTGCCTGGTCGAGGTCGCCATGCCCGACCGGGAGGGCAACCTCAAGCCGATGCCGAAGCCCCAGGCCTCGTGCACGATGACGGTCGCCCCGGGCATGGAGGTGAAGACGCAGGTCTCCTCGCCGGTCGCCGACAAGGCGCAGCGCGGCGTCATGGAGCTGCTGCTCATCAACCACCCGCTCGACTGCCCCGTGTGCGACAAGGGCGGGGAGTGCCCTCTGCAGAACCAGGCGATGACCGCCGGGCGGGCGATCAGCCGGTTCGAGGACAGCAAGCGGACCTACCCCAAGCCGATCAACATCAGCAGCCAGGTCCTCCTCGACCGCGAGCGCTGCGTCCTGTGCGCCCGCTGCACCCGGTTCTCCGACCAGGTCGCCGGCGACCCGTTCATCGCCCTCGTCGAGCGCGGCGCCCTCCAGCAGGTCGGCATCTACGAGGAGCAGCCCTTCGAGAGCTACTTCTCGGGCAACACCGTCCAGATCTGCCCGGTCGGCGCGCTCACCGGCGCGGCCTACCGCTTCCGCTCGCGGCCCTTCGACCTCGTCTCGACGCCGACGACGTGCGAGCACTGCGCCTCCGGCTGCGCGATCCGCACCGACCACCGCCGGGGCACCGTCCTGCGGCGCATGGCGTGGAACGACCCGGCCGTGAACGAGGAGTGGAACTGCGACAAGGGTCGCTGGGCCTTCCAGTACACGATGGTCGGCGACCGCATCGAGCATCCGATGGTGCGCGACGCCTCCGGCGCCCTCGTCGTCGTCTCCTGGGACGAGGCCCTCGAGGCCGCGGCCGCGGGGCTGCGGGCGGCCGGCACGACCGGCGTCCTCACCGGCGGCCGGCTCGTCGTCGAGGACGCCGCCGCCTACGCCCGCTTCGCCCGCGAGGTGCTCGGCACGGGATCGATCGACTTCCGCTCCCGGCCGCACTCGGCGGAGGAGGCCGCCTTCCTCGTCGAGCACGTCCTGGGGACCTCGCCGGAGACCGGCGGTGTCACCTACGCCGACGTCGAGCACGCCGGTTCCGTCCTCCTCGTCGGCGTCGAGCCGGAGGAGGAGAGCCCGATCCTCTTCCTGCGCCTGCGCAAGGCCTACCGCCGGAACGGCACGAAGGTCGCCGCGGTCGCGCCGCTGAGCACCCGCGGCCTGCGCAAGGTCGGCGGCGCGCTCATCCCGTCCGCCCCCGGCACCGAGGTCGAGGTCCTGGAGGCGCTGCGTGCCGACGCCCCGGCCGAGACCGGCGGCGAGGCCTACCGAGCCGCCCACGAGGCCCTGCGCGCCGAGGGCGCGATCATCCTCGTCGGCGAGCGTCTGGCGACCGTCCCGGGCGCCCTCACGGCGGCTGCCGGGCTGGCGAGGACCACCGGCGCGCGGCTGGCATGGGTGCCCCGCCGCGCCGGTGAGCGCGGAGCCCTCGAGGCCGGCTGCCTCCCGACCGGTTCGGGCCTGTCCGCCGACGGCATGCTCGACGCGGCCCGCGCGGGCCAGCTGGGCGCCCTCGTCGTCGGCGGCGTGGAGCTCGCCGACCTCGGACGCCGTCGGGCCGCCGAGGACCTCGCCGGGACCTTCGTCGTCTCCCTCGAGCACCGCGCCAGCGACGTCACGGCCGTCGCCGACGTCGTCCTGCCGGTGGCGCCGCACGCCGAGCGCTCGGGCACCTTCCTCGACTGGGAGGGCCGGCGGCGCGAGGTCCAGGCCGCCCTCGAGACCGGTGCCCTGGCCGACCACGTCGTCCTCGACCGGCTCGCCGGGCACCTGGGGGAGTTCCTGGGCACCCGGTCGGTGCAGGAGGCGAACCGAGCGCTGACCGAGGACGCCTTCGACGGCACCGGCGTCGCGCGCGGCACGGTCGCCGCCGCGGACGTGCCGCAGCTCGGTGAGGGCCAGTTCGTCCTCGCGACCTGGCGCCAGCTGCTCGACGGCGGGCGCCTGCAGGACGGCGACCCGTTCCTCGCCGGCACCGCCCCGGCACCGCGGGCCTGGATCTCCCCCGCGAGCGCCGAGGACCTGGGGATCGTCGACGGCGACCAGGTCACGGTCACCGCCCGCACCCGCGACGGCGGGACGGTCGCCGTCGTCGCGCCCGTCACCGTCGAGGAGATGGTCGACCGGGTCGTGTGGCTCCCGACGAACCAGGCCGGGCTCGACCTGCGGGACGTGCCCGCGGGCTCCGTCGTCACGCTCACCCGAGGTGGTCAGGCATGAGCTTCTCGTCCGTCGCCGCGCTCGCGACGCAGGACAACACGTCCCTGCCGCTGGCCGACTTCAGCGACACCCCCGTGTGGCTCTCGCTCGTCAAGGCGCTCCTGCTGTTCGTCTACCTGCTGGTCAGCGTCCTGCTGATGATCTGGTTCGAGCGGCGCGTCATCGGGCGGATGCAGCAGCGGCCGGGCCCCAACCGCACCGGCCCCTTCGGGCTCCTGCAGTCGCTCGCCGACGGCATGAAGTCGATGTTCAAGGAGGACGTGATCCCCAAGAACGCCGACCGGCTGATCTTCACGCTGGCGCCGATCCTCTTCGCGACGATGGCGTTCGTCTCCTTCGCGATCATCCCGCTCGGCGGCACCGTCCGGATGTTCGGCCACACGACGCCGCTGCAGCTGACCGACCTGCCGGTGGCCTCGCTCCTCGTCCTCGCCGTCGCCGGTGTGGCGGCCTACGGGATCGTCATGGCCGGCTGGTCCTCGGGCTCGACCTACCCGCTGCTCGGTGGCCTGCGCGCCTCGGCGCAGATCATCTCGTACGAGATCGCGATGGGTCTCGCGCTCGTCGCGGTCTTCCTCTACAGCGGGTCGATGAGCACCAGCCAGATCGTCGCCGCCCAGAGCGACCTGTGGTACATCGTCCCGGCGTTCGTGTCCTTCGTCGTCTACGTCATCACGATGGTCGGCGAGACGAACCGCCTGCCGTTCGACCTCGCGGAGGGCGAGGGCGAGATCGTCGGCGGGTACTTCACCGAGTACTCCTCGATGCGCTTCGCCATGTTCTTCCTCGGCGAGTACGTGAACATGTTCACCGTCTCCGCCCTGGCCACGACGCTCTTCCTCGGTGGCCCGGCGGCGCTGCCCGGCCTCGGCTTCATGGCCGGCGGCTGGTGGGGCCTGCTGTGGTTCACGCTGAAGATGTGGCTGTTCATGTACTTCTTCGTCTGGCTGCGCGGCTCGCTTCCCCGCACCCGGTACGACCAGTTCATGGCCTTCGGCTGGAAGCTGCTCATCCCGCTGACCCTCGTGTGGGTCATCGCGGTCGCCTTCATCCGCGGCGCGCAGCTGGGCTACCTCGGTGACGCGACGATCACCCTGCTCGGCCGTGCCGTCCCGATCGCGACGCTCATCATCGTCAGCGTGCTCGGGCTCTTCGTCCTCGCCGCGGTCTGGGTGTGGGAGGGCCGCGTGGCCCGGGCCGAGGCGAGCCGGCAGGCGCCTCCGCCGGAGGAGATCGACCCGTTCGCGGGTGGCCACCCCGTGCCGCCCCTGCCCGGCCAGCGGCTTCGCGAGCCTGCGGCCGCCGGTACCGCACCCGCCGTCACGGCCCACCGCAGCACCAGCCCGACCAAGGAGGCCCCCCGTGGCTGACGCCCAGAAGAAGGGCGGGTTCCTGTCCGACCTGTTCGCGCCGGTCGCCGGCTTCGGCGTGACCTTCGCGACGATGTTCCGCAAGGTCGAGACGGAGCAGTACCCGGACGAGAAGTGGGCGACCCAGCCCCGCTTCCACGGCCGTCATCAGCTCAACCGCCACCCCGACGGGCTCGAGAAGTGCGTCGGCTGCGAGCTGTGCGCCTGGGCCTGCCCCGCGGATGCGATCCTCGTCGAGGGCGCCGACAACGACGACACCCCCGTCGCGGACGGCGGCACCGGCCGGTACAGCCCCGGTGAGCGGTACGGGCGGATCTATCAGATCAACTACCTGCGCTGCATCTTCTGCGGTCTGTGCATCGAGGCGTGCCCGACGCGGGCGCTGACGATGACGAACGAGTACGAGCTCGCCGACCACCACCGCAAGGACCTCATTTTCACCAAGGAGCAGCTCTTGGCCCCGGTGCAGCAGGGGATGCTCCCGCCGCCCCACCCGATGGTCGAGGGCATGGAGGAGCGCGACTACTACCTCGGGTCCGTCACGGGCGCGACCGGCCAGCAGCAGGCCTGGGTCGACAGCCACGTCCGCGCAGCGACCGACGGAGGCACCCGATGACCGGCACCGGCGAGGCCGTGACCTTCTGGATCCTCGCGCCCGTCGCCGTCCTGGGCGCCCTCGGGCTGATCTTCGCCCGCAAGGCGGTCCACGCGGCGCTCGGGATGGTCATCACGATGGTGACGATCGGTGTCTTCTACCTCGCGCAGCAGGCCCCGTTCCTCGGCGTCGTGCACGTCTTCGTCTACTCGGGCGCCGTGATGATGCTCTTCCTCTTCGTCATCATGCTCGTCGGTGTCGACGCCTCGGACAGCCGCGTCGAGACGATCCGCGGGCAGCGGGTCGCCGGGATCCTCGCGTCCCTGGCGATCGCCGCGCTGCTCGTCGCGACGATCGGCGGAACCCGCGTCCCGGCCGGCGGCGGCGACCTCAGCGCCGTCAACACCGACCCGGGCAACGTCAACGCGATCGCGTTCCTCATCTTCGGCCGCTACGTCTGGGTCTTCGAGCTCACCTCCGCCCTGCTCATCACCGCGGCGATGGGTGCGATGGTCCTCGCGCACCGCGAGCGGCTCACGCCGAAGCCGACGCAGCGCGAGTGGAGCCAGCGCCGCATCCGCTCGGGCCGCAACGTCGCGGGCCTGCCCGCGCCCGGCGTGTACGCCCGCCACAACGCCGTCGACACCCCGGCCCTGCTGCCGGACGGCACGACGAGCGAGCTGTCGGTCAACCGCACCCTCGACGCACGCCACCAGGTGAGCGACCCCGACCGGTTCAGCCACCACCGGGACACCGACGTCGTCCCGGGCACCGCGCGCACCGAGGCGACCGACGACCTCGCGGCCGTGGACCCCGAGCTCGTCGGCGGGCCGAACACCGACACCCTGGGCTCGGAGGAGACGAAGTGAGCCTGCTCAACTACCTCTACCTCGCGTGCCTGCTGTTCTCGATCGGTGCCGTGACGGTGCTCCTGCGCCGCAACGCCCTCATCGTGTTCATGGGTGTCGAGCTCATGCTCAACGCCGCGAACCTCGCGTTCGTCACCTTCGCCCGGATGCACGGGACCGTCGAGGGGCAGGCGATCGCCCTCTTCGTCATGGTCGTCGCTGCGGCCGAGGTCGTCGTCGGGCTCGCCATCATCATGGCGATCCACCGTTCCCGCCGGTCGGCCTCGGTCGACGCCGCCAACCTGCTGAAGCTGTGAGGAGCCGACGTTGACCTCCCTGTACTCCCTGGCTCTCGAGGGTGGCGACCAGGCCGTCGCCGCCGCGAGCGGGATGTCCTCCCTCGCGTGGCTCCTCGTCGCGCTGCCGCTGCTGGGTGCCGCGCTCCTGCTCCTCCTGGGCCGGGTCTCGGACTCCTTCGGCCCGATCCTCGCGACGATCCTGTCGTGGTCGAGCTTCGCCGTCGCCGCCGCGATCGTCGTGGGGATGCTCGGCCAGGACCCGCAGGCGCGGGCCGGCCACCTGCACCTCTTCGAGTGGGTGCACGCGGGCGGCTTCCACCTCGACGCCGGCATGCTCGTCGACCAGCTGTCGATGTCCTTCGTCCTGCTCGTGACCTTCGTCGGCTCACTCATCCACGTGTACTCGCTCGGGTACATGGCGCACGACCCGGACAAGCGGCGCTTCTTCGCCTACCTCAACCTCTTCGTCGCGGCGATGCTCCTGCTCGTCCTGGCCGACAGCTACCTCCTGCTGTTCGTCGGCTGGGAAGGCGTCGGCCTGGCCTCGTACCTGCTCATCGGGTTCTGGAACCACAACCCCGACTACGCAGCCGCCGCGAACAAGGCCTTCATCGTCAACCGCGTCGGTGACGTCGGCCTCGCCCTGGCGGTGGCGATGATGTTCGCGACCTTCGGCCGGGCGGACTTCGCGGGGGTGAACGCCGGCGTGCCCGGTGCGAGCGAGGGCGCCCTCACGGCGATCGGCCTCCTGCTGCTCCTCGCGGCGTGCGGCAAGTCCGCGCAGTTCCCGCTGCAGAGCTGGCTCGGTGACGCCATGGCGGGCCCGACCCCGGTCTCGGCGCTCATCCACGCGGCGACCATGGTCACCGCGGGCGTCTACCTCGTCGTCCGCAGCCACGCGATCTTCGAGGGCGCGCCGGACGCCCAGCTCGTCGTCGCGATCGTCGGTGCGATCACGCTCGCGTACGGCGCGATCGTCGGCTGCGCGAAGGACGACATCAAGAAGGCGCTGGCCGCATCGACGATGTCCCAGATCGGCTACATGATGCTCGCCGCCGGCCTGGGCCCGATCGGCTACGCCTTCGCGATCTTCCACCTCATCACCCACGGCTTCTTCAAGGCCGGGATGTTCCTCGGTGCGGGCTCGGTCATGCACGCCATGAACGACCGTGTGGACATGCGCCGCTTCGGCGGGCTCTCGACGGTCATGAAGATCACGTGGGTCACCTTCGGCCTGGGCTGGCTGGCGATCCTCGGCGTCCCGCCGTTCTCCGGCTTCTGGAGCAAGGACAAGATCATCGAGGCCGCCTTCGTCGGCGAGGGCTGGCGCCCCTGGGTCTTCGGGCTCACTGCGCTCGTCGGTGCCGGGGTCACGGCGTTCTACATGTCGCGACTGTTCTTCATGACCTTCCACGGCCGCCGCCGCTGGGAGGACGACGTCCACCCGCACGAGTCGCCCCTGTCGATGACGATCCCGATGATGGTCCTGGCCGTCGGCTCGGCCCTGCTCGGCCTCGCGCTCGGCCCGACGAACGTCTTCACCCGCTGGCTCGAGCCGGTCACCGGCCACCACGAGCACGGCGAGCCGGTCCTGCCGGTCCCCGTCCTCATGGGCCTGACGCTGCTCTTCGTCCTCGCCGGGGCCGCCCTCGCGTTCGTCCGGTACTGGCGCGCCGAGGTCCCGGTCGTCGCACCGCACGGCTCGTTCGCCACGCGGGCGGCCCGCAAGGACCTCTTCCAGGACGACGTCAACGACCTCCTCGCGATCGGGCCGGTGATGGGCCTGGCCGGGGCGACCCGCGCCACGGACCGTGCGCTGGGCGACGGTGGTGCGGACGGGATCGGCAGGCTCGTCACGGGCGCCGCCTCCGGCCTGCGACGTGCCCAGAACGGTTTCGTCCGCTCCTATGCCCTGACCATGCTGGTCGGCGTCGTCGCCGTCCTCGCCTCCCTGTGGGTGATGAACTGATGAACGACTACCCCTGGCTGACCCTGATGATCGCGGTGCCCGCGGTGGGCGCCCTGACCATCGCGTGCCTGCCGCGGAACGTCGCCCGGCTGGCGAAGCCGATCGCGCTCGCGTACTCGCTCCTGGTCCTGCTGCTCACCGTCGGGCTGACGACGGCGATCGACGTGCGCTCGGGCTTCTTCTCGCTCACCGAGCGGCACGACTGGATCCCGCAGCTGGGCACCTCGTGGGCCCTGGGCGTCGACGGGATCTCCTACCTCCTCATCGCGATGGCCGCGATCCTCACCCCGATCTGCCTGCTGGCGGCCTGGGACGACGAGCACGAGCCGGGCCGCGTGAAGACGTACTTCGCGCTCATGCTCCTGCTCGAGGCCTTCATGGTCGGCGTCTTCGCCGCCGCGGACGTCCTGCTGTTCTACGTCTTCTTCGAGGCGATGCTCATCCCCGTCTACTTCCTCATCGGGATGTTCGGCGGCGAGGGGCGGCAGCGTGCGGCGATGAAGTTCCTCCTCTTCAGCCTCGCCGGCGGGCTCGTCATGCTCGCCGCGGTCATCGGGCTCTACGTCGTCGGCCCGGGCGGCTCGCAGGGCTTCCTCATCGAGCGCCTCGGTGACCTCGAGATGTCGACATGGACCGAGCGTCTGCTCTTCCTCGGCTTCTTCATCGCCTTCGCGATCAAGGCGCCGATGTGGCCGGTGCACTCGTGGCTGCCCGACGCGGCGGGCGCCTCCCGCCCGGCGACGGCGACCCTGCTCGTCGGGGTGCTCGACAAGGTCGGCACCTACGGGATGATCCGGTTCTGCCTCGAGCTCTTCCCCGACGCGAGCCGCTGGGCCACCCCGGCAATCACCGTCCTCGCCCTCGTGTCGATCTTCTACGGGGCGTTCATGGCGATCGGGGAACGGGACCTCATGCGCCTGATCTCGTGGACCTCGGTGAGCCACTTCGGCTTCATCGTCCTGGGGATCTTCGCGATCACCCGGACCTCCCAGGCGGGCAGCGCGTTCTACATGATCAACCACGGCTTCTCCACGGCCGGGCTCTTCCTCGTCGCGGGGATGCTCATCGCGCGCCGCGGCAGCCGGATGGTGCCCGACTTCGGTGGCTGGCAGCGGGTGACGCCCGGCCTGGCGGGGGTCTTCCTCATCGCGGGCCTGTCGACGCTCGCGCTGCCGGGCATGGGCTCCTTCCTCTCGGAGTTCCTCGTCATCACCGGCACCTTCCAGCGCAACCGGTGGGCCGGCGCGATCGCGGCCGTCGGCATCGTGCTGGCCGCGACGTACGTCCTGCTCATGTACAAGCGGACGATGACCGGCCCCGTCCCGCAGCTGGCGACGCCGGTGCGCGACATCACGTGGCGCGAGAAGGTCGTCGTCGCGCCGCTCGTCGCGCTGTTCCTCGTGCTCGGCGTGTACCCCAAGCCGGTGCTCGACGTCATCAACCCCAGCGTCGAGCGCACGCTGTCGTGGATCGGCGCGTCCGACCCCGCCCCGACCGCCGACGCCACCCCCTCCACCCCGGGAAGTGAGCACTGATGACCTCCCTCCTCGCGTCGGCCCCGACCGCCGGTTTCACGCCGGCGAGCGTCGACTACTGGGCCATCGCGCCGATGCTCGTCGTCGTCGGTGGCGCCCTCGTCGGCGTCCTCGTCGAAGCGTTCGCGCCGCGGCGTGCGCGCCACGGCATCCAGGTCGCGGTGGCAGTGCTCGCCCTCGTCGCGGCGACGGCGGTCGCCCTCCTGCGGACCGTCGACGCCCAGGGCGTGACCCTCGACGGGTCGGTCGCCGTCGACGGACCGGCGATCTTCCTCCAGGTGACGCTCCTGGTGATGGCCCTGCTCGGCGTCCTCCTCATGGCCGAGCGCTTCGGTGGCTCCGGAGCCGACGCGTTCACCCCGATGGGTGCGAGCGTCCCCGGCTCGCCGCTCGAGGACGCCGTCGCCCGCGAGGGCTGGAGCACCTCCGAGGTCTTCCCGCTGACGCTCCTGTCGGTGACCGGCATGCTCATGTTCGTCTCCGCGAACGACCTGCTGACGATGTTCGTCGGCCTCGAGGTGCTCTCCCTGCCGCTGTACCTCCTGTGCGCGCTCGGCCGTCGGCGCCGGCTGCTCAGCCAGGAGGCGGCGCTGAAGTACTTCCTCCTCGGTGCCTTCTCCAGCGCATTCTTCCTCTTCGGCGCGGCGCTCATGTACGGCTACGCCGGCTCGGTCCGGTTCGACCGCATCGCGGCTGCGATCGGCGGCGCGGACGCCCAGACGGAGTCGCTCCTGCTGCCCGCCGTCGTCCTCCTCCTCGTCGGCGTGCTCTTCAAGGTCGGCGCCGTGCCCTTCCACAGCTGGACGCCCGACGTCTACCAGGGCGCCCCGACCCCCGTCACCGGGTTCATGGCCGCGTGCACGAAGGCCGCCGCCTTCGGTGCGATGCTGCGGCTGGTCTACGTCGGTCTCGCGGCCGACCGCTGGGACTGGCGCTGGGGTCTCATCGCGGTCGCGGCCCTGACGATGGTCGTCGGCTCGGTCCTCACCGTCGTCCAGCGCGACGTCAAGCGGCTGCTCGCCTACTCCTCGATCGCCCACGCCGGCTTCATCATCGTCGGCCTGCTCGCCTTCGACCGGACCGCCGTCAGCGGGGTTCTCGTCTACCTCGTCTGCTACGGATTCGCCACGCTCGCCGCCTTCGGCGTCGTCACGATGGTCCGCAGCGGGGGGTCCGAGGCGACGGACCTCGAGCAGTGGCGTGGTCTGGGCCGTCGTCACCCCGCGGTGGCGGCGACATTCACGGTCCTCCTCCTCGCCTTCGCCGGCATCCCCCTGACCTCCGGTTTCACGGCGAAGTTCCTCGTCTTCCAGCCCGCCATCGCCCACGGCGGCCGTGCCGGAGCCGCGCTCGTCGTCCTCGGTGTGCTGTGCAGCGCCATCACCGCGTACGCCTACTTCCGGATCGTCGTGCGGATGTTCTTCGACGCCGACGGTGACGGCGAGCGCGCGGACGGTCCCGGCGCGGTCGACGGCGCCACCGCCGCGCTCCCGTCCGCTGACGCCGTGGCGGCCCCGGCGACAGTCCTCGCGCCCGGTGCCGGCACCCTGCTCGTCGTCGTCGTCGGGCTCGTGGTGACGATCCTCCTCGGCGTCTTCCCGGCCCCGCTCCTGTCGGCTGCGGCCGACTCGGCGCAGTTCCTCCGGTGACCCAGCCCGCCACCGGGCAGGGGACGCCGCCTGTCCTGTCCATCCCCGGCCTCGCGCCCGAGCTCCGCGAGCGGGTGCTCGAGGGGATGGCGCGGGTCGAGGCCCTGCTGTCGGCACGAGTGGCGGCGGACGACCCGTTCGTCGCCGAGGCCTCGGGCCACCTCCTCGCCGCCGGCGGCAAGCGGTTCCGACCCCTGCTCACGCTCCTCGTCGCCGAGCTGGGAGCAGGCGCGACCGACGAGGTCGTCGCGGCCGCGGCCGGCGTCGAGCTCACGCACCTCGCCTCGCTCTACCACGACGACGTCATGGACGAGGCCGACGTGCGCCGTGGCGCCCCCAGCGCGAACGCTCGCTACGGCAACTCGACGGCGATCCTCGTCGGCGACCTCCTCTTCGGGACGGCCTCCGACATCGTCGCCGACCTCGGTCCCCAGGCCGTGAAGATCCAGGCGCGGACCTTCGTCCGGCTGTGCTCGGGGCAGATCCGCGACGAGCGGCCGTGCCCGGACGGCACCGACCCCGTCGAGTACCACCTCGGCGTCCTCGCCGACAAGACGGGCGTGCTCATCGCCACGGCGGCGCGGTACGGCGCGATGTTCGCGGGGTGCCCGCAGGACGTCGTCGCGATGGCCACGGAGTACGGGGAGCGGCTCGGCATGGCCTTCCAGCTCGCCGACGACCTCATCGACATCGGCAGCGAGGGGGAGGAGTCGGGCAAGACCCCCGGCACCGACCTGCGTGAGGGCAAGCGCACGCTGCCCGTGCTCCACGCCCTCGCGTCGACGGACCGGGCCGACGACCGGCTCAAGGAGCTGCTCACCGGTGACCTCGACGACGACGCCCGGCTGGCCGAGGCCCTCACCCTCCTGCGGGGGCACCGCGCGATGGACGAGGCGCGGGAGCAGACCCGCGCGGTCGCGCGGCGGGCCGTCGAAGTGCTCGAGCCCCTGCCGGCGAGCGAGGCCAAGGATGCGCTGGTCGCCCTTGCCTCGGGCGTCGTCGAGCGGGTCGGCTGAGGGCCTTCAGCCGAAGCAGCGACCCTCGCCGCGGTACGTCGGCAGCGACCCGACGACCCGCCCGCCGGAGACGAGGTGGAGCGTCTCGAAGCGCTCGCACAGCTCCCCGGCCTTGGCGTGCCGGAACCACACCCGGTCGCCGATCGAGAGCGTGTCGGCGACGGCGCCGCGCAGCGGCGTCTGTACCTCGCCCGCGCCCTCGGCCCCGAGGTACTGGAGCCCGGCGGGGGAGTGGATCGTCGGCAACCGGGATGCCCCGGGGGCGCCCGAGGCCAGGTAGCCACCCTGCAGGACGGTGACGAACCCCGGCCCGGGGCGCCGGACGACCGGGAGGGCGAAGGCCGCGCACGGTCGCGGCGCGAAGTCGCCGTACCCGTCGAAGAGCGCAGGGGCGAGGAAGCCCGACCCGGCGGCGAGCTCGGTGAGGCACGGGTCGGTGCCGGTGAGGTGGAGGCTGCCCGTGCCACCCCCGTTGACGAACGCCAGCTCGGTGAGCGCCGAGACGGCCTCGACGACCCGGTGGCGCCGCTCCATGAGCGCTGCGTGCGAGCGGCGCTTCATCGCCCGCACCGCGAGCGAGCTGTCCGGCACCCCCGCGATCTGGGCGTCGTAGAACATCAGCCCGACGACCCGCAGGCCGGCCGTCTGCGCCGCCACGACGACCTCGACCGCGTCGGCCGGCTCGCGCACCGGCGAGCGTCGCGCGCCCAGGTGGGCCGGGCCGACCTTGAGCGAGGCGTCGACGTCGACCGCGACCCGCAGGCCGGTCAGCGCGTGGGCGGCGAGGAACCGGACGTGCTCGGGGGAGTCGATGGTGATCGTCACCCGCTCGCGCAGCACCTCGTCGGCGGCCACCTCCGCGAGCGCCGCGACGTCGACCGAGGGATAGGCGACGTAGACGTCGTCGGACACCGTGGGGTCGGCGGGGTCGTCGTCGGCGGCGCCGCCCGGGCCCCCGGCCAGCCAGATCGCCTCGCGCACGGTGTACGCCATGACGCCGGCGAAGCCGTCCGTCGACAGCGCGCGGCGCAGCAGGCCCCGGCAGCGCACCGACTTGCTCGCGACACGGACGGGGACGCCACCGGCCCGTCGGGCGAGGTCGGCGCCGTTCGCGTCGAAGGCGTCGAGGTCCACGAGGGCGAACGGGGCCTGGAGGCCCTCCGTCGCGGCGTCCCAGCTGATCACCCGGCCACCCTACTGGGGGGGTCATCCCCCGCCGGCGGCGTGAGCGTCACCGAGCCGTCACGCAACGTTCACCGCAGCGGCGCGCCGGTTCCGCCCGGCACCCCTAGCGTCGGGTCGGATCGCCCACCCGTGAAAGGACCCTCGATGAGCAAGCGCACCGTGCTCCCCCTGACTCCGGTCAACCACCCCGGCCGTCAGTCGATGACGTGCCAGTACCGCTGCGCGGACGCGTGCAGCCAGGAGATCCCGAACACGACGTCGAACCCGACGTTCGGAGAGATCGTCACCGCCTCGGCCTCCCGCCGCGCCGTCCTCAAGGGCTCCGGCCTCGGTGTGGCGGTCGTCGGCGTCAACGCGGTCGCGGGCCAGGTCCAGCCGGTCGCCGCCGCGGAGTCGACCTCGACGGTCACCGCGAAGGCCCCGTTCAACTTCCAGGGCGTCCCGCCGCAGCCGTTCGGCGAGGACCGGATCCAGGTCCCCGAGGGCATGGTCTACAAGCGGGTCATCTCGTGGGGCGAGGGCCTCTTCGACGACTCGCCGAAGTTCGACTTCGACAACCAGACGGCGGCCGCCCAGGAGAAGCAGTTCGGCTACAACAACGACTTCGTCGCGGTCTTCCCGCGCGGTATCGCGAACAAGGCCGTCATGTTCGTCAACCACGAGTACACGAACGACGAGCTCATGTTCCGCGGCTACACCGGCCCGGCCAGCCTGACCGACGAGCAGCTCAAGGTCATCATGGCCGCGCACGGTGCCTCGGTCGTCGAGCTCAGCCGGAAGTCCTACCTCCACCCCTGGACGTACGTGAAGGGCGCGTGGCGCAACCGCCGCATCACGGCCACGACGAACTTCACGGTCGACGGCCCGGTCGCGAACCACCCCCTCCTGAAGACGTCGGCCGACCCGAACGGCATCCGCATCAAGGGCACGCTCAACAACTGCGCGGGCGGCATGACGCCGTGGGGCACGGTCCTCTCGGGCGAGGAGAACTTCAACCAGTACTTCAAGGCCGACACCGCGCTCGCGTCCTCGACCGTCTCCGCGGAGCAGAAGGCGGCCTGGAAGCGCTACGGGATCACCAGCTCGGGCCGTGGGTGGGAGCGGGTCGACTCGCGCTTCGACCTCGCGGAGGAGCCGAACGAGGCCAACCGCTTCGGCTGGGTCGTCGAGATCGACCCGTTCAACCCGAACTCGACGCCGGTCAAGCACACGGCGCTCGGTCGCTTCAAGCACGAGGGCGCGAACGTCACGATCGCCGAGAACGGCAAGGTCGTCTGCTACTCCGGTGACGACGAGCGGTACGACTACCTCTACAAGTTCGTCTCGAAGCACACCTACCGCGAGGGCGACAAGGCCCACAACATGACGCTGCTGGCCGAGGGTGACCTCTACGTCGCCGAGTTCGCGGGCGACGGTTTCGAGGACGGTGTCAGCGACGGCACCGGGCGCTGGATCCCGCTCGTCAAGGACGGCGAGTCGAAGGTCCCCGGCATGAGCGTCGCGGAGGTCCTCGTCCACACCCGTCTGGCCGCCGACAAGGTCGGCCCGACGAAGATGGACCGCCCCGAGGACGTCGAGGTCAACCCGGTCGACAACCGCGTCTACGTGGCCTGCACGAACAACACCCGCCGCCAGCCGAGCGAGATCGACGAGGCGAACCCGCGCGCGAACAACAAGCACGGGCACATCATCGCGATCGACCCGCTGTACGACGACCACACGAGCTCGCGCTTCACGTGGCGGATCGTCCTCATCGCCGGTGACCCGCAGGACCCGACGACGTACTTCAACGGGTTCGACAAGAACCAGGTCACCCCGATCTCCTGCCCGGACAACGTGGCCTTCGACGCCAAGGGCGACCTGTGGATCGCGACGGACGGCAACGCGCTCGGCTTCGCCGACGGTCTGTTCCACATGCCGATGAGCGGCCCGAAGAAGGGTCACCTGCAGCAGTTCCTGACGATGCCGGCCGGCGCGGAGTGCTGCGGCCCGCTCATCAGCTTCGACGGTCGCACGGTGTTCGCGGCCCCGCAGCACCCGGGTGAGATCGACGGGGCCTCCCCGGACGCGCCGAAGTCGACCTTCCCGTGGGGTGGCAACACGCAGCCGCGGCCGTCGGTCATCCAGGTCCAGAAGGCGAACAAGTACACGCGCTCGAGCGCGATGGGCCCGAACGCCTGACCCGTCCGCCCCGACGCGAGGGCCCCGCACCCATCGGTGCGGGGCCCTCGCCCGTCCGGGGCGTGCGTGCTCAGGCCGGGCGCACCGGTCCGGCGGCCTCGCGCGCATCGGCCCGCCGGGAGCGCAGCGCACGCACCGAGTCCCACGAGAGGACGATGAGCGCGACCCAGACGATCCCGAAGGCGACCCACCGCTCGCGGGGCAGGTGCTCACCGAGGACGAGCACGCCGAGCAGCAGCTGGATCACCGGCGTGCAGAACTGGACCAGACCGATGAGCGCCAGCGGGATGCGCCGGGCCGATGCCGCGAACAGCAGAAGGGGCGCCGCGGTGACGGCACCGGCGAGGACGAGCAGGATCGTGTGCCCCCAGCCGTGGCCGGTGAAGGTCGTCGCGTGCCGGCCGGCGAGCAGCGCCACCGTGACGGCGGCGGCGGGCGCGAGGACGATGGTCTCGGCCGTGAGTGACTCCAGGGCGGGGAGACTCGCGCCGAGCTTGTTCTTCGCCAGCCCGTAGAGGGCGAAGCTCGCCGCGAGCGCCGCGGAGACCCACGGCAGGGATCCGGCGACGGCGACCAGGTACACCCCGGCGAGGGCACCGATCGCGATGGCCACCCACTGCAGGCGGCGCAGGCGTTCGCCCAGGACGAGCACACCGAGGGCGACGGTCGCCAAGGGGTTGAGGAAGTAGCCGAGCGCCGCCTCGTGCGTCCGTCCACCGAGCACGGCGATGACGTACGTGAGCCAGTTGATCCCGATGAGGACCGCGGCGATCGCGACCCCGACCAACAGCCGCGGCCGCCGCAGGGCGGCGAGCAGCCCCGGCAGCCGTCCCAGCGCGGCGAGGACGCCGAGACACAGCAGGAGGGTCCACAGGATCCGGTGGGCGAGCACCTCCCACGCGCCGGCCGGCGCGAGGGCATGGATGTAGATCGGGAAGGCGCCCCAGATGCCGTACGCGCCGAAGGCCTGGAGTAGGCCCGTCCGCCGGTCGGTGCGGAGGTCGCCCCCCGGCGTCACCCCACCGGGCCGGTGCTCGGCCCGCCGACCGTCCAGGTGTCCCGGCCGTGGAGCAGCTCGCGCAGATCGGCGTTCGTCGCCGGACCGCCGGCCGTCGCGACGGCCCCGTCGACCTGCTCGCGGACCGCGTCGTCGTACGTCGGGCGCTCGACGTCCCGGAAGATGCCCATGGGGACGTGCGCCATGTCGAGGGTGTCCAGACGCGAGAGGGCGAAGGCCTGGCTCGGGTCCGAGGCGTGGACGTCGTGGATGACGACGCGCCGCTCGTCGACCCCCTCGCGCGCGACGAACGACAGGGAGCCGTCGTCGGCGCGCACGAGGATGCGCTCGGCGTTGGCGCCGCTCGTCACGGGCTGGCCGTGCTCGAGGTGGACCAGGCGCTCCTTCTGCTGCTCGCGGTCCTTGATCGGCTCGAACGCCCCGTCGTTGAAGATCGGGCAGTTCTGGTAGATCTCGACGAGCGAGGTGCCCCGGTGCTCGGCCGCGGCGCGCAGGACGTCCGTGAGGTGCTTGCGCATCGAGTCCATGGTCCGGGCCACGAACGTCGCCTCGGCGCCCAGCGCGAGGCTGACGGGGTTGAACGGGGCGTCGACGGATCCGCTCGGGGACGACTTCGTCACGGTGCCCGGCTCGGACGTCGGCGAGTACTGGCCCTTCGTCAGGCCGTAGATCCGGTTGTTGAACAGCAGGATCGTCATGTTGACGTTGCGGCGCAGCGCGTGGATGAGGTGGTTGCCCCCGATGGACAGCGCGTCGCCGTCCCCGGTGACGACCCACACGGACAGGTCGGGCCGGCTCGTCGCGAGGCCGGTCGCGATGGACGGGGCCCGGCCGTGGATCGAGTGCATGCCGTACGTGTCGAGGTAGTACGGGAAGCGGCTGGAGCAGCCGATGCCGGAGACGAAGACGATGTTCTCCCGGCGCAGGCCGAGGTCGGGCAGGAAGCCCTGGACGGCCGCGAGGACGGCGTAGTCGCCGCAGCCGGGGCACCAGCGGACCTCCTGGTCGGAGGTGAAGTCCTTCTTGGTCTGGCGGGGCTCGTCCTCGCCGAGGCGGGGGACGAGGCCCGTCCCGCCGACGGTGGGCAGGCCGAGGTCGATCGTGGTCACGCGGAGAGCTCCTTCAGGAGGGTGTGGATCTGCTCGGTGAGCTCGGCCGTGGTGAACGGCAGGCCGCGCACGCGGTTGTACGGGCGCACGTCGACGAGATAGGTGCCACGGAGCAGGAGAGCGAGCTGGCCGGAGTTCATCTCGGGCACGAGCACGCGGTCGTAGCCGCGCAGGACGTCGCCGAGGTTGGCCGGGAAGGGGTTGATGTGGCGCAGGTGTGCGTGGGCGACCGCGGCGCCCTCGCGCCGGGCCTCGCGGACCGCGGCGGCGCACGGCCCGAAGGTCGAGCCCCAGCCGAGGACGAGGACGCGTGCGTCGCCGGTCGGGTCGTCGACGACGACGTCGGGGACCTCGATGCCCGCGATCTTGCTCGCGCGGGTGCGCACCATGAGGTCGTGGTTGTCGGGGTCGTAGGAGATGTTGCCGGTGACGTCGGCCTTCTCGATGCCACCGATGCGGTGCTCCAGGCCCGGCGTGCCGGGGACGGCCCACGGGCGGGCGAGCGTCTCGGGGTCGCGCAGGTAGGGGTGGAAGACGGGCTTGCCGTCCTCGTCCAGGCCGTTCGGCTCGGTCGCGAGCTCGACGGTGAGGTCGGGCAGGTCCTCGACCTCGGGCAGCGACCACGGCTCGGAGCCGTTGGCGAGGTAGCCGTCAGACAGCAGGAAGACGGGGGTGCGGTAGGTCGTCGCGATCCGGACGGCCTCGACGGCCGCGTCGAAGCAGTCCGTCGGGGTCTGCGGTGCGACGATCGCGACGGGCGACTCGCCGTTGCGGCCGTACATCGCCTGGAGGAGGTCCGCCTGCTCGGTCTTCGTCGGCAGACCCGTCGAGGGGCCGCCGCGCTGGACGTCGACGATGACGAGCGGGAGCTCGAGGGCGACGGCCAGGCCGATCGCCTCCGACTTGAGCGCGACGCCCGGCCCGGACGTCGAGGTCACGCCGATCGCCCCGCCGTAGCTCGCGCCGAGCGCGATGCCGATCCCGGCGATCTCGTCCTCGGCCTGCATCGTCGTCACGCCGAACCGCTTGTGACGGCTCAGCTCGTGGAGGATGTCGCTCGCCGGGGTGATCGGGTACGTGCCGAGCACGAGCGGGCGACCGGCGCGGTGGGCGGCGGCGACGAGCCCGAGCGCGAGCGCCTGGTTGCCCGTGATGTTCCGGTACGTGCCCTCGGCCATCGCCGCCGGGGCGATCTCGTAGCGGACGGCGAAGTCCTCGGTCGTCTCGCCGTAGTTCCAGCCCGCCTTCAGCGCGGTGAGGTTGGCGGCGAGGATCGACGGCTTCTTGCCGAACTTCGTCCGGAGGAACTGCTCGGTGCCGGTCGTCGGGCGCCCGTACATCCACGACAGGAGACCGAGGGCGAACATGTTCTTGGCCCGCTCCTTCTCCTTGCGCGTGAGGTCGGGCAGGTCGGCGAGGGCCTCGACCGTCGTCGAGGTCAGCGGCAGGGCGTGGACGTGCCACGAGTCGAGCGTGCCGTCCTCGAGCGGGTTGGTCGCGTAGCCGACCTTCGAGAGGTTGCGCTTGGAGAACTCGTCGCTGTCGACGATGACGGTGCTGCCGCGGGGGATCTCGGCGATGTTCGCCTTGAGCGCGGCGGGGTTCATCGCGACGAGCACGTCGGGGGCGTCGCCGGGGGTGAGGACGTCGTGGTCGGCGAAGTGCAGCTGGAATGAGCTCACCCCGGGCAGGGTGCCCTGCGGGGCGCGGATCTCGGCCGGGAAGTTGGGCAGCGTGGACAGGTCGTTGCCGAGCTGCGCGGTCTCGGAGGTGAACCGGTCGCCGGTGAGCTGCATGCCGTCGCCGGAGTCGCCGGCGAAGCGGATGATGACGCGGTCGCGCTGCTGGACGCTGGGGGTGCTCATGTGAGGGGTGCGGTCCTGACGGGTGCGGAGGGGCCTGGCCTGGTCGGCGCGGGCACGTTCGTCCATGGTAGGACGCACGGTTCCGCGCTCTGCTTTACCGTCCATTATGCGACGGATAACGCAGCGTTATGCATCGGGGGCGCACCGGGGTCCTCGGGAACGTCCGACGTGCGGGCGACGTTCACCGGGCATGCACTCGCACCACAACGGGTTGAAGACCGCCGTCCTCTTCGCGGGGATCTGGGCCGTCCTGCTCGGACTTGGCTGGGCCGCCGCGGCGTACTTCCGCAGCTCGGCGCTCATCCTCGTCTTCGCCCTCCTCGGGCTCGTGACGACCTTCTGGTCGTACTGGAACTCCGACAAGCTCGCGATCCGTGCGATGCAGGCCTACCCGGTGACCGAGGCCGAGGCCCCGGCGATGCACCGCATCGTCCGGGAGCTCTCGCAGCGAGCGAACCAGCCGATGCCGCGGCTGTACGTCTCCCCGACCGCGGCCCCGAACGCCTTCGCCACCGGCCGGAACCCCCGCAACGCGGCGGTGTGCTGCACCGAGGGGATCCTCTCGATCCTCGACGAGCGAGAGCTGCGCGGTGTCCTCGGCCACGAGCTCATGCACGTCTACAACCGCGACATCCTCACCGGCTCGGTCGCCGCGGCCATCGCGGGGATCATCAGCAGCGTCGGCCAGATGCTCATGTTCACGTCGATGTTCTCCGGCGGGCGCGACGACGACCGGCCCAACCCCCTCGTCGGGCTCGTCATGGCCCTGCTCGCCCCGCTGGTCGCCGCGGTCATCCAGATGGCGATCAGCCGCACCCGCGAGTTCGACGCCGACGAGGACGGTGCGCGCCTGACCGGTGACCCGCTCGCGCTCGCCAGCGCCCTGCGCAAGCTCGAGGCCGGTGTCGCCCGGGCACCCCTGGCCCCGACGCCGCGGCTGCAGAACGCGAGCCACATGATGATCGCCAACCCCTTCCGCCCGCAGGACGTCTCGGCGCTCATGTCGACCCATCCGCCCATGGCCGAGCGCATCGCCCGGCTCGAGGGGATGGCGACCGGCATGATGCCCCGGTGACCGTACTCACCCGCACCGAGGCCCAGGGCCGCGCCGCACTCCTCGACGTCGACGACGTCACGCTCGAGCTCGACCTGACGACGGGGCCGGAGACCTTCGGCTCCCGCTCGCAGGTCCGCTTCCGCGCCCGGCAGGCGGGGGAGACCTTCCTCGACTGCCAGGCCGTCCGGGTCACGGCGATCAGCCTCGACGGCGAGCCGCTGCCGCTCGAGGTGTGGGCCGAGGGGCGGATCCCGCTCGAGGTCGCCGAGGGCGAGCACGTCGTCGAGGTCCACGCGGTCATGCCCTACAGCCGGGAGGGTGTCGGCCTGCACCGGCTCACCGACCCCGCCGACGGGCAGGACTACGTGTGGAGCAACCTCGCGCTCGACGCCGCCCCGCGGGTCCTGGCGTGCTTCGACCAGCCCGACCTCAAGCCCGAGTGGGAGATCTCGGTCGTCGCCCCCTCGGCGTGGACCGTCGTGTCGAACGGAGACCTCGTCACCTCGACCCCGGCCGAGGGCGCCGACGGGGTCCGCCACGTCTTCTCCCGCACCCGGCGGTTCCCCACGTACGTCGCCGCCGTGTGCGCAGGGCCCTGGGCGAGCGAGGCGACGACGCACGACGGGATCCCGCTGCGGGTGCTCGCCATGGCCTCCCGCGCCGACGACCTGCGCGAGCAGGCGCCCGACCTCTTCGACGCCACCCGACGCGCGTTCGACCACCACCACGAGGTCTTCGGCATCCGGTACCCGTACGCCGGCTACGACCAGGTCTTCGTCCCCGAGTTCAACTGGGGGGCGATGGAGAACCCCGGCTGCGTCGTCTTCCGCGACGAGGAGATCTTCCGCGGGGCGGCGAGCCACGACCAGCGCCTCGTCCGCACGGGGATCATCGCCCACGAGCTCGCGCACATGTGGGTCGGCAACCTCGTGACGATGCGCTGGTGGGACGACCTGTGGCTCAACGAGTCGTTCGCCGAGTACATGGCCCACCGCTGCCTCGTCGACGCGACGACGTACACCGACGCCTGGGTCCACTTCGGGATGACCCGGCGGACGTGGGGCAGCGCCGCCGACCGCTCGCCGTCGACGCACCCCATCGCCCCGGAGTCCGTCGAGGACACCAAGGACGCGCTGCAGAACTTCGACGGCATCTCCTACGCCAAGGGCGCCTCCGTCCTGCGCCAGCTCGTCGCGCACATCGGCGACGAGGCCTTCCTCGCGGGCATCCGCGACCACCTGAGCACCCACGCGTGGGGCAACGCGACGCTCGCCGACTTCCTCGACGCGATGGGCCGGTCCAGCGGGACCGACCTGCGGCCGTGGGCCCGCTCGTGGCTCGAGCGGGCCGGGCTCGACCGGCTCTCCGTCGACCGCGCGACCGGGACGCTGCGCCGTGACGAGCCGGCGACACCCGCCGGTCGCCCCCACACCCTCGACGTCCTGCAGCTCGACGGCGCCGCGGCGACCGCCCGGCACGAGGTCGTCCTGCCCGCCGGGGCGCCCGGTGTCGAGATCCCCGGCCTCGCCGGCGCGCACGGCCTCGTCCTGCCGAACGCGGCCGACCTCACGTGGGCCCAGGCCGTCCTCGACGAGGAGTCCCTCGCGGGCGCCGTCGAGGCGCTCGTCGGCTGCCCGGACGAGACCGCCCGCGGGGTCCTGTGGCAGACCCTGCTGTCCGGGGTCGCGACCGCCGACGTCGACCCGCGGCTCGTCGTCTCGGCCGCCGCCGCGGCGCTGCCGGGGGAGCGGAACGAGTCGATCCTCGCGGCCGTCGCCACCCAGCTCGGGGCCCGGCTCGTGCCCGTCGTCCTGCCCGCGGCGGAGCGCCCGGCGGCCGACGACGCCCTCGCCGAGGTCGGCCGCCGGCTGCTCGCCGCCGACGAGCCCGGCCGCCGTCTCGTCGGCGCGCGCCTGCTCGCCCGGCACGCCCGCGACGTCGAGTGCACCCTGCTGCCGATGGCCGCCGGCCGGGACCTGCCGGAGGAGCTGCGCACCGACGACGACCTGCGGTGGAGCGCCCTCATCCGAGCGAGCGCGCTCGGCGGCGTCGACGCCGACCGGATCGAGGCCGCGGCCGAGGTCGACCCGACCGTCAGCGGGCGGCAGCACCGGCTCACGGCGCTCGCGGCGATGCCGGACGCGAAGGCCAAGGAGATGTCCTGGCTGGAGATGACGACCGACCGGACCCTCTCCGCGCACGAGGCGATGGCGATCGCGCGCGGCCTGTGGCTGGGCGACCCGCCTCTGGCCGACGCGCTCGCCGACCGGTGGCTGGTCGACGTCCCGACGATGTCGTCGTGGATGCGCGACGACGCGCTGGCCCGGCTGGCGACCGCGTCGTTCCCTGCGGATCGGGTCGATGGCGCCTTCCGCGGCCAGGTGGCGCAGGCGGCTGCCCGGGACGACCTCAGCGCGGGGATCCGGCGCGTCCTTATCGACCAGGGCGCCCGGCTCGACGAGGCCCTCGCCTCACGGGAGCGCTTCGGCGGCTGAGCGCGGGGGCGGTCAGGGGCGGACGACGATCCGCCCGGTCGTCCCGCCGCCGGTGAGCCGACCGAGCGCGGCGGGCACGTCCTCGAGCCCGACGACCTCGGCGATGAGCGGCTCGAGCCGGCCGTCCGCGGCCAGCCCGAGCAGCTCGTCGTGGCACTGCCGGACGAGGTCCGGGGTGTGCTCGAGGTAGAGGCTCCAGTGCAGCCCGAGGATCGTGTAGTTCTTCACGAGCGCGTGGTTGAGCCTGGCCTGCTGGCGCGTCCCGGAGGCGAAACCGATCACGACGATCCGCCCCTCGAACGCGATGCAGCGGGTCGACGCCTCGAACGCCGGGCCGCCGACCGGGTCGTAGACGACGTCTGCGCCGTGCCCGTCCGTGGCCTCGAGGACGGCCGCGGCGAGGTCGACCGGCCCGCCGCCGACGGTGGCCTTGCGGTCGATGACGACGTCGCACCCGAGCGCGCGGGCGACCTCGACCTTGTCCTGCCCGCCGACGACGCCGATGACGTGCGCGCCCGCGGCCTTGCCGAGCTGGACGGCGCTGCTGCCGACCCCGCCCGAGGCGGCATGGACGAGCAGGTGCTCGCCGGGGCGGAGGTTCGCCCTGCGGTGCAGGGCGAACCATGACGTCTGGTAGCCGATGTACAGCGCGGCGGCGGTCACGTCGCTCACCGCGTCCGGCACGGGGAACGCGGCGCTGGCGTCCATGAGGGCCCGGTCGGCGAACCCGCCGGCGGGCAGCGCGGCGGAGCCGAGCACCCGCTCGCCCACCGCCGGCGAGGTCACCCCGTCGCCCGTCGCGAGGACGCGCCCGCACACCTCGAGCCCCGGCGTGAACGGGCGCGGCGGCTTCACCTGGTACTCGCCCCTGCACAGCAGCGAGTCCGCGAAGTTCATCGCCGAGGCCGCGACCTCGACGAGGACCTGACCCGGGCCGGGGACCGGCTCGGGGACCTCGCGGAGACGAAGGACCTCCGCCGGTTCGCCGAGCTCGGCGACCTGCCACGCGCGCATGCTCATGAGACGGGAGGGTATCGACGCATGGGGGGGCGGCATGATGCGCACATGAGTTCCACGCCCGCGGTGGCGACGGTCCCCTCGAAGGGCGCCGACCCCACCCGCCTCGAACGCCTCGGTCGGCTCCCCTTCACCCGCCGTCACGGTCGGCTCGTCCTCGGCTCCGGTGCCGGCTGGGCGCTCGACGCCATGGACGTCGGCCTCATCTCCTTCGTCCTCGTCGTCCTGTCGAAGCAGTGGGAGCTCACCCCCGCCGAGAAGTCGTGGACCGTCGCCATCGGGTTCATCGGGATGGCCATCGGTGCGACCTTCGGCGGGGCGCTCGCCGACCGGTTCGGGCGGCGCACCGTCTTCGCGCTGACGATGCTCGTCTACGGCCTGGCTACCGGCGCCTCGGCGCTCGTCGGCGGTCTGGCGCTCTTCCTCGTCCTGCGGTTCTTCGTCGGCCTCGGCCTCGGGGCCGAGCTGCCCGTCGCCTCGACCCTCGTCAGCGAGCTCTCACCGACACGTCTGCGCGGCCGGATCGTCGTCGCACTCGAGTCCTTCTGGGCCGTGGGGTGGATCCTCGCGGCACTCATCGGGTTCTTCGTCGTCCCGCACGGGGAGAACGGGTGGCGCTGGGGCCTGGCCCTGGGGCTCCTGCCGGCGCTCTACGCGATCGTCGTCCGGCTCGGTCTGCCCGAGTCGGCGCTGTGGCTCGAGCGGCGCGGGCGGGTCGACGAGGCCGAGAAGGTCGTGCGGTCCTTCGAGCAGTCGGCCGGCGTCGAGCCGCAGGCCTCGCGTCCGCTGCCCCCGCCGTCGGCGAGCGGACCGGCGGGGCTGTGGACCTCCGCCCTGCGGGTCCGCACTCTGGGGATCTGGGTGGTCTGGTTCTTCGTCAACCTGTCGTACTACGGCGCCTTCATCTGGATCCCGACGATCCTCGACGAACGGCTGTCGGCGATGACGAAGTCGTTCGAGTACACGCTCATCATCACCCTCGCGCAGCTGCCCGGGTACGCCGTCGCGGCCGTCCTCATCGAGCTGTGGGGCCGACGCTCGACGCTCGCGACCTTCCTCGTCGGCTCGGCGGTCTCCGCGTGGTTCTTCGGGCAGGCGACGACCGGCACCGAGCTGCTCACCGCCGGGTGCGCCCTGTCCTTCTTCAACCTCGGCGCCTGGGGTGCCCTCTACGCGATCACCCCGGAGATCTACCCGACGTCGGTCCGCGGGGCCGGGGCCGGTGCGGCGGCCGGGTTCGGGCGGATCGCCTCGATCATCGCGCCGTTCGCCGTGCCCTTCGTCCTCGCCGCGAGCTGGGGCGGGCAGGGCGTCGTCTTCACGATCTTCGCGGCATCGTTCCTCCTCGCGGCGGCGGCAGCCTTCCTCCTTCCCGAACGCCGCGGAGCGCAGCTGACCGAATGACCCCGCGCGGCATCTCCACGTTCGGCGGGCGTGCAGCGCGGCAGGCGGGTACGGTGCCGATGACCGGGTCGACCGGGCCCGACGGATGAGGAGATGACGATGGCCGGCACGTTCGAGGTGTACGAGGACTCGTCCGGGAAGGTCCGTTTCCGGCGCAAGGCCGGCAACGGGCAGGTCGTCGCCCAGGGGCAGTCGTACGAGGCCCGCGCGGCTGCGCTCAAGAGAGCCGAGGCCGTGCAGGGGGCCGCAACCGACGCCAAGGTCGTCGACGCGCAGTGAGACCGATGGCTGCTGACCTGCGCCTCTCCCGGGCACCATCGCCGCCCGCATGACCAGAGGGACGTTCTCCGTCATCATCCCCACGCTGCAGCGTTCGCCAGAGCTGCGGCCTCTCGTCGACGTTCTCGTCGAGCACCCGCAGGTCCACGAGGTCCTCGTCGTCAACAACGCGCGGACGCCGATCCGGTGGGGATCCTCGAAGGTCCGGGTGCTGCAGCAGGAAGCAAACATCTACGTCAACCCGGCGTGGAACCTTGGCGTGCGTGAGGCGGTGGGCGAGTACGCCGCGATCGTCAACGACGACGTGGAGCTCCATCCGTACTTGCTGGACATCGCCTACGGATTGCTCCGCCGGCCGCGCCTGGCGGGACTTGTGGGGGTTCACCCGTCATGCTTCATGGAAGCGCCGCAGAACACCTGGGTGCGGCCGACCTTCGTGCGTGGGTTCGCCTTCGGCACCGCGATGTTCTTGCGACGGCGTGACTACGTGCCGATCCCGGAGGACATGAAGGTCTGGTGCGGGAACGACTGGATCTTCGCGAACCGGCCTGCGCCAGCGTGGGTTGTCGGCGGCCTGCGCATGCGGACGGACATGTCCACGACGTCTGGTTCACCGGAGTTCCAAGCACTTCTCCGCCAGGACGCCGAGCGGTGGGACCGCCACCAGCGGTCCATGCGTACCCCGGTGAGCAGCGCTGTGGGCAGGGCCTTGGTTGCCGGCGTCGAAGCCGGCGCACGACGACTGCACCTCCTCAACCCCTGACCGGGTTGCGCCCCGGTCCCGCGGGGCGCACCGGCCTCAGCGGTAGTTCGTGAACTGGAGGGCGACCGGGAGGTCCTTGCCCTTCAGCAGGGCGATGACGGCCTGGAGGTCGTCGCGCGACTTGCCCGTGACGCGCAGCTCGTCGC
>ERZ1023183.14-NODE-14-length-84144-cov-10.694348_pt1 | contig 84144 bp, 71 predicted proteins | sample MGYA00521095_ERZ1023183 | MGnify/ENA primary metagenome ERZ1023183 (study PRJEB32759, sample SAMN07749889) | skin metagenome | biome: transportation; feature: city; material: polyester macromolecule | host: Homo sapiens | place: Hong Kong:TW line | collected... | reverse complement strand
CCGCGCACTACCGACGATCGGGGTACATCAAGGCCGTGCGGAGCGGGATAGGCCCGGACCTCGACATCGCCGGCGCGAACCTCTGGGGCGTCGACCACCCAGTCCACGGCCACGCGAGCAGCGGAGGATGGAATTCAAAGAAGACGCGCGAATAGGGGTTCTGCAACTGCGGTTATGAACTGCCGCCGAGTGGGAAGTGCGGGTATTTCCGCGAGTGAGCGGACTAAGCGCAAATCACACTCGGGCGGCGATAGGTTTGAAGCAAGCCAGCGGATGAATGGCCCTGATTATCCTGTCGTCTCGAGCGTCGGCAGGCCGAGTACGCACCGGACGACGTTCTCCGAGCCGCACTCCCCGCAGGGGACCGTCATCGGGCGTCGCCGTCCTCGACGAGGCGGACGAGCTCGGTCAGCCCGGCGCGGAGCTCCCGCGCCAGCCCGGCGAGGCCCGGGTCGTCGGCGGCTCGCGCCTCGTACGTCTCGACGAGGGACCGGTAGTACCAGAGGTGGTCCTGCGGGTCCGAGGTGCGGAAGCGCTGCCAGAACACCGGCCCCTCGGTGCGGAGGTCGGCGATCGTCGCGCGCAGGTTGTTCAGCTTGTCCGCGGCGCTGACGAGCAGGACGTCGACGGGCTCGTCCCCGAGCGAAGCGACGTACGCCCGCTTCCGCTCGTGCCAGGGCGGCTTGGCCTCCCCCGCCGCCGGCATCGCATCGGACAGCGCCCGGACGATCCCGGCGACCTCGCCACCGAACGCCGCCTCGACCCGCGCGAGAGTCTCCTCACCACCCTGGTCCTCGGCCGTGTCGTGCAGGAGCGCCGCGACCACGTGCTCGGTCCGACCGCCGTGCTCGAGGACGAGCGCCGCGACGCCCCACAGGTGCGCCATGTACGGGATGTCGGTCCCCTTGCGGGCCTGGTCGCCGTGCTCGCCCAGTGCGAAGGTGAACGCCGACTGGACCGTGTCCCAGCCGATGTGCCGTGGTGCCGTCATGCCTCTCCCTCCCGGAGCGGGACCCTGCGCCCCGTCCTCGATCTCGAACCTACGGGGCAGGTCCGACAACGGTGATGCCTCAGCGCCCCAGACCGACCGAGGCGAGGGCGACGAGCCAGCTGACGAAGCTGCCGACGAGGAAGTACTGGGTCAGGGCATGGATGCGCATGTCCGGCGCCGCGCCGTCGTCATCGGCCCGGCTGCTGGACTGCAGCTCGGGGAAGCGGATGAGGCCCTTGGCCGCGATGACCAGGCTCGCCGCCGTCACCTGCCCCGCCAGCCCCAGCCCGAGGATGAGCACCCGCTCGAGCGGACCGAGCAGACGCCCGCCGCGGATCTCCTCCGACGGCTGCGTCCCCGCCGGACGCAACGCCCCGATGCTGCGCAGGACGAGCCGGACGACGAGGTTGCCGGTGCTCAGCTGGACCAGGACGAGCCCGGCGACGAGCAGCGCCTTCGTCGGCGTCGGCGCGTGCGCTCCGGGCCACTGCACGCCCTGCAGCCACCGCGCCAACGGCCCCCCGAGGGGCGACGCCCCGCCGGACAGGGCGAGCAGGAGCAGGAGCGTCCCGCCGAGGACCCCGAGAGCCGCACCCGCCGGGACCCGGTCGTCCCGGGCACCGGCCGATGTCACCCGCCACGCCACGACGCCGACGACGGTGATCGCCAGCGCGAGCAGATCTCGTGGGTGGACGAGCCCGCCGGTGAGGTGCAGCGCGATCGCGACGGCCACCCCGGTCGCCGCGCTGGCACCGGTGACGAGCGTGGCCGGACGCGGGTGCCGGTCGTCCGACAGCACCGACCCGACGAGGTCGGCCAGCCCGACCGCCACCAGCGCCACGGCAAACCAGCTCACGGCAGCCCCGCCAGGTCGCTGGCGACGACGCGCAGCACGTCGACGTCCGCGCGGGTGGCGCGCTGCGACACCGCCGACTGGCTGATGCCGAGCCGGTCAGCGATGTCCTGCTGCCGTTCGCCACGCATGAGACCTCCCAGGACCGATCGTGCGGTGTCGGGAAGTGATCCCACCACGGCGTCCCGACAACGGACGGCGACGTCGGCCGCCCGTGCGACGGGATCGTCCTGCGCGGCTCGTACCCCGGTCCGCACGCCGCTCGACCCGGGGCGCGTGGCCGTCTCCTCCGCGGCCTGGAGCGCCTCTCGCGCGGCCCACCACGCGGGCCCGTCCTGGACGTTCGTCGCGGCGTCGAGCACCTCGAGGGTCCCGACGCCGATGCCGGCCCGGGCGTCGTGCTCCGGCAGGAGCTGCAGCCGCACCCGCCACGCGGCGTCGATGGCCCCGCCGAGGGTCGCGTAGACCCCCTGGGCCTCGTCCCCGACGACGACCGCCAGCGGCTGGATCGCGCCCACCTCCTCGTTGACCTGGTTCAGCGCGGCGGCGAACCGGTCGTGGAGGTCCTTCCGGTCCGGCGCCTGGCGCGAGCGGACGAGATCGAGGATGACGGCGACGCGTCGCTCGGGGGTGGCCACGAGCAAACCGTACCTGGTACGGGCACAGATATCAGGTCATCGCTGATATCGGGCGGGGAATCATGCCAACGCTCATATCGGGGACGCCATCAGGCGCTGAGCCCCAGCTGGTCGAGGACGAACGCCCACTCCCACGCAAGCTGGTGCCAGGCGTCGTACCGGCCGCTGCGCCCGCCGTGCCCGGCCTCCATCTCGGTCCGCAGGAGGATCGGCCGCTGCACCGGGTCGTTCGTCACCGTCTCCCGCAGCCGGGCGACCCACTTCGCCGGCTCGGTGAAGAACACCCGGGTGTCGTTGAGCGAGGTGGTCGCGAGGATGGCGGGGTACTCGACCGGTCGGACGTTCTCGTACGGGGTGTACCCCTTCATCACCGCGTACACGGCCGCGTCCTCGAGCGGGTTGCCCCACTCCTCCCACTCCCCCACGGTGAGCGGCAGCTCCGGCCGGAGGATCGTCGTCAAGGCGTCGACGAAGGGCACCGCGGCATGGACCACGCGGAAGAGTCCCGGGTCGAGGTTGACCGCCGCGCCGATGAGGAGACCGCCCGCGGACCCGCCCTCGGCGGCGAGGCGGTCGCGGGCGACCCACCCGGCGTCGACGAGGTGACGCCCGCAAGCGACGAAGTCGGAGAAGGTCGTCGACTTGGCCACGAGCCGACCCTGCTCGTACCAGGCGCGCCCCATCTCCCCACCGCCCCGGACGTGGGCGGTCGCGAAGACGACACCCCGGTCGAGGAGGCTGAGCCGGGCGACCGAGAAGTACGGGTCGGAGGAGATCTCGTACGAGCCGTACCCGGTGAGCAGTCCCGGGGCGCTCCCGTCGGCGAGGACGTCGCGGCGGCGGACGACCGACATCGGGACCTGCACCCCGTCGTCGGCGGTGACCCACTCGCGGGTCGCGACGTACCGCTCGGGGTCCCAGTCGCCCCGCACGGGCTGGCGTCGCAGCAGGGTCGCGGCCCCGGTCGTCAGGTCGACGTCGTGGACCGATCGCGGGCTCACCCACGACTCGTGGACGACCCTGACGACGGGCGAGGCCGGATCGGGGGTGTCCGCCACCCCGGTCGACCCGAGCGGGTCACCGACCTCGACGAGCCGGACCTCCTCGTCCCGGATCGGACGGTCGGCGACGGCCGGCAGGAGCGCCAGCGCCGGCACCGCGTCGTGCCGCAGCGACAGGACGAGCGCGGCGTCGAACGCGTCGACACCGGTGAACCGCTGCCCCGGCTGCGAGGACAGCAGGGGCACCCAGTCCTCCGGGCCGCTCGCGTCGATCGGCGCCCACGCCAGGTCACCGTCCGGGCGGTCGGCGGTGTGCAGGACGTACAGGCCGTCGCGGTGGGGCTCGACCTCGTACTCGACGCCCTCCCGCCGTGGCGCGACGCACCGGAACCCGACCTCGGGATCCTCCGCGTCGAGCAGCCACACCTCGCTCGTGTCCTTCGAGCCGAGCGACAGCACGACCCACCGCTCGTCGCGCGAGCTGCCCAGGCCCATCCAGAACCGCTCGTCGCTCTCGTGGAAGACCTCGACGTCGGCCGCACGGTCCGTACCGACCCGGTGCCGGTGCACCCGGTGCGGCCGCCACGCGTCGTCGACCTCGACGTGGAAGAGGTGCTCCCCGTCGCCGGAGAACGCGAGCCCGTACCCCGCGCCGGTGATCGCCGTGTCGAGGACGTCACCGGTGGTGAGGTCGACGACGGTGATGTCGAACCGCTCGTCCCCGGAGAGGTCGACGGCGTACGCGAGCCGCCCGTGGTCCCGGCTGACGACGAGGCCACCGAGCGAGAAGAAGTCGTGGCCCTCGGCGAGCGCGTTGCCGTCGACGAGGACGACCTCGCCCGGCAGCCCGTGACCGTCGGCGGGCACGGGGACCGGGTCGCCCTCCGTCCGGGGCGCACGGCAGTGCACCGCGTACTGCTGACCCTCGACGGTGCGTGAGTAGTACCACCACGGCCCGTCGGCGACGGGGACGGCGACGTCGGTCTCCTGCACCCGGGAGCGGATCTCCTCGAAGATCGCCTCGCGCAGCGGAGCGAGGTGGGCCGTGCGGGCCTCCGACCACGTGTTCTCGGCCTCGAGATGGGCGAGGACCGCGGGATCGTCCTTGTCCCGAAGCCACTCGTACGGGTCGTCGACGACGTCGCCGTGGTGCTCCCGGCGGTGCTCGCCGCGCGCCGCGACCGGCGGGGTGGGCCCGGCCGTCACGCGGACACCCCCCGCGGGCCGAGCAGCGCCTTGAGGTCACCGAAGAGGGCCTCGGTCGCGTCGACGTTGTAGTCGGTGCTCAGCCGCAGCAGCACCGACCGGCCGTTCTGGACGAGCCGCACGTGGACCTCCGTCGACCCGGGGTGCTGGGCGAGGATCGACCGCAGCTCCGCGATCCGCTCCTCGGTCGCGCGGTGGGTGTCCATCGTCAGGACGATCGGTGGCCTGGGCCCGTCGCTCACGTCGAGGACGGTCAGGTCCTGCGCGTGCAGGGCCACCGAGTCCTCGTCCCGCTTCACCCGTCCCCGGATGGAGCAGACGAGATCGGTCTGCAGGATCGTCGAGACCGTGAGGTAGGAGCTGGGGAAGAAGAGGCACTCGATCGAGCCCTCGAGGTCCTCGAGCGTGACGATCGCCCAGAGGTCGCCCTTCTTCGTCCGCTTCAGCTGCAGCCCTGTGACCAGGCCCGCCACGGTGACCGTCGACCCGTCCGGCCTGCCGGCCTCGGGATCGGTGAGGGTCGCGACCGTGAGGTCGGCCGCCCGGTGGATGACGTGCTCGATGCCGAACAGGGGGTGGTCCGAGACGTACAGCCCGAGCATGTCCCGTTCGTGGGCGAGCTTCGTCGCCTTGTCCCACTCGAGGTCGGGGATCGGCGGCAGACCAGCGAGCGAGTCGGTCCCGGAGTCGTCGTCCCCGCCGAACATGTCCCACAGCGAGTCCTGGCCGATCGCCTCCTGCTTCTTCACGGCGACGAAGTGGTCGACGTACTCCTCGTGCCGGATCGTCACGCCCTGGCGGGGATGCCCGAGCCCGTCGAACGCCCCGCCCTTGATGAGCGACTCGATCGTCCGCTTGTTGCACACGACCGCCGGGCACTTGGAGAGGAAGTCGAGGAAGGAGGTGAACGGCCCCTGCTCCTCGCGGGCGGTGACGATCGCGTCGACGACGTTGCGCCCGACGTTGCGGATCGCCTCGAGCCCGAAGCGGATGTCGGAGCCGACGGCGGTGAAGTTCGCGACCGACTCGTTGACGTCCGGCGGGAGGACCTTGATCCCCATCCGTCGGCACTCCCCCAGGTACAGGGCCGACTTGTCCTTGTCGTCCCGCACGCTCGTCAGCAGCGCGGCCATGTACTCGGCCTGGTAGTTCGCCTTGAGGTAGCCGGTCCAGTACGAGACGACGCCGTACGCCGCGGTGTGGGCCTTGTTGAACGCGTAGTCCGAGAACGGCAGGAGGATGTCCCACAGGGTCTTCACCGCGTCCGCGGAGTAGCCGTTGTCCCGCATCCCCTTCTCGAAGTTGACGTACTCCGCGTCGAGGACCTCCTTCTTCTTCTTGCCCATGGCGCGCCGGAGGAGGTCGGCGTTGCCGAGGGTGTACCCGGCGAGCTTCTGGGCGATCTCCATGACCTGCTCCTGATAGATGATCAGGCCGTAGGTCATGCCGAGGATCGGCGTCAGCGCCTCGGTGAGCTCGGGGTGGATGTAGTCGACCGGCTGCTTGCCGTTCTTGCGCAGCGCGAAGTTCGTGTGCGCGTTCGCGCCCATCGGGCCCGGACGGTAGAGCGCGAGCGCCGCGGAGATGTCCTCGAAGTTGTCCGGCTGCATGAGCCGCAGCAGGGTCCGCATGCCGCCGCCGTCGAGCTGGAAGACGCCGAGGGTGTCACCCCGACCCAGGAGCCGGTAGGTCGCCGGGTCGGTCATGTCCTTGCTCAGCGCGTCGAGGTCGATCTCCTCGCCGCGGTTCTGGCGGACGTTGTCGATCGCGTCGTCGAGGATCGTCAGGTTCCGCAGACCGAGGAAGTCCATCTTGACCAGCCCGAGCTCCTCGCAGCTGGGGTAGTCGAACTGCGTGATGACCTGCCCGTCCTGCAGCCGCCGCATGATCGGGATGACGTCGATGAGCGGCTCGCTCGACATGATGACGCCGGCGGCGTGGACGCCCCACTGGCGCTTCAGGCCCTCGAGACCCTTCGCCGTCTCGATGACCTCGGCCGCCCCCGGCTCGCTCTCGACGAGCGCGCGGAAGTCGACGCCCTCGCCGTAGCGCGGGTGGCTCTCGTCCCAGATCTTCGACAGCGGGACGCCCTTGCCCATGACGTCCGGCGGCATCGCCTTCGTCAGCTTCTCGCCCATGGCGAAGGGGTGCCCGAGGACGCGCCCGGCGTCCTTGACGGCCTGCTTCGCCTTGATCGTGCCGTAGGTGACGATCTGCGCGACCCGCTCGGAGCCGTACTTCTCCGTGACGTAGTGGATGACCTCGCCCCGCCGGCGCTCGTCGAAGTCGACGTCGAAGTCGGGCATCGACTTCCGCTCGGGGTTGAGGAACCGCTCGAAGATGAGGCCGTGGGGCACGGGGTCGAGGTCCGTGATGCCCATCGCGTACGCGCACATCGACCCGGCACCGGAACCGCGTCCCGGGCCCACCCGGATGCCGTTCGTCTTCGCCCAGTTGATGAAGTCGGCGACGACGAGGAAGTAGCCCGGGTACCCCTTGCCGACGATGACGTCGATCTCGAAGTCCGCCTGCTTCTGGGCGTAGTCCGGGACGCCGTCGGGGAAGCGCCGCCGCAGGCCGGCGTTGACCTCCTTGATGAACCAGCTGCGCTCGTCCTCACCCTCGGGGCAGGGGAAGCGCGGCATGTACCGCCCCTCTCCCTCGGTGAAGGAGACCTCGCACATGTCGGCCACGAGCAGGGTGTTGTCGCACGCCTGCGGCAGCTCGCGCCAGATCTCGCGCATCTCCGCGGGCGACTTCACGTAGTACCCGTCGCCCTCGAAGCGGAAGCGGTCCTGGTCCAGCAGCGTCGAGCCCGAGTTGATGCACAGCAGCGCGTCGTGGGCCACCGCGTCGCCCTTGCGGGCGTAGTGCAGGTCGTTCGTCGCGAGCAGCGGCAGGTTGAGGTCCTTGGCGAGCCGGAGCAGGTCCTCCCGGACGCGCCGCTCGATCTCCACCCCGTGGTCCATGAGCTCGCAGAAGTAGTGCTCCGCGCCGAAGATGTCCCGGAACTCGGCGGCCGCAGCGAGGGCCTTGTCGTACTGCCCCAGGCGGATCCGGGTCTGGACCTCCCCCGACGGGCACCCGGTCGTCGCGATGAGCCCGTCGCCGTAGGTCGAGAGCAGCTCCCGGTCCAGCCGCGGCCACTTGGCGTACACCTGGTCGAGCGAGGCGATCGAGCCCATCTTGAACAGGTTGTGCATGCCCTGGTTGTTCCGGGCGAGCAGGGTCATGTGGGTGTAGGCACCACCGCCGGAGACGTCGTCGCCCGGGCGGGTCCGCTCGTCCCCCCACTTCACCCGGGTCCGGTCGCTGCGGTGGGTGCCCGGAGCGACGTACGCCTCGAGCCCGATGATCGGCTTGACGTCGTACTTGCGGGACTTCGACCAGAACTCGTACGCGCCGAAGAGGTACCCGTGGTCGGTCGTCGCGATCGCCGGCATGCCCATCTCCTGGGCGATGGAGAACATGTCGTCGATCCGCGCCGCACCGTCGAGCATCGAGTACTCGGTGTGGTTGTGGAGGTGGACGAAGTTCTTCTCGCGGGGCAGCTGATCGGACATCGGGCCGATCCTACGGCGACCCCTCCGACAACCTGTCGAGCGCCGTCTGGAGGTCCTCGGGGTACGTGCTCTCGAACTCGACGTACCGTCCCGTCCCCGGGTGGACGAAGCCCAGACCCATCGCGTGGAGCCACTGGCGCTCGAGGCCGAGGCGGGCGCCGAGCGTCGGGTCCGCCCCGTACAGCGGGTCGCCGACGCAGGGGTGACGCAGAGCCGCCATGTGGACGCGGATCTGGTGGGTGCGTCCGGTCTCGAGGTGGACCTCGAGCAGACTGGCGTGGCGGTAGGCCTCGAGCAGCTCGTAGTGGGTCACGGCGTGCTTGCCGGAGTCCATGACGGCGAACTTGTAGTCGTGCCCCGGGTGGCGGCCGATGGGCGCGTCGACGGTCCCGACGTGCGGGTCGGGCAGTCCCTGGACGAGCGCGTGGTACGTCTTGTCGACCGTCCGCTCCTTGAAGGCCCGCTTGAGGACGCTGTAGGCGAGCTCGCTCTTGCACACGACCATGAGGCCCGAGGTGCCGACGTCGAGCCGGGAGACGATCCCCTGACGCTCGCTCGCGCCGCTCGTGCTGATCCGGTAGCCGGCCGCGGCGAGCCCGCCGAGCACCGTCGGACCGGTCCAGCCGACGCTCGGGTGGGCGGCGACCCCGACGGGCTTGTCGACGACGACGATGTCGTCGTCGTCGTGGACGATCCGCATGCCGGGGACCGGTTCGGCGACGACCTCGAGGGTCGGGCTCGTCGGCGCGCTCGGCAGCTCGACCTCGAGCATCGCCCCGGCCACCGCCCGGGCGGACTTGCCGACGACAGCGCCGTCGAGACTCACGCGGCCATCGGCGGCCAGGGTCGCGGCCTGCGTGCGGGACAGCCCGAAGACCCGCGCGAGGGTCGCGTCGATCCGCTCGCCGTCGAGGCCGTCCGGGACGAGAACGGTGCGGTGGTCACCCATGCCGATCCCCCGTCGCGGTGGTCTCGTCGGCGGCCTGCCAGCGCCAGGCGACGTACGCACCGGCGAGGACGATCGCGATGTCCGCGAGGTTGCCGACGAAGAGGCCGCCGTAGTCGAGGAAGTCGACGACGTGCCCGCGCCCGGGGCCGGGCGCCCGGAACAGGCGGTCGAGGAGATTGCCGAGCGCGCCCCCCAGGACCGCGCCGAGCCCGACCGCCAGGGAGCGGTCCGTCGTCCTGCGCAGGACGACGACGAGCGCGACGGTGATCGCGGCCGCGATCAGGGTCATGAGAAGCGTCGATCCGGCCCCGAGGCTGAAGGCCGCCCCGGGGTTGCGGATGAGCCGGAGCATGACGAGATCCCCCAGGAGCGGGCGCGCCCGCTCGTCGAGCGCGGTGAGCGCCCACGCCTTCGACCCCTGGTCGAGAACGAGGACGAGCAGCGCGCAGGCGAGGGCGGCGCCGAGGGGGGACCGGGCGCTGGAAGGACGAGACGCGCTGCGGTCGGTGCCGGGGGTCGCGGCAGAGCTCGCCGGGCGGTCGGTGGTCAGTGGCGTTCCTGCTTCGTCTTGCATGGCACGCACAGGGTCGCACGCGGGTTGGCCTGCAGCCGCATCTTGCCCACGGCACCGCCGCACGCCTCGCACCGACCGTACGTCCCGGCCTCGATGCTCTCCAGCGCCCGGGTCGCCTGGTCGTGGAGGGCCCGCGCGTTGTTGGCGAGCGAGATCTCCTGCTCGCGCTCGAAGGTCTTCGCGCCGGCGTCGGCTTGGTCGTCTCCCGCGCCGTCCCCGGTGTCGCTCATGAGGACGAGGATGTCGCGGTCGTGGTCACGGATCTCCGTCTCGAGCCGGTCGAGCTCGGCCACGAGCTGGGTCTTGACCTCGGCGAGCTCGGTCCTGGTCCACGGGTCCTCCCCCTCGCGCACCAGGAGAGACGTGGCCGTCGTCTTCGACGGCTTCGCCACCGACGCCCTCGCCGTCTTCTTGGCGGTGGTCGACTTCTTGGTGGTCGACTTCTTGGTGGTCGACTTCTTCGCAGTGCCCGGCTTCTTAGCGGCCGACTTCTTCGCGGTGGTCGGCTTCTTGGCGGCCGCCTTCTTGGCGGCCGCCTTCTTCGCGGTGGTCGGCTTCTTCGCCGCCGGCTTCTCGGCGGCCGACTTCTTCGCGGTCGTCTTCTTCGTCGCCGACTTCTTCTCGCTCGACGCCTTCGCCACCGCAGTCTCCTCCTGGTTCGCGTCCGTCGGCTCCGCTGTCCGACGCGATCGGACGAGCGAGGCCGCGGCCCCCACGAGTGACGACACGGACGTCCGCCTGATGGCCATCGGTGCCGCCTCTCCTCTGATCCCGCATACCGCGGGCGTTGGGGCCCGAGGATAGGGCACGAGGCGGAGGTCGGGGCGCCTGACGTCCGGCGAGTCCGGCATCGGCGCGGCCAGCATGACGAGAGGGGCCGATCCGTGGTCGGATCGGCCCCTCTCAGGACGGCGGCGCCGGGCCGCGACGACGTCAGCCGTTCTGGCGGCTGTCCTCGGGTGCGGCGTCGAGAACCCGCAGCTGACCCGTGATGAACTCCTTGAGACGGCCGCGGTAGTCCTGCTCGAAGCTGCGCAGCTCGTCGATCTTCGACTGCAGACCGTCCCGCTCGCGGGTCATCTCCCCGACGATGCGCTGCTTCTGCGTCTCGGCGTCCTTCACGAGCGTCTGCGAGGTGCGCTGAGCCTCCGACACGAGCTGGTCGCGCTTGGTCGTGCCCTCGGCGACGAGCTGGTCGCGCTTGGTCGTGCCCTCGGCGATGAGCTGGTCGCGCTTGGTCGTGCCCTCGGCGATGAGCTGGTCGCGCTTCGAGGTCGCCTCGGAGAGCATCTGGGAGCTCTGGGTCTTCGCCTCGGCGATGAGCTGGTCGTGCCGGGCCTGGCCCTCGGCGACGTGCTCGTCGTGCAGGCGCTGCGCAAGGGCGATGAGGCTGTTCGCCTCTCCGCCGGGGGCCGGCGCGGCTGCGGGCGCGGCGAGGGCGGCGGGCTGCTCGGGCTGCGACTCCCGAGCGCGGCGGGCCTCGACCTCGGCGGCCTCCGCGTCCTGCTTCGCCTTGGCGATCCGCGCCTGCGACTCCTGCTCGGCCTCCTGCGCACGGGCCTGGACGACGCGCATGCGCTCCTGGGCCGCACGCTCGGCCTCCTCCGCACGGCGGTTGATCTCGGCGATCCGGGCCTGGGCGTCGCGATCGGCCCCGGCGACGGCGCCGTGGGCCTGCGAGCGGGCCTGCTGCCACTCCTCGGTCGAACGGAGCCGCGCCTCGAGCTCCTTCACCCGGGCCTCGGCCGCCTCAGCGCGGCTCTCGGCGGCGTCCGCGCGGCGGACCGCGTCATCGATGGTCCGCTGACCGTCGGCGAGTCGCTTCTCGGCCTCGGCCCGGCCGGCGCGCTCCTTGTCGAGCACACCGCGGAGGTCGTCGAACTTGGCCTGCAGGTCGGTGTGCGACTGGCGGAGGGCGTCGAGCTCGCGGGTGTCGGCGACGGCGGCTGCGGCGGGAACGGCACTGGCGGCCCCACCCCGTCCGGCGCCCGATCGGAGCTCGTCGCTCTCCTTCATCATCCGACGCATCTCGGCGACGATCTCGTCGAGGAAGTCGTCGACCTCGCGCTCGTCGTACCCGCGACGGAACTGGGTCTGGGTGAAGGTCTTGTTGAGGACATCCTCGGGCGTCAGCGCCATGTCGTCTCCTCGAGGCTCAGGTGGGACGGCCCGTCGAGGTGGGGTCCCGAGATTGGTGATGCAGGTGTGGTTCGTACAAACATTAGGTCATCCGGGCAGCCGGGGGACGGTCGGGCCGCGAGAAGGGTCACAGACCGACGAGGAACCACAGCACGAACGTCAGGAGCAAGAAGCTCAGGTCGAGCTGGACGGAACCGATCCGCAGGGGCGGGATGACCTTGCGCAGGGCGCGCAGCGGCGGATCGGTCGCCGTGTAGACGCCCTCGGCCAGGACGAGGACGACGCCGCGAGGGCGCCAGTCGCGCGCGAACACCTGGATCCACTCGAGCACGAGCCGGATCAGGAGCAGCACGAGGTAGAGGTACAGGACGAGACGGACGACCGCCCACACCTCAGCCACGACGGACCCCGGGACCGTGATCCGCGGTCAGCTCTGGTTGAAGATCGTGCGGTCGGCCCGGACGGCGCCCGGCTCCTCGGCGGCGACCTCGATGTGGGCCGGCGAGAGCAGGAACACCTTGCTCGTCACCCGCTCGATCGACCCGTGGAGACCGAAGACGAGCCCGGCGGCGAAGTCGACGAGACGCTTGGCGTCGGCGTCGTCCATGTCCGTGAGGTTCATGATGACCGGGGTGTTGTCGCGGAACGACTCGCCGATCGTCTTCGCCTCGTTGTACGTGCGCGGGTGGATCGTCGTGATGCGGTTGAGCCCGCCGACCTCGACGTCGCGCACGACCGCGCTCACCGGCGTGCGCCGCAGCTGGGTCACCTCGGCGGTGTGGCCGTGGTCGTCGTCCTCGTGGCGGTACGCCCCGTGGCCGCGGTCGTCCGCCTCGGCGTGGGTGTCGTACTCGTCGTCGTAGTAGTCCTCGCGGTCGCGCTCGTCCTCGGCGAAGCCGAGCCAGACCATCGTGTTGCGCAGTGCTCCGGCCATCGTCCTGACTCCTTGGGCCATGTCGTCTCGGTGCGGTCTCCGTCTCGGCCGCACCGCCACCCGTGCGCGAGCGACGTTACGCGTGAGGCGGACGGGAACCGAGGATTGCGCTGCCGACACGCAGGTGTGTCGCACCGGCGTCGATCGCGGCCTCGAGGTCGCCGCTCATGCCCGCGGAGATCCACGACGCTCCGGGGTGGTCCCGGCGGACCCGCTCGGCCAGGGCGTGGAGGCGCTCGAAGGCCGGACGGGGATCGACCCCCAGGGGGGCGACGGCCATGAGACCGCGCAGCTCGAGCGAGGATCCGGCGACCGTCTCGCACAGCGCGGGGACGTCGGTCGGTGCCGCGCCGCCGCGCCCGGCCGCGGCGTCCTCGTCGAGGTTCACCTGCACGAGGCCGGCCAGCCGACGGCCGGCACGGTGCGCGCCGCGCTCGAGCGCCGGGACGAGCTTGGGACGGTCGATCGAGTGGACGACGTCCGCGTACGAGGCGACGGACCCGGCCTTGTTCGACTGGAGCTGGCCGATGAAGTGGACGGTGAGATCGGCCGGCCGGTCCCGCGGGTCGAGCTTCTCGGCCGCCTCCTGGTCGCGGTTCTCCCCCACGTCCCGCACCCCGAGCTCGTGGAGCACGTCGACGTCGGTGCGGGGGAAGAACTTCGTCACGACGACGAGGGTGACCTCCGCCGGGTCCCGGCCGGCTGCGGCGCACGCGGCGTCGATCCGGCCCCGGACGGCGTCCAGCCCGGCACGCAGCTCCTCGCGGCGCCCGGTCATGCCGAGCGCCGCACGATCACGCCCGCGGTCCGACCGGTCCGCCCGTCGCGGCGGTAGGAGAAGAGGTCGTCGTCCTCCCGGGTGCATCCCGGCACCCAGCGGACGGGGACATCGAGATCGGCGAGCTGCTCGACGACGCCCGCGGCGACGTCGATCGCCGGGGTGCCCGCCCACGTCACGGCGCGCGAGGCCGGGCTGCGCTCTGCGGCGACGTCTCGCATCTGCGCCGGGACCTCGTAGCAGCGCCCGCACACGGACGGCCCGACGACCGCGTGGATGCGCCGCGCCCCGAGCTCGCGCATGGCCTCGACCGTGGCGGGGACGACGCCGGCCACCATCCCCGGCCGCCCGGCGTGGGCCGCGCCGACGACTCCCGCCTCGGCGTCGGCCAGGAGGACGGGCGTGCAGTCCGCGACGAGAACCATGAGCGCCAGATCCGGCACGTCGGTGACGAGCGCGTCGGCGGTCGGCGCGACCGCGGGCTTCTCGCGCACGTGCGCGACCTCCGCACCGTGCACCTGGTCCAGCCCGACGAGCCGATCGCCGGCGACGCCGACCGCCTCGGCCAGCCGCGCGCGGTTCTCGGCCACCGCCGCAGGGTCGTCCTCCACGTGCCCCCCGAGGTTGAACGAGTCCCACGGCGCACGCGAGACGCCGCCCCGACGATCGGTGAAGACCATCGTCAGAGCGGCGTCGTCCTCGCGCCAGCGGATCATGCGACCTCGTGCGGGTCGATCACTTGAGGAAGTCGGGGACGTCGAGGTCGTCCTCGCGCCCCGTCTCGACCTGACGCGGGGGGACGGGGACGTCCGGGCGCGGGGCGCGGACGACCACCGGCGGCTGCACCGGTTGGCTCGGCTCGTTCGACGCCGTCTGCGCCTGCTGCGCCGTGGCCTCGTCGTCGACCGACGTCGGGCGCTGCTGCGGCGCGGGCTGCGCGGCCGGCGCCGGCTGCGGCTGCGCCGGGGTGGTGGGGACCTGGTGCCCGGGCTGCGGCCGGCCCTGGATGCTGCCCAGGGCGCGGTCGTCCTTGCGCTGCTGCGGCGAGCCACCGTCGAACCCGGCGGCGATGACGGTGACGCGCACCTCGTCGCCGAGCGCGTCGTCGATGACCGCGCCGAAGATGATGTTCGCCTCGGGGTGCGCGGCCTCCTGGACCAGGCGGGCCGCCTCGTTGATCTCGAACAGCCCGAGGTCCGAGCCGCCCTGGACCGACAGCAGGACGCCGTGGGCCCCGTCGATGCTCGCCTCGAGCAGGGGCGAGGAGATGGCGAGCTCGGCGGCCTGGATCGCCCGGTCCTCGCCGCGCGCGGACCCGATGCCCATGAGCGCCGACCCTGCGCCCTGCATGACGGACTTCACGTCCGCGAAGTCGAGGTTGATCAGGCCCGGCGTGGTGATGAGGTCGGTGATCCCCTGGACGCCGGAGAGGAGGACCTGGTCGGCGCTGTGGAAGGCGTCGATCATGCTGACGTTCCGGTCGCTGATCGACAGGAGCCGGTCGTTCGGGATGACGATGAGGGTGTCGACCTCGTCCCGCAGTGCGGCGATCCCGCTCTCGGCCTGGTTGGCCCGCCGGCGTCCCTCGAAGGTGAACGGGCGCGTGACGACGCCGATGGTCAGGGCACCCAGGCTCTTGGCGATCTTCGCGACGACCGGCGCGCCACCCGTGCCCGTGCCGCCGCCCTCGCCGGCGGTGACGAAGACCATGTCGGCCCCCTTGAGGACCTCCTCGATCTCCTCGGCGTGGTCCTCGGCCGCCTTGCGCCCGACCTCCGGGTCGGCCCCTGCGCCGAGGCCCCGGGTGAGCTCGCGGCCGACGTCGAGCTTGACGTCCGCGTCGCTCATGAGGAGCGCCTGGGCGTCGGTGTTCACCGCGATGAACTCGACGCCCTTGAGACCCACGTCGATCATCCGGTTGATGGCGTTGACACCGCCCCCGCCGATGCCGACGACCTTGATGACGGCCAGGTAGTTCTGCGGTGCTGCCACGAGGGGGCCTTTCGGTGGTGGGTCCTGCGGGCGCTCCCGGTCCCGAACTCTCAACCTCATGTTCAGGGTTACGGTTTGGTCACGCCCGGTGTGGTGCCGACGTTAGGCAGCCGCCCGCCGACCTGCAACGACCTCGTGCGCGTGTCGCGCCTCGACCTCGACCAGAGCGTGAGTCCCAGGCGCGTGGCCCGACCTCAGCGCGTCACCGGCGTCCGGGGCGCGCTGACGTCGATGACCTTCGGGCGGCCCCGGAGAAGGGTGCGCACCACGTCGCTCTTGAGCGCCGCGTCGTCGCCGGTCCCCCAGATCACCGTCGTCGGCCCGACGGTGAAGGACACCTGGTCCGCCGTGCCGAGGGTGATCTCCCCGACCCGGGCGGTGATGGACGGCGGCAGGGACTCGATGACCGACAGCGCTGCCTTCACGCTCCGTGCGGAGAGCTCGTCGGACCTGCGGTCGACCGCCACCGTCGGAAGGCCCTTCGGCGCCCGCCGCTCCGTCCGCACCACGGCGCCCGAGCCGTCGACGAGGTCGACCGCTGCCTTCCCGGCGACGACGCGCCGGACGGCGAGGACCGGCTCCCGGGGCGTGACGACGACGCGCAGGCCGTGGGGCCACGCGCGGGAGACCTCGGCACGGGCCACCGTCGGCTCCGCCTCGAGCGCGTCGACGAGGTCCGACCGGTCGACGAGCGCCATCGGGCGGCCGATCTGGTCGTCGACGACGGCACGCACCTGCGGCACGTCCCGCTGCTGCGCCCCGAGGACCTCGACCCGCTCGACCCGGAGGAACGGAGAGGCGAGCAGGAGCCACGCCACGCCGAGCAGCACGAGGACCGCGGTCAGCCCGCCGCCGATCTGCAGCCGGCGGCGGCGGCGCACCGCGTCGGCACGCTCCTCGAACCGCTCGCGGGTGGAGCGGGCCGCGGCCAGCCGCTCCCTCGTCGCCCGGCTCGCGGTCCCCCGGCTCACGGGCGCGCGTCCTCGAGGGCGGTGAGGATCAGCGGGCCGAGGCGGGTGACGTCCCCGGCGCCGACCGTCATGAGCAGGTCACCGGCCCCGAGACGCCCGGCCGCCCGCTGCGCGGCGGCCCACGCCGGAACCTCCTCGTCCTCGAGGACGTGGACCGAGCGCCCACCGTCCCGCAGGGGCGCCGCGATCAGCTCCGGGCCGACGCCCTCGACCGGCTCCTCCCGCGCGCCGTACACCGGCAGGAGGACGACCTCGTCGGCGGGGGCGAGCGCGTCGGCGAACCCCGGCGCGAAGTCGCGCGTGCGGGAGAAGAGGTGGGGCTGGAAGACGACGACGAGCCGGTGGTCGGGCCCGACGATGTCCTTCGCGGTGCGCACGACGGCCTCGACCTTGCCGACGTTGTGCGCGTAGTCGTCGACGACGGCGATCCCGTCGACGACGCCGCGGCGCTCGAAGCGTCGTCGGGTGCCACCGAACTCCGCCAGGCCGCGCAGCACCCCGTCGCCGTCCGCCCCGACCCCGAGGACGGCAGCGGCCCAGGCAGCCGCGGCGTTGCGGACGTTGTGCTCCCCCGGGACGGTGAGGACGAGCTCGTGGGTCTGCTCGACACCGTCCGCGCGCACGACGAGCACCGCGCGGCTCCCCTTCGGCCCGAGGTCGATGTCCGCGATGTGCACGTCCGCCTCGGGGGCGGTCCCGTAGGTGATGACACGGGCCCCGGCGCCGGGGCCCTCCCCGGAGCGGACGGCCCGGGCCAGGGCCGCCGACCCCGCGTCGTCGGCGCAGGCGACGAGCATCCCGCCGGGGCGGATCGTGCGGACGAAGTCCCGGTAGGCGGCCTCGACGTGCGCGAGGTCCCCGTAGAAGTCGAGGTGGTCGGGCTGGACGTTGGTCACGACGGCGACCTCGGGGCGGTAGCAGAGGAACGACCCGTCCGACTCGTCGGCCTCGACGACGAACGCCTCGCCATCGCGCAGACGCGCGTTCGTGCCCTCGGCCCGCAGCTCGCCGCCGAGCGCGAACGACGGCTCGGCCCCCGCGGCGGTGAGCGCGACGGTCAGCAGCGAGGAGGTCGTCGTCTTCCCGTTGGCGCCGGCGACGGCCAGGACCCGTCGACCGGCGGTGCACGCGGCGAGCGCCTGGGCCCGGTGGAGCACGGGGATGCCGCGGTCGCGGGCGGCGACGACCTCGACGTTCGTCTCCGGGATGGCCGAGGAGATGACGAGGGCGCGGGCGCCGTCGACGTGCGCCGGATCGTGCCCCACGTGGACCTCGGCGCCCCGCTCGGCGAGGTCCGCGAGGGCCGGGGAGTCCTTGGCGTCGGACCCGCTCACGGCGACGCCGCGCTCGAGCAGCAGGCGCGCGACCGCCGACATCCCGGCCCCGCCGATGGCGACGAGATGGACCCGGCCGGGGGCGTCGGGGTCGGCCACGTCCGCCGGGACGGAGGCGATGAAGTCGAAGCGGGGGTTCACGCCGAGCACGGTCGCTCCTGGGGTGCGGGGAGGGGCGGCACGGTCAGCGCACGGCCGCGCGGACGAGATCGGCGAGGCGGGCATCGCCGTGCCGCTCCCCCATCGCCGCGGCACGCCGCGCCATGTCGGTCGTCGCCTCCCGGTCCAGGAGCAGGGGCACCACCGCGCTGCGCACCCAGTCGGGGGTCACCAGCGCGTCCTCGACGAGCCGGCCGCCGCCCGCGGCGACGACGTCCGCTGCGTTGAGCCGCTGCTCCCCGTTGCCGATGGGCAGCGGGACGTAGATCGCGGGCAGGCCGACCGCCGTGAGCTCGCACACCGTGTTCGCGCCCGCCCGGCCGACGACGAGGTCGGCGGCGGCGTAGGCGAGGTCCATCCGGTCGGTGTAGGCCCGCACGACGTAACGGGCGGCTCCGGGCGTGTCCTCCGGCGGGACGACCTCCTTGCCGGCGCCGGTGAGGTGCAGGACCTGGATCCCCGCGGCCGTGAGGTCGGCGGCGGCACCGGCGAACGCCTCGTTGAGCCGCTGCGCGCCGAGCGATCCGCCCGTGACGAGGAGGGTCGGGCGGTCCGGCTCGAGACCGAAGTGCTCGATCGCCTCCGGTCGGCGGGCGGGACGGTCGAGGTCGGCGATCTCCCGGCGCAACGGCATTCCGACGCGCGTGCCGCCGCGCAGATCGGTCGAGGCGAAGGTGACGCCCACGTGCCGGGTGAGCCGGGCACCGAGCCGGTTGGCGATCCCGGCCCGGGCGTTCTGCTCGTGGACGACGATCGGGGTCCGGGTCCGGCGCGCGGCGAGGTAGGCGGGGGTCGCGACGTAGCCGCCGAAGCCGACGACGACCTCTGCGTCGTTCTCGCGGATCGCCCGGGTCGCGACGTTGACCGCGACCGCGAGGAGCTGCGGGAAGCGCGCGGCGACCACCGACGGGCGGCGCGGCATGGGGACCTTCGGCACGACGACGAGCTCGAGGCCGCGCTCGGGGACGAGCCGGGACTCCAGGCCCTCGGCCGTCCCCAGGACCCGGATCCGGATGTCGGGGCGCTGCTCGCGCAGGTGCTCGGCGAGGGCGAGCAGCGGGGAGACGTGGCCGGCCGTGCCCCCACCGGCGAGGAGGACGGAGCCGGGCAGGCCGGACGGGTGGGGCGCAGCGGCCATCGGGTCAGCGCCTCCTCTTCTTCGGGTCGCGGTTCTTCGACGGGGTGGGCAGGGATGCCGTACGACGGCGAGGGACGGGGACGACGGCGAGGGTGCGCCGCAGCATGCCCCGGCGGACGGCGAGCGCCTCGGCGCAGCCCGGCTCCGCCCGCGCGAAGGACAGGAGGATCCCGGCGGCCAGCATCGTCGTCACGAGGGCGGAACCACCGGACGAGACGAGGGGCAGCGGGACGCCGATGACGGGCAGCAGGCCGATGACCGCCCCGATGTTGACGATGGCCTGCACCGTCACCCACGCAAGGATGCCCGCGGTCGCGATGCGGACGAACTGGTCCTGCGTCCGGCTGACGATCCGGTAGCAGACGAGCGCGAACGCGGCGAACAGCCCCAGGACGAGGAGCGAGCCGAAGAGGCCGAGCTCCTCGCCGATGATCGCGAAGATGAAGTCGTTGTGCGGCTCGGACAACCAGCCCCACTTCTCGCGGCTCTGGCCGAGGCCCACGCCCCACCAGCCGCCGTCGGCCAGCGCGTAGCGACCGTGCAGGGGCTGGCGGCAGGCGCCGAAGGGGTCGCAGCTGCTCGGGTCGAGCCACACGCGGATGCGGGTCATCCGGTTCTCGCTCGTCACCGTCACGAGCGTGATGAGGACCGCGGCGAGCGCGCCCCCGGCGGCGAAGTAGCGACCCGGGACGCCCGCGGCGAAGAGGACCGCGGCGACGATGGCGCACAGGACGAGCGCCGTCCCGAGGTCGTGGCCGAGCATGACGCCGAGCAGGACGCCCGCGGCACCGGGGATGACGAAGGGCACGAGGGCGTCCGTGAGGTTCCCGGCCCGGGATCGCCGACGGGTGAGCATCGTCGCGCCGTAGAGGACCAGCGCGATCTTCCCCAGCTCGCTCGGCTGCGCCATGACGACGCCGAGGTCGAGCCAGTTGCGGTTGCCGTTGACCTCGGCGCCGAACGGGGTGAAGAGGACGAGGGCCTGCAGGAGGATCGTCGCCAGGAGCGCCGGTGGCGCGACCCGCCGCCAGAAGGCCGGCGTGCGGCGGCAGGCCCACGCGATGACGACGGTGCCGAGGGCGGCGAACAGGAGCTGCTTGAGGAAGGTGCCGAACGACGATCCGGACTCCTTGGCCGCGACGACCATGGACGCGGACAGGACCATGACGAGCCCGATCCCGACGAGGAGGGAGACCACGGCGACGACGAGGTAGTAGGACGTCGTCGGCGCGTCCATCCGGGAGGCGACCCGGCCGGCGGGGGCGTCGAGGGTAGCCGAGGGACGGTCACGACGGATGCCGCTGGCGGTCGCGCTGCTCACCGGTCCTCCTCGCTCGTGCCGTCACCTGCCCCGGATGCTCGCGCCACGGCCGCGACGAACGCGTCGCCGCGGGCGCCGTAGTCGCGGAACATGTCCATCGACGCCGCGGCCGGGGCCAGGAGCACCACGTCACCCGGACGCGCGGCACCGATCGCGGCGTCGACCGCGAGGTCCATGCCAGCAGTGTCGGTGGCATCGATGTCGATGACCGGGACATCGGGCGCGTGTCGGGAAAGTGCCGCGGCGATCTGCGCCCGGTCGGCGCCGATGAGGACGGCCGCGCGCAGCCGGGCGCCGTGGGCCTCGACGAGGGGATCGACGTCCGCGCCCTTGAGCAGACCGCCGGCGATCCACACGACGCTCTCGTGCGCCGCGAGGGAGGCGGCGGCCGCGTGCGGGTTCGTCGCCTTCGAGTCGTCGACGAAGGTGACGCCGTCGACCGTGGCGACGAGCGCGGCGCGGTGCGGCTCGGGCCGGAACGCACGCAGGCCGTCCCGGACGGCCGAGGCGGGCACGCCGTGGGCGCGAGCGAGGGCGGCGGCGGTGAGGGCGTCGGACAGCAGGTGGGGCGCGACGGCCGAGGGGTCGGTGCCCGGCGGCGCGAGGTCGGCGAGCGTCCCCAGCTCCGCGGCGCTCGTGCGGCGATCCTCGACGAACGCGCGGTCGGCGAGGACGTCCTCGACGACACCGACCATCGACAACCCCGGCACGCCGCGGGTGACACCGATAGCGCGGCACCCCTCGACGACCTCGGCCTGCTCGACCATCGCCATCGTCTCGGGCTCGTCGACCGCGTACACGCACGCGACCTCGGTGTTCTCGTAGATCTTCGCCTTCGCGTCCCGGTACGCCTCGAACGAGCCGTGCCAGTCGACGTGGTCCGGGGCGATGTTCAGGCAGGCCGAGGCCCGCGGGCGGAGGCTGTGGCTCCAGTGCAGCTGGAAGGACGAGAGCTCGACGGCGATGACGTCGTAGGGCTCGGGGTCGAGGACGGCGTCGAGGATCGGCGTGCCGACGTTCCCCGCGCTTGTCGCCCGCAGACCGGCCGCCCGGAGGATCGAGGCGAGCATCTGGACCGTCGTCGTCTTGCCGTTCGTCCCCGTGAGCGTGAGCCACGGGGCGGCGCCGGTCTCCGGTCGCATGCGCCACGCGAGCTCGACCTCGCCCCACACCGGAACCCCCGCCTCCGCGGCGGCGGCCAGCAGGGGCTGGTCGGGACGCCAGCCGGGCGAGGTGACGACGAGGTCGAGGTCGTCGGGCAGGGCCGTCGTCGCACCGGGCCCGAAGTCGAGGCGGGCACCGAGGACCCCGAGGATCTCGACGAGCTCGTGCCCGCGGGACCCCGGGGCGGGCTCCTTCGCGTCGACGACGCGCACGTCCGCATCGACCTGGAGCAGCGCGTCGGCGGCCGCCTGGCCGCTGACGCCGAAGCCGGCGACGAGGACCCGCAGACCCGCCCACGGCCCGTCGCGGTGCGTGAGGTCGGTGGTGCGTGTCCTCACCCGCCGACGACCCACTCGGCGTAGAAGAGCCCGAGACCGAGGGCGACGAAGAGGCCGGCGATGATCCAGAACCGGATGACGATCGTCACCTCCTGCCAGCCGAGGAGCTCGAAGTGGTGCTGCAGCGGCGCCATCCGGAAGACCCGCTTGCCCGTCGACTTGAACGAGGCGACCTGGATGATCACCGACATCGTGATGATGACGAAGAGCCCGCCGAGGACGACGATGAGCAGCTCGGTGCGGGACACGATCGCCAGGCCGGCGAGGGCGCCGCCGAGGGCCAGCGAGCCGGTGTCACCCATGAAGATCTTCGCCGGGGAGGCGTTCCACCACAGGAAGCCGAAGCAGGCCCCCATGCCGCACGCCGCGACGACGGCGAGGTCGTGGGCGTCTCGGACGTCGTAGCAGCGGGCGTCGACGGTCAGGGCGCAGTTCTGGTTGAACGTCCAGATCCCGATGAGGACGTAGGCGGCGAAGACCATCGTCGAGGCGCCCGTGGCGAGCCCGTCGAGCCCGTCGGTGAGGTTCACCCCGTTGGAGGTCCCGGCGATCATGAGGTTGGCCCACAGCACGAAGAGCACCAGGCCGACGAAGCCACCGGCCGCGGCGAGGTCGAACCCGGTGTCCCGGACGAAGGAGATCGCCGTGGATGCCGGGGTGATGCCCCGCTCGTCGGGGAAGCGCAGCGCGAGGACGGAGAAGATCACCGCGACGAGGATCTGGCCGGCGAGCTTCTGCTTGCTGTTGAGCCCGAGGCTGCGCTGCTTGGAGATCTTGATGTAGTCGTCGAGGAACCCGACGATGCCCAGGCCGGTCATGAGGAAGAGGACGAGCAGGCCGCTCGGGGTCACCGGGCTCCACACCGCCAGGTGGGCGAGGGCGTAGGCGAGCAGCGAGGCGCCGATGATGACGAGACCGCCCATCGTCGGGGTCCCACGCTTCGTGTGGTGGCTCGTCGGGCCGTCGTCGCGGATGAACTGGCCGTACCCCCGCTTGACGAGGAGCCGGATGAGCATCGGCGTCCCCAGCAGCGCGAGGATGAGCGAGAACGTCGCTGCGAACAGCACGACTAGCACGAGGGAGCCTCCGTGGGGGCGGTGTCGGTCCGGCCGGTCACCCGGTCTCCGAGGAACCGTAGCCCGGCGTCCCTGCTCGACTTGAGCAGGACGACGTCTCCCGGGCGCGTGTCGCGGCGGATGAGCTCCTCGGCGGCGTCGACGTCCGGGACCCAGGTCGTCTCCGTCCCTCCCCCGGCCGCGCCGTCGGCGACCGGGCGGGCGGTCTCGCCGACGGCGACGACCCGGTGGACCCCGAGGTCGCGGGCGAGCGCGCCGGTGCGGGCGTGCTCGGCGTCCGACTCGTCACCCAGCTCGAGCATCGCCCCCAGGACCGCCCACGTGCGGCGGCCGGCGCTCATCGCGACGAGCGCCTCGAGGGCGGCGGCCGCGGAGTCCGGGTTGGCGTTGTACGCGTCGTTCACGACGGTGACCCCGCCCGGCGTCGTCGACACCTCCATGCGCCAGCGGCTCTCCGGCACCGCGTCACGCAGACGGGCGGCGGCCTCCGCGAGGTCCACCCCGCAGGCGCGGGCGACCGCCAGGACGGTGAGGGCGTTGGCCACGTGGTGGACGCCGTGGAGCGGGAGGACCACGGGGACCTGCTCGGTCCCGGCGACGACGGTGAACGAGGGGCGGGCGGCGTCGTCGAGCCGGACGTCGATCGCGCGCAGGTCCGCGTCCGCCGCCCGCCCGACGAGGACGACCTCGGCCGGGGTGAGCGCGCTCATGGCCCGCACCGCGTCGTCGTCGGCGGTGAGGACCGCCACGCCGCCGTCGGCCGCGCTCGGCAGCGCGGCGACGATCTCGCTCTTGGCACGGGCGATGTTCGCGCGGGAGCCGAACTCGCCGACGTGGGCGGTGCCGACGTTGAGCACGGCGGCGATGCGCGGCGGGGCGATCCGGGTGAGGTACTCGATGTGACCGATCCCCCGGGCGCCCATCTCGACGACGAGGAACCGGGTGGCCCCCGTGACCCGGCAGACGGTCAACGGCACGCCGACCTCGGAGTTGAGCGAGCCGACCGGCGCGACGGTCTCGCCCGAGCCGCGCAGCACGTGTGCCAGGAGGTCCTTCGTGCTCGTCTTCCCCGAGGAGCCGGTGATGCCGACGACCACGAGCGCCTCGCTCCCGCGCTCCGGCGCCGCGAGGGTGTCGACGACGTGCCTCGAGAGCGCGACGAAGGCCTCCTGGACGTCGTCGACGACGAGGCACACCGCGCCCTCGACCGGCCGGGTGGTCAGCGACGCCACGGCACCCGCGTCCCGCGCCGCGGGGACGAACCGGTGACCGTCGGTGGTCTCGCCGACGCGGGCGACGTACAGCGCGCCGGGGGTCACCTCGCGCGAGTCGGTGACGACGGGGGCGTCGACGACGAGCTCGCCCTCCTCGGGACGAGCGTCGCCGCCATCGGGTCCGACGATCCGCGCGCCGACGACCTCGGCGATCTCGGTGAGGGTCATGGGGATCACGCGGTGGCCTCCTCGAGGGCGCTGCGGGCGACGGTGCGGTCGTCGTGGTCGTGGACGACACCCGCGACCTCCTGGCCGGTCTCGTGCCCCTTGCCGAGGACGACGACGACCGACCCCGCGCGACGGCGCCCGAGGTCGAGCACGGCGGTGCGGACGGCCTCGGCCCGGTCGGCGATCTCGACGATCTCGGCCCCGTCCTCGACCGACCGCGCGCCGTCGAGGACCGCCGCCCGGATCGCCGCGGGGTCCTCGCTGCGGGGGTTGTCGTCGGTGACGACGAGGACGTCGGCACCGGCGGCACCGGCGGCACCCATGCCGGGTCGCTTGCCGCGGTCGCGGTCTCCCCCGGCGCCCAGGACGCAGACGAGGTCACCCCGGGCGCGCGGCCGGAGCGCTGCCAGCGCGCTCGCCACGGCGTCCGGCGTGTGGGCGAAGTCGACGACGACCTCGGGCAGGTCGTCGTCGTCGGCGCTGGTGGTGACCCGCTCCATCCGGCCGGGCACGACCGGCGGGACGAGGATCGCCGGGGCGATCGCGTCGATCGGGGTGCCCAGGACGTGCAGGGCCACCGCGGCCAGCGCCGTGTTGGCGACGTTGAAGTCTCCCGGGAGACCGGACCGGAGATCCAGGGCGGTCCCGGCCCCCTCGAGGACGAAGCCGCCCTCGTCGTCGGTCGGCCGCGCCCGCCAGTCGGCGTCGACGCCGTCGACGGTCGCGACGGTCGTCACCGAGACGGAAGCCGTCGTCGCGAGCCGGCGCCCCCACTCGTCGTCGACGCAGACGACCCCGCGGTGGGACCGCGCGGGGGTGAACAGCGAGGCCTTAGCGGCGAAGTACTCCTCCATCGACCCGTGGAAGTCGAGGTGGTCCTGGGAGAGGTTCGTGAAGAGCGCGACGTCGAAGACGATGCCGTCGACCCGGTGGAGGGTCAGCGCGTGGCTCGAGACCTCCATGACGCAGTCGGCGATGCCCTCCTGCGCCATGACGGCCAGGAGCGCGTGGACGTCCGGGGCCTCCGGGGTGGTCCGGACGCTGCGTACCCGGCGCTCCCCGATGCGGGTCTCGATCGTGCCGATGACCCCCGTGGACCGACCGAGCGCCTCGAGCGCGGAGGCGACGAGGTAGGCGCACGTCGTCTTGCCGTTCGTCCCGGTGATCCCGACCGCGCGCGGACGGTGGGTCGCGGTGCCGTAGACGCGCGCGGCCACCTCGGCGAGGCGGGAGCGCGGGTCGTCGACGACGAGGACCGGCACCGGGGCCCCACCGATGATCTGCGCGCCAGCGGGGTCGGTGAGGACGGCGACGGCACCGGCCTCGACGCCTCCTGCGGCGTACGTCGCGCCGTGCGCGTTCGCCCCGGGCAGGGCCGCGAGCAGGTCCCCCGGGACGACGCCGAGGGAGGACAGGGTCACCCCGGTGACTGCGGTGGCGGCGAGCTGCTCCGCGTCGCTCCCGGCGGCAGGCAGCGCACCGAGATCCGCGGCGATGTCGGCGAGGCGGGCCGGGCTGACGTGGTCCGGGCGCAGGGGTCGGTCTCCGGTCGGCACGAGGGGCAACCCTAGCCGCGGTCCGGGTTGCCCCGGTCGCGCAGCACCTTCGGGTCGTTCGGCGAGGGCGCGCTCGGCAGGACCGTGCGGATGCGAGGCGACCGCGTCCCGGGGGTCGGCGCGATCTGCTCCCGGTGCAGCGCGGCGGTCATCACGTCCCGGAAGACGGGGCCCGCGACGAGACCGCCGTAGTACCCCTTGACGGGGCGCTGGATGATGACCGACACGACGAGCTGCGGGTCCTCGGCGGGCGCGAAGCCGATGAAGCTCGCGGTCTTGCCGGAGTACCCACCGCTCGCCTGGTCGTACCGGTCGGCCGTTCCCGTCTTGCCCGCCACGCGGTAGCCGGGGACCCGCGCCTCGGGGGCGGTGCCCTCCGCAGACACGACACCCTCGAGCATGCGGTTGGTCTCCCGGGCCGCCTTGGTCGAGACGACGCGGACGCCCGTCGGCCGCGGCGCCTGCACCCACTCGCCGCCAGGGGCGCGGGAGGCGGACACGAGGGTCGGGGGGAGCCGGACCCCGTCGTTGGCGATGGTCTGGAAGACACCGGCCGCCTGGACGGCGGTCACCGACAGGCCCTGGCCGAACATCACGGTGTACCGCTGGGTGCCGTTCATCTCGTCGACGGGCGTGAGGATGCCGGCGGTCTCCCCGGGGAATCCCGTCCCGCTGGGCGACCCCAGGCCGAACCGTCGGTAGTAGTCGTCGAGGGTCTTCGCCGACATCTTCTCGCCGGCGAGGATCATCCCCATGTTGCTCGACTGGGCGAGCGCCCCCGCGAACGTGAGGTGGAGGGTCCCGTGGGGGTGGCTGTCGCGGAACGAGGTGTCCGAGCGCGGCAGTGTCGGCGGGATGATCATCGGCGTCGACGGTGTGACGACGCCCTCCTCGACCGCCGCGGCGGCGAGCATGACCTTCGCGGTCGAGCCCGGCTCGAAGGTGTCGGTGAAGGCGAGGTTGTCCAGCCGACCCGAGGACGAGCCGACGTGGTTGGGATCGAAGGTCGGGTACGAGGCGAGCGCGAGGATCTCCCCGGTCCTGGCCCGCTGGACGACGACGGTGCCCGAGAGCGCGTCGGTCTCGCGGACCTTCTTGGCGAGCGCGTTCTGGGCGTACCACTGGATGTCGTTGTCGATCGTCAGCCGCAGGTCGCTCCCGCGGCGGCCGTCGACGACCTCGTGGATGCCGGTGGGCAGCCGGTCGCCGTCCTGGCCGATCTCGTACGTCTCGGTGCCGGCCTCCCCCTTGAGGTCGGCGTCCTTCCACAGCTCGACGCCGCCGCCCGGCTTGCCGCCGTCGATGACGAACCCGACGAGGGAGGCCGCGGTCGTCCCCTGGGGGTACTTCCGCTCGCTCTCGCGGGTGCTCGAGATGCCGGGGATGCCGAGCGCGCGGATCTTTCGCCACGTCAGCGGCGAGACGTTCTTCGACAGGATCCGGTAGCGGCTCTCCCCCGTGAGCGCGCGCCGCAGGGTGACCTCGTCGATGCGGAGCAGGGGTGCGAGGTCCTTGGCGGCGCCGGCGACGCCGACCGTCCGAAGGCGGTCGTTGACCGTCTTCTCGTACTCGGGCACCGCGGTCTGGTCGGCGGCGACGACCCGTCGCTCGACGCTCTGGGCGAGGACCGTGCCCCGCCCGTCGTAGATCGTGCCGCGCACCGCGGGGATCGCCTGGGTCGCGGTCCGGCCCTGGATGGCCTGCGCGGAGACCGCGGCCGAGTCGAACCCCTGGATCCGGACGAGCTGCGCGGCGAAGATGGACAGGACGAACAGGAGCCCGACGAGCATCCCGCCGATCCGGCGGCGGGTCGGCCGGGGCCGGGCGGCCGAGGGGGACCGTCGCGGGATCGGGCGGCCGCGCGTCGAGCCCGCCCGCGTCGCGGTGGCGCCCTTCGGGACCGTCCGTCGCGGCGCGGCGCGCCCCCGGGCGGGCTTGGCGGACGCCGTCGACCGCCGCACCGGGGTGGCCGGGCGGCGGGCGGTGGGGCGCTTCTGCGTCACGGGACCTCGCGGGTCGAGGGCGGCTGGGTGCTGGTCAGCGGGCGTCGGGGCTCGACGAGCCCGGCTTCGTCACCACGCTAAAGCGGCGGTCGTCGGTCGACGCCTTCGCCACGCCGACGACCGAGTGGTCGGACAGGCGGATGTACGCGGTGGACGTCGCGGGGACCATCCCCATGCCGTGCGCCCGCTCGGCCAGGCGCGCGGGCGCGCTCTGCTCGTCGATCTCCTGGGTGAGCGCCTCCTGCCGGTCGGACAGCTCCGCCGAGCGCGCCTCGAGCTCGTTGTGGCGGAACGAGCCCTGGACGAGGGCCGTGTTGAGCAGGAGGACGGCGAGCAGACCGGCGACGAGGAGCCCCCCGCACAGCCACCGGAACCACCCGCCGTCGGCAGCGCCGGTCGCGTCGACGACGCGCAGATCACGCCGCGGCCGGGTCCGGCTCGTCCCGGATGGCAGCGGCGCCGGTCGGGCGACGGTCAGCTGGCTCATCGTGCGGTTCCCTTCGTATCGCGCACCCGCTCGGCGGCCCGGAGGCGCGCCGACGCGGAGCGGGGATTGTCGAGCTGTTCGGACTGGGAGGGCGCCTCGGCGCCCCGGGTGAGCAGCCGCAGGTACGGCGCGTGCTCCGGGAGCTCGACGGGCAGGTCCGGCGGGGCGGTGCTCGTGGCGCCGGCGGACAGGACGCGCTTGGTGATGCGGTCCTCGAGCGAGTGGTAGGACAGGACGGCGATGCGACCCCCGGTGCGCAGCCGGCCGACGGCCGCCGGGAGCGCGTCCGCCCAGCCCGACAGCTCGGCGTTGACCTCGATGCGCAGCGCCTGGAAGGTCCGCTTGGCAGGGTGCCCGCCCGAGCGTTGGGAGGCCGCGGGGACGGCCGCCCGGCAGATCTCGACGAGCTCGTGGGTGCGGGTCAGGGGCGCGGTCTCGCGCGCCCGGACGATCCCCTGGGCCACCCGTCGGGCGAAGCGCTCCTCGCCGTGCTCGCGGATGATCCGGGTCAGCTCGTCGACGTCCGCCTCCGCGAGCAGCTCGGCGGCGCTGCGGCCGGTGCTCTGGTCCATGCGCATGTCGAGGGGGGCGTCCTGCGCGTAGGCGAACCCGCGGTCGGCCTCGTCGAGCTGGAGGGAGGAGACGCCGAGGTCGAAGAGCGCGCCGTCGACCTCGGGGATCGCGAGGTCGTCGAGGACGTCGGCGACCTCGTCGTAGGTGGCGTGGACGAGGTCGACGCGGTCGGCGTGGGCGGAGAGCCGCTCCCGAGCGACGTCGAGCGCCTGGGGGTCACGGTCGATCCCGACGAGGCGCGCCTGCGGGAAGGCCTCGAGGACGGCCAGCGCGTGCCCGGCCATCCCGAGCGTCCCGTCGACGTGCACCGCCCCGGGCCGGGAGAGCGCCGGGGCGAGGAGGTCGACGATGCGGTCGCGCAGGACCGGGACGTGCAGCTCGTCGATCGGACGGTCGGTCGGTGCCATCGGTGCTCCTCCTTCGGTCTCTCGTCGGTAGGTGGTCGGGGGTGTGGGCGGTCGTGCGGCCTTCGGTGGCCCCGGCCCTGCCGCGTGGTCCCCATCCGTCCGGTCCGACGCGGGGGAAGACGCGTCGGCGACGAACGGCTGGAGGCCGCACGGCAGGGCCGTGACGATCAGAGGAGTCCGGGCACGACCTCCTCGGACTGGTCGGCGAACGCCTGCTCGGTCGACTCGAGGTAGTCGCCCCAGGCGCCGGAGTCCCACAGCTCGACACGGTTGCCCGCGCCGATGACCGTGAGCTCCTTCGTCAGGCCGGCGTAGGTCCGCAGGGTCGGCGGCACGGTGACGCGCCCCTGCTTGTCGGGGATCTCGTCGAAGGCGCCGGAGAGGAAGACGCGCATGTAGTCCCGGACGGCCTTGGACGTGGTCGGGGCCTGCTGCATCTGCGTCGCGACCCGCTCGAACTCGTCCATCGGGAAGACGTAGACGCAGCGCTCCTGGCCGCGGGTCATGACGAGGCCGCCGGCGAGCCGGTCGCGGAACTTGGCGGGGAGGATCAGCCGCCCCTTGTCGTCGAGCCGGGGCGTGTGGGTCCCGAGGAACACGGTGACCACCTCCCCTTCGACCCGACCCGCACCGACACCTCGCTCCGATGTCCTCCACTTTACTCCACTTTTCCCCCGAAGGCACCCCAATCGGGCTCTGATCCCCCACTCCTCCGCCCGGCCACCCCCGTCCAGCCGCGGAACGCCGGGCGCGGCAGCCGGTGGAGGACGGTGGAGGGCTCTGCCACAGGTCAGGGGGTTGCAGGCGACGTGGAGGGAAGTGGGGCAGGATGCGGCCCCATGCCGGAGCACGACGCGGAAGGGGACGCGGTGGCCCAGGGGACGGACCCGACCGTGCGGCCTGGCCGGGGTGCATCGCGCCCCGACCGCGAGGAGCGAGCGCAGCGGCTCGGCGAGCTCGCCGATGTCGCCCGACGTCTGCAGGACGCGGTGAACGCCGTCGTCGAGGGGAAGCCGGAGGTCGTGAGGACCGCGGTCACGGTCCTGCTCGCCGGCGGGCACCTGCTGCTCGAGGACGTCCCCGGGGTCGGCAAGACCGTGCTGGCCAAGACGCTCGGGCAGGCCATGGGTGCGACGACGCGACGCATCCAGTTCACCCCCGACCTCCTGCCGAGCGATGTCACCGGCGTCTCGGTCTTCCACCAGGAGCGCCACGAGTTCGAGTTCCGGCCCGGCGCGATCTTCGCCAACGTCGTCATCGGGGACGAGATCAACCGCGCGTCGCCGAAGACCCAGTCCGCGCTGCTGGAATGCATGGAGGAGGGGCAGGTCTCGGTCGACGGCCGCACCCACCTGCTCCCCCGCCCGTTCATCGTCGTCGCGACGCAGAACCCGGTCGAGATGGAGGGGACCTACCCCCTGCCAGAGGCCCAGCGCGACCGCTTCATGGCACGGGTGTCGATCGGCTACCCGTCCCAGCGCAGCGAGGTGGCGATGCTGGAGCACCACGGCGGACGCTCGCCGCTGGCGGACCTGCGCCCCGTGACCGACGCGACGACGGTGGCGCGCCTCGTCGAGACCACGACCTGGGTCCACGCCGCGCCGGCCCTGCGCCAGTACGTCGTCGACCTCGCGACGGCCACGCGCACGAGCAACGAGATCGCGCTCGGCGCCTCCCCCCGGGCGACCCTCCACCTGCTGCGCGCGGCTCGAGCCCGCGCGGCCGTGCTCGGTCGTCCGCACGTCCTGCCGGAGGACGTCCAGGGCGTCGCGGTGCCGGTCCTGGCGCACCGGATCCTGCTGTCGCCCGAGGGGCGGATCGCCGGCCACTCCGCCGAGACGATCGTCGAGGACCTCCTGCGCCGCGTCCCCGTGCCGGCACCGGCCCGCTGACGGCACGTGGGTGCCGTCAGCCGCAGCCTCACCCAGCGAGGCAGGACCGTGCTCGCGTGCGGGGTGGCCCTCGTCCCGTGCGGGTTCGCGCTCGGGTCGATCGACCTCGTCCGCATCGGCACGCTCCTGGGCGGGGTGGTCCTCGTGGCAGCGGCGTTCGCCGCGCGGCGGACGCTCGACCTGACCGTCGAGCGTGTCGTCCGCCCGGCACGGGTGCAGGTGGACGAGCCGACGACCGTCACCCTCGTCGTCGCGGCGCCGCGGGGGGGCGCCTCGCCCGCCGTCCGCGCGGAGGAGACGCTCGGTTACGCGCTGGGCGACCGTCCCCGGTTCGTCGTCCCGGGCCTGCGGGGTGACGCGTCGTGCCGGCTGACGTACGGCGTCCGTCCCACCGCCCGGGGCCGGCACCGGCTCGGGCCGCTCGCGGTCGCCCAGGCCGACCCGCTCGGGCTCACCCAGCGCCGCGCGCTCGTCGGGGGCGAGGCGGAGCTCGTCGCGCTCCCCCGGCTGGTCCGCCTCGACGGGCTGCCCGCCGCGGGGGCGATGGCCGTCGGCGAGGGCGCCGCGCGGCACCGGTCCGCGGCGCACGGCCACGACGACGTCACCGTCCGGGAGTACCGGGAGGGCGACGAGCTGCGCCGGGTCCACTGGCCGGCGACGGCGCGCACGGGCGAGGTCATGGTCCGTCAGGAGGATCTGCCGAGCCGACGGTCGGCGACCGTCGTGCTCGACCCCCGCCCGGACCGCCACCTCGGGTCGGGCGCGGTCGGGACGTTCGAGTGGGCGGTGAGCGCGGCGGCCTCGGTGGCGACGCACCTCGCCGGGCGTGGGTTCGACGTCGACCTCGTGGTCGACGACCCTGCCGACGGACCCGGGACGCCCGAGACGATCGTCGACCGGCTCGCTCTCCTCCAGCCCCACGGCGCACGGCTGCCCGAGCTCGTCCGACGGGCCTCGGGACCCCGCTCCGACACCGGTCTCGTCGTGCTCGTCGGTGGCCTCGTCGACGCCGACGACATCCGCGCGCTGCAGCCGCTCGCGACCGCTGGCCGGCGCGCCGTCGCGCTCCTGCCCGACCCGGCCGCGTGGCGGGTCGACGACGCGGAGTCGGCGTCGGGCGGCGAGGCCCTCTCGGCGCTCGCCCGGGCGGGGTGGGTGGTCGCCCGGACCGGGCCGGCGACCGCGGTCGCAGCGGCGTGGGCGGACGCGACCGAGGCCGGGGAGCTCGCGTGATCGCCCGCGCCCGGCCCGGGTCGGCCCTCGTGGCCCTGGTCCTCTCGCTCGCGGCCACCGCGGCGCTCCTGCCGGTGTTCGACGGCCGGGGCTGGTTCAGCCGGTCGATCGGTCTGGCGGTGCTGGTGACGATCACCGGCGTCGCCGCACGCGCGGTGACCCGGCGGTGGTGGGCGGTGCTCGCCGTGCAGCTCCTGGGTCTCGTCGTGGCGTGGGCGTGGACGACGACCGGGTCGCTGTCCCCGGTCGCCGTCGCCGAGAGCGTGGGCGGGCTGATCCGCGACGCCCGGCACACCCTGATGACGTACGCCGCGCCTGCGCCGACCACTCCGGGCGTCGTCGCGGGGCTCTGCCTCGTCACGGGCCTGATCACCCTGCTCGTCGACGGGTTGTCCGTCACCTGCCGGATGCCGGTGCTCGCCGGCGTCCCCGTGCTCGTCGTCCATCTCGCGGGCGCGGCGAACTCGCCCGGCGGCGCACCGGTGCTCGCGTTCGCCGGGGCCGCCGCGGCGTGGCTGACCCTCCTCGCCCTCGACGGCACGATCGAGCTGCGCCGCTGGTCCACCTCGGTGCCGCTCGGCTCCGACGGACGGCGGCGGGACGGGGCCGGGAGCATCACGGCCGCCGGTGCGCTCGTCGCCGCCCTCGCGCTGGCCCTCTCGGTCGCGCTCCCGGCCCTGGCGCCGGAGATGACGCCCCGGTCCGTCACGGACGGTCTCGCGCGTCGCGCTGGCGGGCCCGGGTCCGCAGACGGACCGGTGCGGCTCGAGGACGAGACCGACCTCGCACGCAACCTCACGGCCCGGTCCGAGCGCGTCGTGCTCCGCTACCGCACGAACGACCCGACCCCGGACCCGTTGGCCGTGTCGGTGGCCGCGCTGAACACGTGGGAAGGGGCCTCGTGGTTCGACGGCTTCCGTCCCGGTTCGACCGACGGCCCGACCTCCCCGGCCGGGGCGGGGCTCCCGCCGACCGAGGTCACCCGGCGGCGGGCCGAGGTCCTCGAGAACCACCTCGCTCCTCCTCAGGTCGCAGCGCCCTCCGGGGTGGTCGCGGCGACCGGCCCCGCGCGGATGCGGGTCAGCCCCGCGGGCATCGTCACGACCGCTGGTCGCCTCGACCGGTACGTCCTCACCGTCCGCGACGTCACTCCCTCCCGCTCCCGCCTCGCCAGCCGTGGGACCGGGGACGAGGCCGCGCTCGAGCCGTGGCTGCAGCTCGACCCGGCGTCCGCCACCCGCGTCACCGAGGAGGCCGACGCGGCCGCCGGCGACCGGAGCGACCCGCTCGACGTCGCGACGGCGATCCAGGACCACCTGCGCGGCCCGCCGTTCCGGTACAGCCTCGTGCTGGCGCCGCCGCGCTCCGGCCCCGGGGGCGCGCCGCTCGACCCGGTCTCCCACTTCCTGGAGACCCGGCAGGGGTACTGCCAGCAGTTCGCGGCGGCGATGGTGCTCATGGCCCGGTCCCGCGGCATCCCGGCCCGCATGGTCGTCGGCTTCCTGCCGGGGCGCCCCGACGAGAACGGGGTCCGCACCGTCCTCACCACGGACGCCCACGCGTGGCCCGAGCTGTGGTTCGAGGGTGTCGGGTGGGTGCGCTTCGAGCCGACGCCTGGCGCCTCGGGCAGCTCTCTGCCCCCGTGGGCCGTGCGCGACCGCCGCGCCGACTCGGAAACCCCCTCGTCGAGCCCGACGTCCAGCGACGTCGTCGACCGACCCGAGTCGAGCGCGCCCTCCCGGCGGACCACCGGGCCGGAGGTCGCTGCCGGCACCGCACCCCCCGGCGAGGAGGTCACATCTCCCCGCTCCCCCTCGTGGCCGTGGCTCGGCCTGCTGCTGCTGCCCGTCGCTCTCGTGACCGGGCCGGCGCTGCGACGGGTCGGTGAGCGGCGCGCCCGCTCCCGCGCCGCTGACGCAGCGATGGCGGTCGAGGTCGAGTGGCGCCGTCTCCTGGCACGCCTCGCCGACCTCGGTGTCGTGTCGGACGCGCGGCTCTCCCCCCGGGATCGGGCCGCGGACCTCGCGGGGCGGGCCACCCTGCGCGAGGCGGGGCGCGCACCGCTCGGACGGGTGGTCGCAGCCGTCGAGGAGGCGCGCTACGCGGACCCCGACGAGACGACGATCGACGCCGGGGCGGTCCGGAGGGACGTCGACGCGACGATCGAGGCGGTCACGGCGAACCGGCGCCTCGGCGCTCGGGCCCGCGCCGCGCTGTGGCCCGGATCCTCGATCGCGACCTGGTGGACCGCTCAGTCGAGGTAGTCGCGCAGGACCTGCGAGCGGCTGGGGTGGCGCAGCTTGCTCATCGTCTTGCTCTCGATCTGACGGATCCGCTCGCGCGTGACGCCGTAGACCTTCCCGATCTCGTCGAGCGTCTTCGGCTGACCGTCGGTGAGGCCGAACCGCATCTGGACGACACCCGCCTCCCGCTCGGACAGCGTGTCGAGGACGGAGTGCAGCTGCTCCTGCAGGAGCGTGAAGCTCACCGCGTCGGCCGGGACGACCGCCTCGGAGTCCTCGATGAGATCACCGAACTCGGAGTCGCCGTCCTCGCCGAGCGGGGTGTGCAGCGAGATCGGCTCCCGGCCGTACTTCTGGACCTCGACGACCTTCTCCGGGGTCATGTCGAGCTCCTTGGCGAGCTCCTCCGGCGTGGGCTCGCGACCGAGGTCCTGGAGCATCTGCCGCTGGACGCGCGCGAGCTTGTTGATGACCTCGACCATGTGGACGGGGATGCGGATCGTGCGCGCCTGGTCGGCCATCGCGCGGGTGATCGCCTGGCGGATCCACCACGTCGCGTAGGTCGAGAACTTGTAGCCCTTGGTGTAGTCGAACTTCTCGACCGCACGGATGAGGCCGAGGTTGCCCTCCTGGATGAGGTCGAGGAAGAGCATGCCGCGCCCGGTGTACCGCTTGGCGAGCGAGACGACGAGCCGCAGGTTCGCCTCGAGAAGGTGGTTCTTCGCGTTCTTGCCGTCCTGGGCGATCCACCACAGCTCACGCTTGAGCTTGGCGTCGACCTTCTCCCCGGAGTTCAGCTTCTCCTCGGCGAAGAGCCCGGCCTCGATCCGCTTGGCGAGCTCGACCTCCTGCTCGGCGTTGAGGAGCGCGACCTTGCCGATCTGCTTGAGGTAGTCCTTGACCGGGTCGGCGGTGGCACCGGCCGTGACGACCTGCTGCGCCGGCGCGTCCTCCTCGTCGTCGTTGCGCAGGGTGAAGCCAGCGCTCTCCGAGGCCTCCGACTCCGTCGAGTCCTTCGGCTCCTTCACCGTCTCCGACCCCTGGGCCGTGGCCTTCGCCTCCGGGGTCGCCACCTCGGCGTCGAGCGCGGCGAGCTCCTCGGCGGAGACCTCAGCCGACTCATCCGTCTCCGCAGCCTTCGCGGTCTTCGCGGTCTTCGTGGCGGCAGCCTTCTTCGCCGCGGACTTCGTGGCCGCGGTCTTCTTCGCCGCGGTCTTCGTGGCCGCGGTCTTCTTCGCTGTGGTCTTCTTGGCAGCCGCCTTCGTGGCCGTCGTCTTCTTGGCCGTCGTCTTCTTGGCCGTCGTCTTCTTGGCCGTGGTCTTCTCGGCCGTGGTCTTCTCTGCGGCCGAGGGCTCGTCGACGGCGGCGGGATCCGTGACGTCCGGCTCCACGGTCACCTGCGCGTCGGCGGTATTCCTCGCCGTCGTCTTCTTGGCGGTCGTCTTCGCGGCCGTCGTCTTCGTGGCCGCCGCTCCGCTCGTAGCCGTCTTCTTCGCGGTCGTCTTGGTGGCCGCGGTCTTCTTGGCCGTCGACTTCGTGGCCGCCGTCTTCTTGGCCGCCGTCTTCTTGGCCGCGGTCGTCTTGGTGGCCGCGGTCTTCCTGGTCGCCGTCTTCTTGGTCGGCTTCATCGCCTCGGCGGACCGGTCCTCCGACGGAGGCAGGACGGTGACGCCCTGCTCCTGCACCGCCGCCATCACGGCGCGGAGCCGAGCGGGCTCCTTGACGCCGGCGGCCTCGGCGGCCGCGCGCAGCTCGTCTCCGGACACCGAGCCCGCCGCGACCCCGTGGCGCATGAGGTCCTGCAGCGCTGCGTGGGCGAATTCCTTCGGGAGGGCCGGGGGGGTCGAACGGTCAGACACTGGCGTCACGGGACCTCTCGTGCAGGGAACGTCCCACCGGCGGCGGCTCCCCGAGGGAACACCACGGCCGACGGGTCACGTCGTGGGGTGCGGCGCCGAACCGGGGATGCCGCCCCCGTGCGCCGCGGTCTCCCACCATTATAAATCTCGTGCCCGCGCGAGGGCACGGCGGGCGTCAGGACTTGACCGCGAGAACGGGGCAGGACGCGTCGAGAAGGATGCGCTGGGCGTTCGACCCGAGGATGAGCTTGCCGACCGGGGTCCGGCGGCGCAGCCCGATGACGATGAGCTCCGCGTCCTCCCGGGCGGCGACGTCGAGCAGGTCCTCCGCGGCCTCGTGCCCCGAGTCCATGCGGACGATCTCGTGCGCGACGCCGCTCGCGGACAGCTTCTCCTCGGCGGCACGCAGCCCCTCGGGGTGGTCGTCCCGGTCCGAACCCCGCAGGACGCCCGGCCCGGACTTGATCGAGCTGACGACGACCAGCCGCGCGTCGCGTCGCTGCGCCTCCTCGATCGCCTTGTCGAAGGCGGCCCGGCCCTCGTTGGTCTCGACGTAGCCGACGACGATGGTCACGGTTCCTCCTGCAGTCGGTCCGGGGACCCCGCCTGGGAGCCCACCTCCGCGACGCTACCGGAGATCGCCCCGCCGGTGGCCCCGGCTCGCGGCCCGGTGCGAGGGACGTGGCGACGGAGGATCGCGTCCAGCTGCGCCGTCTCGGCGAGGAACCCGTCGTGGCCGCGTGCGCTGTGGATCGTCTCCAGCACGCCCCGCTCCCCCGCCGCCGCCGCGATCTGCGCGGACAGGTGCGCCGGGTAGAGACGGTCGCTGTCGACCGCGACCGCCACGACCGGGCCGGTCGCGCCGGCGACGACCGACGCCAGATCCCCGCGACCACGGGTGACGTCGTGCGTGCTGAGCACCTCGGTGAGCAGGACGTAGGTGGCCGCGTCGAACCGCTCCACCAGCCGGGCGCCGTGGTGCTCGAGGTAGCTCTCCACCTGGAACGGCGGACGCCGGCCGGCAGCCGCGCTGTCCGCCGGGCGCGTCGCGTTGGCGAAACGGTCCTCGAGCTCGGCCGCCGTCCGGTACGTCGTGTGCGCGATGGCCCGCGCGATCGCCAGACCGCGCGAGGGATCGGTCCCCTCCCGGAGGTAGTCGCCGTCGCGGTACCCCGGGTCGAGCCGGATCGCGGCCAGCTGGGCGTGTGCCCACGCGATCTGGTCGGCAGTCGCGCGGGCACCGCTCGCCAGGACGATCGCCGTGCCGACGCGCTCGGGATGCATCGCGACCCACTCGAGCACCCGCGTGCCGCCGAGAGAACCACCGAGGACCGCTGCCCACCGGTCGATCCCGAGCCGGTCCGACAGGAGCGCCTCGGCCTCGACCTGGTCGCGCACCGTCAGCGCCGGGAAGCGCCCGCCCCACGGCTGCCCGTCGGGCCCCGTCGACGTCGGGCCGGTCGAGCCGCTGCACCCGCCGAGGACGTTCGCGCAGACGACGAAGTGCTCCCGGGTGTCGACCGGCCCGCCGGGTCCGACGACGCCGGGCCACCACCCGGGCGCGTCGTCGGGTCCGGCGGGGGCGACGTGGCTGTCCCCCGTGAGGGCGTGCTCGACGAGGACCGCGTTCGACCCGTCGGCGGCGAGCGAACCCCACGTCTCGACGGCGAGCCGCACGTCCGGCAGGACGACGCCCGAGGTGAGGCGCAGGTCCCCCAGGCACACGACGTCACGGGTGTGCGGCTCGACGACGCGGGACCCGCGCCGCGGCTGTCCGGGAACCATGTCACTCCTGGGCGCTCGCGTTGCCCGACCACCACGGCCGGGCCAGGTCATCACCCGGGGCACCCCATCGCGAGGAGGGTTGCCGTCCAGCAAGCCGGGGCTGTGCGCTGGAACTCATGACCTGCGCGGGAGTATACGGCGGACGCCGTCGGTGGGCAGCGGTCGACCCGGTGGCGGACGGTCACGCGGCCCGGCTGCGCCCGGCCTCCCGTCGGACCCCGAGGCTGACGAGCTGATCGAGGAGCACGGCGAGCCGGTACCCCGGGTCCACCCGCAGCGCCCGCGCCAGCGCGACCGCGGCCAGCGTCCCGTCGCCGACCCACCACGCGGTGTTCGCGAGCACCGTGAGCACCGGCGCGGCCCAGCGGTCCGGGGTTCGCGCCGCGACGGAGCGCAGCCGCTCGAGGAGGAGCCGGCGTTCGGCGGCCGTGTCCTCCCCGAGCCACGGCCGGTCCGGGACCGCGGCGGAGAAGGCGGGCCGCCACCCCCCGCACGAGGGGTCCTCCCCGCCCACCGGGCAGAGATGCAGCATGAGACCGTCGCGGACCATCGGGTCGACCAGCGCGGCCACCGCGGTCGCGAGGACCTGCGGCGGCACCGCCTCGACCGGCCGGTCGAGCAGCTGGGCCCAGGCCTCGCAGATCGCGGTCCTGCCCTCGTCCGGGACGGCGGCCCCGGTCTCCACGGCACGCTCGTCGGCCTCGACCGCCGCCTCGAGGGCCGCACGCGTCGGACGTGGGTGGACTCCCGCAGCGACGTGGTCGGCGACGGCGGGCACCTCGGCAGGGGTCGGCAGGGGCACCGGCGCGCCGGGGCGGTCCAGACGGTGCAGGTGGTCCCCGTCGACGACCGCGACCGCGCCGACGAGCACCCCCGCGTCTCGCAGGACACGGGCGGCCTCTCGAGCAGCATGGTCGTGCAGCGGCCTCGCACCGACCGGCGCCCCGAGGGCGAGGATGACGACCTCGTCGGGGATCTCGCGCCCGACGACGTCGACGACGGGCGCCATGGCCGTGGCGACGGGCGCGTCGGGATCCAGGTCGAACCGGGCGACGAGGTCCATCCGGCCGTCCACGAGGCAGACGACGACGAGGCTGCACCCCGGGTCGTACCCGAGGGCGAAGGGAAGGAGGACGGCGAGCTCGGCGAGCCCGCGGACGGTGGTGCCGACGACGGGGTCGTGCCCCGGGGAGTGAGGTGTCATGCCTCGAAGGTTCGGGCCTGCCGGGTCGACCGGGCAGCCCCGGCGAGCGCCCTGTGCACAACGCGGCTCGGGCGGGCCCGCCTGGGTACGACGCGGGCGCGTCAGCGCACGACGTGCGAGCGGACCGTCTCGTCCTTGGGGTCGGCCGATCCCCCGGCCTTGCCCCCGTGCGTCTTCTCCCACTCGAGGAAGGCACCCGTCTCCTCGACGAGCGCGGCGGCGACCCACGACAGGACCATGGCGTCGTCGGCGAGGCCGGCGACGAGCAGGAGGCCCTCCGGCACGACGTCGACCGGTGAGACGACGTAGGCGACGCCGGCCGCGATGAGACCGAGCCGTCCCATGCCCACGCCGCGGTAGCGACCGGACCGGACCGCGGCGACCATCCGCGGCAGCGCGGCGAGCCGCTCGGAGACCCCGGGGCTGCCGGGCTGGGCGAGGTCCTTCACGGCGGCCGCCAGGGTGCGCAGGGCACCGACCTTGGCCATCGTCTTGCGCACGGCGGTCTCCTCTCAGCCCCGACGCGGGAACTCGACCCGCGACTGGTCGGCGATCTTGTTCAGCAGGTAGGCGTCCGTCCCGGCGCCCACGGCACCACCGAGGACCGGGACGGCCCGGCCGAAGCGCTTGAGGACGCCGGTGCCCGTGCGGGACAGCAGACGGAAGCCGACGGCCTTGTTGACCATCATCAGGGCCGGGCCGGGCAGGCGCTGGGCGGCGAGGTTGGTCAACCGGCCCGCGGGGGCGACGACGCCGGCCTTCTTCAGCAGGTCGCTCGAGTCGGCGCCGACGAGGCTGAGCAGGACGGCGGTGCGGATCTGCTCGTTCGTGATGTCGTACCCGCGGATCGCGGCGACCGCGGCGGTCATCCGCGTCGCGACGAGGTAGAACCCGAGGACGTTCGCCGGGAGCGCGACGGGCATCGTGATGAACCCGCCGAGGCTCGTGAGGAAGCCGTTGCCCGCAGCCAGGGTGATGTGCTTGCGGACGATCGCGTCGATCGCCTTCTCGGCGTCCCCGCCGTTCGCGCGCAGCGCCTCGTCGGCGACCTGACGGGCCGGGTCGAACGGACCCCTGCCGTCGATGCCGGCGTCGAGGAGGGTGTCGACGAACTTCGTCAGCGAGCCACCGACGACGCCCGGGTCGTTCGTGGTCTGCGCCCGCTCGAGCGCGGAGCGGGTGTCCTGGACCGGCGTCCGGCCGCGCCCCGTGATCCTGTCGATGATGCCCATGTCAGCTCTCCTGGCGGGCGTGGACGCCGCGCGTCGCACACCCTGCGGTCGGGAACGGATGTCTGGACGATCCTTGCACGGCGAGCCTCAGCGCGGCAGCGGGCCGCCGTCCGTGGGCCCCTCCTGCTCGCCCTCGTCGGCGACCGTGCGGAGGAAGTCCTCGAACTCCGCCCCGAGCTCGTCGGCCGAGGGCAGCGGGCTCGTCTCCGTCCCGAGGAGGTTCTTGCCCGCGCCCTCGACGAAGCGGTCGTACTGCCGCTCGAGAGCACCGACGGCCTCGGCCACCTCGGGGTTCTCCCCCATCTCGGCCGTGATCGCGGCGCGGTTCTCCCCCGCCGCCGTGACGAGGTCGTCGTTGGGGAGGTTGAGCCCGCTCACGTCGACGATCGCGTTGAGCGCCGTCAGCGCCGCGTCGTGGAACTCGGCCTGCGCCAGGTAGTGCGGGACGTGGACGGAGAAACCGACGGCGTCGCGCCCGGCCTCGCCGAAGCGCAGCTCGAGGAGCGCAGCGACGCTCGCGGGCACCTGGACCTTGCCGAAGACCGGCTTGAGGTCCCCGACCAGCCGCTCGTTCGTCGTGTGGGTCGTCATCCCGACGGGCCGGGTGTGCGGCACCGCCATGGGGATCCCGTGGGCCTGGACGACGAGGGTCACGCCGAGGCGGTCGGCCAGCTGGCGGACGGCCTCGATGAACCGCTCCCACTGGTAGTCCGGCTCGGGGCCGTGGAGGAGGAGGTAGGGCTGGCCGTCGCGGTCGCGCAGGCGGTGCAGCACGAGCGAGGGGTCCTGGTAGGCGGCGTAGCGGGTCTCCTCGAAGACCATCGCCGGACGACGGCCGCGGTAGTCGAGGAGCTGGTCGACGTCGAACGAGGCGACGACGGTCGCGTCGTCGGACAGCAGGTGGTCGACGAGGATCCGCTGGGTCTGCCCGGCGTCGAGGAAGCCTTCGAGCGCGACGATCATCGTCGTCGCGGCGGGTTCCTCCGCGGGCCGCGGGGTCGCCTGCCCGCTGAAGCCGATCCGGGGCAGCCACGACGACGGCCGGACGTCGGCCTCGAGCCGGAAGAGGTCGGCGGGGTCGAGCACGATGTGCCTCCTGGGGTGTTCGCCGGGGTCTGGTCGGTCAACGGTCGGGTGGCAGCGACCATTCCCCGCGCACGGCGTCGATCGCCTTGAGGACCCGCTTCTCCGACACGGGCCCGTTCGTCCCCAGGTGCTGCGCGAAGAGGGACACCCGCAGCTCCTCGATCGCCGTCGCGATGGCGCGGACCTCGTCGGTGGCAGCGGCCGTGGCCGGCAGCGCGTCGAGGAGGTCGGCGTACCGCTCCTCGACGCGGTCCACGGTCGCCTGGAGGACGTCCTCGCGCGGGTTGGCGGCCGCGCGGGTCAGGCGGTGCTCCATCGCGGCGAGGTACCGCTCGAGGTCGGGCAGACGGGACAGGCCCGTGGCCGCGACGAAACCTGGCCGGACGAGGGACCCGAGCTGGGCGCGCACGTCCGCCGCCGTCGCGCGCAGGACCGCGTTGTCGGTGCGCCGCCCCATCGCGTCGAGGGCGAGGGTGACCCGTCCCGCCGCCGCGAGCACGGGCTGCACGCCGCGCACCACGGCCAGGACGCGGGCCGCGGCGTGCGTGCGCACCGCCGACAGCGCCGCGGCGAAGGCCTGATCGTCGCGCACCTCCCGCTCGGCGTCGGGGCCGACGATGTCGTCGACGGCGGCCTCGAGGCAGTCCTGGAGCAGGGCCGGGACGCTGCCGTGCGGGTTGTGGGCCAGCGCCGCCTTCTGCGCGTTGTCCAGGTGGGAGAGGACCCGCTTCCACGGCGGGGTCGTACCGAGGACGAGCAGCCGCCGCACGCCCCGGCGGTGCGCGGCGACGGCCTCGCTCTCATGGGCCAGGACCCGTACCGCGACGCTCTCCCCCTCGTCGACGAGCGCCGGGTACCCGACGACCTCGTGGCCGCCGGTCCGGGAGGCGAAGGTCCTCGGCAGCTCGCCGATGGTCCACGAGGTCAGCCCGGCCCGCTCGAGGGCCCGCCCCGCCCGGGACACCCGGTTCTGGAGGTGCCCGCCGAGGCTCTGGCGCAGCGCTGCGAGATCCTTGCCGCTGCCGAGCACGCGCCCCCCGCCGTCCTCGACGGCGTAGGTCATCCGCAGGTGGGCCGGCAGCCGCTCGGGGTCGAGGTCGTGCGGCGAGACCGGCACCCCCGCACGCTGCGTGAGGATGCGGGCGAGCTCGACGACGAGGGGTTCGTCGTCGGCGTGGTCGGGGCCATCCGGGCCCGTCGGCCGTGCGGCCTCGGCGCGGGCGATCTCGGCGCACGCGGCGCGGGCATGGTCGGGCGCCGGGACGACGTGGCGGCGGATCGGCTTCGGGAGCGTCTTGATGAGGGCCGTGAGGAGGTCCTCACGCACCCCCGGGACGAGCCTGTCGAAGCCGGTGTCCGGCACCTGGTTGAGGACGGCGACGGGGATGTGGACGGTGACCCCGTCGTCCGGCGCGCTCGGGTCGAAGCGGTAGGTCAGGGACAGCTCGAGCTCGCCGCTGCGCCACGTGCGGGGGAAGTCGCTGCCGGAGATCTCGCCGGCAGCGTCGGTGAGGAGGACGTCCTCGGTGAGGGTGAGCAGGTCGGGGGCGGTGCGGCGGGCGGTCTTCCACCAGCTGTCGAAGTGGCGCCCGGACACGACGGACGCGGGGATGCGCGTGTCGTAGAAGGCCATGATCGCCTCGTCGTCCGCGACGAGCCCGCGCCGTCGGCTGCGCTCCTCGAGCTCCGCGGCGTCCTCGACGAGTGCCCGGTTGTGGGCGATCACCTCGTGGCGGGTGTCCCAGTCGCCCACGACGAGCGCGTGCCGGATGAACAGCTCCCGTGCGAGGGCGGGGTCGATCCGGGCGAGCTGCACCGTGCGATCGGTCGCGAGCGGGACGCCGTACAGGGTGACCCGCTCCGTGGCGACGGCGGCGGCCTGGCGCCGGGACCAACGCGGCTCGGAGTGCTGGCGCTTGACGACGTGCGCCCCGAGGCGCTCGGCCCAGGCGGGGTCGATGCGGGCGTTGGTCCGGGCCCAGACCTTCGTCGTCTCGACGAGCTCCGCCGAGACGACGAACGCCGGCTGACGCCGGAAGAGGGCCGAGCCGGGCTGGATCGAGAAGCGCGCGCCGCGGGCGCCCAGGTAGTCCCGCCGCTGCTCGTCGCGCACCCCGACGTGGCTGAGCAGACCGGACAGCAGGGCCTGGTGGATGCGGTCCCAGTCCGGCTCGGCGTCGCGCTCCGCGGTCGCGGCGCTCGGGTCGATCCCGTGCTCCTCGCACGCCGCCCGCAGCTGGGTGTGCAGATCCTGCCACTCGCGCACCCGTAGGTAGTGCAGGTACTCGCGCTGGCACATCCGCCGGAACGCGCTGCCCGACAGCGCCCGCTGCTGCTGGCGCAGGTATCGCCACAGCGCGAGGTACGAGGCGAAGTCGGAGTGCTCCCGGGCGAACCGCGCGTGGGCCTGGTCGGCCTGCTCCTTCTTGTCGACCGGGCGCTCGCGCGGGTCCTGGATGGACAACGCGGCGACGATGACGAGGACCTCCGCGACGCAGCCGAGGCGGTCGGCCTCGACGAGCATCCGCCCCATCCGCGGGTCGAGCGGCAGCCGGGCCAGCGCGCGCCCGACGTCGGTGAGGCGACGGCCGCCGCGACGCTCGTCGGTCTCCCCGACCGCCTGGAGCTCCTCGAGGAGGCGCAGGCCGTCGGCGACCTGACGGGAGTCCGGGGGGTCGACGAACGGGAACCGGGCGACGTCGCCGAGACCGAGCGCCGTCATCTGCAGGATGACGCTCGCGAGGGAGGTGCGCTGGATCTCCGGATCGGTGAACTCCGGCCGGGCCGCGAAGTCGTCCTGCGAGTACAGCCGGATGCAGATGCCGTCGGCGACGCGGCCGCAGCGCCCGGCGCGCTGGTTCGCGCTCGCCTGCGAGACCGGCTCGATGGGCAGTCGCTGGACCTTCGTCCGGGCCGACCAGCGGGAGATGCGCGCAGTGCCCGTGTCGACGACGTAGCGGATGCCCGGGACGGTGAGGGAGGTCTCCGCGACGTTCGTCGCCAGGACGATGCGGCGTCCGGTGTGCGGGGCGAACACGCGGTGCTGCTCGGCAGCCGACAGCCGGGCGTACAGCGGGAGGACCTCCGTGCCCGGGAGGTTCGCGCCCGCGAGCGCGTCGGCGGCGTCGCGGATCTCCCGTTCGCCGGAGAGGAACACCAGGACGTCCCGGGGCCCGCCGGTGTCGGGCTCGGTCCACAGCTCGGAGACCGCGTCGACGATCCCGGCGACCTGGTCGTGCGGCTCGCCGGCCGCGTCGTCCGCGGTGTCCTCGCCCGCCAGCGGCCGGTACCGGATCTCGACGGGGAAGGTCCGGCCGCTCACCTCGATGATCGGCGCCGGGGTGCCGTCGGGGGCCGCGAAGTGCGCGGCGAACCGCTGCGGGTCGATCGTGGCGGAGGTGACGATCACCTTGAGGTCGGGCCGGCGCGGCAGCAGCCGCTTGAGGTATCCGAGGATGAAGTCGATGTTGAGGGAGCGCTCGTGCGCCTCGTCGATGATGATCGTGTCGTACCGCCGCAGGTCCCGGTCGCGCTGCATCTCCGACAGGAGGATCCCGTCGGTCATCACCTTCACGGCGGTCGCGCGCGTGGCCTTCGCGGTGAACCGGACCTGGTAGCCGACGTCGGCGCCGATCTCGACGTCGAGCTCCTGCGCCAGCCGTTCGGCGACGGACCGCGCCGCGATCCGGCGCGGCTGGGTGTGGCCGATCTGCCCGGTGCGGCCCCGGCCCAGCTCGAGGCACATCTTCGGGATCTGCGTGGTCTTGCCCGACCCGGTCTCCCCGGCGATGACGACGACCTGATGATCGCGGATCGCCGCGAGGATGTCGTCACGCCGCTCGACGACCGGCAGCTCCGCGGGGTAGCGGAGCAGCTGCGGATCGGTCCAGTCGCGGGTGGGCTGCGGCGGCCGGACCGGCGGCTGGCCCCCACGCCCGCGGCCCCTCCCCCGGCCGCGGGCGCGCGTCGGGGTCGGTTCGGGCATGGCGAGCAGGATACGGCCGGCTCAGGGACGGTGCTCCGGCACGCGGTCGACCTGGCGGCGGGCCGTCGCCAGAAGCGGCTGCTCCTTCCCGACGAGGTCGCGGCGGGCGACCCGCTCGTCCCGTTCGCGAACCGTCCGTGCCTGCGCCGTCTCGGTGCCTCGCAGCCGGGCCAGACGGTCTTGCGTCGACTCGATCCGCGCGTTCGCCGTCTCCGCCGCCGTGGTCCCCACGTGCACGGTCGCGATCCCCCGCGCGACCGTCCGGCGGGCCCCCGGCGTCGCGCCCGCCGCGATGGCGAAGTCCTCCCGGTAGGCCGCGACGAGCTCGAGCTCGGGGGTCTTGCGGACCTTGTTCGCGACCTTCGCCGGGACGGTCACCCGGCGCCCGCGGTGGACGATGTCGACGTCCTTCTCCGTGTCGAAGAGGCGGGTGTCCTTGTTCACCGCCTTCCCCCTCGCGACGGCGTCGGCGCCTGCCACCTTCTTCAGCAGCCGGAGGGAGCCCGCACCGACCAGCCCGACCCCGGCCCAGGCGATCTCCTCCGTGCTCGGCAGGTCGGCCTCCCCCTCGAACACCCGGCGGTAGGTCCACGTGACGCCCTTCGCCGCGCTCGCTGCGCTGGAGACCCCCGACCCGATGACCGGCACCGACTCGAGCCACCCGGTCACCCGCTCGACGCCGGCATCGAAGACCTGGCTGGCGTGGTACCCCTCGGGGTCGGGCTCCCCCGCTGCGGACAGCTCGCTCATCTGGTCGACGAAACGCCGTTCGGCGGCGAGCAGATCGTCCTGGCAGCACACCTGCTCCTCGTTGACCCTCCCGACGGCCAGGTCCGCGTCCTCGACCCGACGCTGCCAGTCCTCGATCGACTCCCCGGGCCGCTGGCCCGCCGACTCGATCTCGTTCTTGGCGTCGACCGCCCGCTGCCACCGGTCCGCGACCCGCTTCTCGGCCTCTTTCACGTCGTCGAGCGCCCGTGCGAAGGCCCGCAGCGGGCCGGGCGTGCCCCCGAGACGGTCTCGGACACCCTCGAGGAAGAGGGCGATCCCCTCGAGCCGCCCGGCGAGCGCCTCGGCCGAGGGCGAGGACCACCCCGCCCCGTCGAGTCCCCGCAGGACGCGGGCCATCGCGTCGAGGTCGTCGTGGAGCCCCGCCATCCGGGTCGCCTCGAGGCGGAGGGCGTGCGCATCGCCCCCGGGCGGATCGTCGAGGGGGATGCTCACGACCGGCCTCCCAGCGAGCGGGCCGCCGACGTCTCCGCCCTCACGTACGCCGTCCCCGCCCGGTCGAGGAGGTCGGCCGTCTCGGTCATCCGGTCCTGCATCCGGCGGCGGTGGCGGTCCCAGTCGAGCTGGACGTGGCCGTAGGCGTCGGCGGTCTGGTCGCTGGGGAACCACGGGCGGAACCGTTCCCCGGCGGCCGCGCGGTCGCCGCACAGGTCCTCGAGCACGCCGGCGATGTCGCGCAGCCGTGTGGCGAGGAGGGCGATGACCTCCGTGTCGATGACGTGGATCGTCTCGGTCATGCCATCGACGCTACGAAGGATCGGGCCCGGCGCCGGTGGGTTCTCCACAGGCGCCGGGCCCGGCCGGGCTCCGGGGATCAGCCGCGGGCGGCCGCGAAGCCCTTCTCGAGATCGGCGACGATGTCGTCGATGTGCTCGATGCCGACCGCGAGCCGCACGAGCCCGGCGGTGACGCCCGCGGCGATCCGCTCCTCGTCGCTGCCCTGGGAGTGCGTCGTCGTCCACGGGTGGATCGCGAGCGAACGCACGTCGCCGATGTTCGCCACGTGGCTGTGCAGCTCCAGGCCCTCGACGAACCGGCGGCCCGCCTCGGCCCCGCCCGCGATCTCGAAGCCGAGGACGGCGCCGGCCCCGCGCGGCGCGTACCGCTGCGCGACCTCGTGGTAGTCGTCCCCCGGCAGCGAGGCCCAGCGCACGGCCTCGACCTGCTCGTGGCCCTCGAGGAAGCGCGCGACGGCGTGGGTGTTCTCGAGGTGGCGCTCCATGCGCAGGCTCAGGGTCTCGATGCCCTGGGCGATGAGGAAGGCGTTGAACGGCGAGGCGGCCGGGCCGAGGTCCCGCAGCAGCTGCACGCGCGCCTTGAGGATGAACGACAGGTTGGCGCCGAACGCCGATCCGACGCCGAGGTCCGGGCCGTACCGCAGCCCGTGGTAGCTCTCGTCCGGGGTGTTGTAGCTCGGGAAGCGCTCGGGGTCGGTCGTGTAGTCGAAGGTCCCCGCGTCGACGATGACGCCGGCGATCGACGTCCCGTGCCCGCCGAGGTACTTCGTCGCCGAGTGGACGACGACGTCGGCGCCGTGCTCGATGGGCCGGAGCACCCACGGGGTCGCGATCGTGTTGTCGACGACGAGCGGCACGCCGGCCTCGTGAGCAGCGTCGGCCACCGCACGGACGTCGAGGACGGCCGAGCGGGGGTTGCTGATCGTCTCCGCGAAGAAGAGCTTGGTGTTCGGCCGGACGGCATCGCGCCACGCCTGGACGTCGTTGACGTCCTCGACGAAGGTCGCCTCGATGCCGTATCGGGGCAGCGTCCGCTTGATGAGGTTGAACGTCCCGCCGTAGAGCGGCGCCGCGGCGACGATGTGGTCCCCGGCCTCGGCGATGTTGATGATCGCGAGGGTCTCGGCCGCCTGCCCGGAGGCGACGAGCAGGGCGCCGACGCCGCCCTCGAGCGCCGCGATGCGCTGCTCGACGACGTCGTTCGTCGGGTTCATCAGCCGCGTGTAGATGTTGCCCATCTCCGACAGCCCGAACAGGGCCGCCGCGTGCTCGGTGTCCCGGAACTGGTAGCTGGTCGTCTGGTAGATCGGCAGCGCACGGGCCCCGGTCGTCGGGTCGGGCACCTGGCCGGCGTGGACCTGGCGGGTCTCGAAGGCCCACTGGCTCGGGTCGGTCGTCATCGGTTCACCTCTCGATCGGCGGCGCGAACCCGCGCCGTGTGGACGGACGCGTCGGGGGCCGATGGGGCAGGTGGCTCCCGCGCTTGCAGGCGGACGCCTGCCAGGTCCTCACCCGGGGCACCCCACCGCGGTTGGAGGGTTGCCGGCCAGCGAGCCGGGGCTTCGCGCTGGCGCTCATGACCTGGGTCGACGGTAAGCCACGACCGGTCCGTGCGACAAGGCGGAGCCGCATCGTGGACCTGATCGGTGCGCGGCGATCAGGGCGCGCGGGAGGCACCTCTCAGCAGCCACCACAGCCCGAGGACGGGCAGGACGAGCGGCAGGTAGCCGTACCCGGCCCCCAGGTGGGACCACACCGTCTTGTCCGGGAAGCGCTCGGGCACGAGGTACGACGCGAGCCCCACGAGGACGACACCCGCGAGCTCGACGGAGATGGCGGCGATCGCCACCCGCCTCGAGGTGCGGTCGCCGCGGGCGAGGCAGACCGTGGCCACGACGTAGATGACGGCGGCGAGCGCCGAGAGCACGTAGGACAACGGCGCGCGGTCGAAGTACTCCGAGATCTGCAGGATGCTCCGCCCCGTCGCCGCGAGGGCCAGCAGCCCGTACAGGCCGACGAGGACGAGGCCCGGACCGCGGGCCCGGAACGGACGCGAACCGGGCTCAGCCACCGGGGCCCCAGATCTGGTCGAGCCGGACCGTCATGACGGCGACCGCGAGCGCCCCGCCGACGACGGTCCCCATCGCCCACCGGCTCTTCTCCTTGAGCGCGAGGAAGGCGACCGCTGGCGGCACGAACGGCAGCGTGAGGGCGTACGCGACGAAGGTCGCCCGCTCGGCGGACGAGACCACGTGCCCCGAGCGGGCCGTGGCGAGCACGGCCTGGACGATCAGGAGGAGCTCGAGGACGGCGGCGACGAGCAGGAGCCCGTCGTCGACGATGCGGTCCCGCACGAGGTACCAGCCGGCAACCACCACGAGGACCCCGACCGCGACGTGCACGGCGATGGTCAGGGGCTCGATCACCCCGACAGGGTAGTGCCCGTCCTGGCGGCACCCGCGCGGCGGCTGGGAGGATGGAGCGCATGGCACCTCGCGCGACCTCGGCCGAGCTCTTGGCGACCCTCCTCGACCCCGGGACGTGGATCTCGTGGGACTCCCCCGCGGACGAGTCGGGTCTTGCGGAGTCCTACCGGGACGACCTCGCGCGGTCCCGGGAGCGCGCCGGCACCGACGACTCCGTCATCACGGGACGCGGCCGGATCGACGGGACCGACGTGGCGGTCGTGTGCGGCGAGTTCCGCTTCCTCGGGGGCTCGATCGGGGCCGCCACCGCGGACCGCATCGTCGCGGTGGTCGAGCGGGCGCGTGAGGAGCGCCTGCCGCTCGTCGGGCTGCCCGCGAGCGGCGGGACCCGGATGCAGGAGGGCACGCCGGCGTTCGTCCGCATGGCCGACATCGCCCGCGCCGTGCACGCCCACTCGGCCGCCGGCCTGGCGTACGTCGCCTGGCTGCGGCACCCCACGACGGGTGGCGTGCTCGCCTCGTGGGCGTCGCTGGCGCAGGTGACCTGGGCCGAGCCGGACGCGCTCGTCGGGTTCCTCGGCCCGGCGGTGTACGAGGTCCTCCACGGGGCGCCCTTCCCGGCCGGGGTGCAGACCTCGGAGCACCTCGCCGAGGTGGGCGTCATCGACGGCGTCGTCCCCCTCGAGGAGCTGCGGGACCGGATCGCCGCGACGCTGCGGGGCCTGACCCCGTCCGGTCCGGCCGCGCCGCCGGCGGTCCCGGCCAGCGCCGCGGGGCCGTCGGTCCCGGTCGACGAGGCGGAGACGTGGGAGCGGGTGCAGCGCACCCGATCGGGGCAGCGGCCGGGCGCTCGCGACCTCCTCGCAGCGATCGCGAGCGACGTCGTCCCGCTCTCGGGCACCGGCGCGGGCGAACGGGACGCGGCGCTCGTCCTCGCGCTGGCGTCCGTCGGCGGGATCCGGTGCGTCGTCGCCGCCCAGGACCGCGACGCCCCGGCCCCGATCGGCCCCGGTGGCCTGCGGACGGCCCGGCGGGGCATGGCCCTGGCGCAGCAGCTGCGGCTGCCCCTGCTCACCGTCGTCGACACCCCGGGCGCCGAGCTCTCCGCCACCGCCGAGCAGGGCGCGCTCGCCGGCGAGATCGCCCGGTGCCTCGCCGACCTCACCTCGCTCACTGTGCCGACCGCCGCCGTCCTGCTCGGCCAGGGCACCGGGGGTGGCGCGCTCGCCCTCCTCCCGGCTGCGACCCGGATCGCCGCGGGCGACGCCTGGCTCTCACCGCTCCCGCCGGAGGGTGCGAGCGCCATCGTCCACAAGGACGCCGCCCACGCCGCAGAGATGGCCCACGTCCAGCGCGTGAGCGCGGCCGCGATGCACGCGGACGGGTCTATCGATGTCGTCATCCCCGAGGGCGAGGGCATGCTCGAGGAGATCGGCAGGCACGTGGCCCGCGCCCTCGCGCCGTCCTCCTGAGGTCGGGCGACCGGCCCCGCGTAGGGTGGGCCGACGCCGCACGGTGACCACCGTCACAGCGGCGGACCCCGCCACCGACCCCGTGGAGCACCGACATGGCCCTCAGCGTCTTCGACCTCTTCTCCGTCGGGATCGGTCCGTCGAGCTCGCACACCGTCGGCCCGATGCGCGCCGCGCTCATGTTCGTCGAGCGGCTGCGCGATGAGGGTCTCCTGCAGCAGACGTCGGCGGTCCGGGCCGAGCTCTTCGGGTCGCTCGGGGCGACCGGGCACGGCCACGGCTCCGCGAAGGCCGTCATCCTCGGCCTGGCCGGCGAGCGCCCCGAGGAGTGCGACCCCAGGCAGGTGGAGCATCTCGTCGACGACGTCCGCGCTGGCCGGCGGATCCGGCTCCTGGGGAGCCACGAGATCGACTTCGACCCGGAGACCGACCTCGTCCTCCACCGCCGCCGCTCCCTCCCCCTGCACCCCAACGGGATGACGTTCACCGCCTCCGACAGGACGGGGACGGTCCGCGCCGAGCACACGTACTACTCGGTCGGTGGCGGCTTCGTCGTCCGGGAGGACGCCGACGGCTCGACCCGCATCGTCGAGGACGACACCCCGGTCCCCCACCCCTTCACGACCGGCGACCAGCTCCTGGCCGTGTGCGAGGACACGGGGATGTCGATCGCGCGGGTCATGCTCGAGAACGAGAAGGCGTGGCGCTCGGAGGAGGAGGTGCGGGCCGGGCTCCTGCACCTGTGGGGGGTCATGGACGAGTGCATCGCGAACGGGATGGAGACCGAGGGGGTGCTCCCGGGAGGCCTGAGGGTGAAGCGCCGCGCACCCCAGCTGGCCCAGAAGCTGCGCGTCGAGGCCGACACGAGCGACCCGCTGCGCGGGATGGACTGGATCACCCTCTACGCCCTGGCGGTCAACGAGGAGAACGCCGCCGGCGGGCGCGTCGTCACGGCACCGACGAACGGCGCGGCGGGCATCATCCCGGCCGTCCTCAAGTACTGCACGGAGTTCGTCCCCGGGACCGACGATCGCGCCATCGTCCGCTTCCTCCTCACCGCGGGCGCCATCGGCGTCATCTACAAGGAGAACGCCTCCATCTCCGGCGCCGAGGTCGGTTGCCAGGGGGAGGTGGGCTCGGCGTGCTCGATGGCCGCCGGCGCGATGGCCGCCGTCCTCGGAGGGTCCCCCGCGCAGGTCGAGGACGCCGCGGAGATCGGGATGGAGCACAACCTCGGCCTCACCTGCGACCCCGTCGGGGGGCTCGTGCAGATCCCGTGCATCGAGCGCAACGCCGTCGCCTCCGTGAAGGCGGTCACCGCCGCGCGCACCGCGCTGCGCGGCACCGGGTCGGGTGTCGTCTCGCTGGACAAGGTCGTCCGGACGATGCGCGAGACCGGGCGCGACATGAAGGTGAAGTACAAGGAGACGGCGCGGGGTGGGCTCGCCGTCAACGTCATCGAGTGCTGAGGGTCAGGGCTGGGTGATCTTCCAGAAACCCTCGCCCTTGACGATGAGCAGGGAGGTCTCGGCCGGGACCCGCAACGGCTGGCTCGTGTCGGAGTACAGCGAGGTGACCTGCTCGACCTTCTCGCCCCTGGTCGAGTAGAGGTCGATCCGGTCGTCGGCCTCGACGACGAGCGTCGCACCGGCGCGGGCGTCGAAGACCCGGTTCCCGTCGCCCTCCGCGGGAAGGGTCAGGGGGTCGGCCTGCGTGATGGGCTCGAGCCGGAGGGTCCAGCTGCCGTCCGCGACGACCTGCACCTTCCGTGCCGGCTCGCCGCCCTCGCTCAGCCCGAAGTAGCTCGAGCCGTCACGGACGCGCGACGTGGCGAAGGCGACGCTCTCCCCGGCCAGACCGGACCCGTCGAGCAGGTCGATCCGCAGGGTGTCGCTGCCGTCGTAGGTGTACCGGACCTGTCCGTAGGTGGCGCCGGCCGGGAGGTCGAACGAGGCTCGTCCCGTCCCGGACCTCTCGAGGGGCTCGAAGGTCGGCACGTCCGGTGGGACGGTCTGGGACGGCTCGTCCTCCCCACCGAGCACGGTCACGGCCACCGCGCCGCCGCCGAGAAGGAGGAACAGACCGCTCGCCCCGGCCGCGGCGAGCACCTCGCGCCGGTCCCGCAGCCGGGGCCGGGCGGACGGGGCCGCGGTCGCACCTCCCACGCCCGGTCCGGGGGTGTAGGTGCCCGAGCTGCCGCTCGACGGCATCGGGCCGGAGACTCCCGTCGGCGGGCGCGGGGTGGGCGAGGCCGGCGCCCCGAGCGATGATCCGGGCGCGGGCATCGGGGTCGGCGGGCCCGAGGGCGGGCTCAGCAGCGCGGCCGCGTCGTCCGTCGCCCGCTCCGAGCTGACCGGTGGCTCTCCCGGGTCGAGCCCCATGGCGCGGCCGGCGGCGGCGATCTCCCGGCCGAGCTCGAGCGCCGTCTGGGGCCGCTGTGCGGGGTCCTTCGCCATCGCGCGGTGGATGACGTCGGCGAGCGGGACGGGCACGCCGAGGGCGCGCAGGTCCGGCGGCTCCTCGGAGACGATCCGCGCGACGAGCGGCGCGAGGCTGTCCTCCTCCGGGCGGAGGAAGGGCGGCAGGCCGCGCAGGAGCTGGTGGAGGACCGACGCGAAGGAGTAGACGTCCGTGACCGGCCCGGCCTGCTGGCCGGAGATGATCTCGGGCGGGGCGTGGTTGAGCGTCGCGGTGATGTACCCCGACCGCGTCTCGTAGGCGCTCCGCATCCGGGCGATGCCGAAGTCCACGAGCTTCGGCGTGCCGTAGTCCGAGAAGAGGACGTTGTCCGGCTTGAGGTCGCGGTGCACGACCCCGGCCCGGTGGGCGGTCTCGAGCGCGCCGCACAGCGGGACGCCCCACGCGACGACGTCCTCGGGGCGGACGGTCCCTCGCCGACGCATCGCATCGGCGAGGGAGCCGCCGCCGAGGAGCTCCATCGAGAGGTAGAGGTCGCCGTCCGCGGTGGTTCCGGCGTCGTGGATGGCGACGATGTTCGGGTGGCCGGACAGCCGTCCGAGGGCCAGGCACTCCCGCTCGAACCGAGCCTTGACGTTCAGGCCCACGCCGGTGTCGCGGATGACCTTCACCGCGACGCGGCGACTGAACCGTTCCTCGGTCGCGCGGTAGACGGTGCCGAACCCGCCCCGGCCGATCTCGACGAGGTCGACCAGACCGGGGATGGACGGCTGGGCGGTCACGACTTCTTCATGCGCCAGGCTCCGCCGTCCTCGACGCTGATGACGATGTACTTCGTACCGTCGGGGACGGCCTGGCGGGCGGTGTTCTTGCCCCTGCCGGAGGCGATGGGACCGCCCGGGTCACCGACGCCCTCGACGCGGAACATCCCCTTGCCCGAGTGGGTGAACGAGACGTTGCCGCCCTTGGTGTACTTGAACACCTTGGACTTCGTTCCCGTCGCCGGGAGCTTCAGTGCCGGGGCGCTGGCGACGGGCTTGAGGGTGAGCTTCCACGGCCCGTCGGCCTGGACCTTCAGCTTCACCGGCTTGTCGCCGTAGCTCTTCATGCCGTAGATGCTCTCGGCGGAGGTGACCTTGCCGATCTCGTTGTAGACGAGGTCGCCGGTGATCGTGCCGGTGTCGTCGACGCCGTTGACGATGAAGTTGCTCGACCCCGAGTGGGTGCCGACGACGATCGCCGAGGAGAACTGCGAGGGGATGTCGATGACCGCGTCACCGGTCCCCGAGAAGGTGTTGCCCGACTTCTTCACCGAGCCGCCGGCCGGCGAGCTGCTCGAGCTAGAGACCGGGGTGCTCGGGCTGGTCGAGGACGAGGACGAGCCGGGGCTGGTCGAGGATGACGAGCTCGACGACGGGGGGTCGGACGGGGTGTCGTCGTCCTTCATGAGCAACCAGGCGAGGGCGCCGCCGCAGAGCAGGAGCAGGAGCAGCGAGCCGCCGATGATCGCGGGGATGAGCCAGCCGGGCCGCTTCTTCGGCTCGCCGACGGCGGTCGACCCGGAGGGCGTCGCGGGCGAGGAGTACGCCGGGCCGGGGGTGTACCCCGGGGTCGCGCCCTGCCCGTAGGACGAGCCCCCGTAGCCGCCCTGGTCGGAGCTCTGCCCGTAGGACGAGGACTGTCCGTAGGACGAGGCTTCGTAGCCCTGGTCCCCGCCGGCAGCGGTGGCGTCGTACCCGCTGTCCGACGTCGCCGAGGCGTCGCCGGTGGACCCGATCGGGTGGTTGCGCGCAACGGTGCGGTCCCCCGCCTCGCCGTCGGCCGGGGCGGTCGCCTCGGCGCCGCCCACGGCGTCGGACGTGCCGGTGGCGCTCTCGACGGGCTTGGCCTGACGGTGCTCGGTCCACGCCGTGCCGTCCCACCAGCGGATCATCTCGTCGTTCTCGGGGTCGGGGTACCAACCCTCTGCCCACTGGCTCATGATTCGACTCCTCCGTGCCGTCGGTCCGAACACGAGGTCCACTGGATGCGGCCCCCGTCCACAGGGGACGATATCCGACGCCGGTTCCCCCGCACCGACCGCCGCGGGGGAGCTCTCCCCCGTCAGGAGGTGCGCCGCGCCCGCACCTCGAGCGTCGACGTGGCGGCGGCGATCAGCTCCGAGCGGGGGTGGGCGCGCCGGTCCACCGTGACGGCGACGGCCACCCCCGGCCGGGTGAGCCAGAAGGCCTGGTCGTGACCCAGCCAGACGCGCCGGCCCGCGAGGGCGACACCTCGCACCCCGGCCTCCTCGAGGGGACGCTCCTGGTAGGCCACGAACCACCTCCGCAGGTCGGTCGACGAGCGCAGCGGTCGCCCGCGCAGCACGCTCGCCCGCACGTCGACCCGCCAGCCCCCGCGAATCTGCTCCTCCCAGATCCGGGACACGAAGCGCACGTCGTCGAACTCGTGCGTCGTCTCTACCTCGTCGCCGAGCGAGCAGGGGAACCGACGGATGACGTGCCCGTCGATGACGAGACGTCGGTACATCGGCGACGGGGTGAGCGCCCCGGCGGCCCCGGGGATCATCGTCGTGGTGGCGGCGGCGAGCGCGACGAGCGCGGCGCGCCGGGTCGGGCCGCCCGTGGGGCAGGTGCTGGTCATCGATGCGTCCTCCGGGAGGGTTCCTGGTCGAGGACCACGCTGCCGGGCCCCGGGAGTCCTCCTCGCGCCCTGACTGCCTTCTGTGGACGGGCACCACGCGCCCGGTCCGGGTGTGGACGGGCGGGCGGCGCGGGCCGGGACCGCGAGGGTCAGCGCCGACGGAGACCGAGCACGAGCGCGAGGGCGCCCGCGCCGAGGAAGACCGCCGGGCAGCAGAGCGAGTACGTGATGAGCCCCCAGGCGCGAGCGGGGTTCCAGTCGAGGTAGTAGCTGATCTCGTCCAACCGCGTGACGCCCATCCCGGCGCAGCACAGGCCGAGAAGGATGAGGACGGCCGCGACGACGAGCAGGACGACTCGGGTCGTGCCGCCCGTGGCCGGGGGCTGACCCGGGGCCGGCTGGTGAGGCGGGTACGGATCGGACGGGTACGGACCGGACGGCTGCGGGCCGGTGCCGGGCGGCGGTGGGAAGCTCAAGCGCAGGACGCTATCCGTCCCTCGCCGGGGACGCACGACGGTGGCCCGGCGCTCTCGGGGAGAGCACCGGGCCACCGGTGGAGCGCCGGTCGCCCGCGGAGGGACGCGCGGCCGGCAGATGTGGTCAGCTGCAGCCGGAGGTAGAGCCGCAGCCCTCGCAGACGTAGCAGGAGCCGGCGGGGCGCATCTTCGTCCCGCACGTCATGCACATCGGGGCGTCCGCCGTCTTGCCCTGGAACTGCTCGAGGAGGTCCTGGCTCGAGTGGATGTCGTTCGAGACCTCCCGGGCCGACGCGGCGCCCGCGCCCGAGGTCACCTCGTCGGCGTGGTCCTCGGCCTTGCGCGGCTCGGCCTTGGGGGTGGTGACGGGCGACTGGCTGTAGCCCTCCATCTCCTCCTCGATCGACTCCGCGTCGTCGTCGGCCGTCGACGGCGCGTACGAGCCGGTCTCGAGCTGACGGGCGCGCTCCTGGGCGGTGTGGATGCCCATGTAGCTGCGGGTGTCGAAGTCGAGGTGGTCGAGCGCCAGGCGGCGGAAGACGTAGTCGACGAGGGACTGGCCCATCCGGATGTCCGGGTCGTCCGTCATGCCGGCCGGCTCGAAGCGCATGTTCGTGAACTTCTCGACGTACGTCTCGAGCGGGACGCCGTACTGCAGCGCGACGGACACCGCGATCGAGAAGGCGTCCATGACACCGGCGAGCGTCGAGCCCTGCTTGCCGAACTTGAGGAAGACCTCCCCGAGGCGGCCGTCGTCGTAGGTGCCGGCCGTGAGGTACCCCTCCGCCCCGCCGATGGCGAACGACGTCGTCCGGGAGTCACGACGCTTCGGGAGCCGCTCTCGCGTCGGGCGGTAGACGACCTTCTCGACGACCTTCTCCGCCTCAGCCTTCGCCTCGGCCTCGGCCTTGTCGTCCTTGGCCTTCGACCCGCCGTCGGACAGCGGCTGGCCGACCTTGCAGTTGTCGCGGTAGACGGCCAGCGCCTTCAGGCCCATCTTCCAGCCCTGGACGTAGACGTCCTCGATCTCCTCGACGGTCGCGGTCTCGGGCAGGTTCACCGTCTTGCTGATCGCCCCGGAGAGGAACGGCTGCACCGCCGCCATCATCCGCACGTGCCCCATCGGCGAGATCGCCCGCTGGCCCATCGCGGTGTCGAAGATCTCGTAGTGCTCCGGCTTCAGGCCGGGGGCGTCGACGACGTGACCCTTGTCGGCGATGTACTCGACGATCGCCTCGACCGTCTCCTGCGCGTACCCGAGCTTCTTCAGGGCACGAGGGATCGTGAGGTTGACGATCTGCATGGAGCCGCCGCCGACGAGCTTCTTGAACTTCACCAGCGAGAAGTCCGGCTCGATGCCCGTCGTGTCGCAGTCCATCATGAAGCCGATGGTCCCCGTGGGGGCCAGGACGGAGGCCTGCGCGTTGCGGTACCCGTTCTCCTCTCCCGTGCGGACGACCGCGTCCCACGCCCGGGTGGCGAACGCGTGGATCTCCTTGTCCATCGTGCCGACCGTGCGGACGGCGTCGTTGGCCGCCTGGTGCTTGCGCATGACGCGCTTGTGGGCATCGGCGTTGCGGGCGTAGCCGGCGTACGGGCCGACGATCCCGGCCAGCTCGGCCGAGCGCTTGTACGCCGCGCCGGTGAGCAGGGAGGTGATCGCGGCGGCCAGAGCGCGACCGCCGTCGGAGTCGTAGCCGTGGCCCGTCGCCATGAGGAGGGCACCGAGGTTGGCGTACCCGATACCGAGCTGGCGGTAGTCGCGGGTCGTCTTGCCGATCGGCTCCGTCGGGAAGTCGGCGAAGCAGATCGAGATGTCCATCGCGGTGATGACGAGCTCGGCGACCTTCTGGAAGGTCTCGGCGTCGAAGGTGTCGTCCTCGCGCAGGAACTTCAGGAGGTTGAGCGAGGCGAGGTTGCAGCTGGAGTTGTCGAGCGACATGTACTCGCTGCACGGGTTCGAGGCGGTGATCCGGCCGGTCTCGGGGTTGGTGTGCCAGTCGTTGATCGTGTCGTCGTACTGGATGCCCGGGTCGGCGCACTCCCACGCGGCCTTGGCGATCTTGCCCATGAGCTCGCGGGCGTCGACGGTCTCGATGACCGAGCCGTCCTTGCGGGAGGTGAGGCCGAACTGCGCACCCTCCTCGACCGCGCGCATGAACTCGTCGGTGACGCGGACGGAGTTGTTGGCGTTCTGGTACTGGACGGAGACGATGTCCTTGCCGCCCAGGTCCATGTCGAAACCGGCGTCGCGCAGGGCGCGGATCTTGTCCTCCTCGCGCGCCTTCGTCTCGACGAACTCCTCGATGTCCGGGTGGTCGACGTCGAGGACGACCATCTTCGCCGCCCGGCGGGTCGCGCCGCCCGACTTGATCGTGCCCGCGGAGGCGTCGGCGCCGCGCATGAAGGAGACGGGGCCGGAGGCGGTGCCTCCGGAGGAGAGGAGCTCCTTGCTCGAGCGGATGCGCGAGAGGTTGAGCCCGGCGCCGGAGCCGCCCTTGAAGATGAACCCCTCCTCCTTGTACCAGTTGAGGATCGAGTCCATCGAGTCGTCGACCGACAGGATGAAGCACGCGCTCACCTGCTGCGGGGACTTCGTGCCGACGTTGAACCACACCGGGGAGTTGAAGGAGAAGACCTGGTGGAGCAGCGCGTGCGTGAGCTCGTGCTCGAAGATCTCCGCGTCCTTGTCGGTCGCGAAGTAACCGTGCTCCTGGCCCGCCCGGACGTACGTGAGGACGACGCGGTCGATGAGCTGCTTGAGGCCCGTCTCCCGCTCGGGGGTGCCCACAGCGCCGCGGAAGTACTTCGTCGTGACGATCGTGCTCGCGTTGACCGACCAGAAGTCGGGGAACTCGACCCCGCGCTGCTCGAAGATCGTCTCCCCGGTCTTCCAGTTCTGCTGGACGACGTCGCGCGACTCCCACGTGACGGCGTCGTACGGGTGGACGCCCTCGGTCGTGAAGATGCGCTCGATCGTCAGGCCCTTCGCGGGCCGGGTGGGGGCGGCCGTGTCGGCGGTCTCGGTCATCGGTCTTCTCTCCTGCTGGGGTCCGGGTGCTGCTGGTGTCGGTAGGTGCGGCGGTGTCGGGCTGATCAGGTGGTGCTGGCGGGGGCGGGCTCGTCGACGGTCGGCTCGCGCTCGGCCCGCAGGAGCGCGATGGCGGCCTCGAAGTCCTCGAGGGAGTCGAAGCCCTGGTAGACGGAGGCGAACCGGAGGTAGGCGACCTCGTCGAGCTCGCGCAACGGCCCGAGGATCGCCATGCCGACCTCGTGCGCGTCGACCTCGGCGCTGCCGGCCAACCGGATCGTCTCCTCGACCTGCTGGGCGAGCACCGCGAGATCGTCCTCGCTCACCGGGCGCCCCTGGCAGGCCTTGCGGACGCCGACGAGGACCTTGCTCCGGCTGAACGGCTCGGTGACCCCGGACCGCTTGAGCACGGACAGGCTCGCCGTCTCGATGGTCGTGAACCGACGGTTGCACGCCGGGCACTGGCGCCGGCGCCGGATCTGGCCGCCGTCGTCCGCGGTGCGCGAGTCGACGACCCGGGAGTCGGTGTTGCGGCAGAACGGGCAGTGCACCGAGGGCTCCTCTCGCATGTCGGGGTCGTGCCTGGGATGGGGAGAACCTGTGGGTAGGACCGATCTCCTTGTGCACGAATGGTGCACAACATGTGGATGAATCACATCGGTGTAACCACTAGATGTAGTGCCATTACAACCCATCACCCACGAGGGCGCAAGCGTCGAGGTCGGGCGCGTCCCGCGCGCTCCCGAGAATCCGGGCGACACGCCGGGATGACGATCGCCGGCCACCGCGAGCGGCGACCGGCGATCCCCACCTCGGCGCCGGGTCGAAGTGCACCGAGGAGCTCTGGGGCTCACTCCGGGATGACGAGCTCCTGCCCCGCGGCGACTCCGTCGCCGGGCAGGTCGTTCGCGAGCCGGAGGGCCACGACGGCCTCGGCGACGGGGCGGCCGGGCATCTCGACGGCAGCGATCTCCGACAGGGTCTGGCCCGGCGCGACCGTCACCATGCGGCCTCCCCCGGCGGCCTCGCCGGCGCCGGCCAGGCCGACGAACAGGGCCAGCGCGACGACGGCCGTCACGAGGACCGTGAGGGCGAGCCGACCCCGGCGGGTGATCCGCACAGCGGGCTCACGAACGACGACGGCACCCCCGGTCGGGACCGGCACGAGGTGGCGGCGAGGGCGGGGCGAGCTCGGCTGCCAGTCGGCGAGTGCTGCGGTCATGCTGTCCTCCAGTCCTGCGCGACCGGCTGGTCCGGCCACGTTCGAAACCCTGTTCGATCGAACGTACGTCCAATGTGTAGCACGCGTGTTCGACGCGGGGCAAGACACGCGTCGAACAGGTGTTTGAGTGCGGCACCGGCGATCCGTACGCTTGTTCCCACGAGAAGGAGCCAACCAGCGAGGTCCGACAACGGCCCCCGCCCGGCTCCGCGAGGGAAGGACTGATCGAGATGGCGCGCGAGTCGCGAGGCCGTGGCACGGGATCCGACGACGCCCCCGGCACCCGGTCGGAGAACGTCACCGCGCTGCCGGACCGGGACACGGGCACCGCGCTGACGGTCCGCCAGCAGCGCATCCTCGAGGTCATCCGCACCCAGGTCGAGCGCCGCGGGTACCCGCCGAGCATCCGCGAGATCGGCGACGCGGTCGGGCTGACCAGCCCGTCGAGCGTCGCCCACCAGCTCTCCACCCTCGAGCGCAAGGGGTACCTGCGTCGGGACCCGCACCGTCCCCGGGCCATCGAGGTCGTCGACCCCGCGGCGTCGCAGGTGCGGCCGGAGGTGACCGACCCGGGCACGACGTCGGACCTCACCGGCTACCGCGGTGGCGCCAGCCCGGACGACGTCGACCCGACGGGCTCGGGCGACGAACGCCCGGAGGCGTCCTACGTCCCCGTCCTGGGGCGGATCGCCGCTGGCGTCCCGATCACCGCCGAGGAGTCCGTCGAGGACGTCTTCCCCCTCCCCCGGCAGATCGTCGGCGAGGGTCCGCTGTTCCTCCTCCAGGTCGTCGGTGACTCGATGATCGACGCGGCCATCTGCGACGGCGACTGGGTCGTCGTCCGGCAGCAGCCGACTGCCGACAACGGCGACATCGTCGCGGCGATGCTCGACAACGAGGCGACCGTGAAGACGTTCAAGCGCCGCGACGGCAAGGTGTGGCTGATGCCGCACAACCCGGCCTTCGACCCCATCGACGGGGACCACGCGACGATCCTCGGCAAGGTGACCGCGGTCCTGCGCCGCGTCTGACCGCGCTCAGCCGACGAGCTCGACGAGCCGCTCCAGCGCCGGCCGGAGCGGCTCGTCGACGTGCACGGTGTGCAGGTGCTCGTCGCGGGTCGCACGGCGGGTGATCGTCAGCACGGGGATGCCGCGGGCCGCGGCGCGCCGGACGAAGCGCAGCCCCGACATCACCCCGAGGCTCGTGCCGAGGACGAGGAGGGCGGGTGCGGCCTCCACCCGTGCGAACACCTCGTCGACGAGCGGTCGCGGGACGGACTCGCCGAAGAAGACGACGTCCGGCTTGAGGAGGTCGGCACCGCACGCGGCGCACCGTGGGACGACGAACCGCTCGACGTGTGCCGCCTCGAGCGAGACGTCCCCGTCGGGACGGATCTCGTCGGAGGTCGCCTCGAACCCGGGGTTGTCGGCACGTATCCGCACGTCGAGGTCGGTGCGGGAGGTCCGGGCACCGCAGCCGAGGCACACGACCGCCGACAGGGAGCCGTGGAGCTCGACGACGTCGGTGGCCCCCGCCCGCTGGTGCAGCCCGTCGACGTTCTGCGTGACGATCCCACCGACGACCCCCGCCCGCTGGAGGGCGGTGAGCGCGGTGTGGCACCCGTTCGGCCGCGCCGCGTCGAACCGCGCCCACCCGACGAACGAGCGAGCCCAGTACCGGCGGCGGGCCTCGGGCGAGCCGACGAACTCCGCGAGCTCCATCGGGGCGACGCGCCGCCGACCGTCCGGGCCGCGGTAGTCCGGGATCCCCGAGTCGGTGGACACCCCCGCGCCGGTGAGGGCGAGCGCGGGCGCACCGCGGGTCGCCGGGCGGAGGTTGTCGGCGATCTCCTCGACGGTGCCGGGTCGCGTCACGGTCACATCGAGCGGGCGAACGCTCGCCACCGTCCGCCGCACGGCCCCTGCCTCCATCTGCACGGCCCCATCCTCCCCGACCGTCGACGCCTATCCTGCCCCCATGCTCGACTCCACCGGACTGCGCGTGATGAAGGCGATCGCCGACCACGGCAGCTTCACGGCGGCCGCCAACGCCCTGGGGTCCTCCCAGCCGGCGATCTCCCAGATGGTGCGTCGCCTCGAGCAGCGCACCGGGACCGTCCTCGTCGAACGGACCGGCCGCTCGGTCCGTCTCACCGAGGCCGGCGCGGCCCTCGCGCGGCACGCGGCCCCCGTCATGGCCGCGCTCGACGAGGCCGAGGAGGAGGTGGCGGCCATCGTCGGCCTGCGCACCGGTCGGGTCCGCCTCATGGCCTTCCCCAGCTCGTCGGCGACCCTCGTCCCGCGTGCCCTCGCCGCGGTGCGCAAGGCCCACCCGAACATCACGGTGTCCTTCACCGAGGCCGAGCCGCCCCAGTCGATCGCGGCCCTGCGCGCCGGAGAGTGCGACATCGCCGTCGCGTTCTCCTACGCGGGCTCGACGGCCGCCGCCGAGGAGGACCTCGAGGGTCTCGTCGTCTCGCAGGTCATCGAGGACGAGGTGCGGGTCGCGCTGCCGACGAACCACCCGGCCGCACGGCAGCCGACGGTCGACCTCGCCGACCTGGCCGACGAGGAGTGGATCGCCGGCTGCCCGCGCTGCCGCGGTCACCTCCTGCAGCTGGCGAACGGTGCCGGCTTCGTGCCGAGCGTCATGTTCGAGACGGAGGACTTCGTCGCGGTCCAGGGGTTCGTCGCCGCCGGCCTGGGCGTCGCGCTCATCCCCGATCTCATCCGGGCGAGCCAGCCGAACGAGAACGTCGCCATACGCCCGCTGGCCCAGTCCTCCCGACGCACGATCAGCGTCGTGACCACCCCCGACCTGGAGCGCGTCCCAGCGGTCGAGGCCACCCTCAAGGCGCTGTGCGCGAGCGCCCGGCAGATCGAGGCGGGCCCGGGCGCCTGACGCTCACCGCGCGGTGACCAGGCGGAGCCCGCCGTCGCCGTCGACGAGGGCCACGTCACCGCACTCGTCGGTGCGGTGCACGCGCGACCCGGCACGCCCGAGGACCGCCAGGTGTCCCGGGGTCGGGTGGCCGTAGTCGTTGTCCTTGCCGACGCTGACGACCGCCTCGGGCGCGGCGACCGCCGTGAGGAACTCCTCGTCGAGGTTCGCGCTGCCGTGGTGGGGGGTCTTGAGCAGGTCGAGGTCGTCGAGCTCGGCCGCCATCGCCGGGTCACGGCGCATCCGCAGGACGATCGCGCGCCCGGCCTCGGCCTCGACGTCGCCCGTGAGCATCGCGTGCGCCTCGCCGGTGCGGATCGACAGGACGACGCTCGCGTTGTTCGGCACCGACCCGTCGCCGATCCGGCGGGCGGGCCACCACACGGTCGCGCTCGCCTCCCCGAGCGAGAACCGGTCCCCCGCGACGAGGTCGGACACGGGGGTGTCGTGCTCCGCCGCGAGATCCTCGACGGCCCGGACCTGCTCGGCCGGTTCGCGGACGGGAGAGGTGAGGAGCCGCTCGACCCGGCGCCCGTCGTACGCCCCGGCGAGCCCACCGGCGTGGTCGGCGTGGAAGTGGCTGAGCACGACGGCGTCGAGGATGGCGACCCCGAGGCGGTCGAGGCAGGAGTCGACCGGCCCGGGGTCCGGCCCGGTGTCGACGAGGACGGCACGCTGCGGCCCGCTGCGCACGACGATCGCGTCCCCCTGCCCCACGTCGCAGACGACGACGCGCCACCGGTCCGGCGGCCACGTGACGACGGTGGTCGGCACGGCCGCGCCCGCGGCGGTCGCCACGAGCGCGGCGACCACCACGAGGTGATGGGTCACGTGGTGGGCCAGCCACGGCCACGCGAGCAGCACGAGCAGGCTCAGGCCGGCGAGGAGCCACGCGCCGAGCGGACCGTCCGGCCACGGGATCGCCCCGTACGGGACGTCGGCGAAGACGCGGGCCGTGCGGGCGATGATCTCGGCCGGCACCCCTCCCGTCCACGCGATCCACGACGCGACTCGGACGTCGACGAGGGCGACGAGGGCAGCGGCCACCCCGCCCAGGGTCGCCGGCTCGACGAGCGGCGCGACGACGAGGTTGGCGAGGATGCCGACGACGTTGACCTCCCCCTGCAGCAGGACGACGACCGGGGCGCACATGACGTGCGCGGCGACCGGCAGCGCGAGCCCCGGCCCGAGCCACGGGTGCCGTCGGCCCAGCCGCCACGGCAGGCACCGGTTGACCGCGTCCCCCCACGGACGGACGAGGACGAGGAGGCCGAGCGTGGCGAGGCTGGAGAGCGCGAAGCCGTACGAGCGGCACAGCCACGGGTCGACGCACAGCAGCGCGATGATCGCGGCAGCGAGCACGGGGAGCCCGGCCGCCCTCGTCGACCGGCGCATCCCGACGAGCCCGATCGCCCCCATCGTCGCGGCCCGGATGACGCTCGGCTCGGGGCGGGCGAGCGCCACGAACCACAGCAGGAGCGCTCCGGCCACCCACGGCCGCCAGCGGCGGGGCAGGCCGAGCACCCGCGCCAGGCCGATCGCGCACGCGAGCACGACCGCCACGTTCGAGCCCGAGACGGCGCTCAGGTGGGACATCCCGGTCTCGGTCATCGCGTCGGTGAGCTCCGGCGGGGTGCCGGAGGTGTCGCCGACGACGAGCCCCGGCAGGAGCCCGCGGGAGTCGGCGGGCAGCCCGGCGCACGCCTCCCGCAGCCCCGCCCGCATGTGATCGGTCGAGCGCAGCCACGGCGGCCGGGGGTCGACCTCCGGCATCTCGGCCCGGACGACGGCGACCTCGCGCTGGCCTGGATCGGCCGCCCGCAGCCCACCGTCGAACCGCACCCGGTCTCGCCAGCCGAGCTCGCGCCACCGCTCGTCACCCCGGACGAGAACGGGGCTGCTCACCCGCGCGGTCTGCCCTCGCGCCGTCACCCGCTCGAGCCGGACCCGGACGATGACGGTCACCGCGTCCTGGCCGGGCCGCGTGAGCACGACCGGCTCGGCGAGCACCACCCCTTCCATCCGGGCGTGGGTCCCGGCGGCGGCCCACCCCGGGACCGGGCCGGCCGTGCGAACGGACCCGTGGGCCGCGGACGCGAGCAACGTCAGACCCGTCGCCAGGAGGACGAGGGCGGCGAGGGGCCGGGCGCGCAGCACGACCCCGGCGGCGATGCACGACGCCGCGAGCCCACCGACGAGCCAGGGCTCACGCGTGATCGTCGCCGCGGTCCCCGCCCACGCGACGAGGGCGGGCACCAGGAGCCGGAGGTCCAGCCGGGGATGGGCACGGGCAGAGTCGCCGCGTGGGACGTCGGCGTCCCGCCCACGGTGCGGCATCCGTCAGACCGTGACGTGCGGAGCGATCTCCGCGAAGGTCTTCTCGCCGATCCCGCTGACCTCCTTGAGCTCGTCGACCGAGGTGAACCGACCGTGCTCCGTGCGCCACGCGAGGATCTTTTCCGCCGTGACTGGCCCGACGCCCGGCAGCTCCTCGAGCGCTGACTGGTCCGCCTCGTTGAGGTTCACCTGGCCGGCACCGCCCGCCGCACCGCCGGCCGGTGCGGCACCGGGCGCCCCCGGCCCGGACGGCGCGGGGACGGACGGTCTCTCACCCGGCGCGGGGATGCGGATCTGCTCACCGTCGACGACCGGTCGCGCCATGTTGACGTCGCTCGTCCGCGCGGGCTGGCGCACGCCCCCGGCCCTGCGGACGGCATCGGCCACCCGGGAACCCGCCGGCAGCCGCACCACCCCCGGCCGGCGGACGCGCCCGACGACGTCGACGACGACCTCCCCGGTCGCCCCGGGTGCGCCGGCGGGCGCCGCGGCACCCGGCGACGGCTCCGCAGCGCCGGCCGACGATGCGGACGCCCCGGCCGTCGACGTGAAGCCGCTGCGGTCTCCCGTCTGCTCGACACCGCCCGGGGATGCGGCGACCGGAGTGCCGGCGTCCTGGGCGCGCAGGACCCGAACCCCCAGGACGACGGCCACCCCGACGACGAGGACGAGCACCGCGGCAAGGACGCGTCCGTCGACGGCCAGCCGACCCTCCCGCAGGGCCGGGGGGATCGTCAGCGGCGCCGGGGCGGCCGTCCCCGCTCGCGCGCGCCGCCGGAGGACTCCGTCGTGGACGCCGTCGGGGGCGGGATCCGCGGCGACGTCGTCCCGGGTGGGCACCCACGCGTCGCCGGGTCCCCCGCTCGTCGCTCGACCCGCGCGGTCGTCCCCGGGCGTCCGGGAGTCGGCGACCTCGGCGAGGATCTCGAGCAGGCGGTCGCGCGGCGGGTGCTGGCGGGTCAGCGGCATGACCGGGACGCTAGGGATCCGGCCCGGCGCGATCACCCTCGCTCAGGCGCCTGTGGATCGGACCACGCGCCGGCCGCTGGCTGTGGACGGCGACGAGGCCGGGCCGCCGGTCCGACCAGGTCCGCTCAGCCCGCAGACCCCACCACGGGGACGTCGAGGTCGCGCAGCAGCGTCTCGACCCGGACGCGGATCTCGTCCCGGACGCGGCGCACCATCGCCACGTCCTGCCCCGCCGGGTCCTCCAGGACCCAGTCCTCGTAGCGCGTGCCGGGGAAGTACGGGCAGGTGTCCCCGCACCCCATCGTCACGACGACGTCCGAGGCCTGCACGGCCTCCGGGGTGATGATCTTCGGGGTCTCCCCCGCCAGGTCGATGCCGACCTCGAGCATGGCCTCGTGGACCGCCGGGTTGATCGAGTCGGCCGGGGCGGACCCGGCCGAGCGCACCTCGACCGCACCGCCGGACAGGTGCCGGGTCCACGCCGCGCCCATCTGGGACCGCCCGGCGTTGTGGACGCACACGAACATCACGGAGGGCTTCTCGCTCATGGGCATCAGTGTGCCCGCGGCGCGCCGTGACCCGGGCCGTGGGGACAGACGGCGACCCCGATCGTCCCCGGGCCGCCGTGCACGGCGACGACGGCCGCGAGGTCGACGACGGAGACGGACCCCACCTGTGGCAGGCGCTCCTCGAGTCGGCGAGCGAGGCTCTCGGCGCGGTCGGCCGCATCGACGTGCTCGACGACGATCTCGGTGCCGGAGGCCCAGGCCGGGACGGCCGCGACGCGCTCGGTGACGATGTCCTCGATCCGCGCGAGCGCCTTCGTCGCCGTCCGCACCTTCTCGACCGGGACGATCGCGCCCTTGCGGACCTCGAGCACCGGCTTGATCGACAGACGGGCGCTGAGGAAGGCCGCCCCCGCCCCGATCCGACCACCGCGTCGGAGGTGGTCCAGCGAGTCGACGTAGAAGATCGTCGAGCTCGCCCCGCACTCGCGGCGGACGACGTCGACGACGTCGTGGGCGTTCCCCCCGTGCCGACCGGCGCGGGCCGCCCGGGCCGCCGCCAGCCCGACGGCCATCCCGACGGCGCGGCTGTCGACGAGGTGGACGGGCAGCTCGGCGCGACCGGCCGCGAGCCGGGCGGACCCGATCGTGCCGGACAGCTCGGCGCTCGGGTGGACCGAGACGATCGAGCCCGCGCCCCGTTCCGCGGCCGTCGCGTAGGCGCGGGCGAAGGCGTCCGGTGACGGGCGCGAGGTCGTCACCGGGGCCCGTCGCCGCAACGCGTCGGTGACCTCCTGCGCCGTGATGTCGACCCCCTCGACGAACTGCTCGTCGTCGACGACGACGTGCAGCGGCACGACGATCACGCCGGACTCCTCCGCCAGCTCCACCGGCAGCGACGCGGTCGAGTCGACGACGAGCGCCACCGGCTTCTGCTCCGCGGGCGGCGGGTCGCCCGCGGAGGCGACGGTCTCGACCGACGGGTCGTCCGACGCGTCCGTGGGCGTCACGGGCACGCCGAGGCCCACGGTTCCGTCGCCCTCGAGGCCTGCCCCCGTCGTCATGGCTCAGGCGGGGACGACGTTGACGAGCTTCGGCGCACGGACGACGACGGTGCGGATGCCGCCAGCCGTCGCCGCCGCGACCTTCTCGCGGGCCAGCACGAGCTCGCGCAGAGCGTCCTCGGAGATGTCGGCGGGCACCTCGACGCGGTCGCGGACCTTTCCCTTGATCTGGACGACGCAGGTGACCGTGTCCTCGACCAGCAGGCTCTCGTCGACCTCCGGGAACGGCGCGAAGGCGAGTGAGTGCTCGTGACCGAGCCGCCGCCACAGCTCCTCCGCGATGTGCGGCGCGATCGGCGAGAGCATGAGGACGATCGCCTCCGCCACCTCGCGCGGCACCGCGTCGAGCTTGGTCAGGTGGTTGTTCAGCTCGATGAGACGGGCGATCGCCGTGTTGAACCCGAGCGTGGCGTAGTCCGACCGGACGGCCGCGATCGTCCGGTGCAGGAGGGTCGCCGTCGCGGGCTCGAGCGGGGCGTCGACGACGCGGCACTCCCCGCTCTCCTCGTCGACGACGTTGCGCCACAGCCGCTGCAGGAAGCGCTGGCTGCCGACGACCGCGCGGGTGTCCCACGGCTTGCTCTGCTCGAGCGGGCCGAGGGACATCTCGTAGACCCGGAAGGTGTCGGCCCCGTACGCCTCGTACATCTCGTCGGGGCTGACCATGTTCTTCAGCGACTTGCCGATCTTGCCGAACTCGCGGTTGACCGGCTGCCCCTGCCACGTCCACGTCGACTCGGCCCCGTCGGCCGACGGCACCTCCTCGACCTCGGCGGCCGGCACGTACTGACCGCGGTCGTCGGTGAACGCCGGCGCCTGGATGTAACCCTGGCTGAAGTACGTCCGGAACGGCTCCTCGCTGCTCACGTGGCCGAGGTCGTGGAGCACCTTGTGCCAGAACCGGGCGTACAGCAGGTGCAGCACCGCGTGCTCGACGCCGCCGATGTAGAGGTCGACGCCGCCGGGGTCGCGCGTGCCGGCGGGCGCCCCGGGCACCGGCTCCGGGCGCGGGCCGATCCAGTACGCCTCGTTCTCGGGGTCGACGAGCGCGTCGGCGTTCGCCGGGTCGAGGTAGCGCAGGTAGTACCAGCACGAACCGGCCCAGTTCGGCATCGTGTTCGTCTCGCGGCGATAGCGGCGGGTGCCCCGGCCGTCGCCGAGGTCGAGCTCGACCTCGACCCACTCCGGCACGCGGCCGAGCGGCGGCTCCGGCGAGGACGAGTCGTCCTCGGGCTCGAACGTGCGCGGACTGTAGTCGGGCACGTCGGGCAGCTCGACGGGCAGCATCGACTCCGGCACGGCGTGCGCGACGCCGTCCTCGTCGAAGACGACGGGGAACGGCTCGCCCCAGTACCGCTGGCGGGAGAAGAGCCAGTCGCGGATCCGATGGGTGACGCTGCCCTCGCCGATCCCCGACTCCTCGAGGTGGGCGATCATCGTCGCCTTCGCCTCCTGCAGCCCGAGCCCGTCGAGGCTCACCTCGCCGTTGCTCGAGGCGACGGCGATCCCGGCACCGGTGAAGGCCTCGGTCATCTCCGCGTCGGGGTCGACCGCCTCGCCGACGGGCGCGACGACCCGCCGGATCGGCAGGTCGAAGGCGCGGGCGTAGTCGAAGTCGCGATCGTCGTGCGCGGGGACGGCCATGATCGCGCCCGTGCCGTAGCCGGCGAGGACGTAGTCGGCGACGAAGACGGGGACCGGCTCGCCGGACAGCGGGTTCGTCGCGAACGCGCCGGTGAAGACCCCGGTCTTCTCCTTGTCCTCGCGCTGCCGCTCGACGTCGCTCTTGCGAGAGGCGGCCCGGCGGTAGGCGTCGACGGCCTCCCGCGGGGTGGCCGCGCCGCCGGTCCACGCGTCGCGGGTCCCCTCCGGCCAGGCGTCCGGGACGAGCGTGTCGACGAGGTCGTGCTCGGGCGCGAGGACCATGAAGGTCGCGCCGAAGAGGGTGTCCGGACGCGTCGTGAAGGCCTCGATGACGTCGATCGAGCCGTCGGCGGTCGTCACGGGGAAGGACACCTGCGCGCCGGTGCTGCGCCCGATCCAGTTGCGCTGCATCGTCTTGACCTTCTCGGGCCAGTCGACGCGGTCGAGGTCGTCGGCGAGACGGTCGGCGTACGCGGTGATCCGCATCATCCACTGGCGCAGGTTCTTCTTGAAGACGGGGAAGTTCCCGCGCTCGGAGCGGCCGTCGTTCGTCACCTCCTCGTTCGACAGGACGGTGCCCAGGCCCGGCGCCCAGTTGACCGGGGCCTCGTGGGTGTACGCGAGCCGGTACCCGGCGAGCTCCTCGCTGCGCTCGGCCTGCGACAGCTCGGCCCACGGGCGTCCGTCCGACGTCTCCCGCTCGCCTGCCTCGAGCTGGGCGACGAGCTCGGCGATCGGGCGGGCCCGCCCCGTGCCGCCGTCGGGGCGCACGGCCTCCTCGTCGTACCAGGCGTTGAAGATCTGCAGGAAGATCCACTGCGTCCAGCGGTAGTAGTCCGGGTCGATCGTGCGGATCGCCCGACGGTCGTCGTGCCCCAGGCCCAGTCGGCGCAGCTGCCGCGCCATGACCGCGATGTTGTCCTCGGTCGTCGTCCGGGGGTGCTGCCCGGTCTGGACCGCGTACTGCTCGGCCGGCAGGCCGAAGGCGTCGTACCCGAGGCAGTGCAGCACGTTCTTGCCGAGCATCCGGTGGTAGCGCGCGACGACGTCCGTCGCGATGTACCCGAGGGGGTGGCCGACGTGCAGGCCCGCGCCCGAGGGGTAGGGGAACATGTCCATGACGAGCATGTGCCCGTCGCGTTCGGCCACCTGCTCCGGCTGCGCCCACGGCCCCGCGGGGTTGGGGGCGCGGAAGGTGCCCAGCTCCTCCCACCGGTCCTGCCAGGCGGTCTCGATCCGCCCGGCGAGCTCCGCGGTGTACCGGTGCTGCGTCTGCGTCATGGGGTCCTTCGTCTCTCGTCGGTGCACGCGGTGGCGGCGGGCCAGATTATCGCAGCGGCCTCGGGCGACGGGCCCGCTCGGTCAGTCCCCGAGCGCCTCGCGGTAGCGGCGGACGACGAGGTCGGCGACGGCGTCCGAGGGCAGGACCGGCGCGGTGACGGGCAGGTCCAGCCCGGCGCCGACCGCCTCGAGCCGACGATGGAAGTGCCCCGGGGCGAGCAGGTGCGCCAGGAGCACCGGGGACTCGGGCCGCGCGAGCCCTCCGGCGACGTCGGCGACGGCGGGTCCGTCGCCCGAGAGCACGCCGACCGCGACCTCGCGGCTGGTCCGGTCCGCGAGCGCCCGCGCGACGACCTCGACCTCGGCACGGGCGCGCGGGTCGGAGGACCCGGCGGTCGCGAGCACCACGGGGGCCTGCGGCGCTCCGGCGCCGGCGAGGCGTCCCGCCAGGGCGGTGATCACCTCCGGCGCGGCCCCGAGGTGCTCGGTCACCGTGCCGGAGCCGTGGGCGGCGACGGCGTCCGGGACGTCGGTCCGCACGTGGTAGCCGGCGAGGAGGAACAGGGGGACGACGACGGGATCGACCGTGCCCGCCAGGGCTCGGGCGGGGTCCGGCGCGCGCACGTCGACGTAGCCCAGCCGGACCTCGACCCCCGGCAGCCGGCGGCCGGCATCGGCGACGAGGCGCTCGACCGTGGCCGTCCCCGCGTCGCTCGCCGTCCCGTGCGCCAGGACGACGAGGGCGCTCACGCGGGTGCGCCCTCGATCTCGCCCGCCCCGGCGGACCGTCGGGTGAACCGGTGGCGGGTCGCGGCGACACCGACGGCCGCGCCCCACGCGCCGGTGACGACCATGTAGGCGAGCACCCGCGCGTCTCCGTCCACCCCGAGCGCGGACAGCAGGGTGCGCAGGTTGGTCAGGACGATGATGCCGCCGACGGCGGTCCCGAGGACGACGGCCGGCAGCCGGCTGACGAGCCACGCGGCGAACGGCGCGGCGACGAGACCGCCGGCGAGCAGCGCGCCGGCGAGCGCCAGGTCGATGCCGGACCCCCCGAGGCCGACGAGGAAGCCCAGGCTCGCGGCGAGGGTGACGAGGAACTCCGAGGTGTCGACGGACCCGATGACCGTCCGCGGGGCGGTCTTGCCCGCCGACAGCAGGCTCGTCGTCGACACCGGCCCCCAGCCGCCGCCACCGGTGGCGTCGACGAAGCCTCCGACGAGGCCGAGCGGGACGAGGGCCCGGCCGGTGTGCGGCGAGGTGCGTGCCTGGGAGACCTTCGGCGGGCGCAGGGCGAAGCGGAGCATGACGTAGACACCGAGCGCAGCGAGGATGAGCGCCATCACGGGCTCGCCGGCCTCGGTCGACAGCCGCGACAGGACGGTCGCGCCGGCGAACGCGCCGATCGCGCCGGGCAGGCCCAGCCGCAGGACGAGGTTGCGGTCGACGTTGCCCAGCCGCCAGTGCGCGATTCCCGACGCGGCGGTGGTGCCGAGCTCGGAGAGGTGCACGGTCGCCGACGCGACGGCGGGCGTCAGGGCGGCCGCGGACAGCAGGAGGGAGGTGGAGGTGACGCCGTACCCCATGCCGAGCCCGCCGTCGACGAGCTGGGCGGCCAGGCCGACGACGGCGATGATGACGAGCTTTCTCATGCGCTCCTCCGAGCGGTGATCGCGTGTCGGTCGAGCGAGCGGGAGCCGGCCGGGGCGAGGCGCCCGTCGGCGGCGGCGCGGGTCAGGGCGGCGACGGCGAGGTCGCGGGCGGCGACGGCGCGTCGCGGATGGCCACCGGCGTGGACGGCGACGCTGAGCCGACCGCCGGAGACGGGGACGACGCCCCGGGCGGGGACGTGGACCGGTGAGGCCGCGGCGTCCGTCGCGTCGATGGCCCAGATGCCCAGGGCCGCGGCGGCCCTGCGGACGGCGGTGTCCACGGCCGGGACGCCGGTGGCGGTGTGGACCAGGCAGGCCCCCTCGAGGTCGGCCGGACCGTCCCAGGCCCGGGCGGCGTGCTCGACCGCGCCGACGGCGACGTGGGCCGCCACCTGCGGGCACACCTGCGGGGCGATGACGGTGACGCGTGCACCGTCCTCGAGGAACGCCGCCACGCGGCGTGCCGTCACGGGCCCGCCGCCGACGGCGACGACCCGACGGTCGGTGAGGTCGAGGTCGAGGAGCACCGGGTCAGCCCTCCGCGCGGATCGACTCGACCATGCCCGCGGCCAGCGTCGCGCCGGAGGCGGGGTCGACGACGACGAGCGCGCCGCCGGCGCGGGTGCGGGCGTACTCCTCGGCGGGGATCGGCGACGCCAGGCGCAGCGCGACGGTGCCGATGTCGTTGAGCTCGAGCGTGTCCGCCGGGCCGTCGGTGAGGGTGTCGACGTCGAGCCGGTTCTCGATCCGCTCGGCGATCGCGGTCACGGTCGCCGTGCCGTGCTTGACGAGCACCCTGGCCCGCTCGCGCAGCGGCGTCGGGGACAGCCAGCACAGCCGCGCGTCGAGGGACCGGGTGAGCGTCGGCACGTCTTCCGCGGTGACGAGCGTGTCGCCCCGCGAGACGTCGACGTCGTCGGTGAGCCGGATCGTCACCGAGGACGGTGCGCTCGCGCGCTCGAGCGTGCGGCTGCCGAGATCGATCCCGGCGACGCTGGACCGACGGCCCGAGGGCAGGACGACGACCTCGTCGCCCACCGCGACGCTGCCGGAGGTGATCCGGCCTGCGTAGCCGCGGTAGTCGAGCAGGCTCGGGTCGGCGTCCGCACCGATCGCCGCGCCCTGGGGCCGGACGACGAGCTGGACCGGGAGGCGGAAGGGTGCCTCGATCGTGTCGTCGAGGACGGGGATCGTCTCGATGAGCTCGAGCAGGCTCGGGCCCTCGTACCACGGCATCGCCGCGGAGCGCTCCGCGACGTTGTCCCCGACGAGCGCCGAGACCGGCACCGTCGTCACCTCGCGGACCCCGAGCTCGGCGGCCGCGGCCCGGACCTGGGCGTCGACCTCGGCGAACCGCTCCTGCGAGTACCCGACGAGGTCGACCTTGTTCACGGCGACGATGACGTGCGGCGTGCGCAGCAGCGCGACGACGGCGAGGTGCCGCCGGGTCTGCTCGATGACCCCGTGGCGGGCGTCGACGAGGAGGACGACGGCGTCGGCCGTCGAGGACCCGGTGACCATGTTCCGCGTGTACTCGACGTGACCGGGGCAGTCGGCAAGGACGAACGAGCGGTTGGCCGTCGCGAAGTACCGGTGGGCGACGTCGATGGTGATGCCCTGCTCCCGCTCGGCGCGCAGGCCGTCGGTGAGGAGCGCGAGGTCGGGCGCACCCATCCCCCGCTCGCGGCTGACGCGCTCGATCGAGAGCATCTGGTCGGCGAGGACGTTCTTCGTGTCGTGCAGGAGACGGCCGACGAGTGTCGACTTGCCGTCGTCGACGGAACCGGCCGTCGCCAGGCGCAGCAGCGTGCTCATCAGAAGTAGCCCTCCTTCTTGCGGTCCTCCATGGCGGCCTCGGAGAGGCGGTCGTCGGCGCGGGTCGCGCCCCGCTCGGTGAGGGTGCTCGCCGCGACCTCGACGACGACCGCATCGACGTCCGCGGCGTCCGACTCGACGGCGCCGGTGCACGAGATGTCACCGACGGTGCGGTAGCGGACGCTGCGCGGCGCGGCCTGCGCGGCCTCGGCCTCGCTCGTGTGCGGGCCGACCGCAAGGAGCATCCCGTCGCGCTCGTAGACCTCCCGCTCGTGGGCGTAGTAGAGCGAGGGCAGCTCGATCTCCTCGCGGGCGATGTAGCGCCACACGTCGAGCTCGGTCCAGTTGCTCAGCGGGAAGACGCGCACGTGCTCGCCGGGCCGGTGGCGCGGGTTGTACAGGTGCCACAGCTCGGGGCGCTGGTTGCGCGGGTCCCACTGGCCGAACTCGTCCCGGAGGCTGACGACGCGCTCCTTCGCGCGGGCCTTCTCCTCGTCGCGCCGGCCGCCGCCGAAGACCCCGTCGAAGCGGTGCGCGGCGATGGCGTCGAGCAGCGGGATCGTCTGCAGGGGGTTGCGGGTGCCGTCGGGTCGCTCGGTCAGCCGGCCGTCGTCGATGTAGTCCTGCACGGACGCGACCTCGAGCCGGAGCCCGAGCCGTTCGACCGTCGCGTCGCGGAAGGCGAGGACCTCGGGAAAGTTGTGCCCGGTGTCGACGTGGAGGACCGGGAACGGCACGGGCGCGGGCCAGAACGCCTTGCTCGCGAGGTGGAGCATGACGACGGAGTCCTTGCCGCCGGAGAAGAGCAGGACGGGCCGCTCGAGCTCGGCGGTGGCCTCGCGGATGATGTGGATGCCCTCGGCCTCGAGGACGTCGAGGAGGTCGGGCGTGCCGTCGGCCGGTGCGCCGGGGATGCTCGGTGTGGGGGCAAGGGTCGGGGTGGTCATCGTCGGGGTCTTCACGTGTGGATGCCGCACTCGGTCTTCGCGAAGCCGGCCCAGCGACCGGCGCGGGGGTCCTCGCCCGGCGCGACCGGGCGGGTGCAGGGGGCGCACCCGATCGACGGGTAGCCCTGACCGAGCAGGGGGTTGACGGGCAGGAGGTTGGCCTCGGTGTGGTCGATCAGGTCCTGGAGCGTCCACGTGACGAGCGGGTTGATCTTCACCAGGCCATGGGCCGCGTCCCACGACACGACGGGCGCGTCCGCGCGGGTCGGGCCCTCCTCGCGACGGACGCCGGTCACCCAGGCGTCGTAGCCCAGGAGGGCGCGGCGCAGGGGCTCGACCTTGCGCATCCGGCAGCAGGCCGCGGGGTCGCGGTCGTGCAGCCGCGGTCCGTACTTCGCATCCTGCTCGGCGACGGTGAGCTCCGGCAGAGCCTCGACGAGGGTGATGTCGAGCGCGTCCGCGACGGCCGCCTTCGTCTCCTGCGTCTGCGCGAAGTGGTACCCCGTCTCGAGGAAGAGGACGTCGACGCCGGGCAGCGCCTCGGACGCCAGGTGCGGCAGGACGGCGTCGGCCATCGAGCACGCGACGACGAGCCCGTCGCCGAAGGTCTCGGCGGCCCAGGCGAGCACGGTCGCGGCGTCGGCGTCGGCGAAGCGCTCGGCGCCGTCGTGCGCGATCGTCTCGAGCTCCTCCGGCGTGCGGGTCCGGGTGCGGGTCGTCGTCATCGGAGGGCCTCCTCGTCGGCGCGGTGGGCCCAGGCGGCGAAGGACTCACCGGGCTCCCGCCCGGCGTCCCACGCCCGGACGACCCGCTCGACGTAGTCGGGCAGCTCGGCGGCCGCGATCTTGTGCGCGCGCAGGGTCCGGCCGAGCACCGGCTCGTCGGGGTTGCGCGAGTCGGTGAGCGTCCCACCGAGGTGGACCTGGAAGCCGGGGACCTGCTCCCCCTGGTCGGTGGTGACGATCTGCCCCTTGAGGCCGATGTCCGCGGTCTGGATGCGCGCGCAGCTGTTCGGGCAGCCGTTGACGTGCAGGGTGACCTGCTGGTCGAGGTCGAGGTCGGCGAGGCGGCGCTCGAGCTCGTCGATCGCGGCCGCGGCGGTCGCCTTCGTCTCGACGATCGCGAGCTTGCAGAACTCGATGCCCGTGCAGGCCATCGTCGACCGCCGGAAGACGCTCGGCGTCGCGGTGAGACCGAGCTCCTCGAGCCCGGCGACGAGCGTGTCGACCGCATCGGGCTCGACGTCGAGGACGACGAGCTTCTGGTGCGGGGTGAGGCGGACGCGTCGCGACCCGGCCGCCTCGGCGAGCTCGGCGACCCGGGTGAGGATCGACCCGCTGACCCGACCGACCCGCGGCGCGACACCGACGTACCGGCGGCCGTCCTTCTGGAGGTGCACCCCGACGTGGTCGCCGGGGGCGCTCGGCTGCTCCGGCGCCGGTCCGTCGGCCAGGGCGTACCCGAGGTACTCGGTCTCGAGGACCTCCCGGAAGCGCTCCGGTCCCCACTGGGCCAGGAGGAACTTCAGGCGGGCCTTGTTCCGCAGCCGGCGGAAGCCGTAGTCGCGGAAGATCTGGACCACGGCGTGCCAGACGTCGGCCGCCTGGTCCTCGGTGACGAAGGCGCCGAGCCGCTCCGCGAGCCGGGCGCTCGTCGACAGCCCGCCGCCGACCCACAGGTCGTAGCCGGGGCCGAGCTCGGGGTGGACGACGCCGACGAGGGAGATGTCGTTGATCTCGTGGACCACGTCGAGGCTCGGGTGGCCCGTGATGGCGGACTTGAACTTGCGCGGCAGGTTGGCCAGCTCGGGGTCCCCGATGAACCGGCGCTGGATTTCCTCGATGACCGGGGTGGGGTCGATGATCTCGTTCGCGGCGACCCCCGCGAGCGGGCTGCCGAGGATGACGCGCGGGCAGTCGCCGCAGGCCTCGGTCGTGCCCAGGCCGACCGACTCGAGCCGGCGCCAGATCTCCGGGACGTCCTCGACCCGGATCCAGTGGTACTGGATGTTCTGCCGGTCGGAGATGTCGGCGGTGTCGCGCGCGAGCTCGGTCGAGATGCCCGCGACGACCCGCAGCTGCTCGGTCGTCATCGCGCCGCCGTCGGTGCGCACGCGCATCATGAAGTAGCTGTCCTCGAGCTCGCTCGTCTCGAGCTGGGCGGTGCGGCCGCCATCGATGCCGGGGCGACGCTGGGTGTACAGCCCCCACCACCGGAACCGGCCGTGGAGGTCGTCGTCGGAGATCGAGTCGAAGCCTTCCTTGGCGTAGACCTCCTCGATCCGCTGGCGCACGTCGAGGCTGTTCTCCTCCGCCTTGAATCGCTCGTTGTCGTTGAGCGGCTCGCGGCCGTCGACCTTCCACTGCCCGTTCGGCTTGGTCGCCCGCGGCGGGCGGGTGCCGGGCCGGGCGTGGGTGTCGGCGCTCATCGGGTGGCTCCTGCCAGATGCACGGGGGTCAGATGCATAAGGGAATGTTATGCGTACCGAAACATGGGGTTGGCGTGGGGTCCATGATCCGGGCGTGCCGCGCGGGGTCCCCCCGAACCGCGACGGGTTCGACGAAGCGGGGCGCCCCGAACTGCGACGGGTTCGGCGAAGCACGACGGGTTCGAACGGGGCGGCGTTCGTCACACCCGTCGGGGTTCGCCGAACAGGCCGCGGTGACGATCAGCCGGCGGCGAGGACCTCGGCGGCCGTCGTCTCGCCGGACCGGACGGCACCCTCCATGTACCCGTTCCACACCGGGGAGCACTCCGCGCCCGCCCAGTGGATCCGCCCCACCGGGGTCCGCAGGGCGTGCCCGTAGGCGGTCCACACCCCCGGGGCGAAGTGCGCGCCGTAGCACCCGCGGGAGAACTCCTGCGCCATCCAGTCCCGCTCGACGTACTGGACCGGCGTGAGCGCCTGCGGTCCGACGTAACGCGCGAAGCACGCGAGGACCGCCTCCCGGCGCTCCTGCTCCGGACGTCGGGCCCACTCCCGACCGTCGTCGGCCTCGATGAAGCCCATGAGGATGCCCGGCGTCCCCGACGGCGGTGAGTTGTCGAAGGTGACCTTCACCGGCCCGCGGTCGCTCGCGGCCTGGCCGTTGAGCCCCGCGTCGCGCCAGAACGGGTGGTCGTAGGCGGCGTAGCACTTGATGACCGATCCGGCGGGGACGCGCTGGGTCAGCTGGTCGCGCCAGCTCGGCAGGGCCGGCGCGTACTCGAGGCGGCCGGCGAGCGTCGGCGGGAGGGTGACGACGACCCGGTCGGCCGTGACGACCGTGCCGGTGCGGGTCTCCACGCGCACCCCGGCCGTGTCGTGCTCGATCCGCCGGACCGGCTCGCCGAGCCGGACCCGGTCGCCGAGGGCGGCGGCCATGGCCTCGGCGATGCGGATGCTCCCACCGACGACCCGGTCCTGCTGGGCGCCGGCGTCGGTCGCGAGGAGCGTCTCGAGGTCGGTCCCGGAGTGGCTGTAGAAGAGGGCGTGGAGCAGCGACAGGTCCGTCGAGTCGGCCGAGAAGACCGCCTCGCACGCGATGCGGAAGTACGCCCGGCCCGACGGGGTCCGGAGGGTGCGCCGGATCCACGTCTCGAAGGTCTGCCCGTCGAGGTCGTGCGCGTCGGGGCTCTCCCACGGCCGGCGCAGGTCGACGCGCGAGCTGAGGGCGGTGAACCGGGCCAGGCCCTGCCCGAGGTCGGCGAGCGCGAACGGGCTCAGCCGCGGGACGGCGCCCTTGTGCGAGCGCATCGTCGTCCGGCGGCCCCGGAGGTCGATGACCATGCGGCCCTTGTCGTTCCACGTCCGGAAGGTCTCCAGGCCGAGGTCGGCGACGAGCTCGTACATCCGGTTCTGGCCGGGGCCGAGCCACTGGCCGCCGAGCTCGATCGGGGTGCCGTCGGCCAGGTGGCCGCCCTCGACGCGGCCCCCGACCCGGTTTCGGGCCTCGAGGACGGTGACCTCGGCACCGGACGCGAGCAGCCGGGTCGCGCACGCCAACCCCGCCAGGCCCGCGCCGACGACGACGACCGACGGCTGCGCGGTCATGCGGCAGCCCCGCTCTGCTCCGCCGGAACGGGCATCCCCGCCCGGCGGTCCCACCGACGCCACAGGGCACGCAGCCACGCCGGGCGCCGGTCGGGGAGGTCGGCGGCGCGCAGGTCGTCCGCCCACCGGGCGTAGGCGCCGTCCGCGACCTCCCACGCGTCGACGGGGTTCGGGGGGGCGGCGAGCCAGGCGCGCTGGACCCGGTCGAGCTCGTCGCCGAACCGGGCCAGGGCTGCGGCGTGGTCCCGGATGGCCAGGCGGTGCAGCTCCTCGTGCCGCCACCACCGGTCGACCGGGTTGAACCGGTTGCCGCTCGTGGCCGCACCGAGCGAGTGCTCGCTCGGCGCCTGGTCGGCGGTGGGAGCGGGCTCGGGGACGAAGAGCGAGAGGCACGGGGCGCTCGTGCCGGTGACCCAGTGGGTCGGTTCGCCACGGAGGTCGGCGACCCAGGAGCCGGTCGTCTGCGTCGAGGTGAGCAGGCCACCGGCGTGGGCGCACGGCGCGGACAGGGCGCCGTTGACCGCTGACCAGCGCGGCGCCGGACCGTCGTGCTCGCGCAGGCCGGCGATGACGTCGGCCACCCCGGCGGCCCGCGCTGCCGTCGCCTCCGTCCGCCGACGACGCGCGTCGCAGGCCGCGACGCGGCCCTTGACGGGGTCGGCGTGCGCCCGGGCGAAACCGGTGATCGTCAGCCCGTTGCTGATCGACCGACCGCGACCGGTCACCTCCTCGACGGCCGAGCTGCGCCCCGTGGTCTCGACGACGAACGCCTGGCCGGGGTCGGCGACGATGAACGAGTTGTCGTACGTGAACCGCGGGTGCTCGTGGCTGCACGAGCCGCCCTGACCGTGCCGCTCGAGGAGGGTGACGATGACCTCGACGGCGGCCGCGGCGGTGTCCGCGCGCTCGAGCGCCAGCCGGAGGAGATCCATCCCGAGCAGCTCGCTGCCGCTCGGCTCACCCCGGTCCGTCCGCCGGGTGAAGACGGCCTCGTTGCCGATCGTCACCCCGTGCTCGTTCGTCCCCATCTCCGCGCCCCACATCCACCACGGACGGGAGATCAGCAGGGCGTTCGTGCGCGGGACCTGGGGGATCTCGCTCCACGTGCACCGGACGGTGGAGCCCGGATCGTGAGAGCGGGCGGGGATCCGCTCGACGTGCTGCGACTCGTTCGGGTCGCGGTCGGAGTTCTTCCCGAGGATCATCCCGTCGTCGGTGACGGTGACGAGCGTGTCGCACATGCACCCACCGTAGGGCCGGGACGAGCCTCGCGGAACGGGTCCGGCGGACCGTCTCACCTGTCGAGGGTGTCTCCTTCGGGGGCAAGGTCGAGGACGTGGTGGTCGCCCTCGCGGCGGAAACCGAGCCGGTCGTAGTACGCCCCGCGCATCCCCGGCGGCGTCGTCACCCGGGTCCAGCCGCGGCCGCGGAACGGTCCGTCGGGGCCCAGGACGAACTCCCCCGGCGTGCGGTCGCGGAACCGCGGGGTGACGTGGTCGAGCCGGATGCGGGCCTGCCCGTCGCCGCGGTCCTCGACGAGGACGACCCCGACGGTCTCGTCGCCGAGGAGGACGAGGTACGCCTCGTCGCCCGCCCCGACCGCGGCCCCGGGGTCGAAGCCGGGGTTGAACCGGGCGATGTCCGCGGCCCGCGTGGTGAGGACGTGCCGCAGGTAGGCGTCGTCGGGGGCCACCCGCAGGACCTCGTACCGCTGCGCGTCGTGGCGTTCCCGCACCGACCGGGACAGCTGGACGACGTTGATGACGGCGAGGACGACGTTGAGGCCCACCATCGGCCACACGTGCGCCAGCCCGTTGTAGGCGATGAGCACGAGGCAGCCGACCAGGTTGATGACCCGCAGCCGGAACAGCTGGGTCTGCAGGAGCGAGACGACGAGGATCGCCGATCCGACCCAGCCGAGAGCCTCGAGCGCGGCGGGCGACAGGAGCGGCAGGTCCACCCGGTCAGCCTGCCGGATGACCGGTGGAGCCGCCCTCACCCCCGGAGAATGCGTGGCTTCAGTCGCCCGCCAGACCGCAGGCTCGGGTGACGACGACCTCGATGCGCCCTCAGCCGCCAGAGCAGCGCCACGCGGCCCGGATCGCTCGCGCCCGTCGTCATGATGCTCGTACCGTCCAGCACTGCCCTCGCGACGATGAAGCCTCTCCGTGAACGGGAGGGCTTCGGGGACCATCACGGTGCGGGTGGAGCTCAGGGGGCGCCTGTCGAAATCCGTGCGTGGTGGGCGGACCTGCTGATGACGGTGGAGTTGGCAGCGAACTCTGGGCTGTCGGCCATCTTGCACCGCAAGGCTCTGTCCCTGATCAAGTAGTTGCGGGAGGCAGATCGTCCAGTTTGAGGGACGCGGTCCTGTCCGTCGCAATGACATACCGAACAATGGCGACTTCTTCGTAGCCATTGGGACCCTCGCGAAATACCACGTCGTCAAGGATGAGTAGTGCCCAGTAGCCAGCTCGGTTTAACATCACGACGACGTCGCCCGGCTCGGTGACCTCAATGCGATTCGACATTGGCAGTGAGGCCAAGTCGGAGAATCTGTCCGGGTGCTCGACCGCCGCTACGACCAGCCCGATGTTGCCGCCGAAGTAGTCCCGATAGTGGCGAACCCGTCTTTGCCCACCGAGGCCCCTGCTCGACAAAGACTCGACGAAAAGATCGAAGCGCGACTCACCGCTACCGATTACGAACTTCCCAGAGTTCTCATTCATGTTGATCTCGACGAGTGCGCTTGTCCGGCCGTCGTGCCAACGGGCTGGATTGTTACGGATGAGGGCACGCGCCTGGTGCTCCGTCCTTCCAACGAAGGGGTTGCCGCCCAACGGTGGCGCAGCTTCGATCGGCACATCATGTAGCTCTCGGAGCAAGTGTTCATAGGCGTGCTCATAGTCGTCGCGGAAGTCGATCCACAGTCGCCCCCGAAGGTAGACGGGCATGACAGGCTTTGACCCCGCCACGGTGCCGGAATCTGGGACAACTGGGACAACGCGAGCGCCACCCAAATCTTCGTAAACGCTCGCCGAAAGGATGGTGGTCTCGGTGCCGACCCCCGAGGCTTGCGCGCCGCGCTGATCCGCCTTGGGGCCGTAGTCGTCGGAGAGCACCACAAGCACGCGTGCCGAAAGGTCCGCGTAGCGCTCCATGAACAGGTTCAGATCCGCGCCTGGACCCACATCCCAACGATCGAGGTGAACGTCAACCCCGTTGGCACGCAGGCGCCGTGCAAGATCAGCAACCCAAGCCTGGTGCTCAGGACTTGCCCATGAGTACGATACGAACACAACTGGGGGCTCTGATAGAGAGAGCTGCATTGGTCCATTCTGCCTGACGACGCCGACGGTTACCCATTGCCATTCAAGTGGCGCGCCTCAAGCGTCACGAGGCAACTACCGGACTGCCACGATGGAACGGCAACCCTGTCGCAACCAGCTTGGAGGTCCCTCCTCGAAGCCGGATCATAGGTAGGCAAGTGGCCTGCCAGCGAACTGTCAGAAGCGTGGCCCACACGGTAGAAAGGGGGAAGTGTTGACCCTCTGGCGAGAGTTCAACACTTCCCCCGTGGTGGAGCTGAGGGGATTCGAACCCCTGACCCCCTCCATGCCATGGAGGTGCGCT
>ERZ1023183.13-NODE-13-length-90269-cov-10.393852_pt1 | contig 90269 bp, 87 predicted proteins | sample MGYA00521095_ERZ1023183 | MGnify/ENA primary metagenome ERZ1023183 (study PRJEB32759, sample SAMN07749889) | skin metagenome | biome: transportation; feature: city; material: polyester macromolecule | host: Homo sapiens | place: Hong Kong:TW line | collected... | reverse complement strand
CCTGGCCTGGGTGACGCCGGCGACCGTCTGTACGGCCTGGCGGAATGACTATCCTACGCCCCGCCGACCTGCGTGGCTTAGCGGCTTTACTTGGCTCCCAAGAACCCCGCGAGGTCGTCCCGCCGTGCTGGCATTGGGTACTCCTCCTTGACCCAGTCGTCCCCGCCGACCTCGACGAGGACGGGTACGTAGTCGGCTCACCGATCACCCCAGGGCCAGGCATGACGAGGATGTTTGCGGGCGGACGAGTGCGTACCATCTTCCCGCTCGCTCTCAACAGCGACACCTCTCGCACTACCGAAGTAGCCTTGGTTACCGACAAAGAGGGCCGCCGCAGCCCACTCCACTTCGTGACTATGAGGTCCACGTGGTCCCAGAACGGTCAAGACTGCCTCGTCGACGAGCAGGACTATGTGTTCCTACCGACACGCTCCGCCGATCCATCGCCCGAGGGTGCCGGTCACACCGACGGCGACGGCTTCCTAGCGACCGAGCCCCTGCTAGTGACCTTCTCGGCCCTGACGGCGAACCCGTACCGCATCCACTGGGACCGCGATTTCTGCCGCCGCGCCGGACATGATGGCCTGGTGGTCCACGGACCGTTGCAGGCCCTGCTCATGGCTCAAGCGTTCGAGGACATGGGCGCGGATTTCATTGGTAAGCAGTTCTGCTACCGGTTCAGCGCCCCAGTGACGGCCCCGACCCGACTCGTCGTCGGCATCGAAAAGGGTGAGGCCAAGGTCCGTCGCACCGACGGCACCGTGACCGCTACTGCAACCTTGCAGAGGGTCACTACAGGTTAGAGGGGAGGCACATCAACACCTGCCGACCTCAGTTCGCCAACCCCCTCGACGACCTCAGCACCAGGCAGGGAGACCAAGTCGGCGCCACTAACGATGAGCTTGGAACTGCGCAACCCTGATCCAATGCACAAGGCCTCAGCCTCGGCTACTCGCGGATCGATCCAGATCGGCCATTCGGCAGGCAGCCCCACCGGGGTGATACCGCCGTATTCCATCCCGGACATACTGACAGCCTCGTCCATCAGCGCGAAGGATGCCTTACGGACGTCGAGCTTCTTGCGCACCACCTTGTTGACGTCGACCCTTGTCGTCGCCAAAACCAGACATGCAACGTACTTCTCGACGCCACCACGCTTCCCCTTGACGATGACGCAGTTAGCGCAGGTCTCGAGACCCTCACCGAACGCCTCACACAGCGCACCGGTGTCGGCGATCTCAGGGTCAATGCTGAAGACGACTGCCGACGGCAACTCGGCGGCTCGACCGGTGACCGTCGCGGCCAACAGCTCGGGATGGTCGGCAGCGGGCAGGTGTTCTACGGAGTCGTACATGTGGCCCACCGTAGCCACGGTCGTTCCATAGACGAGACTACTTCTCACACCTCGGATAAATACCGTTGACGGCAGTTGTTTCGACGATAAGGAGAACGATGACCGACGACACGACCACAGTCCGCGGCAGCTACCTCCCGAATGCCGATGATCCCATCCCGACTACGCCGATCGCGCCATGCGCATGGGCGTCTCTCCCCCCATCGACGGTGGCGCTGCGTTCCGCAGTGTAGGCCCCGCACGCCGAGGCCGTCGTCGTCACCGAAACTTTCGATGACCGGGCAGCTCAGCCGACGGGTGACAACGACGACGAAAAGGTCCACTCAGCGAAATTCCAGCGTGTCAGCGAAGACAACGGTTACTGGTACGGCCAGGCTGCCGGGGCGAAGAAGGCCACGCCAAAGGCCTCGCGGGCCAGAACGTCGAGACTTTGCACCTGCACCCAGACAGTCACGTCTACGTCTTCCACCGCTGGGCTGACGGCGGTCCGTATGACGACGACGTGGTGACGATGAACCTCGACTCTAAGATCTGGAGCGACTGCGCCGTTGGCATGCCGGTTGCTGGGTGTCGAAGTTCAACTCCAACGCGAAGGTGTACTCAGATGTCTTCGACGGGGTGGACGTCCCAGAGTGGTTCGACGCCGTCGAGGACGACTATGACGGCCAACCGGCCTCCGTGACCCTCGCCTTGCCGCCCTACAGCGCTGTCATTGTGTCACGAGCGTAAGGGCGTCATCGCCTCTGAGGCGAGACGAAAGAAGCATCACCGAGGCGAGGAAGCCACGGTAGCTTCCCAAGCCCCAGGATGCGTCAGATCCCTCGGTCAATTTGCAGTTAAGACTAAGGGGTCCATACTTTCTTGAGTGAGTCGCAGCTATAGACGGCAAGCAGTGGCCAAGGCCACCCAGCCGATCGCTGATCCTGAACCAATCCGATCCATGAAGCCAGGGCTGGCCCTAGCCGCGTTAGGAGTCGTCTTCGGCGATATCGGCACCTCAGTCCTTTATTCCTTGCAAACGGTGTTCTCAATGGAGAACCATGCCGTACGCCCAACCCCCGAAGACGTCATGGGGATCATCTCGATGATCTTCTGGTCGATCCTGCTCGTGGTATGCGTCAAGTATGTCATCTTCGTCATGCGTGCTGACAACGACGGCGAAGGGGGCATCCTCGCCCTGATGGCCTTGGTGCGTCGTCTCATGACTAGTCACAAAAGCACTGGCATGACGGCCCTCCTCCTCGGCATCATCGGCGCCGGCCTGTTCTACGGCGATTCTTTTATCACCCCGGCGATCTCGGTGATGAGCTCAGTGGAGGGCATCACGGTGGCCAACCCGGCCGCCGAGAAGATCGTCCTACCGGCTTCCATCGTCATCCTCACTGTCCTGTTCATCGTGCAGAGACGGGGAACGTCGGCCATCGGCAAGGCCTTCGGTCCGGTGATGGGGATCTGGTTCCTCACCTTGGCAGCCATCGGCATCCCATGGATCATCCGTCATCCCGTCATCATCACGGCCCTGCTCCCACACTGGGCAATCCTCTTCGCCGTCGAACGCCCCGGCATGGCATTCATCGCGATGGGTGCCGTCGTCTTGACGATCACCGGTGCCGAGGCGCTGTACGCCGACATGGGCCACGTCGGGGCCTCGTCAATCCGGCTGGCGTGGTTCGCCCTCGTGCTGCCCTGTCTGCTCATCAACTACCTGGGCCAGGGTGCGATGATCCTGCTTCATCCCGACTGGATCGACAATCCGTTCTTCCGGTTGGCCCCAGACTGGGCAACCGTCCCACTGGTCGTCATCGCGACGACGGCCACCGTCATCGCCTCCCAAGCGGTCATCTCGGGGGCGTTCTCGATGAGTTCAGAGGCCGCCCGCCTGGGGTTGCTGCCGCGCCTGGGTGTGCGTCATACCTCAAAGTCCGAAGGCGGCCAGATCTACATCCCGGAAATCAACTGGATCCTCTTTGCCGGTGTGCTAGCCCTTATCCTCATCTTCCAAACTTCGTCGAAGTTAGCCACGGCTTATGGCCTGGCCGTCACCGGCACCTTCCTGCTGACGACGAGTCTGTTCCTAGTGTTGGCTCACCGGGCATGGCATTGGCCGATGTGGGCTCTTATCCTCTTTGGTGTCATTGTCGGTGGCGTCGAGTTATCGATTTTTTCTGCCAACCTGCTAAAGATCGCCTTTGGCGGCTGGATTCCGTTGATGTTTGCAACCATCGTCGTCATCATCATGACGACGTGGCGACGCGGTACCGCCTACATCGCCAAGCAGCGACAAGACGATGAGGGACCGCTGGACGATTTCCTCGACTGGATGCACGAGTCCAAGCCAACCCGCGTCCCCGGCCTGGCTATTTACCCGCATCCTGGGCGGGCCACAACCCCGCTGGCCCTGCTTAACAACCTCAGGTTTAACCACGTGTTGCACGAGCACAACGTCATCATCTCGATAGTGGTGGAAAACGTGCCACACGTGCGGCACGTCAACCGGATTGAGAAGGTGGACCTCGGCAGACCTACCGACGGCATCACGTACATCGCGTGTCATGTCGGGTTTACCGATTCCCAGGACGTCCCCAAGGCACTAGCTTTGGCGGCCGCTAAGTGTCCTAGTCTCAAGCATCATCTCGACGAGGCGATCTACTACCTTTCCCTAGTAGATGTGAAGCGGGACGAACCACAGCAGGGTGCGCACATGGCCGGCTGGCGCAAGATGCTTTACATCGCCATGTCGCGCAACCAAGCCGATCGCACTCGGGTCTTCCGGATACCTCGTACTCGCGCGGTGGTTATGGGTGAGGCCGTCGATTTGTGACGATCCGCTAAAACTGCCATGGTTCCCGAGACTTAGCGAGGTCTCGGGAACCATCTTTTCTCAGGGCCCACAAGTTCCAGGAATTGCGCAGCGAAGGCCCCATCAGCATTGACGACGTCGACGTCGCGACGCACTGTCTCTGCCGCGACAATGGCTTCTGACCAGGGAAGACGTTGTTTCCATTATTTCTCGGTGTGGCCAATGGTCCAACTGTCAAAGGTGCACTCGGGATGGAACTGGACCCCCATGCGCGCTCGGCGAACCGGACGGCCTCAACCTGACCGGTGAGATCGCGCGCCAGCAGGACGGCGCCCTCGGGGAGGACGACCGCAACATCGTTGTTGAAGTGAATACCGCGGTGTCCGTCGTAGACCGACAGCAGTGGATCCTTCTCCCCGTCCGGGGTGAGGTGCATTTCGACCGGCCCGAGGCAGAGGTGGTCGGAGGTGCAGACCCGTCCTCCCAGTGCGACAGTGGCAAGCTGGTGACCCAGGCAGACGCCAAGGAAGGGCGTTCCTGCCTTCACCGTCCGGGAGATGAGCTGGCGGGTGGAAGCCAGCCACGGTGCCTCAGCGTCGTCCTGACAGCCCATGGAGCCACCCAGCACCACGAGCGCGTCGGCGTCCACAATCGGCGGCACCGGTTGGTTCCAGACACTGACCTCGACGACGTCTGCCCCGGCGTCGCGCCACACTTGCCCGAGCCTGCCTGGACTGCAAGAGGACTCGTGAACGATGACCAAGATCCGCGTCATGGCGGAAACACTACGGATTTTCTGTAACTGTCGTGTGTCAGAGCTGTTGCAGCTGAGTGCAGTTCTCGCCCGACAGGAGGCGGATTGTCGCTGGTGAGTGCCGGGTAAGCAGGGCTGCTGTCAATTTTCTCCCATGACTTGCTGGACGGTGGCGGGTCATTCCTGATCACGACATCGACGTCAATGGCACGGGCAACGGCGTCATCGTGACAAACGACAACGTTGCCGTCGTCGGCAAGTTGGACGTCGAGCTCGACGCCGTCTCAAGGTCTAGCGGCGTTGTAGCAGGAGGGAAGGGTATTTTCCAGGAATCGCACATTCGAACCACGATGGACCCACACGGTGGCCATGGGCCACTGACACTGATCGGATCGACGGCGTCAGTACTCCGAGGCACATGATTCTTTTGCCATCCTGTCGGCCTTGGCCATCGTCGTGCCGGTCATCATGTTCGTCTTTGCCTTGCTGTCGATTCTCAGGTCGAACCATCTGACGGATGTGGGCAAGGTGATCTGGATCGTCGTCTGTCTCTGCTTCCCGGTTGTTGGGCCAATCGTGTGGCTTATCGCAGGTAGAAACACAGCGTTGAGGCGAGAGCGGGTATCTAGCCCGCTTCCGCAGTGAGCCGCCTCGAGGCGACGAAACCCCGCTGCACTAGCGGAGTTTCGCTCTGCGCGCCCGGAGGGATTCGAACCCCCAACCTTCTGATCCGTAGTCAGATGCTCTATCCGTTGAGCCACGGGCGCTTTGCGCTGTGCGCGTTGTTAAACGCTACAGCTCTCGGGCTTGCAATGCAAACTCGGGCAAATCAATTCCGGACGATCCGCCTGGTAAGCGGGTTTCCGGAACACCATCTGTGGGACACCAACCCACCGATGACCCCAGGTCCAGAACCTCCCACTAGGGCACAACCAACCCGGCTACCGACCCTACAATGCACAACGCCCGGCGCCCCTTACGTAGGAGCTACCGGGCATCCGGCGGAGGTGGCGGGATTTGAACCCGCGATGGGATTACCTCCCAAACCCGCTTAGCAGGCGGGCGCCATAGACCTGACTAGGCGACACCTCCAACACGCCGTGTCAGCCTACCCTCTCAACCCCCAACCCTCCAATTCCAGAGCTCGACAACGTGCCATATCGGCTCTGGCACGCCTTCCTGACAAGGGGCATCTGTCTGTACAGACACCGAGCGCCAGTCACACTTGCTATTGACCAGCCAGGCGCTACCGCCCCGCATTGGGGGTAGAGGTTAACATGGGGTCCGCCCCATCGATTTTGTGGAAAGGGATGAGCATGGCTGACGCGTCGTACGGCGCTAACTCACCGTCTCCACGTCACGCCGCTCAACCGGACTGGACGAACGACCCGGAAGCCAACGAGGACACGCATGTCCTGCGGCGGGCGGATCTCGAGGCTGCTGTTCGGCAGCCGGCACCCTTCCCGCGTCCACGCCGCTCTGCAGCTGAACCCCCGGTCAATGCCCCGCAACCTCCCAGCGAGCCAAAATCGCGTCCCACCCCAGCCCGACGGGCTGCAACCGCGACGGCTTCGCCGGCTGGCCGCAGCCGCCGCATGCCGTCGAGGTGGAACGAGGAGGCCAAACGCAACCACGCCTTCCGCGCCTGCCTGGGATGGACCGTTCTCGGGGCCATCGTCCCCGGTCTGACTCTGTCTCGCAGTCGCGCTCCGCGTCGCCGTGTCACAGGCCTGACGATCATCGGTCTCCTCCTCATCGGGCTAACTATTGCCGTTTTCTTCGTCCTGGCTAACCCGTCAGTTGCGGCATCGATCGTCGTACGTCCCAAGTTGCTCACCGCTTTGAGCTGGGGCTTGCCGATTCTTGCCGTCGCCTTGGTGGCACTGCTGACCTTCTCTCATCTGGACCTTCGGCCTCAGGGCATCACCCACGGGCAACGCTGGGTCTCGACCATCCTTGTCACCGCGCTGTGTACCACCGTCGCGACCCCACTAGCCGTCGCTGGCCGGTATGCCTACGACGAGGCACACATGCTCGGTCGAATCTTCACCGATAAGCGATCCGGTACCCGCCCATCCATCAATTACAATCAGGACGTCAAGGCGATTTGGGCAGCCAAGCCACGAGTCAACATTCTGCTCGTCGGCGCCGACGACAGTAAGGTGCGTAATTATCGCGCCGAGAACTCCATGAACACCGATACGATCATGGTGGCGTCGATCAACACCTCCAACGGTGATACCTCGATCTTCCAGATCCCTCGCAACACCGCACGGATGCCATTTCCACCTGATTCGCCGCTTCACAGGGACTTTCCCAACGGGTTCGTCGGGAAAGATGGTAACGGTGACAATCCTGACTACATGGCTAACGAGATCTGGTCGACGGTATCAGCCCGTTACGTCGACCGCATGGGCGCGACCGACTACCCCGGAGCCGACGCTCTCAAGCTGGCTACCGGCGAGGCCCTCGGCCTCAAGATTGACTACTTCGTCATGCTTGACATCGACGGCCTTCAGAAACTCATTGATGCCCTCGGCGGAGTGTCTGTGAACATCAACGAACGCCTGCCCATCGCCGGTAACACTGAAGGTAAGAAGCCGGACGGTTACCTCGAGACTGGCCCCAACCAACACCTCGACGGCTACCATGCCATGTGGTACGCGAGGTCGCGCTCAGAGAGCACCGATTACGACCGGATGGGACGCCAGTCTTGCCTTATTAAGGCCGTTCTTGACCAAACCAGCCCGCAGACCGTATTGACTCGCTTCGAATCGATTGCTGACGCTTCCGGACAGATGGTGGTCTCCGACATCCCGCAGGGAATGCTGCCGGCCTTCGTCGACCTCGCCATCAACATGCGCGACGCCAACATCAATCGCGTCGTCTTCACCAATGGCAAGGATGGATTCATCTCTTCCCATCCGAATTATGGTCTCGTCCGCAAACAGGTACAGGCCGCTATTCATAGCGTCTCCGAGTCGAAGAACAAGAACAAGCCGGTGACGGGGGCCACGGCTGCCAAAACTCACAACACCGCCACGTCGAAGCCGATCCACAGTACGTCAAAGAAGTCCCCGCACGGCCCTACTCCACATCCGTCACCCAACAATCACGATGTCTCCCAGTCTGTGACCGACGCCTGCGCCTACAACCCGCAGCAGCCCTGACGCCCAGCCTGGTCTGCGCCAGCAGTGTACGGTTCGTCGTTCGGGATCAGTGCTGCGGAGGTGCGGTACTTCCCCGAACCACCAGCGGAGCCGGCACCATCACCGACTTCTTCGGGACTCCCTGCAACTGGGCTAGGAGTTCTTCAGCGAGACGTTGCCCAATTGCCGTGAAGTCCTGACGCACTGCCGTCATCGTCGGCCACACCACACTACCCAGGACATCATCGAATCCCACCACGGACATATCGTCAGGGACCCTGACACCCATATCGAACAGACCGACGATAACACCTGCCGCCATCTCATCGTTGCTGGCTAGCACGGCCGTCGCCCCAGCGGCCCTGAGGTAACGCGCGGCATTGCGTCCGGACGAGGCTGTCCAGTCCCCCTTGATGACATCGGGGATCTCGCAGCCGTTGGCTTCCACGCACTCTTGCCAGGCCCGACGGCGCACCGCAGCCTGGCGGGAATTGTCCGGGCCGCTAACGAAGTGAACAGTACGATGCCCCAACGCCACGAGATAGTTGACGGCGGCACGCACGCCGGGGTCTTGGTCGCACCCGACGGTCGAGAAACGGCTGCATGGAGGGCCAGCCATCACGACGGGAATACCCGGCGGTGCATCGAGTTCCTCGGGGTGGTCAAGCTCAAGCCCTTCGATGATGAAGCCGTCGACCCGCCCCGCCATGCGCTTCATCGCGTGCCGGTAAGCCCCGACGAGGTCGTCAGTGGGCTCGAGGCGATCAAGGACGACGGCGAACTCGCTGCGACGGGTAGCATCAACAATGGCTTGGACGGTCCGCAGCTCTCCGGTGCGTGAAAGGTCCGTAGCAAGGACGCCGATGGCACTCGTGCGGCCCGAGCGCAAACTCTGAGCCGCCACATTGGGCGAGTAGCCGACTTCAGCCATGGCCTTGAGGACCTTGTCAACAGTTTTCTTGCGAACGGCGTTGGAATTGTTGACGACCCGCGAGACGGTCTGCTGGGACACCCCGGCGGCCGCGGCGACGTCACCCATTGAGGGTCGAGATGACCCTCGACGCTGCTGCTCGGTCATAACTACACACTCCGCATAAGCACGTCAGCAGCCCACTTCCGGCTCCACGCATCGCCCACTTTCAGACGGCCAAGGAACGGGCGAATTCTGCCCCACAATCATTGCACCCGTAGGGCAGCCGGACCGGGGGTAACGACGTAGAACTCGGGGTGGGCGAAACCGGCTTCACGGAAGGAGCTCACGACCTGCGTGGCAACCTCGTTGCGAACGTCGCGATCAACCAGAGCAATAGCGCAACCACCGAACCCGCCGCCAGTCATCCGTGCGCCGAGAGCACCAGCATCACGAGCCGCGTCGACGGCGGTGTCCAGTTCGGGGCAGGTGACCTCGTAGTCGTCACGGAGGGAGTTATGGGAGGCGTCCATAAGCGGTCCCACTTCGCGGACCCGGCCGGTGTCGAGGAGCTTGACAAACTGGGTGACGCGGTCGTTCTCAGTGACGACGTGACGAACCCGGCTGGCCAGCTCTTCATCATCGAGAGCAGCTACAGCGGCCCCCAAGTCACCGACGTCACGCAGGCTACCGACGCCGAGGATGCGGGCAGCATTTTCGCAGGCTCGACGTCGTGCCTCGTATTGGCCGTCGACCAGCCTGTGGGGGGCGCGGGTGTCGATGACAAGCAGTTCCAAGCCGACCGCATCTAGGTCGAAGGGGACCTGACGAACCGACCAGTCGTTACAGTCGAGGAGGAGGGCGTGGCCTTCGGTAGTGCGCAGTGAAGCGGTCTGATCAAGACCTCCAGTGGGAGCCTCGGCAACATTGTTCTCCGCAGTACGGGCAGCATTAACGAGATCGGTACGGCGGGCGTCGGAGTCGGTGAGGCCAAGGTCGTAGAGGTCGGCAAGGACCAGACCGACGCCACATTCGACGGCTGCCGATGACGACAGTCCCGCGCCCAGAGGAACGCACGTGACCAGTGCAGCCTCGAATCCACTGAGGTCATGTCCGGCCTGACGCAGCGCCCAGGCGACACCACCGGTGTAGGCCTTCCAGCCGGCAACCGACCCGGGAGCGATCTCTTCAAGGGTTCCCTCCCACGTCAGGACGCTGTCGTCAAGCTGGGAGACAAGGATGACCTTGTCGTCATCGCGGCGACGAGCAGCAACGTAGGTACGGTGGGGAAGGGCAATTGGCAGACACAAACCGTTGTTGTAGTCGGTGTGCTCACCGATGATATTGACGCGACCGGGGGCCGCCCAGACGCCGTCAGGACTGCCACCAATGTGCTCGGTGAAGAGGTGATGCGCGCGAGTGGCGCCCTCCTCGGTCGACCAGGCTGTGCCGATCGTAGGGGTCTGACGATCCGCCGCCACGGCGTGGGGTACCTGCGACATGAATGGCTCCTTTGCCGGTCGAAATCCTTTGTCAACGGAGTTGAGCGTACGACGATGGCGACAGCGACGCTGGTGCTGTCTCCACTTCACTCACTCAAAATGTTTACGTACTCAAAACTACCGGGTGCGAGTGCGTTCGTGCCACACTGGGGGTCTATGGTTCCCCCCGGGGGCGACGCCAACGAGGCCGTTCTCCTCCGCACCAACCGAAAGGACCGCCCCACACAATGCCGTTGGAGACACTCATCAACGCAGGGTTCGTTGACTATTTGATCCTGCTCATCTATTTCGTGTTCGTCCTCGGGATCGGACTGGCCGCCAGGCATCAGGTGTCCGATTCCCTCGACTTCTTCTTGTCCGGGCGCAGTCTGCCCGGATGGGTAACGGGGCTGGCATTCGTGTCAGCCAACCTTGGCGCCGTCGAGATCATGGGAATGTCGGCTAACGGAGCTCAGATCGGCATTCCGACAGTCCACTACTTTTGGATCGGCGCTATCCCCGCGATGGTGTTTCTTGGCATCGTCATGATGCCCTTCTACTACGGCTCCGGTGTGCGCTCGGTGCCAGAATTCATGCTTAACCGCTTCGGCCCCGCAGCGCACCTCGTCAACGCAATTTCCTTCGCGCTGGCCCAGCTACTTATCGCCGGTATCAACCTGTACCTACTCGGGACTATCGTCCATGCCCTGCTGGGATGGCCGCTGTGGGTCGCCCTCATTGTCGCTGCGGTGATCGTGCTCGCTTACATCAGCCTTGGTGGCTTGTCGGCAGCTATCTATAACGAGGTGCTGCAGTTCTTCGTCATCGTTGCTTCCCTGCTACCCCTTGTCATCATCGGTTTACATCGAGTTGGCGGCTGGAGTGGCCTCAAGACCAAGATCATGGCTGCTGCCAAGGCTCATCCTGGCGTCGTGACGCCGGCTGCCCAGCAGCTTCATTCCTGGCCTGGTCAGGCATTATCCGGGTTCGACAGCCCGGTGACGTCTGTCATTGGTATCACGCTCGGACTCGGATTCGTGCTGTCCTTCGGCTACTGGACGACGAATTTTGTCGAGGTGCAACGGGCGATGGCATCTGATTCTCTGTCATCTGCACGCAAGACGCCGATTATCGGGGCTTTCCCGAAGATGCTCGTGCCCTTCCTCACCGTTTTGCCAGGCATGCTCGCTGCAGTGCTTGTTCCTGAAATTGCCCGCATGAAGGCTGGCGAAAAGGTTGTTGGTGGCGCGTCAGGTGGCTTCGTCCAGTACAACGACTCAGTGCTGTTCCTCATCCGTAATCTGCTGCCAACCGGTCTGACGGGCGTGGCGATTACGGGCCTATTGGCTGCCTTCATGGCTGGTATGGCGGCGAATATTTCGGCGTTCAACACTGTCTTCAGCGTGGATATTTGGCAGCACTACATCGTCAAGGACAAGTCCGACGACTACTACGTCAAGGTGGGACGCATTGCCACGGTCATGGCGACCGTTGTCGCCATCGGAACAGCGTTCATGGCGTCCGGGTTCTCCAACATCATGGACTACTTGCAGACGTTGTTCGGATTCTTCAACGCCCCCCTGTTTGCAACGTTTATCCTCGGTATGTTCTGGAAGCGCTCAACCCCGCATGCGGGTTGGTCGGGCCTAGTCGTCGGCACACTGAGTGCCGTAACGGTGTGGGTTATGAGCCTGACGGGAACGTTTACCTTGCCAGGTCAGGGGGTGGCGTTCCTCGCTGCCACAGCCGGATTCGTTGCGGACATCATCGTCAGCATCGTGGTGTCGCTGTTTACCGAACCTAAGCCTGCGGCAGAACTGGTCAGGTTGGTGTACTCGGAGACCCCGAAGGAGCATCTCGTCGATCCGCAGGAAAAGGAGCTCCCGTGGTATCGCCGCACGGTTCCGCTCGGCATGACCGTGCTCGCCATCACCATCATTCTCAACATCATCTTCTGAGGAGCTTGTCATGTCGAACAGAACTGCTACAGCTCGCCACAATCGCCGTAAAGCCGCTCGCGCGATGGATATTCGGACCGTCATTGGTGAACTGCTCGGACTCTACGGGATTATCTTGACGATCACTGGGCTAGCGAAAGGATCTGACGCTCACGCCGACCTGTTGTCTGGGATCTGCTTGCTTGCCGCTGGGGCGGCGTTTCTGGTGTGGGTGAGACTCCGCCCAGTCAAGGTGCCGGAGGTAGTCGAGGAGGCTGACGGGTCGGCTGCAGAGAAGAAGTGAAACGACGGGCGCAGACCCGCTTCAAGCACTAGCTAACCGCTAGCTGACACCGCGTGGGCTATCCTGCACGCGAAAACCCAAGGCAGTGGCGTTCCAGAGCATCTCTGGAACGCCACTGCCTTGTTAGTCGTTATCGACGTCTCAGATGTCTTGGCAGTATCCGCGTGACTTGTCGAGGCGATGTGCGACGTCGACAGCGAGGTCGTCCATCTCTTTGGGGTCCCCGACGCCAGGACGCACGATGTGGGTACGTCCAACTTGGCCGTGGTAGAGAGTGAGACGAGAGCGTGACTCGGTGAGCGCGGCCTTCGTGACCTTGTCCCAGGTTCCGCAGCGATCCTGTCCAGCGCCATGGATGTGGTAACCCTTGTCGTCCAAATCGACGTAAAGCTTCATGTGAACCATGGACCATGCTGCAGTGACAGCCAGGGCGATACCGCAGGCGAGGACAGCGATAAAGATGATGGTCACCATCTCATGCCAGCTCTTGGCGATGCTGATAATCATGAGGACAACGCCAACAATGGACAAGATGCCAGCGATGATGAAACCACGAATAGGAGGTTCCGGCGACATGATGTGCCGAGTCGTGCCAGGTGGAAGATCCGTCACGTCCGTCCTGGGCATCCCCATCTCCCATCACTGCAAGGCTGATATGTAAAGGGCCTGGCCCTCGGGCGCTACACCTGAAGGCCAGGCTCTGTGGCGGCGAGAGTGGGATTCGAACCCACGGAGGTTGCCCTCGGCCGCTTTCAAGGCGGCTGCACTCGTCCACTATGCGATCTCGCCAACCGGGCACGTCCCGGTAATCACATCTTAGCCATGATTCATCGATCATAATTCATCGTCTCGGACGCGCACACGCTCATACATCGCCCGAACGTTGACGAGTCCGGGCGTGGGCATCGTCTAGTGGCCCTCGTTTCCAGCGCCTGGGCGACGGTAACTACGATTTGCCTCGCCCTGAAACCAGCTGCCGGCCATCATCGTCTTCCGGGTTTTGTGAGCACGCCGATGAGTTCTTTAACCGTCAGCGGCTTAGCGGATGACCTCCTTGTGATAGTCGTGCCAGACTGATCGCCTGAACGCCATTCCACGCGCCACACCTCGATCATGCGTACGGTGTAGTTTCCTGGGTGCTGGTAAATATAGCCGCAATCTGGAGACTGTGCTCGCGGATCGGCATTTTCCGGGCGCGGAGTTGAATGAGCGCAGTGGATGGTTTTCTCACCAGTGTCGTAGACGGTCTCGACTCGTTTGATGTCGAGGGAAACGATGATTCCGTGCGAAGAATCACTGGAGGTGTGACGTCCTGACCCTGGATTGTGGAACCACAACGGTTGCCCCACCGCAGTGATGTTCCACTTGTTGACTGTAGGTTGCGGCTCAATGTCGACGACCGGCTTAGCAAGGTGAATACTCGTCGCAAGATTGATAGACCAGTCTCGGATTTCTTCCCGAGTTGGACCAGCAGACTCCGCAATCGCGGGACCGGGCGCCCTCTGAGAGTGGGATTTCTTAGGCCTCAAAGCCGAGGGTAGGTCATGGTGCCCTGGCCAATAGGGAACCCAGCTAGGAGACATCATCATCGAATCGCGGTACGCCTCGGTCACCGTAGGTTCGTACCGCCTCTCAAGCGCTCGAGAACGTGGTGTCTCAGACTTTCCCGGCTTGTGACTTCGATGCTTATGATAAGAGCCGCTGTATCCGAGCGTGCTATGCTTGACATTTTCCCGAATTTTAATCCGGGGCTTGTGATGGGAACCTTCATTCCGGTACCTGACCGTCACATTCCCCGTGTTTTCCATGTCCGTGATATCGATACCTTGCTCCACAAGAGCCAGCGTCGACATGAGACCGGCATGAATCGCGATAACCCCCAAGAACAAACAGATCACCCGACGCATCTATCTACACCTCTCGAGCTAGCAGCAACAGTCACAAGCGATCCATTTTCTCTAGCCATTGACATAGTGATCTGGCGTAAATTACCTCTAGACACTTCTTCACCTGACTTATCCACAAATACCCACTGGCGTTGATCTACACACGATATAAGCGTTATTAAATATGGGGGTTCTGTCTTAACACGAGACAGGGTTATATCCCCGAATCCAGCAGACTGAGGACTCACATGATGCCCTCGCCTCCTCACTTTAGCGTAGTATTCTTCGAGAATATTTTCCCACGGCCCACCTACTGTTTTCCCGAGACCTAAAGGTAAAGATTTACCCCCACCTTCCTGCTCAAAAAGCAGAGTCTGTTCCAGATACGTCTCATAAACCTTCTTCGCCTCCAAGAACAACGCATCCTGTTTCGTACCCGGGACAGGTCTTGCCGACACCTTCAAAAACTTCGGCGCCTCCGCTCTAGGCATCGGAGTCAAACTTTGTGCCGGGGCCACGCTTGCAACTGGAGTTACGCCACTCGACGAATTCCCGCCAGCTCCACACGCAATCGCCCCTAAACCGACCATGACAAGGGATGCCAAGGTCGCTATACGCCGTCGACAACATCCCGCGCTTTCACCATTCATCACCATGGCGACAATCCTGGGGGTCTGCGAAACCAGTGAGAACCCCCAGATTCAAAATCTGTGGATAAGCCCCAAAATCTGTGGACGCAACTTCCCCCTCACGTGAAATCTTTTGGGAACGCGAGGTCCTAGGCAACCTACTTACCCGCCGTGGCAGGCTTGATACATGCATGCAATCACCGTTCGCCCAACCAACAAAACCGACTCCAAGGGCCGTCATCGCCCCGGCCCCGAGTGCATCGAATGGACTGAAGTACCTACGCCCCAACCAGGCCCAGGAGAGGTCCTCGTCAAAGTTACGGCAGCCGGTATCAACCGTGGTGACCTGCTGCAGCGCCAGGGCCTTTACCCGCCGCCGAAGGGCGTCTCGGAAACCATGGGCCTTGAGGTCACCGGCACCATCTCCGCCATCGGTCCGGACGTCAGTTGGTCTGAGGGTGACAGGGTCGTTGCTCTACTCGCCGGTGGCGGCTACGCCGAATACGTCATCGTCCCCGCTGGCCAACTCCTCCCGATCCCCGAGAGCATCGACCCAGTCACAGCGTCGACCCTCATTGAGGTGGCTGCCACCGTCATCTCCAACATGGATCACGTCGGCCTAGCCAAGGGTGAGACCTTCCTCGTGCATGGCGGTGCCGGCGGCATCGGTCAGTTCGCTATCCAATACGCCAAGTCGCTCGGATGCACGGTCATCACCACCTGTGGCACCGCCGAGAAACAGGAGTTCTGTCGCAGTCTGGGCGCCGACGTGGCCCTCGACTATCACGACGACTGGGTCACCGGCGTCACGGAGGCCACCGAAGGTCGTGGCGCCGACGTTATCCTCGACGTCATGGGCGCTAAGTACCTCGGCCTCAACATCGATGCTCTCGCCACCGGCGGACGTCTCGACATCATCGGTATGCAGGGCGGCATCAAGGGAGAGCTCAACATTGGAAAACTCCTCAGCAAGCGCGCTCTCGTCACCGCTACTAGCCTGCGCCCGCGGCCCCTCGACGAAAAGGCCAAGATTTGCCAGCGGGTTCGTGAGGTCGCGTGGCCGCTGTATGCCAACGGCAGCGTTAAACCCGCCCCAGTCAAGTCCTTCCCTATGCCCGAAGCAGGCAAGGCCCACGAACGACTCGAATCCGGAGAGGTGCTCGGCAAGGTCGCGCTAACCCTCTGACCAGCCAAGAACCAGCAACTGCCCCCCAAAAAAAGCCGGCGACGGCCTGCCACGGCCCAGGTCATGGCAGGCCGTCTGGTATCCCCGAGTCCCCTAGGCATTCTGGCCCGCTTCTAACAACCTGCGTTTCGCCTGGCCATTCCTTACCTCAGCATCCCAGCCATCCCTCCACCTCAACCGACCGCATATCCATTTGGATGGTTGCATATATATGCGCTAAACTGATCGACGTGTCCAAGGTCATTACTCAGCTTCCCGTTAGCGAGCGCGTCGGCATCGCATTCTCCGGAGGTCTCGACACCTCCGTCGCCGTTGCGTGGATGCGCGAAAACGGCGCGGTCCCGTGCACCTACACTGCCGACATCGGTCAGTACGACGAACCCGACATTGCGTCAGTGCCGGGACGCGCCCTTGACTACGGCGCCGAGATCTCTCGACTGGTCGACTGCAAGGCAGCGCTCGTCGAGGAGGGCCTGAGCGCTATCGCGTGCGGCGCGTTCAACGTTCGCTCCGCCGGACGCCCTTATTTCAACACCACTCCAATCGGCCGCGCTGTCACCGGCACTCTGTTGGTGCGCGCCATGCATACCGACGGCGTCTCCATTTGGGGCGACGGCTCCACCTACAAGGGCAACGACATCGAGCGGTTCTACCGCTACGGCCTACTCGCCAACCCACAGCTGCGCATCTATAAACCGTGGCTCGACGAGAACTTCGTCGCTGAACTCGGCGGTCGTGACGAGATGAGCGGCTGGCTCACCACCCACAACCTGCCCTACCGCGACTCGAAGGAAAAAGCCTACTCCACCGATGCCAATATCTGGGGTGCCACCCACGAGGCCAAGAAACTCGAATCCCTACACATATCCATCGAGTCCGTTGACCCGATCATGGGCGTCAAGTTCTGGGACCCAGACGTCAAGATTGACACCGAGGAAGTGACCGTCTCCTTCGAGCAGGGCTTGCCCGTCGCTATCAACAACAAGGAATACGACGACAAGGTCGCCCTCGTTTTAGAGGCCAATGCCATCGCTGGTCGTCACGGCCTCGGCATGAGCGACCAGATTGAAAACCGCATCATTGAGGCTAAATCCCGCGGCATCTATGAGGCCCCAGGTATGGCATTGCTCCACATCGCCTACGAACGTCTCGTCAACGCCATCCACAATGAGGACACCCTAGCGACCTACCACAATGAGGGACGTCGTCTCGGACGGCTGCTCTACGAGGGGCGCTGGCTCGACCCGCAGTCCCTCATGATCCGTGAATCCTTGACACACTGGGTCGCCAGCGCCATCACCGGGTCGGTCACGCTGAAACTACGTCGTGGCTGGGACTACTCCATCCTCGACACCACCGGACCGAGCTTCTCATACCACTCCGAGAAGTTGTCGATGGAGCGCGTCGAGGGAGCCGCCTTCGGTCCGACCGATCGCATCGGCCAGCTCACCATGCGCAACCTCGACATCGCTGATACTCGCGAGAAGCTCGAGCTCTACTCGGCGCAAGGCCAGCTCACCAGCCACGCAGACCTTGTCGGGCAACTTGAAGCCGGAGGCGCAGCAGCCATCGCGTCCAACGACGGCGACGATGACGATGACAGCCAGAAAGCCCTCGACGCTGCCGCAATGGAATTTGGCGTTGACTGATCGATCACCTCGCGTTCGGGTCGTCCGGAATACCTGGGCGGCCCGAACGGGGCTCGTGAACCACCTCCCACTGTTAGGAATGCGACACCTTCCATAGGCACACCATCAAGTGACACACCGCTGCCATACGTAATAACCCGACGCCTCCCAACGGTTGGGATAACCAGGGCAATAACTCGCAGAACCAGCAACCGTACTCCCAGTCTTTTCAGCCGAGCTATCCCTACCGGCCGGGAGGATCCAGCCGGCGATGACCAGAAGGGGTTCTTCGGGTCCCTTTTTGACATACCCTTCGGCATACTATGTGACCCCAAAGGTCCTAATATATCCTTTTCGCCATTTTCGCTGTCGCCTTATGAGCTGGTTTCAGTATTGCTTCGTTCGCATCCGACGACAAAAGCAGCGCCTCGCTTACTGTAATGGCGATCATTTCAAGTGGGATTCGTCATTCCTCTTCATCGTCATGACGAGGACGCAGATCAAATTTGTCATCGCGCTCATCATGACCAGCGAGAACTCGTTTTCCATTCGCAAAAAGCTGCGCTAACAAGCGCAGCTGAGTGGGGGCTGTGTACCGCTTGCGCAGCCCTACCCCTGACGTAGATGACGAGCTCATACGCGGAATCGTTATAGAGTGCTTAGATGCATGGTTACCGGGATGTCATCGCCATTCGGGAGGTGTGGACGACCCTCCTGTTGTCAGCCTTTATCCGGATTCCGATTTTCAGCCTCGGAATCGTCATGAGCGTCCATGTCGTGAGCTCGCTGCACCTCGATTACGTGCGCGCCGGAGTAGTAACGACTGTAGTCACCATAGCGACCATGATTTCTGGACCCTGGCGCGGCAGTATGGTCGACCGCCACGGGTTGCGACGCACGATGTTTCCCTCACTCATCATCACGACCATCACGTGGGGGCTCTGTCCTTGGCTAGGGTATTTCCCTCTTCTCGTGCTGTGCGCAATCGGCGGGCTATGGAATTACCCGATCTTCACCATCCCGCGTCAGGTTCTTATGGCAGCTGTGCCCGCATCACGGCGTCGCGCTGCATTGTCGCTCGACTCTGTGAGCGTGGAGATCTGCTACATGATCGGCCCGACCGCTTCCGTCATCGCAGCAACGACGATCGGAACCCGGAGCACCATCACGGCGTGCGGATTCATTGCCGCCATTGGAGCCGCCGGGTTGATGGTCGTCAACCCCGCGACGACAGAGCCTTCCCAGGACAATCCCGTCCCGTCTGCTGCCCGAACCCCAACCTCAGCTGCGTCAGTCGTCCAAGCGCCTCATAACCGCAAGATGGCGTGGCTGTCTCCACAGTCAGCATCGATCCTCTTCGCAGTCGTTGCCGCCGGGTTCTGCCTTGGGGGTATTGAGTTGACGACGGTCGCCGCAATGAGGTCGATGGGGCACCCCGAAATGATTGGTTGGGTGCTAGCCGCATCCGGGTTCGGGTCAGCCATCGGCGGTGTGTTGTACGGGGCCTTGCCTCGAGGTGCGTCAACTGCGCTTCTCCTCGTATTCCTGGGCACACTGACCGCCCTACCAGCCTTATCGAGCGGCCCAGCGTCAACAGCCATCTTGTTATTTGTGGGCGGGGTATTCTGCGCTCCGACGATTACGTCCTCCGTGGATGCACTGACGGATCTGGTGCCTGCGGACTCACGGGGCACCATCATCGGATGGCAGGGATCATGCCTCAACGGTGGGACGGCCATGGCAGCCCCGCTCATCGGCGCCGTTATGGACGCCAATGGCTGGCAGTGGGGTTTTCTCGTCGCCGGAATCGCAAGCGCCATTATTGGAGCCACCATATGGACGATGGGGTGGGTGATCCGGAAGCGCCAGCCCGCCTGAGCAGAGATTGAGGAAGGCATCAGGAGGCGTTTCCCCAAGCTCCCCTCACCACTCGCTCGGTGAGTCGGCAGAAATTGGCGACGACCTCCCCGCGCTCGGCTCACCGGATTGTGACCGAACTGGCTCCTTTCTCACTAGTCTCCGCAGCCTGCTCAGACTTGTGGCTCTTTTCACTATGGTCAATCGTGGCGCCAACCGGATCACTAGCAGCCCCGTTACCGGCCATTTTGTCCTTCTCCTCAGCTGCTTTCCGGTCGGCGTCAATGCGATCTCGCACCGCCGCTTCCGACGATGGGACCGATATCGTCTGTCGATTCGACTTTTCCTCCTGAGCAGCAACGGGCTCCGGAGTGTCTTTCCACTCGTCACCCAAGTAAATGATGGTGTCGTCCTCTTTGGGAGCGCTCATCTCGTTGGTGGCAACGTTCACCGAAGAAGACTTAACGACAAACATCACCACGGCGTCCGGCATGACTGCCCGGAACCCTTCCCAGTTGCGGTTCTCGTCCAGCTTGACCCGGCGTACCCGTTTGCTATTGCGCCACATTTTGTCCATCGCCGAGTGCGAAGCCGGCGGGTCAAATGCCGTCCTTGCTTTGAGGATCTGCGCGGTGCCGGTAGTGGCGTCACCGTCATTTCTTTCATCCATACGTTCTAGTTGGAAGACGTTCGCCCGTCCCAACGCACGCCGATAATGCACGGACGCAATTGAGTTGGTGTCATCGTCCGGCGTACACGCCACCATTGAGGCGATTCCTGCAAGATCCATATCTTCAGTCGCGTATTCAGATAAGAAGTCCGCAGCCTCGCATCTCAGACCGGCTTTGCGCGCCGCATACAGGTCATACGCACGTCGGGTGACGATGAGGGTCGGCACATCGAGGTCACGCAAAGTCTTGGCGGTATCAATGGCCCAGGCAGGCGAGCCCGCGAACATCACTCCTCGCGGACTCGTGGAAGCTAGCCCAAGTTTCTCGGCGAGCCTTCCGATACCCAGACCGTAAATGGCGACAGTACAAACGATCACAAGGAAGACCAACGGCACGAGCCGGTCGACCTGGCTAGCCATACCAGCGATCTGGTTAGCAAAGGAGAGCAACTGCTTGGAACGCTCAGGATCAGATCCAGCGATCTGCTTCGCCTGCTCCCGCACGTGGTTGGCGGACTCGTTGAACTGCATGGCAAAAATCGACGCCACCGACGCCGCTACGATTCCTCGCGGAGCCATGAATGACATTAGAGTGCGTTCTTGGCGAGTCGTCTCGGTACCGACCAACCCCAACAGCACCGAAGCGGGCCGGATGACGAGCACAAGCAGCGCAACGAAAATCAGGCCGGTGGGCAGGATGTTGAGGATCTGAGACGGGGTCACGCGTCCCGCAAGCATAATGAACAGCACGCCAACGAGGAGCACCTGCAAGTGCTCCTTGAATTCAATCACAGGTTCAAGCTCGAGGTTGCGCTGGTTGGCCAGGTAGATGCCGAGCATCGTAACGGCGACCAGCCCCGACTCCTCCCGAAGGACGTTAGCGCCAACGCACGTTCCAACGGCGACCCCGACGAAAATTACACCTTGTAGGAAGTCCGGGATGAGGTGCCGTCTCATCATCGCGGTGACAATCCACCCGATGGGGCCAGCGAAGAGCAGTCCGACCAACAAAGTGAACCCCAAGTCCAAGACGCCTTTTCCGATGGAGGATCCGTCGATGCTCGTAATGGCCTGGTACACCAGCAGTGCCAGGATCGCACCGAGTGGATCGACAACGATTCCTTCCCATCTCAATAGAGCACTCACTCGCCGAGTGGGGCGCAACTGGCGCAAAATAGGGTTAATAACCGTTGGTCCAGTGACGATGAGGATCGCCCCCAACAGCAGGGACACGCGGCCATCAAATCCCAACATCATCGCCGTGGCGGTAATGAGAACCCACGCCAACCCTGCGGTAACGGTGCATAACCGAAATATCGGACGCCCAAGGTCACGGACCTCGCGAAGCTTGAGTCCAAGTGACCCCTCGAAGAGGATAATCGCCACTGAGAGGTTGACACCATCGAATAGTAAGTTTCTCCCGAAGATCTCATCAGGAGTGACCCACTGCCCGAGAGCGAAACCGATCACGAGGAGGAACAGCAGCGCGGGCAGGCGTAACCGCCATCCGAGCCACTGGGCACCGACCGCGAGTACCAGTACGAGCGCCATGTATGTTGCTGCATCCACCTGGGCACTCTAACCGGGATAGCGCCAGTTTTCCCACGCAAGATTCGCGCAGAGACAAGCGGGGGGATCCACTGAAGGTGTGGACATCGTAGGCATATAGACGAAAGTCGAATGGATACGTAGCGCGCTGTCCAATAGTACAGATCCAGCTGCTCTGAAAATCAGCCCTCCTATTCGCCTCAGCTACGAAAACCCCCGAACTAAATACGTATACATCGGCCTGACAAGCACTTTTAGACGTCCAATTTGATCACCGTCAACGTCAGATGAACTTCTGAAAAGCACTTGTAACATCACTGCTAGTTGACGTCGAACACGCCGCCTTGGCCCATTAGAATTAGAAAGGAGCCATCGTGAACCGGACGAACGATCGCACTCTCCCGTCCTGCGCCAACCTCAGAGCAGTGTTCCAGCATCCCCTGCTCGAAGGTGACAGCACTGCCGCTACACCTGACGAACAGCGCCTGGAACGCACTCTGCAGGCCCGCGCTCGTGCTGCCTGCTCTACGTGCCCTCTCTTTGAACAGTGCCTCCAAAACGCCATTCTCGATCACGACGTCGCTGGATTCGCCGCTGGCACAACGCCGCGTCAACGTTCCCGCATCCGGTCCTACCTCGGCGTCAGGGTGCGTCCCGACGATTTGGAGTCCTTCGCTGGAGTTATCGCTAGCGGCCACCAGGTTGTTACCCAGGACGTCATTAGGCTTCGCCAGGCTCATCCCGACCAGCCACTGAGTTTCATCGCAGACCGTCTCGGCTGCTCGCTGTCCACCGTGAAGCGGCACCTGCGTCGGGCTCGCGACGCCTCGTCGACTCCACGTCGTAAGGCGCCTTCAAAGGTCCCAACGACTCGTCTGGCTGCCGCCTACGAGTCAGTAACTGGCCGTCCCCACCCGAGCCGTGCACGGTTGGTTGCCTGAAAAACGTCACGTGTTATTCACCGCTTGATCATCCCGTGGTGGCAAGCTGGCTGACATGACATTCACTCCCCGCATGGTGGCCCTCGATATCGACGGGACCCTCGTCGATCATCAGGGGAAACTTCCGGACGTAGTCCGAGAGGCGGTCGCCAAGGTTGACGTTCCCGTCGTCCTGGCGACCGGGCGAGGGTTGTTCGGTACGGTTCCCATCCACAAGACTCTCGGACTACAAGGCGGACACGCGGTGGTATCTAATGGTGCCGTCACCGCAACAATGTCCCCACTCAAGGTTCAAACTGAGATCACCTTTGACCCGCGTCCAATCATTGACCACGTCATGGACGTCTATCCCCAGGCGCTCATCGCCGTCGAAGACGTTGGCGTCGGGTATCGACTCAACCAGCTCTTCCCAGTCGGGGAGTTGCAGGGCGAGCTCCACATCGAGACGATTGAAAAGTTGGCATCGCGGCCCGCCCCACGGGTCATCATCCGTGATCCGAACGGTTACGCCGACTCCTTCCGCGATCTGGCATGCAGCCTCGACTTGCACAGCGTCTCCTATGTCATCGGCTGGTCAGCTTGGCTCGACATCACCCCTGAGGGCGTGACGAAGGCTTCCGCTCTCGACGACCTGTGCCGCCTCAAAGGGATCAACCCGAAAGACGTTCTGGCCATTGGTGACGGCTACAACGACATGGAGATGCTGCAGTGGGCTGGACGCGGTGTGGCCATCGGAGATGCCCCAGACTCAGTCAAAGCAGCAGCCGACGATGTCGCGCCATGCTTTGAGGACGGCGGCACCGCGGTTGAGTTGGGGCGGTGGTTTACCTGACATTTACACCAGTGCAACTTTGGGCGACCCATCGCGACGGCGCCAGTTGGACTCCGCTGGGGTGGCCCCCACTGTGCCAAAACATGCAAAGCACCACGAGCCCGCGCGGAAACAGCAACCCCAAGTCGACCTTCACTGCTCGACCCTATTACTACTCACCGACCAATGATATTGGGATCCAACACAACACCCGGTGGATAAATCATCCGACCAGGGTAGTCAAACGCACGCCTGCCTAGCGGGTAGTATACGAGTGCCGTAACGGCAAGGCCGACGATCCAAGAAATATCTGCACCGTCCATCGCTTGCGCTCCTGGCCCAACATAGAACGCTTGGGACATAAACGGGATTTGCACGGCGACACCGAGCAGATAGACAACCAGCGTCGACCAATGGAGTTTTCCATAGCGACCCTTCGAAGTATACAGTGCGGGAATATCGATATGGCGATGGGCTATGATGTAATAGTTTAAAAGATTGATCGCTGACCATGGCAAAAAGAACATCAGCAAAGTCAAAATGAAAGACTTGAAGACATCCAGGAAGTCCGATGATGCCGCGAGTGCCGTCAAAACCACCACAACATTGAAGCCAATTACAAATCCAGAACGAACCTTTGAAGAGACACTACTCCTACCAGTAAAACCCGAAATCCCAGTCGACAACGCCATGACACCGCCATATGCATTTAAGGTGTTGATGGTGAGCTTGCCAATCACAATAGAAATGAAAACTAAGATCGCCAGGACACGGTTTTGGGCAAGGTCTCCCATGAAGCCAACCTGGTCGCCGATGAAGGTCTCACCCCCGGCTGCAGCAATGAACACACCGAGTGTCATGGAAATCGTAGCCCCGAGCACTGATCCCGCAAACGGGCCCCACCAAGCACGTCCGAGTTTCGTATCTCGCGGGAGATACCTCGAATAGTCGCCAGCGTATGGCGCATAGGTTAGCTGCCATCCAGCAGCCAAGGAGGTCGACAGAAGGAAGGGGACAATCGAAAAGCGCGAATCGGCCAACTTCGGCCCAAACGATCCTACTTGGAACAAGCGAATCGCAACATAAATTAAACCAAGAAGACCGATAGTCGATGATACCTTACCTAGCTTATGGATCAGATCATATCCAAACATGGCAATAATCGCCGTCAGAGCAGCGAAAATTAAGATACCTATCCACCTAGAATGAACGCCAAGCGCATTGTTGACAGCCTGCCCAGCCAAGACCGTCCCTGTAGCAGCAAAACCGAAGTAGAGAAGCAGTGGCAACGCGGCTCCATGAACACCGAACTGCGCCCGAGAACTGATCATCTGAGGTAGTCCGAGCGCAGGACCTTGGGCTGAATGGAGCGCCATGATGGCGCCGCCGATGATCTGCCCGATGAAAAGGCCAATGATTGCCCATACCACATCGGCTCCGAAAACCACCGCCAACGCACCATTCACGACCGCCGTAATCTGCATATTGGCTCCGAACCACAAAGTGAACTGGCTCTTCGGTGTACCGTGTCTTTCACTATCGGGCACCATGTCAATTGTTCGTTTCTCAACGCCGCGGGTTGTCCGCGCCATGACTGAGGATGAGTTCCCCCCACAGGCTTCATCCCTACCGCTTTTTTGTGTAACCATCGCAATATCTCCCATCGGGTGCCGTCTATATCGCTCCACAGCCATCCGGAAAGGTCTGTCAACCTTCTCTGAATGAAATTCCCGCCGCACCTATGGGGTAGTGCCATTCCAGCGATCCTGGAGCAGCGACTGCCAGGCACGTGCCACATTCCAGACATGCTGCATACTCCACGGAAATCGTGCCGTCCGGCTCCTCTGAGTACACGTGTGCCGGGCACACCCGCACCAAAAGTTTCCCCGTCCCCGTTCTTCGTGCAATGTCTTGGTCGATATGGATGTGGGAGTTCTCCTCGTCCACGTCATAATGATTTCTTGCAAGACGCTCAGTCACGGATCCGAGCCCATCGCCTTCTGTCGCCATCATAATGCCCTCACTGCTCTAAGCCCGATCGAAATGAGCTGAGGAAAACTCAGCTTCGATGACTTCATCGCAGAGAGCATCGTTGGTAGAAGATGTTTTCGCGGCGTCATGTCAAGGTCATAAATACGATACAAAATATCCGCAGCGAGCCTGCCAATGTCTCCGTACATCTCTGGGGATTTCAAGAATATCGGAGCATTCCGGTACGTACTCATATCGCGACCAACGAAACTGTCGTTACAGTTGGAGACATAACCATCCAAGATTCCTCGCCCGACGTCTTGACTGCGTAGGGCCAAATCAACCACTTTCGCGGCTGCTAGCGCCGAACCTGTGGCCAGATCCATCCCTCGAACCGTGAATCCAGTGTTCAACGTGAAGCCGGCGGCGTCACCAATGACCAGGAGCCCGGGTCGAACCAAGTCGTGCTGCATTCTCACCCCGCCTTCGGCAATAAGATGGCAGCCGTACTCCATCAGCTCACCGCCAGCGAGGAAGGGCGCAATGGTCGGGTGGGTCAAGAAGTGATCGTGCAGCTGTGAACTCGAAGCACCGCTCCTTTCCAAATCATCCAACCGCAGAACGACTCCAGCCGAAACGCTGTCTATATTCGTGTACAGGAATCCCCCTCCAGCAACCCCCCTCGTGCAATCACCAACGACTGCATACGCGGCGCCTTCACCACCGTTGACTCGAAACCGCTCCTCGATAACACCGGCATCGAGGCCGATCACTGACTTCACGCCCACCGCGAGGTTGTCCTTGGGCTCTGGACCCCGAAGGCCTGCATCACGACTCAAGAATGAGTTCACGCCATCGGCAGCAATGACCACGCGTGAATACAGTTCTTCATCACCCGATCGGACCCCGACGAACTGCCCGTCACGCTCGATCAAGGAATCAACACGGACGCCCGGCATGACCGTTGCGCCAGCCTCTTCGCATTTCCCCGACAGCCACGGATCGAGCTTCGCTCGGAGGACCGTCACAGCGTTGACCGGGTCCGCGAGTCGTGCGTCGCGGTAATCAAGGGCGACAGATGAGTCTCCGTTCAAGAGCATCAGCTGGTTGCGTGTGATCTTGCGCTCGACCGGGGCATCCTGCAGAAAGTCTGGAAATATTTCTTGAAGAACTCGGCAATAGAGAACGCCCCCCGAGAGGTTCTTGCTCCCAGGCTCTTGGCCACGCTCGATGAGAAGCACGTCGTGCCCTGCCCTAGAAAGCTGATACGCCGCAACAGTACCCGCCACGCCACCACCGATGATGATGACGTCGAAGTCAGGCTCGACGCCTGGGACCTCCCACATCGGCTGCGGGACCGACTTGGCCGGTTTGAGGCTCGACTCACGCAGTATGTCTGCAATCCCATTCATCACGCCAACGCCTTCGTCAGCTCGGGAAGCACTTCATAGAGGTCCCCAACGATCCCATAATCAGCCTGTTCAAAAATCGGCGCACCTGGATCGGAATTGATGGCCACGACGATCTGCGAGCCATTCATTCCCACAACGTGCTGCAGCTGACCGGAAATCCCCACCGCAGCGTAGAGCTCAGGGGAAACCTGTGCCCCTGAGATTCCGACATAGAGTTCTCTCTCAAACCAGCCCAACCCCTCTGCCAGCGGCCGCGAGCAAGCTAGATCCGCACCAATCTGATCGGCGAAGTCGTGCGCAATCCGAAGGTCTGTCCTGTCACGGAAACCACGGCCGCAGGCCACGATACGTTTCGACGCAGTCAAGTTCACGGTCTGGCCGTCAGTTTTGTCCTCTGAGACGACGGTGACTCCATCTACGGTAGTGTTCACGTGAGTGCTCTCGGCACATACTCCCTCAGTCGGCGCGCCCGGTTCACAGACGAAAACCATTGGTGTGGAAAGCGAAAGCGTCAACTCCAGCACACCGCCAAATTGCAAGACTGTGGCCTTGTCGGGTTCCAGTCCTTGTAACCCACGAAAGATAGGAACATCAAGCTGGACGGCTACCGCTGCAGCCAAGACGCGGTCTACCGGCGACGTACCAGACAAGATCACATCACCAGGCTCCGCAGCAACCTGCTCCGCTGCCGATCCCGCCACTGCTTCAGCGGGCACCGAGGCTGGAACCTCAACCTCGACGACTCGATCGACACCCGAAAAATGCTCAGCGGTAACCCCAACCGCCACCACAACGACGCTGTCGCCTCTTTGTTCGGCCAACGCCAGCAACTGCGAAATGTTTGGCTGCGCGGTGACAATCCAACTTGTCGACATCTGGAAAGCTCCTTTATACCTTAATGATTTTCGTCAAATGACACACGCATCTCGGAGGGCGGAAACAAGCTGGCCAGCAGCATCATCCCCCGTGAAAACCCGGTGTTTCCGCCCCCTTACCGGTGCTGGCCCACGTGAAACGACATGCACGGTCGCCCGAGAGATGTCCAACTCGGAGCATTCCACGTCTTCCATTGGCTTCTTCGCCGCCTTGAGGATGTCTTTCATCCCAGGCGCTCTCGGAGTCGTCGCATCCGGCGTCACGGCAACAACCGCCGCACCGTCCGTACGAATGACGCGGCTGCCACCATCGTGGTTTTGAGTGATTTGCCAGCCTGCGTCACAAGGCTCGACGTGTGTGACTTCCAAAAAGGTGGGCCATCCGAGACGAGCCCCAACAAGCGCAGACATCAATTGGGCGCCCTCATCGACGGATGCGTCGCCAGCAACAACCAGCTCAACACCCTCAATACGTTGGGCCAAAGCCGCGAGCGCACTCGCAACCTGGACACTTGACCATTCACTGGTCTCATCGTCGCCCAAGGTCACGACTCGGTCCACGCCTCGAGCCAAGACACTTTTTTCTCCCTGGCAGCAGTCGCGGCGACCGTGCCAACGCTGACACCGACGACCTCATCCCCACAGGCATTACCCAACTCCCTAGCCACTTGAATCGCTGCAGGGTCATACTCACTGATCCCTAATTTCGCGCGGGACCAGTCTATTTTTCCATCCGCTCCAACACGTGAATCTTGAGGATTGGCAGCTACTTTATATGCAACGGCAATCGTCATTGCTTTTCCCTTCTGAAACAGCTGATCTCTTCGACTCAGAAACTTCGACTATTAATCAATTGCCGGACAGCAAACGGAGGTCCGCAAACTTTGCGAACGCAGCGCCGGCATCCAGCCATCACCTTTCGGTCATCCCCATTCCGCGGCGATGGTCTCCGCGGTCTGTTCCCCCAAACGCGGTGGCGGCGCCGAGGACACCTCCGCCTCGCCGGACCCGAAATCTACGGGGAACCGGATGTACGGCATCTTCCCAAGCCCCGGATGAGTGAAGTGGCCGAGTGAGTGGCGTGCAACCACGTGTTCGCTTTCAAGTGCATCTTCGAGGTTCCAAACGGGTGCAGCGGGTATACCGGCCTCCTCTGCTTTCCTCAGAAGTTCGGTGACAGTCATCGTCCGTGTCCACCCAGACACCAGTTTCGTGATTTCGTCTCTTCTGTCCGCACGATTCATGTCACCGAGATACGCCTCGTTAATGCCGAGGTCTGGTCGCTCCATGAGGTCGACCAAGCGCCCCCAAATTCGATCGTTTGCCACCGCTAAAGCAACTAGCCCATCCATAGCTGGATAGGTGTCAAACGGCACAGACACCGGATGACGATTGCCGATTCGCCCCGGCAGCTCGCCATCAGCAAGAAGAAGACTCAGATTGGTCACCTGCAACGCAATCAGGGAATCAAACATCGAGACATCGATAGTGCGGCCAGTCCCAGTACGCTCGCGCTCGTAAAGGGCAGCGCTGATCGCCCATCCGGCGAAAACGCCCGAAACGACATCGCCCAGCGATTCACCAACGCGTGTCGGTTGTCCTCCCTTCGGGCCCGTGGCGGCCATGATCCCGCTCATCGCCTGCACGATCAGGTCATATGCCGGGCGGTTTCGAAACGGCCCTTCCTGGCCGAACCCCGAAATACTGGCGTATACCACCCGCGGGTTGACCTCGTGCACGCTTTGAGCATCCACTCCCAAACGTTTCGTTACCCCCGGGCGGAAATTCTCTAGCACCACGTCCGCGTGTTCGACAAGTTTCATGAAACGTTCGTGGTCCTCGGGATTCTTGAAGTTCAGGACGATACTTCGCTTACCACGGTTCAACTCGGCAAAATACACGCTTTCATCGTCTTTGAATGGCCCTAAGTGACGCGCATCATCCCCGATCGGAGCTTCGACCTTGACGACATCTGCACCCAGATCCGAGAGGAATGCGCCGCAGTATGGACCTGCCAGAACACGCGAAAGATCCAGGACCCTGACTCCCCCAAGCACACCTTTAGACACGATCAAATACCCTTTCTTCCCCTCCAAACGAATGACGTCAGCGACACTTGCCGAAGAGTTGGCGCGCGATAACGATCCGCTGGATCTGATTCGTACCCTCGTATATCTGTGTGACCTTGGCGTCACGAAACATCCGCTCAACTGCGGACTCCTTCGAATAGCCGATACCACCGAGCAGTTGGACTGCGTCGGTACAGACCGACATCGCCGTATCCGAGGCGAAGCATTTGGCTGCCGCACCGAAATAGCTCACGTCATCGGTCTGGCGCCCGCTGCGGTCAGCTGCGGAGTACGTAAGCGCACGCGCCGCCTCTAACCGCATGGCCATGTCCGCGAGCATGAATTGAATTCCTTCAAAGTTGGACAGCGGCTGGCCAAATTGCCTACGCTTCTGAACGTAATCCGTGGCAGTGTCCAAGGCCCCTTGCGCAATCCCCACTGCCTGCGCTGCGATCGAGACACGTGAGTTGTCAAGCGTACCCAGGGCAACACTCAACCCGTGACCACGGCGGCCAATCACTCGCTCCTTGGGGATACGCGTATCTTTGAAAATGACTTCCCTAGTAACCGACCCCCGTATCCCCATCTTGTGTTCCGGGGCCCCATAACTGATGCCGGGATCGTCGGCGTGGACCATCAAGGCGCTGATCCTGTGACGTGAATCACTTGGGTCGGTAACCGCGAACACGACCAAGTACTTGGCCTCTCCAGCCTCCGTCACCCACGCCTTGACGCCATTCAGGACGAAACTGTCACCATCCTCGTCCGCTCGACACTTGAGAGCAGCTGGATCCGACCCTGCATCAGCTTCTGAAAGAGCATAGCCGAAAAGCGCCTTCCCCGATGCAACCTCGGAAAGGTAACGGCTTCTCTGCTCCTCACTACCGTATTTGAGAAGGGGAACGGCGCCAAGCTCATTGGAGGAGATAACGGTGGACGATGACGCACAAACTCGGGCGACTTCTTCCATGATTATTGCTGCAGCGATTTCATCCGAACCGTCGCCACCATATCGCTCCGGAATACCAGGCGCTGCAAATCCTGCCTCCACGAGGGAATCGTACTGCTGCTGAGCGAAAACACCTTTTTCATCAACCTCCGCCGCATTGGGCGCAAGCTTTGACTCAGCGAATTCGCGGACAAACTGCCGCAGCATCTCATGCTCATCCGACAGGTGATAACACATCGCAACCCCAATCATTGTCGATTACGCTTGTGGCCTCATTGACTTCAGCGTCCTATCTACGAGACCGGACGTTAGTTGGTGATTTTGGCGCAACGCAATGTGGACACGCCACTTGGTGTTTCATATGAGAAACAGCAGATACCGCATGTGAAACGACGGAATATCGTAGCCACTACTCACCAAAATTTCTCTTGGGTTCTCGCTTTATTCAAATCTTTTTAAGTCAATGCATATTCAGTCGACGCTGGATTACTTGCGCGGCTTTGAAGAGATGGTCGAGGAGGGCTTTCTCGAACCTTCTACTCTCTAGCGCCGTCTTGTACGTCGTGGCAATCGAAGCCACCGGATAACCTGACACATCCACAACCGGGACAGCCAAGGTCGACCATCCAACCGTCACAGAATCAATCTCGCGTGCCCATCCCCGCCGCCGTATTTCGGCAAGCATCATGTGCAGCTCTGCGGTCGAGGTTGGTGAGTTCGAATGACCGGCCGACAACTCAGCTGAACTCGGGTAAAGCGCATCTACTTGCGTCCATGATAGGCAAGACAACATCGACCTTCCGGTCGCGGTGATCTCAGCCGGAAGTCTGACCCCCACCTCGGTGATGAGCGATGGGGTATGAGTACTTCGCTGTTCCACAATGTATATGACGTCTGATCCTCGGAGCAGTGCAAGATGAGCGCTTGAATGGGTTTCGTCCACAAGACGGTCAATGACGGGGAGGCTCACCCGGCGTAACGGTTCCTGCCGCTCATAGGCAGCCGACAACTCGTATGCTGCCGGACCAAGTGAATATCTCCCCAATTCCGAATCATGGATGACGTACCCCTTAATCACCAGCGCAGCAAGAATCCTGTACGTCGTAGTTCTCGGAATCCCCAGTCGCCGAGCCAAAGTGCTTGCGTACTGTGGCTCAACGCAATTGGACAAAGCACCCAACACCTCGAGTGTCGTCAGTGCTGATCGACTAGGCTCCATTAATAGAGTCTAACTTTTCCAGGCCAACTTCGTTCTATCTTGGCATGACGACGTGTCATCGGCACCATTTGGCCGCTCGGTAGTATACCGTCCCTATGTACCCGGTTCGTGACCGCGCCCACGTCGGGACACCGAACCGCCGTCACCCGCACTTGAGCCCTTCTCCTCGCCCCGCGTGCGTAGCAGCAAGCACTGCCTTGGGGATCCGCACTCGTCCCCCAGGCCCATTGCAGCGATTCGTCCGGCTGCCCTAGCTTCCTGCAGTTTCGGCAACAGCTGGGCAGCGAGGGAGGCCGGGGAGATGGTGTTGACGTAAATCTTCGTGCCTCCTTCGAATCCGGCCAGGGTTGAGACGCGCAATTTGAGGATGATCCTCCACGGCACCGGAATCCCCGTACCCATCGGGCGGTAATGCCACTCCTCATTGGCGGGTACATCGTCGCTGACGGCTACATGCGCGGCGTGTAGGAGGTCTGAGACGGCGTCAATCCCCTCATCGTCGATCTGCCAGGGCTGATCGGCTCGGCTCGTCGACCACACCTCCACCGACGGGTAACGGTGCCCAAACCCAACTGTCATGACAGCCCCCTCATTGCGAGCCAGCACGAGACCATGCTCTACCGCGAAGTCAGGCCCCCATCGATTAAAAATGCCCGGGTCGAGGACAGCTTTCGGCAGCACCGACTCGTTATCGGCACCCACCTCGTCAATGGCCACCAACTGTTTATGCAAGTGGTCTAAGGAGGCCCCAGCCGGCTTGAGCCAGTTCTGGAAAACCACCACATACCGCACATGCTTGTTGTGTCGGTGAAGTTGAGCCATAGAGTCGACGGTCAGGGCCATGAAGGCTCGATGCTCATCGACAGTAAGACTCGCCGATCCGGCAATGTCGGCGGTCGTTGTGCCCTCATCGGTGTAGTGACGGCGGGCGACGACAACGTCATGCCCACCAGCGAAGAAAGCCGCAGAAGCCTCACGCAATTCCTGGGGCTTGAGGGTTTCAGCATGCTGCTCCGACCCCACCGCTTTGAACTTGGCGTTGAGAACCGACCTCACGTGGGCCTCCCCTGCCGGATTGGATCAGGTACTCCTCCTGCCAATCCCGCGACGCTCGAGGCAGGTCCATCCCCCAGTTGAGTTGCCAGTACTGCCACGACAGGATCTCGAAAAGGTTGGGGACGCGTCGAAACTCCGGGACAGTCGCATCGAGCTGGTCGGCCGGAACGTGACGAATGAGGTCATGACCGCGCACCAGACCGCCCTCGCGCTTCACCAGCCGGGTCTTCTCCGGCGGCGTCAACAAATGGTTATCAGGGCAGAACGTGCATGCAGCATGGCGATCGCGCTCGGTCAGGTTCTGAAGTTGCTCGGCTGGTCTACCCAGCGGGCGCGCCCCGCGACCCGGAACCGTCCACACTTTCGTCCCGGTGAACGGGTTGACCTGCTTAATCGTGCCGTCGGGCAACTCCCGATAATACGGATCGTCATTCATTTCGCAGGCTCGATGAACCCACGCCCACCCAGGTAAGGGCGCAGCGCCTTGGGCACCCGCACCGAGCCATCAGCCTGCTGGTGATTCTCCAGCAACATGATGATGATGCGAGTCATCGCACACAAGGTGCCATTGAGGGTGGCCAGGGGCTCGACGCCGTCGGGTCCGCGGTGGCGGATGGACAAGCGACGGGCCTGGAAGGTAGTGCAGTTCGACGTCGAAGTAATCTCGCGATAGCGGTTCTGGGTTGGCAGCCAGCCGTAGCAATCGTATTTGCGAGCAGCCGACAGGCCCAGGTCCCCGGAGGCAACATCAAGCACCTGGAATGGGATTTCTAGCGCCGTGATGAAGTCCTTCTCAAAGCTAAGTAACTTCTCGTGCCAAGCCTCAGCCTCCTCTGGGAGGCAATAAACGAACATCTCGACCTTGTCGAACCAGTGGACGCGGAAGATACCGCGGGTGTCCTTGCCGTACGAGCCGGCCTCGCGTCGGTAACACGGAGAGAAGGCTACGTAACGCTTAGGCAGTTCGGCGTCGTCAAGAATCTCCTCGGAATGGAAAGCCGCTAGAGCCACCTCGGAGGTTCCAACGAGGTACTGATCATCCTTGGGCAGGTAGTAAACGTCGTCGGCAGCTTGGCCGAGGAACCCGGTGCCCTCCATGGCCGACGGCTTGACTAGGGCCGGCGGGATCATTGGAGTGAATCCCCACTGAGCCGCTTTGGACATCGCCAGGTTGAGCAGGGCCAATTCCAACTGGGCACCAACGCCGGTAAGAACGTAGAAACGGGATCCAGAAATCTTCGTGCCACGCTCCATGTCGATAGCCCCGAGGGCTTCACCGATCTCAAGATGATCCTTGGGTTTAAATCCTTCAGCGGCAAAGTCACGCGGGGTTCCAATGGTCTCCTTGATGGCGCCCTCATCTTCGCCACCAGCAGGGACCCCGTCGATGACGATATTGCCAAGGGTCTTGGCGAGTTCGGTGAACTTGGCGTCAGCCTCGTCTGCGGCCTTTTTGAGGTCAGCGACTTCACCAGAGATTGTTTTGGTACGGGTCAGCAGCTCCGCCTTCTCGTCACCAGATGCCTTGGCGATCCGCTTGCCGAGTCCCTTCTGTTCTGCGCGCAGGTTCTCATGGGCGGCAATAGCCTCACGACGAGCCTCATCTGCGGCGACGACATTGTCCACGATCGAGGGGTCCTCGCCGCGGGCGACCTGGGAGCGGCGAACGGTGTCCGGATCCGTTCGCAGGAGCTTGGGATCGATCATGTGCCCGATTCTACCGGGCTGAGGGCATCAGGACGCACATATGGGTGAGGCCCAGGCTGTCAGGCCCAAACCTCACTCGTAGTCAGTGCATCACTTGGTGTGCTTGGTGTTATCGATGTCGATCTGCTCCTTGGCAACCTTGCCGGACACGGTCTCGGTGTCCTGCACGGCTTCCTTGCCAATCTTGATCTTCTCAACACCGACGGTCTCCTTATTGACGACCGGGCGCTCCTCGTGAGTCACGATGTCCTGGGTTCCCTCAGAGAGCTTGACGTCGTCAGCAGCAACCTTCTCGTCAAGGGGAACGCGCTCGACGTGGATCTCCTCACGCTCAACCGGAACCTCAACGGTCTCAGTGTCGTGAACAACGTGCTTGCGGATACGCACGCGACCGGTCTCGACCCGTTCCTTACCCACGTTAAGGCGCTCCTCATGGCGGACTACGGAACCGTCCTCGGCGACCGGAAGCTTTTGGCCGACCGTGGTCTGAGACTTAGTGTCAGTAACCTTCTTGCTGTCGGCGGCCTGCTGGCCAGCCACTCCGCCAGCAACACCCCGCTCGACGTTCTTATCGGTGGTCTTCGTGTCCGAAGCGAAGGCGTCGGAATAGTAACGGTACAGCTCATCGGTCTCGTCCTCAGAGAGGTGGCCGTCGGGGTCAACGCTCGGAGCGTCCTTCACCTTATCCTTAGTGTAGGGGGTGCGAACCTGGTCGCTCGAGGTTTCCAAGCCCTTAAAGGGGACGAAGGTCTCATTGCGCCCGAAAAGGCCGGTCTTGACAGTCACCCATGCCGGCTGACCCGAGGCATCATCGAGGTAAACCTGACCGATCTCGCCAATCTTGTTACCAGACTGGTCAACAACGGTGCGGTCGTAAAGAGCGTCAATATTAGCGTTCGTAGGCATCTTGTCGGTTGGCATTCTTGGTTCCTTTCGTTTTGATTTCTATCAAATCCCGTCGGGAGTACCGAGCGGGCTTGGTTGATGCCTTCAACGATACGAGCCAGGAGGTCACACACAAATCACCCTAAAGGCGGGATTTCATTGAATTTTTGAAAACTCTTATTTAGACAACCTAACTATGCTACAATTCGCCGTTGCCGGAACGGTAAAGGCGTCGTCATTTTCCCGTGACCCGCGCAAACCACTCTTCTGCTGCGGTATAGTCCTCGTCACTGAAGCCACGGACCACCTCGGGACCCTCTGACGAAGAAAAACCCCTTGCGAAGCCGTTCGGATAGGACCCAAGAAAGATCACCTTCCGGCTGATTCGATACAACCCTTTGAGCGCGGCAGCCATCCTCTCATCCTTGACGTGCCCGATGGCATCGATAGAGAAGCAGTACTCACCAAGGCGGTCCTTCGTGGGACGGGATTCAATTCTCGATAAATTAATTTTGCGGAAAGAGAACTGTTGCAAGATTTCCAGCAAGGAGCCCGGATGATCGCTCGAAGGAACGACGACAGCAGTCGCTCGATCATCGCCAGTTCGTGCCACCATCTGACCACTTCTTGCGACCAGAATGAATCGTGTTACAGCATCAGGATTATCGGCAATTCCCTGTGCTATAGCTGTGAGTCCGTACATCATTCCCGCAACCTCTGCGCATACTGCGGCGTCGAATCGTGAGCGTGGGTCCGACACCTCTTTGGCAGCCGCGGCCGTCGAACCGCCCTGGGTGATCTCGGCATGGGGTGGAAGGTTGGCAGCCAGCCAATTTCGACACTGATTCGCGGCATGAGGATGAGTTAAGACGTGACGAACCGACGACAGACTCGTCCCTGAGCGCACGTACAAGATTGAACTGCACCGCCATGACCACCTCACGGATGACCTGCACAGTCCATCAAGCGCAGCGAGGGTATCGAGAGTGGCCGCAGCTCCGTCAAGCGGGCATTTTTCGCACTCGCTCGAGTAAATGGACACCATTCCACGCCGGGTCATCTGGACTCGTCCACTGTGGAGCTGGACGCTCAAGAGCGTCGGAAAGCAGGGCAAGATACTCAGCGCGATCCACCTCAATGACGCCAAGACTGGCCAGGTGTGGAGTGCTCCATTGCACGTCAAGGAGCCCAGGACCGAGTTCGCAGACCAACCTCATCAGAGCTGTCTTGGAAGCATCACGGCCATACTCCGGATCGTGGAACATGGACTCTCCGCTGAAAAATCCCCCAACACTGACGCCATAGAGACCTCCTACCAAACGGCCCTGCGCGTCCCACGTCTCGACTGAATGAGCCCACCCGCGACCATGGAGGTACCCGTAGGCTTCCATGACCCGGTCGTCAATCCAGGCATAGGGGCGGGTCGGGTCCGCGCACCGTGTGATGACCTCATCGAAGGCGCGGTCGACGGTCGTCGTCTGGTGTTTGGTCGTCTTGCGCAGGCTGCGAGCGACCTTGAGTTGACCAGGCAGCAAGATACCGCGGCGCATGGGAGACCACCATGCCGCCGCACCCTGGAGTTCCTGCGACACCTCTTCGTCGGCAATGGGCATGGGGAAGACACCTTCGTGTAAGGCCGCCAACACGAGGTGTGGGCTGAGCGCTCCCGTGATCGCGATGAGATCGTCGTCGGGCCATTGATCCGGGTCTCCGAAGAGTTCTGGAACCGTCACTGACCTGGCCTCCTGACATCGCTGCCGGTCTATTGTCCACCCGGAGGCAACACATCAAAATCTGGTACGGCGATCCTCTAATGCCTCACCTAACTCCCACACCCGCAGAGCACCACTGTGTTGCCTGACGATTTTTGTCAGCTGATGCCAGGGCCAGGCACTTCAGTGCTCTTACCCCGGCTGTGCTGATACTTTTCACACCACACGTCGGCGTGGCGTCATTGTCTCGGTAGGTGTCATTGACGCCTCATGAGGAATGGTGGACCGGGTGCTGTCGACGGTCTCGATGACCAGGGTTGTCGCCGCGCCGCCCGGGTGGGTGATGTGCCCATCGCCAGGATGAGCACGAATACGACGACCGTCCACGCCCGCTCTGATGATCGCCTCTGCGGCGTTGATGACCTTCACCGGAGGTCCTGACCGGTCGTGGTGTTGCATGTAGGTGGGGCCGGATGGTCCTCGATCCCGTCCTGCACTTGGTGCGCCACGATCACGGCGAAGACGTAGCGGCCCGTATCGCCCATCGCACGGTCGTGCCTCCTCATCGGGTCGGCAGCCAGGCCCCGGTACATTAAGCCATCGGCAACTCCAACCACTCACCGTTTCTCAGAACTCACCGCGTGGATCATCAGCCACCTGGACCAACCGCTCGCTGTAACCGACCTGGCGAGGCAGACGCACCTGTCCAAGCAGCACCGCATCCAACGTTTCGTACCCGAAACCGGCCAGAGCCCCTTGAAGTGGACCCTCCATCAACGCATCTTCACGGCCCGACGGCTGCTAAAAATTAGCGTCCTCTCCATCGATGTCACCGCACAACGAACCGGACGGAGGATCGCCTTCACCCTGCGGCGACGCATGCGGCGTGAGAGTGGGTCACGCCCACCACCTACCGCCACACGCTCCGAGCGACCCCTGCACATTTTTGACCGAGCGACCAACGCCTCGGGCACCATAATGCCTGGCCCCTAGGTGAGGTGGCGATTTTGGTTCCCAACGCCCCTGGGGCCTGTTGGGCTCAGGTGATCGTGCTAGAGAACAACATCAGTCGAAATTACACCGATGTGAGTTGTCCCCAGTTGGTGGATAACCCTGTGGATAACTCTTGAGGATACTCGCTGCGGATCCTCACGTATCCACTGCTCACCCATTTAAAAACGTAACCGTTTCATAATTGCTGTAGCCTGGCCACATGGCCAAAACCCAATGTCTCGCACGAGTCCGCGAGGTCCGCCATGACATCCCTAACGTTATTTCGATCGATTTCGAACGGTGTGCCATGCCGCCCATCACCTCGGTCGATGACCACACCAAAATCGTCCTGCCATCTGACGGCTCTGACCTGCGCCAACCTGTCAGTGACGACGCGGCACAGCCACTTCTACGCACGTACACCCGACGCAGGTGGTTCAAGGACGGATCGTGGGGCATAGACGTCCTGGAGTTTGGCCCTGAGTCCGGGGGCGAAGCCCATCATGGGCCCGGTGCCCGGTGGTCCCAGGCCGTCCAGCCCGGAGACCAGGTCACTGTTCGTGGACCGGGCGGTCACTGGCAGATGCCCGGCGATATCTCCCACCTGCTCGCCGTCGCCGACGCAGTGGCCCTCCCTGCGGTTGCGAACGCCCTCGCCGCCCTACCGACATCGGCTCAAGCGACCATTATTCGCGTCGATGGCCACCATAGTTACCCGCTCACCCTCACCGACCGCGTCACCGTCGTAGCAGCTCCCCGCGACCCCGAAAGGATCGTCGCTACTGTCCGGGACCTAGACCTGCCCCATAACACCCACGCCTTCGTCCACGGAGAGGCCGCCATGGTTCGTCCGATGCGCCGTCATCTCCGGCTTGAACGCGGTATACCCAAGGACCGGGTGCACCTGTCGGCCTACTGGTTCGCTGGTCGTGACGCTGACGGTTGGCGCGCCATGAAGCAGGACTTCAACCGCTCAATGGAAGCCGAGTCAGGAGACTAGGCAATCCTTCGGGGAATTCGTCTCCCCGTCCAACCCCGGCCTGGCATATGGAGGCTGGCTCTGTTAGGTCAGGCGGTGACGACGTTGGTCAGGATGAGACCAATCATGACGAGCCCCACGATGACGCGGTACCAAATGAATCCAGTGAACTTATTCGACGAGACGAACTTCAGCAGCCACGCGATGGAGACGTAAGCCACGACGAGGGAGACCACGGTCGCCAGGATCGTCGGTCCCCAACCGATCGCGGCAGCACCACCTCGGGCAATAGAAATGTCACCGGCGGCAGAGACCGTCTCGTAAATCCCGGCCGCAACCAGCACCGGGATGCCCATGAAGAATGAGAGTCGGGTCGCCGTGGCACGGTCAAACTTGCGAAACAAACCGGCAGAAATCGTCGCACCCGAGCGAGAGATGCCGGGGAACAGCGGAGCCAAGGCCTGAAAACACCCGATCACAATGGCATCGACGATGCCAACCTCTTTCATCCCCCTGTTGAGGCCCGATTGACGATCACCCAGCCACATCACACCACTCCAGAGGATGAGGGCAATGGCGACTACCCACAGAGAGCTTAACGTGTTCTCGATTGCGTCTTTGAATACCAGCCCCACGACGCCCACCGGAATTGAGCCCAGGATGATGCCCCAACCGAGGATGTAATCCGGGTCGTCACGGTCTTCCCTATGGACTAGACCTTTACACCATGTGACGACGATGCGCACGATGTCAGACCAGAAATAGAGGATGGCGGCAATGATCGCACCGACCTGGATGATCGCGGTGAAGGCAGTGATCCCTGCGCCCTGGATGTCGTACCCCAGCAGTTTCTCCACGATGCGCAGATGCCCGGTGCTGGAAACAGGCAGGAACTCAGTGATTCCCTCGACTATGCCGAGGATGACGGCGTGCAGCCAGTTCACGGATAAAAGCCTCTCGATTGGGGGACCGTGCGGATGCGAGGGTCAATGCATCCAGGCTCACACATTAGACGTTGACAGCGACAATTCTCGCGTCCCAGCCTCACATTGATGACCGTGGTCAGGGCCGGGTTCCCCCAGCTACGACCACGGTCGTTATGTGCATCGCCCCCTCACAGCGGCGGCCATCGCGGAAGCGCACATCGTTCGGGAGCGACGGGTTTAGTCACTCTGGGTTTTCGGTGGACTCTACGTTGCGGGAACCAAGCTCGGCGTCTAGCCGGAGTAGGCCAGGGCCATCGTCACCAATGAGCTCAATGCGACCGACAATTTCGCCAACGGTCGATTCTTCCTCGATTTGCTCATTGATGAACCATTGCAACAGCGGAATAGCGTCAATATCTCCAGTCGAGGTGCAGGCACGGTAGAGTTCGCGGATGGCCTCGGACACCTTTTCCTCGTGAGCCAGTGCAGCCTGGAAAATCTCGAGCGGGGAGAGACCGGCTTCAAGTTCAGGTGCCTCGGTGGTACCGATACGTGGATGGCTACCGCGATCGAGGGCATGGTCGATGAACTTGTTGGCGTGAAGGATCTCCTCGTCGGCTTGATGACGTAGCCACGCAGCCATTCCGGAAAGATTCTGTGCGTCGGCCTCGATAGCCAACTGACGGTAGGTCATGTCGGCGGTGAACTCGAGGGTGATCTGATCGTTGAAAGCTTTGAGGATGTCATCGGACATTTTCATGTCTCGATGCTATGTGGCTAGTTCAAGGGCCGGTCAGTGGTCCGGGCATGCGTGTCGAAATGTCACCTCAGGGCGCGCGGCATCATCTTCATAACCTTTGTTTCCTCGAAGCGACGTTTTTGCACTCACTCATTCCTTACTCTGGTGGCTGAATTCCCTTGCGGTGTCGTCTGGGGTATCCACGTCAACATCTTCTGTTTGACCTTTGATTTTCGCTGCCGAATCAGGGTCACAGACGGTAGGTGTGACCGTCACCTACTCGCCAAACTGAGACCCCCGACACCCCAACTTCCAAAGGCACCACACCAGCGAGAATTCTGACAGCTCGCCCCTGCAACTTCGACGGAACTTGATACCCCATCGTGACGTGGGGGTTCCACCACCGAGGGCCGTAATAGTTGAAGGCGACGACTCCTGCCGCAGCTAACCGACGGTGCAGCAACTCATGAGGTCGCCGGAGATCCTCCGGTAGATAGATCGGCGCGCGAAAACTACCGACAGAGGTAGGTGCGGAGCACGATTCAGGCTCCCCCTCCCATGAGGCGTCAAAAATCATCACGGAGTCAGGAGAGGTGGGGTGGTGAGGGCATAATGCGACGACGCCGTCGGAATTGGGAAGGCAACATGGCATCGTGAGTCTGATCCTCTTAGGCCACCCGACGTCAACAAGTTGGGGATCGACACCCTCCATGGTTGAAACTGCCGCGATCGTGATGTGGGCTGGCTGGTGCAAGACGGGTACGCCAGCCGCCAAGAGCTGGTCACAGGTACTTTGAAGGGTCTCTTGAGCTTCGTCGTCAAGGGTGAGGGACAGGGTGTGGGTGAACACCACGCCGGGCTGCCAGTCGATGTCGTCTGTCACAGCTCACCCCCAAATGTGTTACAAGTCTGTGACCACTGTCCCTGCTCCCTCCAGGGATGGGGCATGGTTCCAACCACGATGCCGAAGGAAGCACCAACAGGGGAAAGTGAAACACAACTAGTCCGCGAGGGACACAGCCCTTGACGGGTTGCACTCAACATCCTGAAGGGGTACCTCATCGAGAGGTACGGCATACCTACACGGTCTTCGCAACATAGTCCCAGAACTAGTTCATCGGCCCTGAGGACAAGAACTCGCACATCTATGTCGTTGCCGTGTTCACCATCGCCTTCCCCATAAGGCCCTGGGGATCGTGGATCTTCGGACGGTAGGTCGACCGTCACGGACGCCGTTCTACCACCTTCTCGGTCCTCGTCATGACTTTCGCCTCTTTAAGATCGGCATATAGGCCGCCGTCCTCCTCATCATCTGCCGTACTGTTCAGGGCTTCGCCGCCGGAAGTGAATACGACACCTCAGCGGCTCATATGTCCGAGGCGGCGGTTCGCAACCGGTGTGGCGCGTCTTTCCAGTACGTAACCCTCGTCGGTGACCAGACCATCGCCCAGGCCGTTCTCCTCATTGAGACCACGACAATGCCCCATGACCAGATCACTACCTGGGGTTGGCACATCGCCTTTGACATTGACAACCTCGCAGCGGTCGTTGTTTTGTGGGTAAGACGCGCTACGGACGAGTCCTTGGCTGAGAAGCACTCGGAGATTCGCTCCAGCCTAGATTGCGACTCCGGCACTATGCGTACCCTATTGGTACAACACTGACAACCCCCGTTGCTGGTGTTTCTCATCACCCTGGGTAGCACACTCTGTTTCTACACCTACTCAGTAAACGTCCTGGCCATCGTCAAGTTCACCTTCATAGAAGAGGCAACGACGGCCACCACCACCGACCTCATCGCACTCGTCATCCTCATGTTCCTGCAGCCCGTCGAGGGCCTCATTTCCGACAAGATCGGCCATAAGTCGCTGCTGGTTTTCTTCGGCGTGAGTGCCATTTGGTGCACCTGGGTGCTCATCATTTTCCTGCCGAAGACCACAAACCCGCTAGATGTCTTCGGCCTGCTGCTAGTCGGCACATCATCACCGGCTACACCTCGATCAACGCTCTGGTGACGTTCTAGCCTTCCCAGACATGGTCCGCGCCCTAGGTGTCAGCCTCGGCTATGGCCACTCCTACTTCGGCGGCACTGCTCCGCTTATCTACGAGGCCTTTAAGGAGCACGGCCAGGTGATGTGGTTCATTGTCTACGTGACGACCCTGACCTTCATCTCGACTCCCATTTACATCTTCGGGCTGAAGATCTCGACCACGAGCAGAGACACGCCTAGGCTTACAACGAGGGTACGGCTCCCCTCGCATAAGACTGGGACCGCGCGATGAACCCTTGAGACACCACAATAGGATTGCTTCGTCATTTACTTTCGCCGGTGGTGACGGAATAAGGGAGGGCACCCACTGGTGCCCTCCCTTATGTCTGCGTGCGCGTCAGATCACGTGGCGGGAACAGTCTCCACCGTGATGTGACCCTTAATAGAGTCATGCAACTTGACGCCGACGGTGTGTTTACCGATGGTCTTAATCGGCTTGGGGATCTCAATGGCCCGTTTCTCGAGGGCGGGACCACCGGCCTTCTTGACGGCCAGAGCGATATCACCAGGAGTGACGGCGCCGAACAGACGACCGGTCTCACCGGTCTGGACAGTCACCTGGACGACCAGGTGCTCCAGCTGCGAGCGAATCTGCTCCGCGTCCTCCTTGGACTTGATCTCCTTAGCCTGACGGGCGCGAGTGATGTCCTTGATCTGGGCCTCAGCTCCGCGCGTCCACTTGATGGCGTAATTCTGCGGCAGCAGGTAGTTACGGCCGTAGCCGTCCTTGACCTCGACGATGTCCCCAGGGGCACCGAGCTTGGCTACCGGAGCAGTGAGAATGAGCTTCATGTCTTTCTCCCTTCTCAGCGAGCCGTCGAGGCGTACGGGAGCAGTGCGAGTTCGCGTGCGTTCTTAATCGCGATGGCGACCTTGCGCTGATCCTGAACAGACAGCCCAGTGACGCGACGTGCGCGGATCTTACCTCGCTCAGAAATGAACTTACGCAGCAGGGCAGTGTCCTTGTAGTCAACCGCACCGATATGCACGGTCTTGATGGGGACGACCTTCTTCTTGTTCACAGTCTTGCGCTGTGGACCGGCCATTGTGGTGCTCTCCTTCGTATGAAAGCCCGGCTTTTGCCGGAATGTGCCTTGTCCGCGACCCCGAGCGGGGACGCCGAACTTGATGTTTGTTGATGACGACGCTTATCGGCGGCTTAGTCTTAGATCAGAATGGGGGCTCGTCGGCCTGGGCTGAAGCCCAGGGATCGACTCCACCGCCACGATTGGCGTCACCGTTGTTATAGGACCCCTGGTTCCCGGAGTTTCCACCCCAGCTACCACCCTGGCCACCATTGCCACCGGACCAACTGCCCTGGCCACCACCGGAGTTTCCACCCCAGTTGCCGCCCTGACCGCCGCCGGCATTGCCACCCCAGTTACCTCCACCGGAGGACTGGTTACGCGACACCTTGGCCGAAGCGAACCTCAGCGACGGACCAACCTCGTTGACGTCGATCTCATAGGAGGTACGACGGTTACCGTCGCGATCCTCGTAGGAGCGAGCCCTGAGGTTGCCGCTGACGACGACACGCATTCCTTTAGAGAGGGACTCAGCGACGTTCTCGGCGAACTGGCGCCACACCGAGCAGTTGAGGAACATTGCTTCGCCGTCACGCCACTCATTGGTCTGTCGGTCAAAAGTTCGCGGGGTCGACGCCACCGTGAAGTTCGCGACAGGCACCCCGTTGGGGGTAAAGCGCAGCTCAGGATCGGCAGTCAGGTTGCCAATCACCGTGATAGGTGTTTCACCAGCCATGTCAGTCTCCAGATCGCAGTGATTCTCGTAGTTTGCAATCAATGGTTCCAGTGTGCCGCTCACCCTAGACAGTCTCCCGGGTATCACCCGGAAAACAGGGCGAACAAGCTCGTGGGGCCTGCGATCCTCAGTGAATCTCGGGACGCATGACCTTAGTGCGCATAATCTTCTCGTCGATGGCAAGAAGACGATCCATCTCCTGAATGGTCGCGGGCTCACAGGTCGCGTTGACGACGACGTAGATGCCTTCCGACTTCTTCTGGATATCGTAGGCCAGACGACGCTTGCCCCACACGTCGACGTTGTCAACAGTGCCCTTCTCGTCAGTGATGACCTTCAGGTACTTCTCCATGAGGGAATCGACCTGACGCTCTTCGACGGTCGGATCAATGATGATCATGACCTCGTACTTACGCATACGCTGACTCCACCTCCTCTGGTCTCAGCGGCCACGGGTACATCCCGTGGCAGGAGGGCGAATGCCACCGATCGGGGTCTTCCCGACCAGCCGACTGCCATGACAGGCAGCCAGTTAGAGAGGATACCGGGTGACCCGCCGTTCTCCGAATCCAACACGTTGCGACAGTTGTTGCAGCCTGACCATATACCCCCGCTCCGGGACGGAACGAGTCCAAGCCGGGTAACGGCCTCCAGCCGGGCGTCAATGGATCGAACCGCTCTGGAGCTCCGCACCGCCACTACCAGCTCCCCTCCATCGGCGGGAGTCCCGCGACCGGCACAACTGGCCTTATCGGGCTCGCCGGGTTGGGAACGCTGTCACCAGGTTCCGAAACTAGCGGAATTCAGCGACCGCGCGGCGGTCCAGGGATGAGGATCTCCCCACCGGCACGCCAAGCACGCAGGCCAGAGGCGAGGAAGTCGCAGTTGTAACCCTTCTCCCGCACCGGACCTACCAGATGACCGGAGCGAAACCCTGTGTCACACACGAGGATGAAATGGGGGTCAGGTTCGGCGAGCGGGTCATCACCATACACGGCGGTAAAGGGGTCAGCGAGCAGCTCCTTAGGGTTGACGAGCCGCGCCCCGGGTGCGTGCCCGGCTTCATACTCACGAGAGGTCCGCACATCAACGAGCACCCCACCCTTAGCGAGGGCGTTGAGGACGTCCGGGAGCTCGAGGCCGCCCTCGGCCATCCCATGATTCATCAGCAGGTCGCGCAATCCCATATCTGCACAGTGTAGGGAACCCTGTCGATCGGTGACTCAGAGCGTGTCCAACCCCACCGCCCAACTCATCTGATGGCGAAAACTCCCGACACGGCAAGGCCCGCGGAACGGTGATACCCGTCCCCCGGGCCAGCTGACAAAAATAGTCAGTCCCGCGTTCGACACCGTCACACTCGTCGAGGGCGATTTTTTCAGGCGCTGATACCGGCCAGTACCTCCCGGACCTCTTGAGGATTCGAGGTAGCCATGAGTCGGCTGCGGAAATCAGCCTTGACCAGGGAACGGGCTAGCGAAGCCAAAATCCGCAGGTGCTCGTTACCAGCGGCAGCTTCGGGAACAGCGATGAGGAAGATCAGGTTAGCCAAAGAACCGTCCGGGGCTCCCCAATCCACGCCCTTGTCACTACGGGCAAAGGCCAGTGTCGGGCGGCCGACGCCATCGCATTTACCGTGCGGGATAGCGATACCGTCGCCGAGTCCTGTTGTTCCCACCTCTTCACGGGCACGAACGGCTTTGATGAGAACGTCGCGGTCAATCAGGGCGCCACTAACATCGATAAGGTCGACCATCCTCTCAATAGCGTCGTCCTTATTTCTTGCGGTAAGGGAGAGATCAATAGATCCCTCGTCAAGCAGGTCTGCGATGATAGCCATGTCATAACTCCTTTCGAGGCGGCTCACGCGGTGACCGCGTGATCCTTCTTACGGGCGGAAATTCTCTTGAGGGCCAGGGACATGAAGGCCGTCACTAAAGCTCCAACGAGGATCGCCGCAAAGAACCCGAGCAGGGGCTTGCACGCCCCGAGCGCACCGACGATCGGGCCACCATGCATGACGACATCATGAACGCCAAACATGCCAGCCAGCACAGCAGCGACGGCACCACCCACCATATTTGACGGGATCACACGGGCCGGGTCAGCCGCGGCGAAGGGGATAGCACCTTCGGTGATGCCGAACAGGCCCATGAACAACGCAGCAATACCGGCGTCACGTTCTTGCTTGGTGAACAGACGACGACCGATGAGGGTGGCCAGGCCCATGCCGAGCGGGGCCACCGGGATGGCGGCCGCGGCCAGCCCCATAACCTTGCCCTGGTCAACGGCGATCATGCCCCCGGCGAAAAGGAAGGCAACCTTATTAACTGGACCGCCCATGTCGAAGCTGATCATGAGGCCAATGATGATGGCGAGGATGGCTATCGACGATGTCGTCATGCTGGCCAGGAAGTTGGTCAACCCATTAAACAGGGCCGCTAGCGGGCGACCGAGCACATAGACGTACAGTAGTGAGACGATCGCGGTGCCGAAAATCGGGACGATAAGGATTGGCACAATCGGCCTGACGTACTCGTGCCACGGGATCTTCCTCATCCATTTGGCGACGTAGCCAGCGATGAAGCCGATGATAATAGCGCCGATAAATCCGGTGTTGAGGCCGGTCTTCGTGCCACCGGGGCCAGTCGTCGTCAGGTAAGGGAATTGTGCGCCGCTATTGGCGATGAAGCCAGAGACCATGCCGACGACCAGACCAGGACGGTCGGCGATAGCCTGAGCGATGAAACCGGCGAGTACCGGGATCATGAGGGAGAAAGCCAGCGTGCCAACTTGCAGGATGGTCTGCCAGAAGCTGTCTTCAGGAACGGCGACGCCACCAGCAGTAGGTTTGCCACCGATACCTAAGGCCAGCGCGATCATGATGCCGCCACAGACCACGAACGGGATCATGTGGGATACACCAGCCATGAGGGCGGCGTACAAGGTGTGCCCAACGGACTCCTTCCCGTCCTTACTGGAGGTGGTTCCCGCTTCAGCGACTGGTTCGCCGGAGAGTTCGACCCCGGCGCCGCGGGTTGAAGCAGTCAGGGCCTGTTCCAGCAGCTCGGCTGGACGTGAGATGCCATCTTGAACGCCGGTCACCAGGACTCGCTTGCCGTCGAAGCGGGACAGATCGACCTCAGTGTCGGCTGCAATGACTACAGCATCGGCTTCACGAATGTCGTCGGCAGTGAGCTCGTTCTCAACACCAATCGAACCCTGGGTCTCAACCTTGATCTGGTTACCGGCCTCCTTGGCGGATTCTTCCAACCTCTCGGCAGCCATGTAGGTATGGGCAATACCGGTCGGACATGCTGTGATTCCGACGTACTTCTTCATTGTTCTCCTTGCTGTGGGGACGCGCTCGTCCGGCTGCCAGCGAGCGCTGGAATGGTTGACGCCAACCCCCATGGTCGGAGGCAGTCCTACTGACACCGAACCATCCACACGGCAACGTGAGGCGCCCGAAGAGCCACCTTCTCGCGGAGTCGGCACTCGGCAGGAGTGTACTCCCGACCTTGCCGCCGGAATCCATGACCCGGTGACGAAAAACCCCGGCTCGGGCAAGGGTGGGTCACGGAATTGACGCGACCGCCCCCGTGCTGACAAAAATCGACACCGCAATTTAATCGGGTCTCAACCCCGGACCAATCCGGCTGTGACGCACTGCGCAAGACGCGCTCTACCAACGGAAAACTGAAGAACCCGCCCGCGCCCTGAATCAGTGCCTGGAATTTTTCTTCCCAGCTCTTCGCCGGGCCGCAAGCCGCGCGTACATTTCCTCAACGATCTCGGTGAATCTCTTCTCTACCTCGCGTCGGCGCACCTTGAGAGTCGGGGTGAGCAAGCCGTTGTCTGTAGTGAACTCGTCCCACAACACCCGCAGGTCACGAATTTGCTCTTGATGAGGCAGTTTCTCAGTGATCTCAGCCACCCGGCGACGAATTTCTTCCGCGAGCTCCTCGGAACGCAGCATCTCCGAGCCCGTCATTGAGGTGATGTGTAACCTCTCAGCCAGTTCCTCCACCTGCGGCAACGACGGCTTGACAAGCAGAGTCAGGCACGGGCGGTTATCGCCCAGCAGTACCGCGTGCTCGAACAGCGGGTCCTTCATGAGCGAACTCTCGATCGGTTGCGGCGAGATGTTCTTGCCGTTCAAGGTGACGATAATGTCTTTGAGTCGATCGGTAATGACGAGGAAACCATCTTCATCGAGGTACCCGATATCGCCAGTGTGCAACCAGCCATCGTCGATTGCTGCGGCAGTAGCCTCAGGGGCTTTCCAGTACCCCTTCATGACGTTGGGACCGCGGTAGAGGATCTCCCCCTCCTCAGTCGTCGTCATCTGACTCCCCACCAGCAGCTTGCCGGCGGTGCCGAACTTATATCCGTCTGGAGAGTTGAAGCTCACCAGTGGGGAGGCCTCCGTCAGCCCGTACCCCTGGCACACCAACAGCCCGCAGGCGGCGAAGAACTCTTCGACCTCCTTACGCAGCGGCGCTCCACCGGCCGCCAGCACGGTCTTGGGGCCACCGACGGCGTCACGAATGGCCTTGAGGACGAGACGATCGGCAACCTCATGACGTGCTCGCAGCGATACGCTGACACGCCGTCCTTGCCGCTGGGACTGCCACCACTCGCGGCCAACCTCCAGCGACCATTCAAAGATCTTGAGCTTGACCGGAGAATCAGAGACCTTTTCACGGGCCACTTTCATGACCTGTTCGTACAGCTTCGGCACTGAGACGAAGAGGGTTGGACGAACCTCAGCCAACATTGTCGAGATCGTCTTAGGGTTAGGCACGAAGGTGTTGAGGCAACCGTGCCGGATCACCACCATCGACCATCCCCACTCCAGGGCGTGTGAGAGCGGTAAGAAGCTCAGGGAATGATCGGCCGGGGTGACGTCGAAGAACGCGTCGAGGGCCTGCAGTTCAGCCAATGCAGCCCGATGGCTGATCATGACCCCCTTGGGCTGACCAGTGGTTCCCGACGTGTAGATCAACGCGGCGACATCATCGGCAGATGACTGCCCCATGCGCTCCTCAACGACCTCCTGCATCTCCTCAGAAACCCCGGCCTGACGCACCTGTTCCAGGGACAGCACCGTCAAACCATCATGATCACTAACCTGATCTGCTGGGTCTATCAGGATCACCGTCTCCAACCCAGGCATCTGGTCGCGAGCCTCGAGAATGCGGTCGAGCTCCTTGGAACCAGCCGTGACAATGACACGCACCCCGGCGTCAGTGACGATGTGAACAATCTGATCAGGGGTCGACGTCGGGTAGATCGGTACCGGGACGACGCCCACAGTTACGCCCGCGAGATCAGCCTCGATCCACTCCGGGCAGTTGCCGACAAACAAAGAAATACGATCCCCCCGCTGCAGACCATCTTTGGTGAGTAACCCGGGAGTGACAAAAGCCCGCGCGAGCCCGGCGACACGACGCCCAGTCTCTGCATAAGTGCGGATAATCCACTGGCCGCCTCGACGAACTCGAGTCGCGGGACGGAAACCGTGGTTGGCGACCGTGGCGCGGAACATGTGGGCGAGGTGGCTCTCGACGAGGTTCTCCCCCGGTACAGGTTGACCGAGAAGATCCCCGGCCGGGTCAAGTTCAGCCCTGCGGGGCTGATGTGTGCTCGCTGACATGACCGTTCTCCCTTGCCGGTATCGACCCAACTCCCCATCGTAATATCCTGCGATCACCCCGCGCAGGCGCCGGTCACAAGCGCTCACGCAGCCAAACGATATCGCGAGCCTGACCCTCAGCGTCCCCTGGAGTCTCGACAACGACCGGGGCCTGCGCGGCACGGATGGCATCGACGAGGGTATCGGCCTCGCACTCGCCTTCCCCTAGATTGGCGTGGCGATCCCGCCCCGACCCGACAGCGCCTTGAGAATCGTTGGCATGCACTAGATCGATCCGACCCGTAATGTCACGCACGTCGTCGACCAGACTCGTCATATCCAGACCGGCCGCGAAAGCATGGCACGTGTCCAGACAGAACCCGACGTTCTCGTGCCCTGACGCGGCACCAATGGCCTCCCAGGTACCCGCCAACCTCTCCAAGAACCGCGCCATCGCATTGGCTCCACCAGCAGTGTTTTCTACCAACAGCGGCACCGACATTTCGAGTTCGTCAATGGCTTTACGCCAGTTGTCCTGCCCCTTCTCAATCGGCTCCCCGGCACGCACGTGGCCACCGTGAACGACGACCCCCATTGCCCCAACTTCGGCAGCGGCGTCAAGGGTTTGCTGCAGAAGTTTGCGGCTGGGGATGCGGATACGGTTATTAAGGGAAGCGACGTTAATGACGAAAGCGGAGTGCACCACCAGCGTCAGACCAACCTCCCCGGCGGCCTCCCGCAGCGCCTGGGGGCCGCCGGGAAAGTTACAGTCCGGTTTCTTCCAAGATCTCGGATCCCCCAGACTGATCTGAGCGATATCGGCTTCACGCGCTGCCGCCTGCGCCACGGCGTCGGCAGCGTCGACATGACCCCCAATGATCCACTTCGTCATGCCAACACTGTGCCATCAAACAATGTACGGTCAAACACCGCGCCGTGAGGTAGCGCCGGCCCCACGACTGGTGGTGCGTTATAGCGGAACGCTGACGAAAGTCGCTTCGATGATGGTGACCATCCTCACCGTGCCGTAGATTGGACGGTATGGCAACGAGCATGGTCACGGGTGGAACATCAGGCATCGGCCGCGAATTCGTCACCCAACTGGCTGCCCGCGGGGACGACATCGTCATCGTCGCCCGCGATACCGAGCGGATGGCCGCGATCAAGGACGACGCTGAAGCCCGCTACGGAGTTTCCGTCGAGACTATTGCGGCAGACTTGTCGTGTCGCGAGGACGTCGACCGAATCGCCACCCGGGTGGAGGACCCTAACCACCCCATTGATCTACTGGTCAACAACGCCGGGTTCGCAGTGCATGCCAAGATCCTTGACACTGATACCCTTGAACTACAGGACCGTGCCTTCGAGGTCATGATGCGGGCAGTTCTAGTGCTCTCAGCCGCAGCCGGACGCGCAATGAAGGCCCGCGGTCATGGGGCCATCCTCAACCTCTCCTCGTCAAGTGCCTGGATCAATACCGGCAACTACTCAGCCGTCAAAGCGTGGGTGCTCACCTTCACCGAGGGGCTGTCTAACGAGCTGGCCGGCACCGGCGTCAAGGCCATGGCACTGTGCCCCGGATGGGTACACACCGAATTTCACTCCCGCGCCAACGTCACCGCCAACCATCTGCCGGATTTTTTCTGGATCGACACCGAGGTCCTGGTGCGCGAAGCCCTCAATGACCTTGACCATGGCAAGGTAGTGTCTATTCCCACCTCGCTCTGGAAGTTCTTCATCGCTGTGGCCACACACACTCCACGTTCCGCTATGAGATTCCTGTCACGAACCTTGTCCTCGTCTCGAGACAAGGACGATCATCCTCGGCAGGCTCCGGGAGGCGAGGCCTGAGATGGCCAGCGTCAAACCCACTAGGGACCGAGGCCGCTACACCAATGATCTGTCTGCCGTGACGCGACAGGCAGCGAACCTGCTTCTGCTGCGTCCCCTGGTGTGGAAGGTCGTCAAAGTTAGCGTCCACGGAACCGACAACCTCGATGGGCTCGACGGTGCCTACGTCGCCGTCGCTAACCATTCCTCCCACCTCGACGCCCCGCTCGTCTTTGGGGCCCTTCCCAAACGGCTGTCAAAATATCTGGCTACCGGCGCCGCCGCCGACTATTTCTTCACCGCTTGGTGGAAGGCCATCGCCCCAGTGCTCTTCTTCAACGCGTTCCCGGTTGATCGGGGCAAAGGCAAAAGTAAGCAGGGCGCCCATAGTCCCCGTTCCCATCGCGGTATGGCGGGATCGCTACTGACAGACGGCGTCCCTCTGCTGATCTTCCCGGAAGGCACCCGGTCTCGCACCGGCGCAATGGGAACCTTCAAGCCTGGGGCTGCCGCATTAGCTATTTCGCGTGGAGTTCCGGTTATCCCGATTGCGTTAGTCGGGGCATGGGCGGCCATGCCGTCCGAGCAGGCCGGGTTACCAAAGGGACGTCCATCAATTCACGTGGCTATTGGACACCCTATGGACCCTGTTCCCGGCGAGATCGCCCACGAGTTCTCCGAACGGATTCGTCGCCAAGTAATCGAATTACACGACCAAACCGCCCGCGCCTATGGCATGCCAACCCTTGACGAGTACGGACGCCACCGCGCGCTGAGTCAGTCCTCTGAGAGCAGCCACGCAGCGTCTACCAGCAAGGAGTCGACGGCTGAGCCCCCTCGGCCGAACGGAGGCCAATGATGGATCGCCCGGTCAACATCCGAGAGGTCGATGCCTGCCGGATCATTTCGATGACCCGGGTGGTGTCCATTGATGACCTCGGCCCCTTCATAGAAGAAGCCTTCGAGGTTCTCGAACGCCTTGTCCCCGGTTACCCTGCCCTCGGCAAGACCTTCCCGTTTGTCATTTACCATGATGGTCTCACTGCCGAACACGACGGCACCGTCGAGGTATGCCAACCGTTCCAGGGCACGATCGAAGACTCTGTACTCCCCTGTGGCGTCGCTGTACGCATCGTTAACGCCCACCGGGAAGCATGGGTTACCGTTACTAAGGCCGAATTGGAGTACCCCGACATTGACGAGATCTATGACGACTTCGACACCTGGCTTGAAAAAGCTGGGCTAGTGCGCAATGCCGCGCCACGCGAAGTTTACTGGGCCGACTGGGACACCACCGGCATGGAAGAACCGGTCTGCGACGTGTGCTTCCCCATCGCCTGAGGTCGACGTCGGCGCGACCACCTCACGACAGCGCCCCAGGAGCGGACAACAAGAGATGCCCTGTCAAACGCGGGCTGCAATCAGCTATAACGGACGGTCACCAGCCCCTCTCCGGGAGCGATGGCGTTCATCGCCGCCGTTGAGAGGTCGAGGCAACGTCCACCGACGTAGGGACCGCGATCGTTAATCCGCACGGTCACGGTACGGCCATTGCTGACGTTTGTGACGCGGATGGTCGATCCAAGCGGAAGGGTCTTCGACGCGGCGGTGAAAGCTGACGGATTGAAAGTCTCACCGGAGGCGGTGGGGCCACCAGCAGTGCCGTCTCCCTCGCCGTAGGTAGACGCCAAACAGGTGATGCCCCTAGTTACCGGATTCGAGGAGGAACCGGAGGACGACCGGCTTGAGGAAGAGGATGACGAGGTAGAACGCGACGGCTCAGCCTTCTTGGTGCCAACCTTGACGACCTGAGTTACGGGGGCCTTGACGACCTTGCTAGAGACCTTCTTCTCGGACACCTTCTTACCGTCCTTGAAGACGACGGTCCAGGTCTCCTCGTTAATACCGTTGACGCCCTTAGTGATGATCTTGGTCTCGCCCTTGGGCAGATCGGAGTCCTCAACCTTCCTGGTGGAGAAAGGTACGGCGACGCGGCGCTTCTGGGGCTTCTGGTCAACCATCGTTAGGTTGATCTTCATGCCGTCAGCAAGCGGAGTGCCTAGACCCGGGTTGACGATATCGCTCGAATCAACCTTGATCTTGGCCGCTTTGAGAGCGTCGGCAACGGTTCCGACCGCGGTGACCTTCTGAGTCTTACCGCCAGTGGTGACCGTGACATTCTTGGCCGTCTGCATCGAGAAGGACAGCCCGGCTCGCGAAATATCCAGCGAGCGCGACACCGATACGAGGTTGTCAGGATCCGACTGGTTCAGTTGCGCCAGAACCTCGGACACGTTTTTGGCTGTGGTCCAACGGGCCACCTTCTTGCCGTCAATAGTGACCACGACACGGCGACCGTAGTTAACGGTGATGACCTGCCCATCGTGGATCTCAGAGTCCAGCGAGGGCTGCACGTCGTCGTGGGGGCCAACTGTAATCCCCTGCTGAGCGAGGGCCTGCTTGACCGTGCCCGGCTTGACCTTGGCCTGCTGGGAGACTCCATCCACGGAGAAAGTCACGGTGTCTCGATCAAGCGCCTGGACCATCGTCAGGCCGCCAGCTGAGGTGAGGCTGAGGGCCCCGGCAATCGCGGAAGCTACAACTTTCGACATTCGACCACTTCAGTATCGGGGGCTCGAGGGCCCGGTACGGGGATCGGCGTCAGCCACACAGGCACGCGCCAACGTGCCCCCGGCAGGAAGCACGGCCACTACCATAGAACAGATCATTCGAAGAATCCAAAGATTTACTGAGAACCTTAAGATTCGCTCGTGTTGAACGCGTGCTCGGCAGGGGGCCATATTGAGGTCACCGAAGCCCCAGATCGAGCGGAAGTCGCGCTATAAAGCCATTTTCTGATGAGTCTCCCCAGCGATGGACCTGCCTCAGGTTCTCAGTTTGAATCGCTCATCCTAGGGTGCCATCGCACCAACCTCATTGAGTTCGTGACAACAAAGATCGAGCTGAAGGCCATCGCCGCAGCCGCAATCACCGGACTCAACAAGCCCACGGCGGCGACCGGAATAGCAACCACGTTGTAAGCGAAGGCCCAAAACAGGTTCTGGCGAATCGTGCGGTCCGTGGCGTGGGCTAAGGATAAAGCGTCAACTGCCAAACATGGATCCCCCCGGGTGCAGATGATGTCGCTGGCAGCGATGGCGACGTCGGTGCCAGTCCCCATGGCGATGCCTAGATCTGCGGTCTGTAGGGCAGCAGCGTCATTGACCCCGTCCCCCATCATCGCGACGCGGGCGCCGTCAGCACGCAGCTGAGTGACGACATCGACCTTGTCGGCGGGCATGACCTCGCTAATCACCTCGCCAATGCCCAATTCTGACGCCACACGGGCTGCAGCGCCGGAATTATCACCCGTTACGAGCACCGGGCGTACGCCAGCTTGGGCCATTCGCTTCACCGCGACGGCAGCCTCCGGCTTGATCTCGTCGCTTACCGCGATGGCACCGAGAATGTCGTCGCCCCGCCCCGCCAAGAGCACCGTGCGACCCTCAGCTTGGGCTCGCTCGACATTTTTTGCCAGCGCGTCAGGGATGGCGTCAAAAAGCGACACCCGCCCAGCCTTGGCTGGCAGCCCGTTCACAACCCCACTAACCCCAAGGCCAGGAAGAGCCTGGAAGCTCTCTGCGGGGGTCACACTTGGGCACGCCTTAACGATGGCTCGCGAAATCGGGTGCTCCGACCCTGCTTCAAGCGCTGCTGTGACGGTAAGCGCGGGTGAGCTGTCAGAAATGTTCACCACATGTCCGGATTCATCCCACACCGCGACGACGGCCATCTGGCCGGTGGTGATAGTGCCGGTCTTATCCATCGCCATGACATCAATACCGCGGGCCCTCTCCAGAGACCCCGCACCTTTAATAAGGATTCCCAACCGGGCACCGCGTCCCGTGCCAGCAAGCAGGGCCATAGGGGTTGCCAAACCCAGGGCACAAGGGCAAGCAATGATGAGGACCGCAACCCCAGCGGTGAAGGCGGCGGTGGCTCCCTGACCCAAGACCGCCCATACAATCATCGTCAGAGCCGAGATGATCAAAACTGTCGGCACGAAGACCGATGAGACTTTGTCGGCGAGATCCTGGGTCTTGGAACGACTAGTTTGAGCAGCCTCAACGAGGGAGGCGATGCGAGAAAGCTCGGTATCTGAACCAACAGCGGTTGCCTCCACGACCAACCGTCCGGAGGTGTTAACGGTGGCACCAACCACTTCGTCACCGACTGTCACCTCGACCGGTAAGGACTCGCCGGTAACGAGAGAGGCGTCAATCGCCGAGCTCCCCTCAGCGACCCGACCATCGGTGGCGACCTTCTCTCCCGGGCGCACGACGAAATGGTCCCCTACCGCAAGGGCCTCGATCGGGACAGTGACCTCCTGGTCATTACGGATAACGCGCACCGACTTGGCGCCCATCCGTAGCAACGCCTGCAGGGCGGACCCGGCGTCAGCGCGGTTACGGGCCTCAATCCACCGCCCAACGAGGATGAAGGTAATAACGCCGACTGATGCCTCCAGGTACAGGGCGGAGGACGGATCCGTGCGTTCTAGAGCCCACGTCATGCGGTGACGCATACCGACATGTCCGGCATTACCCCACACCAACGCCCAAACCGACCATCCCAGTGAGACCAAAGAGCCAAGGCTTATGAGAGTGTCCATTGAGGTTGCGCCATGCCGAAGGTTCGTCCAGGCGGCGTGATGGAATCCCTCCCCGCACCAGAAGACGACCGGGAGGCTAAGAGCCAGCGCCAGCCATTGCCATCCGTCGAACTGCAGAGCGGGAATCATCGAGAGCATCATCACCGGCACTGCAAGAATAACGGCGACTATCAGTCGGGTGCGAATCTTCGCTGTGTGATCCTCGGGGGGTACGGCCGGCGTGGGGACATTCGCCCCGTAACCAGCAGCCTCGACCACCCCGATAAGGTCGTCGACCTCAATAGACCTCGTGGCGAGGACATGGGCTCTACTGGTGGCGTAGTTGACGGTGGCCTGGACCCCATCAATCTTATTGAGCTTCTTTGCGATGCGGGCGGCGCACGAGGCGCAGCTCATACCTGTGATGTCGAGGTCAATGGGGGTGAGTTCCGTCGCGTCCTTTAGCTCAGACTGGCCGTCTGAATGAGTCAGGGTGGGCATATGTTTCCTTCCTGGACGGCCCACCAGAGTCCATGGGGTCAGGGCTACCGGCTACTGGCAGCTCCAGCGACCCCAGGAGGCCGGTGGGCCGTAGGGAAAATAAACGTCGGGGCCGGGATCTGGTAGCGTCATGCGGTCAAACCCCGGGGCCCGACGTCAAGATGGGTAGCTCAGGCCTGGTGGCCTCCGCAGCCGCAACCACCCTTACCGGCGTGCTCGGCATGCTTAGCGACAGCCTCCTCAGAGTGATGATGTCCACCACAGCCACAGCTCGATCCTTCGGCCTTCTTCTCAGCGTGGCCACGGCCTCCACAACCGCACCGGCCACCGGGATGGCCGGCAGTGTCGAGAGATGCGGCTTCGGCGACGGTGTACTCACCAGCCTCGTCGACGGCATCGGCAACCTTGCCAAAGGGGATCTCTTCAGCTGAGTCGATCGTCATGGAGCTGGATTCCAGGGAGACGGTGACGTTGTCAACGCCGTCAAGGGCCGAGACCTCCTCGGTGATGGCTTTGACACAGTGCTCGCAGGTCATTCCATTGATGGTGTAGGTCTTGTGCATTCTTCCTCCAAATGTGCTTGTCATCAGGCTTTGACGAGGCGGGCAATGGCCTGATTGGCCTCGGTGATCTTATCCTCGGCCTCCTGCCCACCCGCTTGTGCCGCACGAGCAACACAGTGACTCATGTGTTCGGCGAGCAGTTCCAAAGAGACCGATTTGAGAGCTGAGGTGACTGCTGAGATCTGAGTCAAAATATCGATACAGTACTTCTCCTCATCGACCATCCGCTCCAGGCCACGCACCTGCCCTTCGATCCGCTTGAGACGGCGCAGGTGCACGTCCTTATGCCCGAGATACCCATACTGGGGGTGGTTGCAACCACATGCCCCGCAGGCCTCACCAGGCACCGAAGATTCAGCGTCCTGGTCTGCCGCGGTGTGTTCGCAGTAAGGGGCACAGCAGCCATCATCCAAGTTGGTCATGCATCCTCCTCTACCCCACAACATACCCTGGGGGGTATCCCAGACAAGGGCACAACCACTCGGTGATCTCAAGTAACGTCCACCCCTACCTGCGGATAGCTCTACGAGCCATCTAACCCGCCCCAGAGATCAGCATCTATATCCACACCCCCTGTGGATAACGGGTCATTAGAAGGCGCTTGTGCCGCATTTAAGCCCCATTTGTGCACATCTAGGCTAGACGCCACTGCCACCGCGACACGCCGAAAATTTTCGTCCAATACCTCACACAGCAGCGATAACCCCTAGTCAAACCGCGGTTACCGGATAGTATTCCACGACGCATCCCTCAATCCGCCAAGTTATCCACGCGTTATCCCCAGGCAGTCCACACTCAGCCCGGCATTACCCACAGGACCTGTGGATAACCCTCCTGCAAAACGTTCGCAATCGTGGCACACTCCCGCCTGAGAGAGTGTCGAACCCACGTGGGAACGTGAACGTTACCTTGATGACGAAACCCCGGCATAGCCACCCCCGTCAGCCGTGAAGGAGCCGCCATGTCCAGCGCACCCGTCGAGCCCGGACCCTCCTTGGATCGCAACCCTCCCCAGGACATTGACGCCGAGAAGTCCGTACTAGGCGCCATGCTGTCTTCCAAGGACGCCATCGCCGACGTCGTCGAGGAGATCAAGGGTGTCGATTTCTACCGCCCTGGACACGAACTCATTTTCAACACCATCACCGATCTATACGGCCGCGGCGACCCTGCCGACACCGTCACCACCGCCGATGAGCTGGATCGCCGGGGCGAACTCGAGCGAGCTGGTGGGCGCCTTTACCTCGCTGAGTTGCTGACGAATGTCACCGTCACCGCGAATGCGGCTTACTACGCAAAGATCGTCGCCGATAAAGCCGTTCTTCGTCGTCTAGTTGAAGCGTCAATCCGCATCGCCCAGATGGGCTACCAGGGGCAGGGAGAAGTCTCCGACATCGTCGACGCCGCCCAGCAAACCCTCTATGACGTGTCCACCCGCAAAACCAGTGAGGAATATCACCCGCTCTCGGAATTATTCGAGAGCACCTTTGACGAGCTTGAGGCCATTGAGGCTCGCGGGGACGCCATGGCCGGTATTCCCACTGGGTTTACCGACCTTGACGAACTCACCAACGGATTCATGCCTGGCCAAATGATCATCGTTGCCGCCCGTCCAGCCATGGGAAAGTCCACCCTCGCCCTCGATTTTGCCCGCGCGGCAGCGATCAAGAACCACCTTGCGGCTGCCATCTTCAGCCTCGAAATGGGCCGCAACGAAATCGTCATGAGGTTGTTATCTGCCGAGGCCGGGATCGAGCTGTCACGTATGCGTGCGGGGCGCCTGTCCGAAGAGGATTGGCAGCGCATGGTCGACAAAACAACGCAGATCTCGTCAGCACCATTATTTATTGACGACTCTCCCAACCTGACGATGATGGAGATTCGTGCCAAGGCCCGGCGGATGAAGCAGAAATCCGACCTCAAGCTCGTCGTCATCGACTACATGCAGCTCATGACCTCCGGTAAGAAGGTGGAATCGCGTCAGCTGGAGGTTTCGGAATTCTCCCGCCAGATCAAACTGCTGGCTAAGGAGCTTGAGATCCCCGTTGTGGCCCTCTCTCAGCTCAACCGTGGCCCCGAACAGCGCAACGACAAAAAACCCATGATGAGCGACCTGCGTGAATCCGGCTCCTTAGAGCAGGATGCCGACGTCGTCATCCTGTTGCACCGAGAGGACGTCTACGACAAGGAGTCCCCCCGCGCCGGTGAGGCTGACATCATCGTCGCAAAACACCGCAACGGACCGACGCGGACCGTGCCAGTGGTCTTCCAAGGCCACTACTCACGATTCGTCGACATGCAGCGCTGATAGCGGTACCCAAACAATCCAGTCGGCACTACCGTGGGGACATGGAAAGCATGCACGCCGTTGCCATCACCGGCCCCCTCCCGGTCTCCGATCCCGAATGCTTCGTCGACGTTGACCTACCGGTCCCCGAGCCGGGTCCGCACGACCTGCTCGTCGAGGTCCAGGCCGTTTCGGTTAACCCCATCGACGTCAAGCTGCGCAAGGGGGCTGGAACGCTCTCACATCCGCGCGTGCTGGGGTTTGATGCCGCCTCCGTCGTGCGCGCAGTCGGGTCGGAGGTCAATGGCTTCAGCGCCGGTGACAAAGTATGGCACTCCGGAAACCGCGACCGACCCGGCACCTACTCCCAATTCACCCTGGTGGACTCGCAGATAGTCTCGAAACGCCCGTCATCGTTGTCCATCGCCGAGGCCGCATCCCTGCCGCTTACTGCCCTGACGTCATGGGAAGCCCTCATCGACCACATCCGTCTGGGCACCCTCGAAGAGCGAACCGACAAGGCCTTCCTCATGATCGGCGGCGCTGGTGGCGTCGGATCGGCAGCCATCCAGCTAGCTTGTGCTATCACCAACGGACCAGTCGTTGCGACCTCCTCGCGTCCAGAAAGCGCACAGTGGTGTCAGAACATGGGAGCCACCGGAATTATCAACCACCGCGAACCGCTCGCCCCGCAGGTCAAGGACCTCGGCATTGCCGGATTCGACGGCGTCCTCTCGGCCTACACGCCACCAGCATCGGCCTTAGCCGAGATCATCGCGCCGTTCGGGCATCTGGTCATGATCGACGGGACCGACTCCTTCGATCTCATGGCTTTCAAGTCGAAGTCGTTGACGGTGACTAGCGAGTCGATGTTCAGCCGCCTACAGTTCAGAACGGCTGACGTCGCCGAACAGGGACGGGCCTTAGCTAACATCGCCGACCTCGTCGACAAGGGTCAGATCCGTCCGACGATGACCCGGCATATCGAGGGTTTGACCGCACAACACGTACGTGAGGCCACCGCAGCCATCGAGTCCGGGGCCATGATTGGAAAGGTCGTCATCACGCTGTGACGAGGGGTGTACAGCCCCAACACTGGCCGCGTTGTATATGCCTTTTAATACATGGCCACCCTCAGCGAAGTGGCGAAGGCCGCATTGGTATCTAGACTCGGATCATGAAGCTCAACAAAGCAGAAGACGTCAATACCGCCGAGGTCGCCGGCCTCGGGCTCGTCGGAGGGTGGCTCACCGCCCGCACGACCGGAGTCCGGCCGCTGGGTGGAGCGGTCCTCGCGACTGCTGGTTGCTGGGCTGGCCGCACCTGGCTCGTTAAGAGCGGACCTACGGTTGCTGGCATGCTTGGTGCGACCTATCTGGCAGCGTTTGGCGCTTCGCACGGATTGGCGAAAAAGATCGGCGCCTGGCCGGCCGTTCTGAGCGTGACCGCCGTTACCTGCACAGCCTGCCATTTTTTGTGCGACACCCAAGAATGATCGACCTTTCGGCACCCGCTATCGAAGTCGCCCCGCTTCTGCTCGGTGCGACGATCTGGCGCGGTCCAGTGGGGATCCGCCTTACCGAGGTCGAGGCGTACATGGGACTCAACGACCCCGCATCCCACGCCTTCCGTGGCCCTACGCCGCGCGCCCGCGTGATGTTCGGGCCACCCTTTCACGTATACGTGTACTTGTCCTACGGCATGCACCGCTGCGTGAACCTCGTGTGTTCACCCGATGGGGAGGCATCTGCTGTGCTGCTACGAGGTGGGCGCGTGGTGGCCGGCGAGGATGAGGTACGAAGCCGACGCGGAAACGTCGCCGAGAACCGCCTTGCCTGTGGCCCGGGAAATATGGGGTCGGCTTTGGGTGCAACCCTCGAGGAGTCTGGAAATCCGGTAAGCGTCATCACGGGGACCACTGTCGGAGGGGAGGCCCTCGAAGCGGGACTCGGTGCCGGCGCTCGATGGCGACTCGAACCCGCACCGAATATTGTCGAGTTTCGACAGGGCCCACGGGTAGGGATCAGCCGCAATACCGACGCTCCGTGGCGGTGGTGGATCCCCAAGGACCCAACGGTTTCCGGCTCTCGGACATAAGCCACAGCGCCCGGAAGCACGGCGGTCCTCCCCTGGTATGTCCTCCCCCTAGACGTGCGTTGCTGACCCCGTTGATGCGCACTCCCATGCTCCGTTGACGCGAGTCCCCTCCTTCGTTGACGAAAAATCCCGACTCGCAGGGCATCACATCACAGCAATGCTCGGACCCGGCTCGAGTTAGGGATTTTTAAACACCGATGTCAGGATGTCCCCTCGACCGACCGTCAGAACGATGAACTCGTCCAAGATGGCGCAATCGATTGCGACGTCACATCCGAGGTCGGCGGTTCTCGTCAAGGTCATCATGGTGCCAACGGCATAGGACACGGGGAATGTCGGAAACTGGTCGCGTTGCTTCCCATGGAGGATAAGGAAGGCTACTCGCATCAGCAGTTCCAATATGTTCGAGTAGCGTCAAGGCTTGTCTGAGCCAGGATCGTACCCTTGCACAGTAAAAATCTGGCGCATCGGCCAGCCTCACCCGTGATGTCGGAAAGCAGCGTTGTCCTATAAACCGCGAGTCGAGAGAATAGATTTCGAGGCGACCCGAGCAGAAGTCCAAGTCGATTGTGGGCTCGTCGAGGACAAGCAGGCGGGGATCACCGGCTAGGATGTTGGTCACGCGACCAGTCAGTCTGTATTGGGTACCGGTGACAAATATGGGTGTGGTCGTCATGGCTCAGAGATTGATGCATGATCATCGAACCCAAACGCTCCTACGGATCAGCAGGGACATTAATAGCACTACAAAACACCATACGAGTTATCATTACGGTGGTGAGGTTTTGGTGTACCCAACATTGAAGCCTGAAGGAGACTCCCATGCCTCGAATCCACGACATCGTTACCGTTTTCACTACCCTTTGCTACATCGGGCTTCCTGCTAGTTTCAGCCATGACACCTGCATTAGCAGCACCTATACCCTCGGATGGCTCATCACCGTCTGCAATTACCACAACCCGCGCACCGGTGACGAATCCAAGGACAGGTCAGACCCATACACCTACCGGTATCGCGCGGCCAATCAGTACGACCACGGGTGACCCTGCGGTCACCGCCTACTGGACCCTTCGACGTCTCGCTGCTGCAATACCTGCCGATACTCTGTACAACGCCGCCGTAGTCGAGGACCATTTCAAGGGGCGGACTCCCACGAGCGAGCCGCTCACCGTCGGTTCTCCACCTGTCGCGCCGATAAAAACTCAAGGATTCCGCAAGCCACACCCCCAGTCACCAATTTCTCGAAAACCAATGGCAAGATCTTTTATCACAATCAGACCAATAGGAAAGACTACGTCTGCTCGGGATCTTCCATCAACAGTGGTTCCAAGCGTCTTGTAATCACCACAGGACACTGCGTCTATGGTGCTCCGGGAAATAAGTGGCATACCAATGTCGTGTTCATGCCGGGGTACGACAATGGCCCCGTTACGGAATTTATCAGGCCGTCGCGCTACGCACATTCGACGACTGGATCAAGTATGGTGGATCTGGTCGAGGGTTCAATTCCGACGTTGCCTTTATCACCACCCACAACGGAAGCACCTCTAAGGCTGCGGTGGTGAACGCGGTCGGTGGTCACGGTTTCGAGTGGGGCGGCAATATCGGTTTTGACGCCAGTATCTTCGGCTACCCGGCAAATCTCAACAGAGGCCAGATCATGTGGGCCTGTTGGGGACGAAGCAGCGACGGCTGGATCGGTGCCCACAAGTTCAACCGCATTGCCGGTTATGGTTTCGGGGGGTGGTGCATCTGGTGGCCCCTGGCTCGACAAATATAGCAACACTAATGATCTAGGGTACGCGCGCAGTGTCACGTCGAACGGCCCCGCCGGCAGCACAACTCACATCCAGGGCCCATTTTGGCCATCGCGTCAGGGACATGTTCATCGCAGCAAACAAGGACCGATGAGTACTATGCAGGATGTGATTCGCCATTGTCGACGTACAGCAACGCTGCTTGCCGTCGTCTTGGGAGTTGTTGCCATGACAGGATGTACCGGTGAGGGGGAAAAACTCCCTCCTAGTTCCGCCATTACGAGTTCCCATCCCAACCCCACGGCCGCACCGCCCCCCAGACCCCGAGCGACGTGCACCAGCGGGGTGATCTCCGTCAAGAGCATGTATCGTCATGGAGCCATTACGAGGCGGTCTCAAGTCATTCGGTACGTGTGTTCTTCTACATGGGAGACCCCACGTGCCATGGGGTGCGAGCTACCGTCAACGAGAACGCCACCACAGTGCGGATCGGCCTTCTGGAAGGGGCTCTACCCGATGCACCATCCGAATGCGCCGCCATGGCAATGAGCGCATCCCTTCTCGTTACCACTCACGATCCCATTGGAACACGTTCCATCATCCCGGCTTCCTGACAGATTCTTCAAGCCGCTCTGTGGCCTTAACCTCACGATTGGTGTCAAAGGTCACTGGGCGAGAAGGAGTAACGCTCGCGTCTGACAATGCGCAGCATTAGGTCGGTCTACCCTTGTAAGTCTCGACCGCCAACTCGTCGGTGAGAGTTCACAGAATCGTCGAGCCAACCTCCATACTCGACAACGTGGGTACGCTCGCCTTGATCAGCCTGATCGCGATTCACCAAATTCTCGCACCGTGCCGCACAGCGTTACCCTGCCTGACGCTCCCCACCCCACCACAACGTGCGCGCCCACCCCCATTGACGAAAAATCCCGACTCCCAGGGGGTCAGATCACACCAGTGCTTGGACCCACGCCGAACTGGGGATTTTTGAAAACAACAACAGGGCACTCTCAAGCAACCGCGACCAACTAAAAGGCCGCCTACATCACCGCGGCACGTGAAAAGGCCGGAACCCGCCCCCACAGCAAGTCCCGGCCAACTCCGGATCACAGGAGGTCCGGCGAAGCTGAGCCCCACACCATCGAAAAGTGGTAGGGCTCAGCAGGCTTCGGTCAGTCGAACAGGTTGTCCGATAGCCCCAGTGAGTGGTGCAGCAACCACACCGGATGCACGATCTTGACTCCCGAGGACTTGGAGATCTGCCAACGACAGGTCTCGGTATCACAGACTCCCACACCCTCGTTGTGATCCTGCATGTGCCTGAACACACCTGCACCGATCTTTTGGGCGACCTCGTAGCGCTCGGCCTTCAGACCGTATGTACCAGCGATGCCACAGCACGGCTTATTGGACTCCAGCACTTTGACGCCCGGGATGAGTTCCATGAGCTGAACCGCCGGGAACCCCATGCCCTGGCTCTTGACCTGGCAGGGCTGGTGGTAAGGGACTGTGATGTCGATCGGACGGAATTGCGAGGCGTCGAGTTCGCCGTTGCGGTACTCGTCCATGAGGAACTCCGAAAAGTCCCGGGAGCGCACCGAAACGTCGTGCAGACGAGGGTCGTCAACACCCATAATCTCGTGGGCCTCGTGCTTCATCATTCCGACGCAGGAGCCGGACGAGGACACGACTGTCAGGCCCTTCCCGAGGCTGATGATCTTGTCGCACAGGCTGAGGATGTCTTTGGTAGCGCCCTCGAACAGTCCGTTCGATTGCTTAGCCAGACCACAGCAACCCTGCTTCGGCACGAGCACCTCGTAGCCCAGATGCTCAAGTACCTCGATGGACTTCTTGGAGGTTTCGGTCTCGAAGTAGCCGCCGGCGCAGCCTTGGAAGAAGACGATCGGCCCCTTGGTGGCCGGCTTGGCCGGCTTGTGGTGGCGCATCCACTTGCTCAAAGTCTCGGTCTGGGCGGTTGGCATTGGCGCATCGCGGTGGACCTTAATGATCTTCTCGACGGCGATGCGAATCGGCTTCTGCTTGAGGCCCCAGTTGGCCAGTGGGGCGATCGGGGACAGCACGCGTCCCTCAAGGGTGGTCAGCGGGATGAGGCGGTCACGCAGCGGCACACCATTCTGGTGCTTCATCTTGGCAGCCGCCTGCTCGTTGAGCTCCGCAATCTTCACGCCCTGTGGGCAGTGGAGAGTACAGATGCCGCAGAAGTTACACCACTCGAGGGAGTGGTCGACGGAAGCTCCGTCGCGGTAGCGCTCACCCTGTGGGCCGTTGTACTTCGGTCCGGTGTAGAGCGGGGTGGCCTTGGCCACCGGGCACATCGTCTCACAGATAGTGCACTTGACGCAGGCGTCGAGCGACTGGCGCGAGACCTCGTGTCCGGCGAACGTCTCCTCGATAACACCCATGATCAGTTCCTTTCCCTGGTCGCAGCACCAGCCCCGACCGACGACAGGATGGCATCCGCGGCCTTGATGGCCGAGCCGAGGGCGACGCCCTCACCCGACTTTTCCTGCCACCTAGTGGCACCGGCGATGACGCCGCCGGCGGCGTAGACATTGGAATGGACAGGCTTGCCCTGGTAGGTGACGAGCATGTTCTCGTCGACCTCAACGCCGCACTGGAACAGCGGCTGCGGGGAACCCCAGTAGTCACCGTGGACGAGATCTTCCTCCTTGACGCCTTCCGGCATGGTGACCGGCAGGTCGAGGATGGTTTCATGCAGATGGCCGTGAGAGTCAAGCTTGAGGGCGCCGGACTCAAAGCCGCCACCCGCAAGGACGACGGCGTCAGCCTTGATCTCCTTGGCCGCACCGACGGTTCCGACCGTCACAGAGACGACCTTACCGTCGGTCACCTTGCAGCCGGTGACCTTTGAACCGAGCACGTAGTCAACGCGCTCGTTCTTAGCGGTCACGACGAGCTTGTTGTTGAGGCGCATGCCGGGCACGCAGGGTGGCAGCGATGCGATCTCGAACACCTCAGCGCCGAGAATCTTCGTGAAGTCGGCGAGGACCTCGCTGTGGTTGTCGATACCGAGGACGGCCGGCAGCGCGACGATCTCACCGGGGTTGACGAATCCCTTGAGCCCCTCAGCCAGCGCCCGACGGGTACGGGCGTTGTCAAGGGAACGAGCGATCGACAACCCAGTGGCGTCGTACTCGCCCTCGCGGGGCTCAAAATCGACCACGACAGCGCGAGCGGAAGCGTGACCACCGCCGGGCAGCGTGGCCCGGTCAATGTTCTGAGCGATGAGACCAGCGTGGAAGTCCTTGTACTGGGCCAGCCCGATAACGATGACCTTGTCACCGTCTTTGAGATTGCCTTTGATCATCGACGGCGGGACCAGAGCGGTGGGGCGAATCGCACCGACAGCGGTCGGCAGGTTGATTGTGGTCTCCCCGTCACCAAGCAAGTAAGAGTCACCAGTAACCTCGCGCAGGAAGTCGATGCCCTCCCTAACGGCCTCAACGCCGATCTTGGCGTAGGGATGCTCGGGGTGCTTGGACGCGAGTTCCTTGACAGCCTCGTAGGGCTTTTCGACGCGACCCGGGGTGTAGCCCAGGACGTCGACAGTGCCCTGGCCCAACTGCAGGCCGCCGACACCCTTGGTGACGAGGGTCACCCGGGCGCCACCACGACGCAGGCGCAAGGCGGCAGTCAGGCCGGCGAGGCCGGATCCGATGACGACGACGTGCTGAGCGTTGAAACGGTCGGCAGTGGTCGATTTGGTGGGGACGGTTGCGGTGCTCACAGCTCGACCTCCTGCTGCGGGGTGGGAAGGTGCTCAACGTCGAAGGTGCCTTGGAAGATCCAGTCATCAAGGGCAGTCTGACGAACTTGCTCGCCGTAGAGAATCGGCCACAGACCGATCCAACGGTTTTTGAGGAACAGACGCAGCAAACCAGTGGCGCGCTCGGCGTCGATCGTGCCTTCCTCAACAGCAACACCGGTAGCGCGCATCGAGCAGAAACCGCCCTGACAGGGGCCCATGCCCAGACGCAGCTGGCGGCGCAGGTCGTCGAAGGTCGCGTCAGGCTGATCGGCCAACAGATCGGTGAACATCTTGCGGCTCATAAGTTCGCACTCACAGATGACCTGGTTGTCGATCTTCTTGGACGACGCCACGGCCTTCGGATCGCCCCCGCGAACCAGACCAGTTCCGGCACGGCGCTCCTCGTTCTCACCCAGACGGTGGGTGATGAGGTAGTTCTTGCCGACGGTCGATCCAGGCACAGCCTCGTCTGCAGTGCGGCAGGGGCGGTCGTCGCCGAGCTGCTCACACATGACGTCGACAACGTTTTTAGCCATCAGCCGGTAGGTGGTGAGCTTGCCGCCGATGATGGAGACAATGCCATTGACGCCGTCGCGAGAGCCGTGGTCGAGGATGCTCATGCCGCGGGACATGTGGCGGGTATCGGTAGACGAGACTCGCTTGTCCTTGAACAGCGGACGGGCACCAGCCCAGGCGTGGACCGCACGGGCGTCGCGGAATCCCGGCACAAGGGTCTCGCCGGAATCAAGCATCTGCTGCACCTCGTTACGAGGAATGGCCAGACGCTCGGGATCATCAGCCTTGACGTCGGTGGTGCCGATGATCGACACAGTGTGCACCGGAACGAGGATGTCGCCATCAGCAGGATAGATGCAACGATTGATCACCGTGTTCACCAGGCGGTGGTTCATAGCGATCATGATGCCGCGGCCCGCCACGACGTCAACGTCATGGCAGCCAACAAGCTCAGCGATGCGTCCAGCCCACGGGCCAGCGGTATTGATGACGAACTTGCAATCGATTCGGATCCGCTCGTCGTGCTTAAGATCATGGGCGACAACAGCGCTGATCTGGTCGCCCTCACGAATGATCTCGGTGACGGCGGTGTAGGTCATGACTTTGGCGCCATACTCGATAGCGGAGTGGGCGGCACCCCACACCATCTGCCATCCATCAACCGAACCATCCTGAACAGCGAAGGCACGTTTAATGCCGGGGTTCAGACGGGGCTCACGACGCAGGGCCTCCGCGGTGGCAATCTCCTCGAAGGGCACCTTGGATTTTTTAGCTCCCTCAACCCACTGATCGGAAAACTCCAAGTCATCTTCAGGGGTCACCACGAAGAGACCGCCAGTCTTCTCAACAGCGTCAGCGTGGATCCGGGTAACGATCTCGTTTTCCTCAGCGCACTCCGTCGCCGACCCGGGATCCGAAACGACATATCGCCCACCGGAGTGGAGCAGGCCGTGGTAACGACCGGTGGTTCCTTGGCCGAGGTCGGCTTTATCCAACAGAACGGCGCGATATCCACGCATCGCGACGTCCCGCACGACGCCTGCACCGGTGGCACCGCCACCGATGACAACGACGTCTGCGTTCATGGTCCTCATTGAATGCTCCCTTCGAAACCATCCGGCGTGTGGGGGGGTGACTCAGGGGATCTCGGTGCCCCGCCACCGTTGCCAGGTACTTGCCAAGGCTAGGGAAAGCTCTGGACAACAACCACCGAAAACGGCTTTTGTGCATGTTCGTGCACACCCCCTAGAACAGACGTGCAAACCGCGTCATAATGCGGTTTTCATGCCACAGCAGCCCGCCCACAGCGACACAATTTAGGCAAGCGATCGATAGCTTAAATACAGAAAACAGGTTTTCGGAAATAGCCGTTTCCACAGGCTTTCAGACAATTCTGCCCGCGTCATTGCGTACTCTCTTCGCCCCGATGAACACAGCCGAGGCCGGCTCTCTCCGACGACGTTGTGCCAAGGAGAACCAGACCCATCACACCAACGCTGTGAGCGAACGGATCACTCCACTGGGGTTTCAGCTGGCTTCCCGTCAAGGACCTTGGCGATATTGCGCGCAGCTAGACGGCTCATCGCTTCACGAGTCGGCAGGGCAGCCGATCCAATGTGAGGCAGCAACACGACGTTCTCCATCGTCAGCAAGTCCACAGTGATCGCCGGCTCATCCTCGTAGACGTCCAGACCCGCACCGGCAATCGCACCCGACTTGAGAGCCTTCACCAGGGCAACCTCATCGACACAGGCGCCGCGAGCAGTATTGACGAGATAGGCGGTCTTCTTCATAGCAGCCAGGGCGTCAGCGTCAACGAGGTGGCGGGTCTTATCGGTGAGTGGGCAGTGTAAGGAGACGACGTCGGAGGTTACGAAGAGCTCGTCAAGTTCGACGCGACGAGTTGGCTGGGTATTGGGATTGACGGCGTCAATCGCCATGACATTCTTCTCATGACGAGCGTTGTAGATGACGTTCATGCCGAAGGCTGCGGCGCGTCGAGCCATAGCCTCACCGATCTGCCCCAGGCCGATGATGCCGAGGGTAGCCCCCTGTAACCCGGCGCCCAGCATGAAGGTGTGATCGTAGCGCCAGGCCTTGCCAGAACGCACCCAGCGCTCAGCCTCGCCAGTACGACGAGTAACCTCAAGAAGCAGAGTGAAGGCAAGGTCGGCGGTGGCCTCGTGGAGGACGCCCGGGGTCGACGTGACCACAACCCCAGCCTGCTTGGCAGCGTCGAGGTCAATGTTATTAAAACCAGCGGCGCACTGACCGATGACCTTAAGGTTTTTCCCTTTACTAATCATCTCGGCGTCAAGGGGATCAGACAAGCTAGTAAGCAGAGCGTCGGCGGTGGCGATCTGGTCGGAAAGTTCCTGGCGATCCATGGCATGATCGCCACCCACGACCTCGTGACCGGGAAGTTCCTCGTTGACGACGGACATGAGCTGCGGTGCGGTGACAATGATGCGAGCCATGGCATCACTGTAGGCGACCACGCCAGCTGTAGACCGAGCGTCGCCAGAATTAATGCAGTGTGCAACAATTCCACTGTGCAGATGTCGCAGGATGCAACAAAGTCGGAAGGGTCAGCCCCCAACCACGCCGATGTCGAAACCGCTTTGCAAGCATCGTGGGCCCTCCTCGACGTGGCAGCCCGTTCCCTAGTGGAACTTGCTGAGGACGTCAGCGCGCCGCAATACCGACTCCTCGTCCTCATCGACGCCGGAGTGACGCGTGGGGTCGACCTGGCTCGTGACCTCGAGGTCCACTCCTCAACCATCGCTCGGATGGTCGAACGTCTCGTCTCCAAGGGGCTCGTCGACCGCTCTCCCGATCCCGACGATCGTCGCGCCAATGTGCTCTCTCTGACGAAGCGGGGGTCCACGCTCGTGCAAGACGTCAATAAGCACCGTCGACGTCAGCTCATCGACCTACTCAGTCACCTCGAGCCTGGCGAGATCGACACTGTCGTCACCGGGTTCACCTTATTTACCCGCGCAGCCGAGGCAAGCGGCCACGGCACTCCTATCCGCTCCTGCGCAGAGGATTCCAGCCAGCAATGACCGAGACCGCCATCCATCCCGAGACCCGGGCCGCATGGGCCAAACGACTCAGGCGCCTCCGCCGTGCCCTCGTCCCGCACCGCCCCAAAGCCTTCCGAGACTCCTTAAACCGTTGGCTGCTTATGGGCACAGTCATCGGCATCGTCTCTGGCGTGGGTGCCATCATCTTTTTCTTCTGTCTGGAAACCGGTACGCATTGGCTACTCGAGACGTTGGGCAGCTACACCCCGCCAGGCACCTTGGGCGAGGGCGGAGGCGCCACCAGCACCGGACCAACACGGCCTTGGGCGATCCCACTCGTCGTCACCGGAGGTGCCCTAGTTTCGGGAATCCTGGTGTACTTTGTCGCGCCCACTGCCAAAGGACATGGCACTGACAACGCCATCCATGCCGTCCATCACGACCCGACAGCTCTCAAGGGCAAAGTCGCGGCGGTCAAGATCATCGCATCCGCCCTCGTGATAGGTTCCGGCGGCTCGGGTGGACGTGAGGGCCCCACCGCCCAGATCAGCGCAACCGTCATCTCCTCATTGTGTAAGAAGCTCAAGATCGCCACCCCGGACGCCCGGATCGCCGTCTCGGCAGCCACCGCCTCGGGAATCGGTGCCATCTTCCGTGCCCCGCTGGGCGGTGCTCTACTCGGTGCGGAACTGCTCTACCGCGACGACATGGAGTCCGACGCGATCATGCCCTCTCTGGTGTCGTCGATCGTCGCCTTCGTGGTCTTCGGGTCGGTGTACGGATTCGAACCAATCTTCGGATCGCTCAACGGAGTGCAGTTCTCCGAGCCTTTGCAACTCATCTGGTTCGTTCTGCTGGGCCTCACTGCTGGCCTCATGGGCAAGCTTTATGTAGAGGTCTTTTACGGCGGCACCAAGCTCTTCGAGAGCCTCAACAAAGTTCCCGGCTGGCTTATCCCAGCCATCGGTGGTCTGGGAGTCGGCCTGCTTGACCTGGCCATCCCGGCCGCACTAGGTACCGGTTACGGCTCGGTACAGCAAGAGATGTTCGCCAACAACCTCGTACGGATGCCGCTGCTCATGGTGCTGGCAATCCCCTTCGCCAAGATCCTCTCAACGACCCTGTCCATCGGATCGGGCGGTTCGGGCGGCGTCTTCGGCCCTGGCATGGTCATTGGTGGGGCCACTGGCGCGGCACTGTGGCGCATCCTCGAGGGACTGCCAGGCATCCCGTCCTCACCGATGAGCTTTGTCATTGTCGGCATGATCGCCTGTTTCGGCTCGGTCGCCCATGCCCCACTCGGTATGCTGCTCATGGTTGGGGAGATGACCGGCAACCTATCAATGCTCGCTCCTGGCATGATCGCCGTCGCCGTCGCTGGCCGAGTCGTCGGGAACACCTCGATCTACACCTCCCAGCTCAAGGACCGCCTGGAGGGCCGACGCGTCCATGCCATGGGGCGCGTCACGAAACCATCAGAGGCTAAATCCGAAAACGGGGCTGCTAGTTCGAAGCCCGCTATCAAGAAGCCATCCGGGAAAAGCACCTCCTTCCCGAGGCCAGCTGCTGAGCCAATGTTCGCCAAGTCGGTAACGGTTCCTTCTCCTGATCTGGCCCCGACTCCCACCCCAACAGCCACTGACCGACGTGCCACATCTCGCATCGTCCCGGAAGTCATTCGGGCCAAGGACCGCAAACGCGACTTGTTCGCTCGGTCCCCCAAGCCCCCGGACGACCCGGGGCCGTCATCCGCCTGAGTTCAGTCCGTCGTGGGATGGAAGGGGCTGCGTCCGGCATGACGAGACCACCCCATCCCAATGACATAGAGGATGACGACAAGCCCCCCCGTCGACATCAGCTGAGCACGTACGTCGGGAGCAAACATGCCTAATACGACGATAGCGACCAGCAGGATCATTGCTGCCCAGTTCACCACCGGGAACCCTTTTAACCGCATCGGCAGTAGAGTGCCCTCCTTTTCAGCCCTGCGACGCAGCACGTATTGAGAGCAGGTGGTGAAGAAGTAGGTGACGATGATGGTTGAGCCGACGATGTTCAGCAGAGTACCAAGTACCGCGTCGCCCCATTGGAAGGTAGCCAGCACACAACAGAACCCAAAGGCCACGCTGGCCAGCACGGCGACCGTCGGCACCGAGCGGCCCCTGGTCCGCATGGCGACGCGAGGGGCCATACCGCGTTCCGCCAAAGAGCCAAGCATCCGGGCAGCCCCGTAAAGATTGGCATTGAGAGAGCTCAGCAAGGCCAACACAATGACCAGGGTCATAACCTCAGAGGCTGCTGGGATCCCGGCCCGGTCAAGGACGGCCACGAAGGGTGAGGTGCCAAGCCTGGGATCATCCCAAGGCATCGCAATCACCATGATGGCTACTGAACCCATATAGAACAGCAGAATCCGCCAGACGATGGTGCGCACAGCCCGAGAGACATTGTGGGCGGGGTCTTCGGTCTCGGCAGCCGCTACCGCCATAATTTCGATGCCGCCAAAGCTGAAGGCGACCAAAAGCAGTGCCGTCGCCACCCCAGACCACCCATTAGGCAAGAACCCACCGTGACCAAGAAGATTGGACGTTCCCGCCGCGGGAGCCGCCAAGACGCCGCAGATAAGCAGCACACCGATGACGAGGAAGACGACGACGGCGACCACCTTGAGCAGGGCAAACCAGAACTCAAACTCCCCGAAGCGGTCGGCTCCCAGCAGGTTGATCGCGGTGAGAACGACCAAGAAGATGAAGGTAAGCAGCCAGACGGGGGCTATGGGCCACATGGCAACAAGGGTCGACGCCGCTGCGATCGCCTCGGCCGCTACAACGACGACGAGTTCGATCCACCAGATCCACCCCATTGCGAAACCGGCAGCAGGGCCCATAGCTCGCGATGTATAGACCGAAAACGCCCCAGAGTCGGGGTCGGCTGCAACCATTTCGCCGAGCATGTACATGATGGCGATGACGAGCAACCCAGCGACGATATATCCCACCAAGGTTGCTGGTCCGGCCGCAGCCACACCCTTGCCAGACCCTACGAAGAGACCGGTCCCGATGGCCGAACCGAGGCTCATCATCACCAGATGACGGCCCTTCATGCGGGGTTTATTCGTAGCGGGTTCACCGGATCCCACCGAGATGCCTGTGGACGCTATTGCCATATGTGCTCCTCATCCGCGTCGGTGAGGCTGATGTTAAGGCCGGTATTGTCCTGCGGATGTGGCCGTTTCTCTAAGTGGGACGGACGTGAGATGGAGCGGCGGTGTGTCCTGGCCTCAACTGAGGTCCGCGGGGTTAGCGTTGTCTTCCTTAGCAAGGCTCTGGCGAATTCGCGATAGGAAGGCTTCAAGCTCGTCGAGATGGCCGCGATTAAGCCCGCCAAAAACGATGCGCCGGACCAAGGCAGCATGGCCCGGAGCGGCCTGTCGCAATGCGGCCATGCCTGGATTGGTGAGGTGAATGATGGCTCCCCTGCCGTCAGAACAGCAGACGCGACGTTCGATGAGGCCTCGCTTCTCCATACGCGTGAGGTGATGGGACAGCCGGGAGCGTTCCCATCCCATGTGCTCTGCCAGGGCCACGACTCTCATTTCGCCGCCGTCGGTCTCAGAAAGACGCACGAGCACCTCAAAGTCCTGCACCGACAACTGCGAATCGCGGGACAACTGACGGTTGAGTATGGCAGGCAGGGTGGTCGATACTTCCAGCCACAAGCGCCATACGCGCTGCTGGTGGTCGTCGAGCCAATGGTTGTCGAGCCAAACGGTGGAATCCTCAGTCACAGCGCCTCCTTCGTTGCCGAGTATAGGGGGGACGGAAACATATCTGTTGCCACCAAAGCCACCAAAGCACTTTGTTGCTGACGTGTCCCATTCTTCGCGCCATGATGAGGAGTAAGAGGAGATCACATGATCGACATCATCGCTGTCAACGGAAATTGACCATCGCCACCGCCACCCCGCCTCGGGTTCATCACCGGTCAGGCAATGGTTACCAAGACACGTGGGTCCTTCGATAAGTGTGGACACTGCTTCGGGTAACGGCTCCGACCCCGTCCAGCGTCTCCATTGAGGTGACTGCCAGACCACGTCCTTTTTCACCGGTAATACCGATCGTGATGGTCCCGTGAAGTCCGCTGAAATAGGGCTTACAAGCCAGAACACCAACGGAACACGCGTACACGAGCAGTGTCCAAGTCATTTCCTATCGTGCTGCCATGACTAGATTCCTCCACACCTCAGATTGGCAACTGGGGATGACTCGGCACTACTTGTCTAAGCGCGGTGACGATGACCCGCAGGCACGGTTCACTGCCGATCGGATCGAGGCGGTGCGCAGGCTGGGCGATGTTGCCCACCAAGAGGGTTGCGAGTTTGTCGTCGTCGCCGGGGACGTCTTCGAAACCCAGAATGTCTCCGCGCAAATCATTGCCCGAGCATGTGAGGCGATGGCCTCTATTGACATTCCGGTATACCTGCTACCTGGAAACCACGACAGCTTAGAGCCGGGCTGCCTATGGGACGGGCAAGATTTTCTTCGTCGCTGCCCCAGCAACGTTCACGTACTGCGAGATCAAGCAGAGACCCAAGTTACTAACGGAAATGGTCTCGTCATCGCGACGATCGTTGCCGCTCCGCTAACGACCCGCCATCCTTCAACCGATCCTCTGGCCAAACTTGCGATGAGTTTGAAGCCCACCGAGACGCCACGCATCCTGGTTGGCCATGGCCAACTTGAGGGATTGTCGGGCGATACCCGTGACGCCCTCATCTCCCGCTCCCCCCTCGACGAAGCGATTGCCCGAGGAGCGCTGCACTACGTGGCGTTGGGGGACCGCCACATAGCCTGGCCTCTCAACGATGACCACGCCGCTATCCGATACAGCGGAACCCAAGAATCAACGAGCTTCAATGAGGTCGGTGTCGGTACTACGGTCATCGTGGACCTCGGCGATCCCCTCACCTGCCAGACAATCGATGTCGGCACATGGTTGCACGCTCGAGTGAGTCAGGAGGTCGCCGGCGAGGCAGATCTGCAAATTCTGCGCGACCGGTTAGATTCCTTCGATCACCGGGATCGCACCATTATCCGATACGACCTTCACGGTCAGGTCACCATCCCTCAGCAGGCAGAGCTTGACGAAATTCTCGCTGACTATGAGACCGTTTTTGCCAGCCTTGAACCGAGTGAAAACCGCCATGATCTCACCGTGGTCGGTAACGACATCAGCCTGGCTGAAGCTGATGTACCCGGTTGGGTTCGCGAGGCTGCAGAAGAATTGTCGGGCATGTGTGCCACTAATGACGACGCCGTCGCGGCGCTCACCCTGTTACACCGCCTCGTCAACGCTGAAGAAGCCGGTACCGCACCCACCGTTGCACACACAGTGGAGGTGTCACGATGAAGCTACACCGCATCCACGTCGAAAATTTCAAAGCGATTGACGAACGCACTCTCGAGTTGCCCGACCGCGGGATTGTCATTGCCGCTGGACGCAACGAGATCGGCAAGACCTCCATGGTGGAAACTCTTGATCTACTACTCGATACCGGCACCAAAGCCTCGTCAAAGTCCCGCAAGGTCCGGATCGCCCAGCCCTATGGAACATCTCGGCAAGTCGTCATCGAAGCTGAGATGACGATCGGCTCTCACCGCTTCGTCCACCGCAAGTGCTTCCTCAAGGACAAGGAGTCTTCCCTGAAATTCCTCTCCGGGTCACGTGCTGGCGAGACGGTCACCGGTGATCAGGCCGTCGAGACAATGGAGACGCTGCTATTAGACACCGATGTCACACTGTGGAATGCGCTACGTCTCATGCAGGCAAGTGGACTGTCCCCGCTGCGACTGGACTCCTCTCAAGCCCTCACGACCGCCTTGGAACAGGCCGGCGGGCAACAGCCGGACGAGGGGTCTGGAAGCGGACTCATGGATCGGGTTCGAGACGAATACGATAAGTACTTCACGCCTGGAGGCTCAGAGCGCCGCAACGTCTTTGCAGATCGCGACGAACTTGAAAACATTCGCAGCGCCCTTGCAGAAGCGCAACACAAGCTCGCTGAAGTCGACGATGTCGTCGCTTCCCTCAGCAGAATCAATGAACAAATCAGTCATGACCGAACGGTGGTGGCAGCCAAGAAGGCGGACTACCAGCAAGCCGAGACCGACGTGGCAAACCTCGCCGATCTTGAAAAAGAGGTCGAAGTGACGAGGCATGCTGCCAGTGAGGCAACACAGCGTCAGGTCGAGGCCAAGTCGGCCCACGACACGAGGGCCAAGCTCGTTGACAACCTTGCGACTGCACAAAGCGAGGACCAACACTGCCAGCAGGTGCTCGCAGAGCTGTCGGTGCTGAGCACAACGTCACCGTGGAACGCGAAGAGGCTCAGACGGCGTGCAATAAGGCTCAGAAGATCGTTTCCGAAGCCGAGACGGCTGAAGCCCAAGCCCGGCAGACCCTTGCAGCAGCGCGAGCTGGTGAACAGTCGGCCAGGGCCCGGCAACAACTCGATCGCATTAATGAGCTCAAGGAGCGAATCGCGACCGAACAACAACGCCTCGACGCTGAAAAGGTGACGAGCGAGACGCTGAAGGCGCTGCGGAAAGCCGTCAAGGCCGCAGAGCTCGCCCGTCATAAAGCATCCATGGCAAGCCCACAGCTAGCCATCGAGCACCTCGCCGAAGGAGCTTCACTGCGAGTTGACGGCGCGGACCTCAACGTCCCAATCGGCGAGACGAGCCAGCGTCGAGTAGATGGTGAGCTCGTGATGGAGATGGGCGAAGCCTGGCGAGTGCGGATTTCCCCCACCTCGGAGGTCATGGCCTTGGGGCAGGACGCTGAAAAGGCCCATCAAGCCGTAGTGACCCAGCTTGAAGGCTTAGGCGTGACGAGTCTGGAGCAGGCAGAGTCCCGTCTGACTGAGCGCAATGTCATGGAGACCCACATCTCCTCGTGGCAAGAACGCCTTGAGGAAGAACAAGGCGAAGCCACCATCCATGAACTTGAAGCCATGGCTGAGCGCGATGATGGCGCCGCCAACATCTCAGCCGCCGAAGCCCAGAAGCTGGAAGAAGAAGCTGTAGCTACCGCAGGTGAGGCGCGTACCACCCAACGCCAGGCTGATGCTCGACTGAAAGCGGTAGAGGAGCGCCGCGTCGAGGCCCGCGAAAAAGCGTTCCGGGCGCGTGTCGACGCTGACAAGGCTGCTGAGACAGTCGCCCGGTCTCTCATGAGCTGACAACCGCCCGCGAAGACACCAGCGACCAGGTCCTCGCAGAGACCCTCGCCACCTCCCAGGAGCAGGCGCGACTCGCACAAGCCGAGGCCGACCGCGCCCAAGCCGCGCTCGCGGAACGCAACCCAAATCAGGTCCGTAGCGAGGCGGAGGGGACGCGGGTGGCGCTGACGGCCGCAACCGAACGCCTTGAAAGCAACATCCGTTACCAGGCTGAACTCAACGGACAGCTGCAAGGACTTGGCCGCCAACAACGTCAGACCGAGGTCGACACCCTCACCTCGAAGGAACACCAACTGGCACGACGTGTTGCTGGATTGGAACGACGGGCGCAGTCGGCCAAATTGCTGTTCACCACCCTGACAGCACATCTGGAAAGCGTGCGGCAGTCCTACGTAGCACCGTTCACTACCCACATCGATCGAATTGGACGTGGGGTTTTCGGGCCTGACCTTCACGTCGAGATCGATTCCACCTTGTCGGTGGTGGCACGTCATCTCAATGGCTCCCGCCTGGAATGGGTCCAGCTGTCGTCAGGAGCCCGTGAGCAATTAGGACTAGTTGTCCGGTTGGCCGCCGCCCGGCTCATTGATCCCGACGACGGGGTACCGGTGATCCTCGACGATGCCCTGGTCTACTCCGATCCGGTAAGAGTCAGACACATCCTCGGCGAAGTCGCCCAAGGCGCCCAGACCAGCCAGATCGTGGTGTTCACCAGCGCACCGGAGAGGTACGACTCCATACCGGGAGCGCAGCGAGTCGATTTCGGCTGATGCAATGCCTGGTTACGTCTCTGCTACGGGAACCGTCGAGCCCCTGCGGCACCAAGATATGGTCAAGCGCCGGTCCTCATCCACGTATCCCCCCGCGCACGCCATGCCAGGATGGCGCAGCGCACGACCATGAACCCGCTAAAGGCGATCCATAGCCAGACCACCGCGGCGGCCGGGTCCGACGGCGCGAACAAATGCACCGCCCAGGCCATTGGTAAGTACACCACGAGCATGACAACCTGAGCGCCCGACAGCCACCGACCGTCGCCAGCCCCAATGAGCACCCCGTCAAGGACGAAAGCCGGCCCGGCAACGATCTGTTGAGCCGCGACAACGAGCAATCCGGCGGCGACCGCTCGGTGCACGGCGGGGTCGTCGGTGTATAGGACAGGAAGCAGTTGGTGGAAGGCTGCCAACACGACGCCTATAACAACGCCGGCCACGAGCCCCCATCGTGTCATCGTGGCGGTCAGCGACCGGGTGCGTCGGGTGTCGCCAGCCCCCAGGCTTGCCCCGGTGAGGGCCTGACCGGCAATGCCCAAGGCGTCCATGGTCATGAGCAGCAGGTTCCACATTGTCATCGTCACCTGATACGACGCCATAGTGATCGCTCCAGACCGGGCCGCAACCCAGGTTGTCACGTAAAGAGCGGCGCGCAACGCCAGGGTGCGGATAAGTAAGGGGGTGCCATCACGCAAACTCGAAGCAATGCCGCTCAGATGCGGCATCAAGTTCAGGTCGAGACCGCGTGTTCGCATCCACAACACGCACACTAAAGCCACCGCCATAGCTATCTGGCAGACGAGGGTGCCGATGGCAGACCCCTGGATCCCCCAGCCCATGCCGAGGACAAACCACACATTGAGCACCAGGTTTGCACTAAAGGTGATGACGGTCACGACTAAAGGCGTGCGGGTGTCCTGGAACCCACGCAACACACCCGTGACCGCCATAGTCGCGAGCATCGCAGGCACGCCGAACCCGGTGATGCGTAAATAGCGCCCTGCCTGATCCGCAACCGCGCCACTAGCCCCAAACCAACCTGCCACCGTCGTCGGAATAGCCACCAGCATGGTCGCCACGAGCAGACCAATGATGAGAGACAGCCACAAGCCATCAACACCAGTATGGGCGGCTCCCTGACGGTCCCCCGCCCCCATTCGACGCGATGATGTTGCCGTCGTTGCGTAGGCAAGGAAGACAAACAGCCCTGTGAATGTCGTCAAGGCCGCCGAGGCCACACCCAGACCTGCCAACTCAGCGGTACCCAAATGCCCCACCACTGCAGAGTCTGCAACCAGGAACAGCGGCTCCGCGACGAGGGACAAGAAAGCGGGTACCGCTAGATTCAGAATCTGACGGTACCCGGCCTCAGCCTCGAAACCGGGATCGCGACCCCTTGGAATCATCAGGCTCGAACGATCGCGCCGCGCAGGGACGCACGAATGATATTGAGAACCCGGTCGGCCCACTCAGGGGTTTTCTCACCACGCAGGGGGCCAGACGTCGACAGTGATGCAAAACCGTGAAGCACGGACCACAAAAGAATAACGAGGCCCCGGACGTCAACTCGGTCGGGAAACGTGACCTCTGGGTTTGAGAGGACATCCCGGATCACCGAGTCGGGCAGATTCGGTGCTTTTGACCGATCCACCTTAAGGGCGTCAAGTCCCGCATCCGAGATGCGGTACGCGACGTCGAAAAGCCCCGGTTCGGTCAGAGCGAAATCAAGATATGCGCGGCAGGCGGCCACGAGTTGACCAACCGCCGCGACCTCATCATCAACGGGCTGGGCCTGGGCCACCGCTTCACGCATCACGACGCCGATCTGGTCGGCAGCTACCAAGCCCACCTCATCAAGAAGGGCCTCGCGATTCGCGAAGTGACGGTACGCGGCGTTGGGTGATACGCCTGCGCGGCGAGTAGCCTCACGCAGCACAACAGCCTCGGCGCCACCGCTGCGGGCCATCTCCAAGCCCTCCACTATGAGGGCTTCACGAAGATGACCGTGATGGTACGTCTGACGTGGTTGCGACGAGCGATGCGTCTGCGTCATGAATGATCCCCCGGTCCGTTCGTTAGTACTAGGACGTCAACCTGGCTGGCTGACCGCTGACGCCCAACCATACGTGAAATTTCTATGGCGTCGGAGGACAGTCTCTATGACCCCCAACCATCACTCAACTAGGCTGAACGCATGAATTCAAGTGTTCCATATCTGCTAGCCATCCTCGGTGAAGGGGTCGTGCCGCCATCCACCATGGTGTGCCATGCAGACGATCTCGGGCTGGTACGTGGGGATGGTGTCTTTGACACAACCCGTATCGTGACCGCCCAGGATGGAACGTCGCGTATCGACCACCTCGACGAGCATCTCTCCCGGTTCGCCCGCTCTATCGCTGGAGTGGACGGCCCCACCCCCGACTTGGACTCCTGGCACCACCTCATCGAAGAAGCGGCACGCAACTGGCGTATCCCTGGAGAGGCTGCCCTCAAACTCGTCTACACCAATGGCCGTCAAGTCGTCCCCGGGCCTCCCCGGGGTTTTCTCATCATCTCTTCCCTCTCCAAAACTGCAATCGAGGAGCGGGAGGGAATCGACGTGCTGTGCCTATCGCGCGGAGTCACTAGCGAAGCCTTCGCCGATGCCCCCTGGCTTCTCGGCGGAGTTAAGACCCTGTCCTACGCCGTCAACGTGGCAGCTCTGCGCTATGCCCGTTCCCAGGGTGCCGACGACGTCATCTTCACCTCTACCGACGGTTACCTACTCGAGGGGCCGACCTCTGGGTTAATCATTGAAGCCGCCGACGGGCTGTGGACGACCCCCACCGGCGCCACCGGCATCCTGAGCTCCATCACCGTCGGTACCGTCTTCAAAGCCGCTGATGAGGACGGGGTCAAGACGGCTACCCGTCTCATGAAGCGCGGGGAGGTGCTGCGTGCCCAGGGTGCCTGGTTGTTGTCGTCAGTACGTGGCGTCGCTCCCGTTCTCAGTATTGACGGCCATCCAACTCCCCAAGATGAGGACATGACTCACCGGTTGCGGACCTGGGCGGGATTTGAAAGCTGATGCCTGCGTCAGACCCTGCTTCCCCGGCGACCAAAACCCTCGTCAAGGCCAAGATTCCGCATGTCCTGCACAGCTACGACCACGATTAATCACCACTTTGGCGATGAGGGGGTGGCGAAGCTTGGTTTCGACCCATCCATCATGCTCAAGACTCTGGTCGTCGAGCTGGCCCCTTCAGGCAAGCTTGCCGTTGCCGTCGTTCCGGTGAGTTATCAACTCGATTTCAAGGCCTTCGCCTCAGCCGTAGGTGCGAAAAAAGTCACCATGGCCGCCCCAGAGACAGCAGAACGCGCTACCGGCTACATCGTCGGGGGAATTTCTCCCTCGGGGCAGAAAAAGCGGCTACCCATCTGCATCGACGAGTCCGTGCTAGAGCAGCCACGGGTGCTGGTTTCAGGCGAGCGTCGAGGTCTATCGGTGGAATTGTCGCCGTCGGACCTGGTGACTGTTACTGGGGCGGTGACGGCAAAAATCGCCTGTTGACGCCAGCTCCGGTCACTTATTGGAGTTCTTGCCGACCGACTGAGGCAGCACGAGCAGTCCGGTGACAATGACGACACCAAGCACAACGTGGATCCACTTGGTGGCGCCACCACTGCTCAGCTCGCCAAGAACATACTGGACAAGGATTAGCACCGCCATACCAACGGCGTGACCGACAACAGCCGACGGTCCGCCGCGATGCTTCCACATCACCGCCAGAACGGCCGCGACGATGGTTGCCAGCAGGGTCACAATTCCGAACCCCATATGCATGTCACCGAGGCCGTGAACCCCGGAAAGCATGAAACAGGCCAAAACAGCCTGGATGACCACGGACCCCACGGCAACCCAAACACAGATCGTGAGGGCTTTAGGGGCAGAAGAGACGGTCGACGTGCGCTGCTGTGTCATGGACCACACTCTAGGTCACGACTGCGGCTTCACCTTACATCGTGGTGCCCGCCCCACCATCACCCATGGCCCCCACCAGCATCCCAACGCGCTGGCTGTTATGGCAGCCAGCCATGAGATTTCCGCCACCGCCGACAGAACCGGAATGAGGGCGTAAAGACCTGCTGCTCCAAGCAAAACCGCCATCGCGCCGACGACTCCACCGGCGATGCGTTGGCTCCTTCGCCGGACGAGACGCCCGCCCAGCAGAGCTGCCATGAGGACGACCGGGATGATGAGAATCACCGTTACTCCCATCGCGTAAAGCAGCCCGACCAGGAGGCTACCGAACCAGCCGCTCGCCGGCATGCCCGCCCGGGTGCCATTTACGCCCGGGCTCGTCGCCCAGATCGCCAAGGTCAGCCCCCACACCAGTCCAGTAATGGCCATGGCAACGATGAAGGCACCTGCGGACCTACTCACCCGCGCCGACTCAGTGGTCGCCCCCAGAACATCCGGGCTGTCCTGGTCCAGGTGGCCCAGGCGCGCTGTCACATCGAGAGTGTTTTCCTCGCTGCGTCGACGGCTCACCGCACCTTCACCTTCGTGCCTTCATGAGCGAAGTTGTAGAGAGCTTCGGAATCTTTGGGGGCCAGCCGAGCACAGCCGTGACTGGAGTATCCGGGTAATCCCAGGGTATAGGCCGGCTGCGCAGGTTTCTTGGTCTTCTCGTCCCAGGGAATCTGGTGGAAACCGATAGTTCCTGTCGCCCCGGGCCGCTGATAAAAGGACAAGAAGTTAGGGATATACCAACGTATGCCGTCCTCAGTCGACGCCGCATGACGCACTTTGTATTCGATCTCGTAGTCTCCGACAGGGGTCTTCCATGGCTCAGCAGTAGTGAGCATAGCCCGCTTCACTACTCCGTTATCGACGAGGTAAACACGGTTCTCCGCTTTGATCCACAGGACATATTTTCCAGCTCCAGCCGAGGACTTTGCCCCGACGGTAAGAGATGCCGCTGGTGGAGTCGGACCAGGAGTCGCCGGAGCTGAATCATCGGCCTTCGGACCCGCAGAATCTTCAGGACCATTGGCGCCGTCATTGCCAGACGGCCCGTCTGGAGGTGTATGCGTAGCTTGAGCAGTCGGATCCGGGGACGCCGTAGGGCAGGTCACGGGGTATTGGTGGCGGGTGCGCAAATCGCCCGCGCCAGGGACGGAGTCGACACATGGCGCCGAAGCAGGCATTGACGATCCGCAGCCAGCGACCAAGCAGACTATTGCCATCAGAGCAGCAAGAAAACTGCCGCCACGACACAGGCCTGAGCCGACGCGCGGTTCCGGGTTCAAGATGTTTCCGGAGGCATGCACAGGACCAAGTTTAAAGGCCACACCGTGTTTAAAGGCCACACCGTCACCGTTCGAATACAACGTCGGTAACGCCCCCGGCCCGACACCTCGTACCTAGGGAGAGATTTGTAGGAGCCGACAGCAGGAGAGGGCTATGTTGAGGACACTTATTATTGGGGAATCGTTGATTGATGTTGTCAATAGCGAGGGCCGGATAAGTGAGCATCCTGGCGGCTCCCCGCTAAACGTCGCTGTCGGTCTGGCACGTTTGGGGCGTGACGTCGAGCTAGCCACCTGGATTGGCGATGACGGCCCACAGTCTTGAGGTTCGGGTTTCTGGAGAGCAGATCAACGTAGTCGACACCGTCGGTGCTGGGGATTCGTTCATATCGGCGGCCATTGACGGTGTGGACGGCCGGGTTATTGGGAGTCGACCACCGCAGGGATCTTGGTCGGGTCGAGCCCGCGGTGCTGCAACGAGCAGCCCACATCGCCGCGATTACCGTCTCCCGCTCCGGTGCGAACCCACCGCGCACCGCTGAATTAGGGTGACCGAAGGTTACCCGCGCCAGTGTCTGCGAGACTGGCCCCATGAAGGGGAACTTCCACTCGACTTATGACCAAGGCTTTGCGCGAATCGCCGCCTGCACCACGCCGGTGCATATCGGTGACCCCGGTTCGAACGCGGGGGGAATTCTCGACACCTGCCGAGAACTCGATTCCCGAAACGTCGCAATCGCCGTATTCCCCGAGCTGTGCCTGACCGGCTATGCCATCGACGATCTGCTGCTTCAAGACGTCGTGCTTGACGCCGTTCTCGACGCCATCGAGGCATTACGCCAAGCTTCCCGCGGCCTCTTCCCGGTCATCATCGTCGGGGCACCGTTGCAGCGCGGCAACCGGCTCTACAACTGCGCGGTCGTCATCCACCGCGGGCAGGTCCTCGGTGTGGTGCCGAAAAGTCACCTCCCCAACTATCGGGAATTCTACGAAAAACGTCACTTCGCCGCCGGCGCGGACACTACCGGGACGATCGACTTGTCAGGGCGGCAAAAATCTCATGCAGCTTCTACTGAGGTTCCCTTCGGAGCCGACCAGCTCTTTCAGGCCACCGATCTTCCTGATCTCATCTTTCATGTGGAGGTGTGCGAGGATCTTTGGGTGCCGGTCTCCCCGTCTTCCCGGGCCGCACTGGCCGGGGCCGTCGTAGAGGTCAATCTCTCAGGCTCCCCCATCACTGTCGGAAGATCCCGCCAACGCCATGAGCTATGCAAAGTCACGTCCTCGCGCAACCTGCAGGCCTACGTCTATGCGGCTGCCGGCCCCGGAGAGTCCAGCACAGATCTGTCGTGGGATGGCCAGACAATGATCTACGAAAACGGCTCCCTTCTTACCGCCACCGACAGGTTCTCTCCCGAACCAGGCTTCTGCCTGGCTGACATCGACCTCGACCTGCTGCGGCAAGAGAGGCTGCGCCAGGGATCTTTCGACGACAACGCCCTTGCCCAACCCGCCGAAGCCCCGTGGCGTACCACTGCCTTCACTCTTGACTCGCCCCATGACGACATCGGCCTGGAACGCCCCGTCAACCGATTCCCTTTCGTCCCCCACGACCCTGATCAGCTCGCCCAAGATTGCTATGAGGCTTACAACATCCAGGTCTATGGATTGCGTCGACGCCTCGAGTCGATTGGATCGCCAAGAATCGTCATCGGGGTTTCCGGCGGACTCGACTCCACCCACGCCCTGCTCGTCGCCGCCAAGGCCATGGATCAGATGGGTCGGCCACGCACCGACATCCTCGCCTTCACAATGCCGGGGTTCGCCACCACGAACCACACTAAAAATAACGCCCTAGATTTATGTCACGCTCTTGGCATCCCGTGTGAGGTGTTGGACATTCGCCCAGCTGCCACCCAGATGCTCAAGGGGATGGGCCACCCGGCCGGTGACGGGGCTGAGGTGTACGACGTCACTTTCGAGAACGTCCAGGCTGGGCTGCGCTATGACTACCTCTTCCGGATAGCCAATCAACGTGGCGGCATCGTGCTGGGCACCGGTGATCTGTCGGAACTGGCACTCGGCTGGTGCACTTTCGGTGTTGGCGATCAGATGAGCCACTACGGAGTCAACACAGGAGTACCCAAGACCCTTATCCAGCACCTCATCCGGTGGTGCATTTCGTCGGGCCAGTTCAACGAGGCCACCAATGTGGTACTCGAGTCGGTGTTGGGGACGGAAATCTCCCCCGAGCTCGTCCCCGCCCGCCCGGGTGAGAAGATCCAGTCCACCCAAGCGAAGATAGGCCCTTACGAGCTGCAGGACTTCACTCTGTATCACCTGCTACGCCACGGGATGCGCCCCAGCCGGATTGTTTTCCTGTCCCACCACGCCTGGCGGGATGCGTCGGTGGGCTCCTGGCCTCCCGGGTTCCATGACGAGGACCGACACTCCTATGACCTGTCGGCAATCAAGGGTTGGACTCGGCTGTTCCTGCGCCGGTTCATCGGAAATCAGTTCAAGAGGTCGACCCTTCCTAATGGTCCCAAGGTCGTCGCCGGAGGTTCACTGAGTCCGCGCGGCGACTGGCGGATGCCCTCGGATGCGGTCGCCCGAGCCTGGCTCGACGACCTCGAGACGGTTCCCGATGAGCGGTCCTGAACCGCCACGTTCTGCGCCCCGGGGATAACTCTCTTCGGGTCCAGTACCCCGGAGCCCCATCCTTCAACCAGTGGCAAAAATCCCGGCAGCCGGGACTAACAGTCACAGTTCACCCGCTGTCCACTCCCGCGCGGCAATATTGAACCGTGCGTGTTAATGACGAGATAAGGCTCACCCCCACTCTCCCCGACGGTCACGGTCTGCGGATCGGCATCCTGACCAGCGGAGGCGACGCTCAAGGCATGAACGCCGCCGTGCGAGCCGTGGTGCGCTCTGCACTAAGTGTGGGAGCCGAGGTCTATGCGATCTACGAGGGCTACCAGGGAATGATCGATGGCGGCGACGGCATCCGGAAATTCAGGTGGGACGACGTCGGTTCGATCTTCAACCGTGGTGGCACCGTCATCGGAACTTTCCGCTGCAAAGAAATGCGCGAACGCCCGGGACGCCTGAAGGCTGTCAGAAATCTCCTCGAACACGGGATCGATCGTCTCGTCGTCATCGGCGGCGACGGTTCGCTTACCGGCCTAGATGTGCTGCGCACCGAGTGGACCGGCCTGCTCGCTGAACTCGTCGACACCGGCCAGGTGAGCGCCGAGGTAGCCCGCGAGCATCCCACCCTCATGATCGCCGGACTCGTCGGGTCCATCGACAACGACCTCGTCGGATCCGATATGACTATCGGCGCCGACACTGCTCTGCACCGCATTGTCGATGCCATCGACGACCTCACCTCCACCGCGGCCAGCCACCAGCGATCCTTCGTCGTCGAGGTGATGGGCCGCCATTGCGGCTACCTCGCCCTCATGGCGGCCGTCGCCGGCGGCGCTGACTACGTCCTTATCCCGGAGCGGCCGCCCGAAAATGGCTGGGAGGACCGCATGTGCGCCGAACTCAAGCGTGGCCGTCAGGCGGGTCGACGCGACTCGATCGTCATCGTCGCGGAGGGCGCCACTGATCGCGCCGGCAACCGGATTTCGTCGGAATACGTCCGTCAGGTGCTCGAGGACAAACTGGGTGAGGACGCCCGTGTAACCATCCTGGGTCATGTCCAGCGTGGCGGACGACCGTCGGCCTATGACCGCTGGGCATCGACCTGGCTGGGTCATCACGCGGTTCACGAGGTGCTCTCGACCACTCCGGAGGCCGAGGGACGCGTTATCGGTACCGGAACTAACCGCATTCATCGCCTCCCTTTGGTCAAGGCCATCGCTGACACGAAGTCGGTGCCCGGTCTCATCGCGGAGGGTCGATACAACGAGGCCATGCGGATGAGGGGACGTTCCTTCGTCGAGATGGACGCCATCTTCACCGAACTCAGCGAGCCAGCTCGCACCACCTCCGACACCGCTGGCGACGCCGACCGCAAACGCATCGCGATTATGCACGCCGGTGGTCCGGCTCCGGGCATGAATACTGCTGCTCGTGCAGCAGTCCGACTGGCGATTTCCCGCGGTCATACCGTTGTGGGGATCCATAACGGATTCGTCGGGCTGGCAGCCGGGGACATGTCGGAATTGGCTTGGAGCGACGTCGAGGGTTGGGCCGGGGAAGGCGGCGCCGAGCTGGGCACCCGCCGGGAGATCCCCAACACTCGCGACCTGTACGCTGTCAGCCGCGCCTTGGAGGACAATCACATCGACGCGCTGCTCGTCATCGGCGGCTACTCGGCCTACGAAGGTATCCACACCATGACGACTGAGCGGGACCGATACCCGGCCTTCCGTATTCCAACGGTGTGCATCCCAGCCTCGATCGACAACAACCTTCCCGGTTCGGAGCTATCCATCGGCGCCGACACCGCCCTCAACGTCATCGTCGAAGCGATGGACAAGGTCAAGGAGTCGGGTATCGCATCCAGGCGCTGCTTCGTCGTCGAGACAATGGGCCGTGACTGCGGTTACCTCGCACTGATGTCGGGTATCGCTGCTGGTGCTGAGCGGATTTACACCAACGAAGACGGTATCTCTCTGGATGACCTGGTCAACGACGTTCACTGGTTGCGGGAGTCTTTCGCCCACGGACGCCGGCTCTTCCTTGCCGTACGTAATGAAAATGCGTCGCACAATTACACCACCGACTTCATCGCGCGGCTGCTGGAGGAGGAGTCCCACGGCATGTATGACGTGCGCCAGGTGGTGCTAGGACATATGCAACAGGGCGGCTCACCTTCACCCTTCGACCGCTTGCTCGCCAATCGACTCACCTACCGTGCTCTTAATCTTATTGACGACGAGTTGGCGGCGCGTCAGGACGGTTCGTGGTTTATTGGCGTCAACGAGTCAGGAATGCGGCCTAGCCCGATGGAGACGATGCTTTCCCTCGTTGACGCCGCTCATCGTCGTCCCCGTGAGCAGTGGTGGCTGCAACTGAGGACCATTGCCCGCACGGTCTCGGACGAGGTGAGGTGAGTCGCGACGGCTTTCCGAGAGCTCTAGAGATGATGGTGGGGTGGTGTGGCCCACCATCATGAACCTCACAACACCTCAGAAACAGC
>ERZ1023183.11-NODE-11-length-92251-cov-10.558332_pt1 | contig 92251 bp, 86 predicted proteins | sample MGYA00521095_ERZ1023183 | MGnify/ENA primary metagenome ERZ1023183 (study PRJEB32759, sample SAMN07749889) | skin metagenome | biome: transportation; feature: city; material: polyester macromolecule | host: Homo sapiens | place: Hong Kong:TW line | collected... | reverse complement strand
CGTTCGGTGCGTTCGTCCGCGTCGAGGACGGCATCGAGGGCCTCGTGCACATCTCGGAGCTCGCCGAGCGCCACGTCGAGCTGCCCGAGCAGGTCGTCACCGTCGGCACCGAGATCTTCGTCAAGGTCATCGACATCGACCTCGAGCGTCGCCGGATCTCGCTCTCGCTCAAGCAGGCGAACGAGGACGGCGCGCAGAACACCGAGTTCGACCCGACGCTCTACGGCATGGCGGCCGAGTACGACGAGCAGGGCAACTACAAGTACCCCGAGGGCTTCGACCCCGAGACGAACGAGTGGCTCGAGGGCTACGAGAAGCAGCGCGAGCAGTGGGAGAAGGAGTACGCCGAGGCGCACGCCCGCTGGGAGGCGCACCGCGCCCAGGTCGAGGCCGCGGCCAAGGCCGACGCCGAGGCCGGTGAGGACGGTGGCGACGTCGCGTCGTACTCGTCCGACTCGGCCTCGAGCCAGTCCGCCTCGTCGTCCTCGAGCAGCACGCCGTCCGCGCCCGAGCAGGGTGGGACGCTCGCCTCGGACGAGGCGCTCGCCGCGCTGCGCGAGAAGCTCACCGGCGGCTGACCGACCGGTCACCCCTGAGCGAGGGGCCGTCCCGTACCCGGGGCGGCCCCTCGTCGCGTCCCCGGGGTTCGCCAGCCCTCGTCGGATCGTGCGACCGCGGCCGTCGTAGGGTCGCGGGGTGTTGCGAGTCGGGTTGAGCGGTGGCATCGGATCGGGCAAGTCCACGGTCTCGGCGCGTCTGACGGAGCTCGGTGCGCACGTCGTCGACGCCGACCGGGTCGCCCGGGAGGTCGTCGAACCGGGCACGCCCGCGCTGGCGGCCATCCGCGACCGCTTCGGGGCCGACGTGATCACCGACGGGGCGCTGGACCGCCCGGCGCTCGGCCGGATCGTCTTCGCCGACCAGCAGGCCCGACGCGACCTGGAGGCGATCACCCACCCGGCGATCGCGGCTCGCACCGCGAACCTCATGGCCGCGGTGCAGGCCACCGATCCGGCCGGGGTCCTCGTGCACGACGTCCCCCTCCTCGTCGAGCTCGGGACCAGCGCGGAGTACCACCTCGTGCTCGGGGTCCACGCGCCCGTCGAGGAGCGGGTGCGCCGACTGGTGGCGGATCGCGGGATGGCCGAGGCCGACGCCCGCGCCCGGATCGCCGCCCAGGCCGACGACGACGCCCGGCGGAGGGCCAGCGACGTCATCCTCGACAACACGGGGACGCGGGAGGAGCTGGTCGACGCGGTCGACCGGCTCTGGCGCGAGCGGCTGGTGCCGTTCGCGAGGAACCTGGCGACGGGGCAGCGCGCACCGCGTCCGGCGTCGGTCCGGCTCGTCGACCCCGATCCCACGTGGCCGGAGGAGGCAGAGCGGCTGCTCGGGCGGATCGGGGGTGCGCTGGGGGCGGCCGCCGCGACTCTCGATCACATCGGCTCGACCGCGGTGCCGGTCGCCGCCACGGACGTCATCGACCTCCAGCTCGGTGTCGAGGAGCTCGCGGTGGCGGACGATCCCGCGGTGATCGCCGCCCTCGCGGCGGCCGGGTTCCCGCGTGTCCCCGGGGTCGACCGGGACAACCCGAAGGACGGGGCCCCCTGGCCCAAGCGGTTCCACGGCTCGAGCGACCCCGGACGGGTCGTCCATCTCCACGTCCGCGAGGTCGGCTCGCCCGGGTGGCGCCGGGCGTTGCTCTTCCGGGACGCCCTCCGCGCGGACGCCGGGACACGCGAGGAGTACGTCGCGCTCAAGCGGTCGATCCTTGCGGCGGACGCCGGCTGGGACTCCTGCCTGACGGCGAAGGAGCCGCGGTTCGACGCCGTGCACGACCGGATCGAGGAGTGGGCGCTCGCGACCGGCTGGTCCCCGTCGGCCGCTGTCGGAGGGTCGGCCTAGGTTGGTGCCATGCGACCCGTGACCGACCTGCAGCGCAAGATCGCGCCCTTCGACGTCGTGTCGGAGTTCGAGCCAGCGGGCGACCAGCCGGCCGCGATCGCCGAGCTGGCGCGGCGGATCGAGGCGGGGGAGCAGGACGTCGTCCTTCTCGGCGCGACCGGCACGGGCAAGTCGGCGACGACGGCGTGGCTCGTCGAGCGCCTCCAGCGACCCACCCTCGTCCTCGCCCCGAACAAGACGCTCGCCGCGCAGCTCGCGACCGAGTTCCGAGAGCTCCTGCCGAACAACGCGGTCGAGTACTTCGTCAGCTACTACGACTACTACCAGCCCGAGGCGTACGTCCCGCAGACGGACACCTACATCGAGAAGGACAGCTCGATCAACGACGAGGTGGAGCGGCTGCGGCACAGCGCCACCAACTCCCTGCTGACCCGCCGGGACGTCATCGTCGTGGCCTCCGTGTCGTGCATCTACGGCCTCGGCACGCCGCAGGAGTACGTCGACCGCATGGTCCGCCTGACCGTGGGCGAGGAGGTCGACCGGGACACCCTCCTGCGCCAGTTCGTGACGATGCAGTACACCCGCAACGACCTCGCCTTCACGCGTGGCACCTTCCGCGTCCGCGGGGACACCGTGGAGATCATCCCCGTCTACGAGGAGCTCGCCGTGCGCATCGAGTTCTTCGGCGACGAGATCGAGCGGATCTACACCCTTCACCCGGTCAGCGGCGAGATCGTCCGGGAGGAGGACGAGATGTACGTCTTCCCCGCCTCGCACTACATCGCCGGGCCGGAACGGATGGAACGGGCGATCGCCGGGATCGAGCACGAGCTCGAGGAGCAGCTGCGGACCTTCGAGCAGCAGGGCAAGCTCCTCGAGGCGCAGCGGTTGCGGATGCGGACGACCTACGACATCGAGATGATGCGCCAGGTCGGGTCGTGCTCGGGGATCGAGAACTACTCCATGCACCTCGACGGCCGGTCGCCCGGGAGCGCGCCGAACTGCTTGCTCGACTACTTCCCGGAGGACTTCCTCCTCGTCATCGACGAGTCGCACCAGACGGTGCCGCAGATCGGCGCGATGTTCGAGGGCGACATGTCCCGCAAGCGCACGCTCGTCGACCATGGTTTCCGTCTGCCGTCGGCCATGGACAACCGCCCCCTGAAGTGGGAGGAGTTCCTCGAGCGGATCGGTCAGACCGTCTACCTCTCGGCCACGCCGGGGGACTACGAGCTGGCCAAGAGCGACGGGTTCGTCGAGCAGATCATCCGCCCGACCGGCCTCGTCGACCCGGAGGTCGTGCTCAAGCCGACGAAGGGCCAGATCGACGACCTCCTGCACGAGATCCGCCTGCGCACCGACCGTGACGAGCGGGTCCTCGTCACGACCCTGACGAAGAAGATGGCGGAGGACCTCACCGACTACCTCCTCGACAAGGGGGTCCGGGTCCGGTATCTCCACAGCGACATCGACACGCTCCGTCGGGTCGAGCTGCTGCGCGAGCTGCGGCTCGGCGAGTTCGACGTCCTCGTCGGCATCAACCTCCTGCGCGAGGGCCTCGACCTGCCGGAGGTGTCCCTCGTGAGCATCCTCGACGCCGACAAGGAGGGCTTCCTCCGCTCGACCCGCTCGCTCGTCCAGACCATCGGGCGCGCCGCGCGGAACGTCTCGGGCCAGGTGCACATGTACGCGGACAAGATCACCCCCTCGATGGAGCAGGCGATCGAGGAGACGAAGCGACGCCGGGCGAGGCAGATGGAGCACAACCGCACGCACGGGATCGACCCCCAGCCGCTCCGCAAGAAGATCGCCGACATCACCGACATGCTCCAGCGCGAGGACGCCGACACCGAGCAGCTCATCGGGTCCGGGCGGAACCAGTCCCGTGGTCGCGCCATGGGTGGCGGCAAGGGTGCGCTGGCGGCCGACACGGGCCGGCTCGACACCTCGTCGATGGCCGCAAGCGACCTGGCCGACCTCGTGCAGGAGCTGACCGCGCAGATGCACCAGGCGGCGACCGACCTGCAGTTCGAGCTCGCGGCCCGGCTCCGCGACGAGATCGGCGACCTCAAGAAGGAGCTGCGCCAGATGCGCGCGGCGACGTCCTGACCAGCCCCGGGCGTTCGTCGTCGGTCCCGCGTCTGGCACACTGACGGCCAGCGGAGGGGAGTATCCCCGAACGAGGGCCTCGTCATCACGGGCTGCGCGAGCGGCTCCGGGGTCCCCGGCCCACGACGGGCGGGAGAGACCTCCGGGACACCCCTCGTTCCCGAAAGGTCAGCCGTGCCTGCCTCCGTCCTCGCGCTCCCGATGCTGGGCCCCGACAAGAGCTCCCTCGACCTGCCCGTGTGGGCGTGGTGGGTGACGATCGGCATCGCGGCCGCCGTCCTCCTGTTCGACATCGTGATGATCGCGCGCAACCCGCACGTGCCCTCCACGAAGGAGGTCTCGATCATCCTCAGCGCCTACGTCGGCGCGGCGATCCTCTTCGGCCTGGGGATGTGGTGGCTCGAGGGGGGCAAGCTCGCCGGGGAGTTCTTCGCCGGGTGGTTGACCGAGTACTCGCTCTCGGTGGACAACCTCTTCATCTTCATCCTCATCATGGCGAGCTTCGCCGTGCCCCAGCGCTACCAGCAGACGGCCCTCATGTGGGGCATCATCATCGCGATCGTCCTGCGCGGCATCTTCATCTGGCTCGGTGCCGCCGCGATCGCGCGGTTCTCGTGGGTCTTCTACATCTTCGGCGCCTTCCTCATCTACACGGCGATCAAGCTCGCGTTCCAGGGCGAGAGCGACGATGACGAGTACGAGGAGAGCTGGTTCGTCCGCTGGATGAAGCGGACCTTCCCGTCGACGGACGAGTGGAGCACGAAGCTCATCACCAAGGAGAACGGCCGACGGGTGATGACGCCGATGCTCATCGTCGTCATGGCGCTGGGCACGACGGACCTGCTCTTCGCCCTCGACTCGATCCCGGCGATCTACGGCCTGACGAACGAGCCGTACATCGTCCTGGTCGCCAACCTCTTCGCGCTCATGGGGCTGCGGCAGCTCTACTTCCTCCTCGGGGGCCTGCTGAAGAAGCTCGTCTACCTCAGCATCGGACTGGCGGTGCTCCTGGCCTTCATCGGCGTCAAGCTCCTCCTCCACGCCCTCCACGAGAACGAGCTGCCGTTCATCAACGGGGGCAACCAGGTCCACGTCCCGGAGATCCCGATCACCGTCTCGCTCGGAGCCATCGTCGTCATCCTCGGCGTCACGACGATCGCGAGCCTGTGGAAGTCCCGGCGTGACGCGCGGCTCGGGATCAGCCAGGACTGACCGCCGCCGCGGTGCGCTGACGGGCACCGAGCCCGAGGACGGCGACGCTCGCCGCGACGACGAGGGTGATCCCGATGACCCGTGTCGGCGACAGCCGCTGGCCGAGGACGACGAACCCGGCGAGGGCGGCCGCGGCCGGCTCGAGGGACAGGAGCACGCCGAAGACCCGTTCCGGCAGCGACCGGAGGGCGACGAGCTCGAGCGAGTAGGGCACCACCGATGACAGCAGCGCGATCGCCACGCCCAGGCCCAGTACGGGCAGCGGGGCCCGGACCGCGTCGGCGGCCCCGCTCGGGAGGACGACGAGCGTCGCGACGGCCATGGCCAGCGCCAGGCCGCCGAGCCCCGGGAAGGAACGACCGACCCGGCTGCTGAGCAGGACGTACCCGGCCCAGAAAGCCCCGGCGGCGAGGGCGAGAACGATGCCGACCGGGTCGGCACCGGAGAGGCCGGACGTGGCGCCGGACGCGAGGAGGACCCCGACCGCCGCGACGAGCACGGCCGCCAGGTCCCGGGCGCGCCGCGAGAGGACCGCGGCGAGGGTCAGCGGGCCGACGAACTCGACCGTCACCGCGACGCCGATCGGGAGGCGGCCCAGCGCCGCGTAGAACGCGAGGTTCATCAGTCCGAGGGCGCAGCCGAAGCCGACGACCTCCCACCACGCGCCCGGTCGGTGCCCGCGCAGCGTCGGGCGGGCGATCGCGAGGAGGGCGAGCGTCCCGATGACGAGTCGCAGGACGACGGTGGGTCCGGCACCGATCGTCGGGACGAGCCGGGCGGCGAAGGCGCCGCCGACCTGGACGGAGACGACCGCGAGGAGGACGAGGCCCGCCGCACGCGCCGTCGCGGGCCCGGCGACCGGGACGGTCACCAGCCGCGCTCGCGCCACTCCGCGAGGTGGGGGCGCTCGGCGCCGATCGTCGTTCCCTCGCCGTGCCCCGGGTGCACGACGGCGTCGTCGGGCAGGACGTCGAACAGCCGTCGCTCGACGTCCTCGATGAGCTGGTCGAAGGACTGGTAGTCGTAGTGCGTCGTCGCCCCGACGCCGCCGGGGAAGAGGCTGTCGCCGGTGATCACGTGGGTGCCCTCGGGGTCGCGGTGGATGAGGGCGACCGATCCGGGGGTGTGCCCGCGCAGGTGGGCGACCTCGAGGTGGACGCGACCGACGGTGACCGTGTCGCCGTGCGCGAGGACGTGGTCGGGCTCGACCGGCAGGTGCGCGGCGTCGTCCGCGCCGGCGACCGTCTCGGCGCGGAAGGTCTTGGCGACCTCGAGCAGGGCGCGGGTGTGGTCCTCGTGCCGGTGGGTCGTCACGATCGTCGCGATCCCGGACCCGCGGTCGGCGGCACCGTCCGCGACGAGGCGGGAGATGGCGGCGACGTCGTCGGCGGCGTCGACGAGCAGCTGCGCGCCGGTGGAGGGACAGGTGAGGAGGTAGACGGCGTTGTCGAGGGTGCCGACGCGGATCCGGCGGATGACGAGGGAACCCGTCCGGCCCACCACCTCCGAGAAGGGCGCGGGGCGGTCGGGCGTGGTCTCCGGAGTGGTCTCCATGGCCCCATCCTGCCAGCGTTGTCGGAGCCGCCACCTAGGCTGACCGCCGTGAATGCCCGCCCCACCGCCCGACGCTCCGGATCGGCCGCCCACGACGTCCTCCTCGTCCGAGGGGCCCGCGAGCACAACCTCAAGGACGTGTCCGTCGAGCTGCCGCGGGACGCGCTCGTCGTCTTCACCGGGCTGTCGGGCTCGGGCAAGTCCTCGCTCGCGTTCGACACGATCTTCGCCGAGGGCCAGCGGCGGTACGTCGAGTCGCTCTCGGCGTACGCCCGCCAGTTCCTCGGCCAGATGGACAAGCCGGACGTCGACTTCATCGAGGGTCTCTCTCCGGCAGTCTCGATCGACCAGAAGTCGACGAACCGCAACCCGCGCTCCACCGTGGGCACGATCACCGAGGTCCACGACTACCTCCGTTTGCTGTACGCCCGGGCCGGTCGCCCGCACTGCCCGCGCTGCGGCGAGCCGATCACGCGCCAGACGCCGCAGCAGATCGTCGACCTGCTCGTCCGGCTGCCGGAGCGCACCCGCTTCCAGGTCCTCGCCCCGGTCGTCCGCGCCCGCAAGGGGGAGTACGTCGACCTCTTCGCCGAGCTCCTCTCGAGCGGCTACTCACGGGCCCGTGTCGATGGCGAGGTCGTCTCCCTGTCGGACCCGCCGACGCTGGAGAAGCAGGTCAAGCACACCATCGACGTCGTCGTCGACCGGCTCGTCGCCAAGGGTGACGACCCCTCGGCCAAGCGACGCCTCACGGACTCGGTCGAGACGGCCCTGCGGCTCGCCGACGGGATCGCCGTCGTCGAGCTCGTCGACCTCGCCGAGGGTGAGTCGATCACGCTCGAGACCCCCACCGGTCCGGTCGAGTTCCCCGCGGAGCGCCGCTTCTCCGAGCGGCTGGCGTGCCCGAACGGCCACCCTCTGGCGATCGACGACGTCGAGCCGCGATCCTTCTCCTTCAACAGCCCGTTCGGCGCCTGCCCGGACTGCTCGGGCATCGGAACCGAGCTCGAGGTCGACCCCGAGCTTCTCGTCCCCGACGAGGACCTCTCGCTCGCCGAGGGGGCGATCCAGCCCTGGAGCCAGGGACAGTCGGCGCAGTACTTCCAGCGCGTGATGACGGCCCTGGGCAAGGACCTGTCGTTCTCCATGGACACCCCGTGGCGCGCGCTGCCCAAGCGGGCCCGGACGGCTTTGCTCGAGGGGCACAACCACAAGGTGCACGTCACCTATCGCAACCGGTTCGGCCGCGAGCGCTCGTACTCCACCGGGTTCGAGGGCGTCATCCCGTTCATCAAGCGGCGGCACGCCGAGACCGAGTCCGAGCACAGCCGCGAGAAGTACGAGGGCTACATGCGGCAGGTGCCCTGCCCGACGTGTGGCGGGACCCGGCTGAAGCCCGAGGCACTCGCGGTCACCGTCGGCGGCCTCAGCATCGCCGAGGTCTCGGCGATGTCGATCGCCGACGCCGCACGATTCCTCGCCGGCGTCGAGTTCACCCACCGCGAGCGGCAGATCGCCGAGCGGGTCATCAAGGAGATCGACGCCCGGCTCGGCTTCCTCCTCGACGTCGGCCTCGAGTACCTCTCGCTCGAGCGGGCGGCGGGCACCCTGTCCGGCGGCGAGGCGCAGCGGATCCGCCTGGCGACCCAGATCGGCTCAGGGCTCGTCGGCGTCCTCTACGTCCTCGACGAGCCGAGCATCGGCCTGCACCAGCGCGACAACCACCGCCTCATCGAGACGCTGACCCGCCTGCGGGACCTGGGGAACACCCTCATCGTCGTCGAGCACGACGAGGACACGATCGCGACGGCCGACTGGGTCGTCGACATCGGCCCCGGGGCGGGGGAGCACGGCGGGAAGGTCGTCCACTCCGGGCCGGTCGCGGGCCTGCTCGAGCACCCGGACTCGATGACCGGGAAGTACCTCTCCGGTCGGCTCGAGATCGCGGTCCCGACGGAGCGCCGACCGATCGATCCCGAGCGCTCGATCACCGTCGTCGGCGCGAGGGAGCACAACCTTCGCGGTGTCGACGTCACCTTCCCCCTGGGGGTGCTCGTCGCGGTCACGGGGGTGTCCGGCTCGGGGAAGTCCACGCTGGTCAACGACATCCTCTACAACGTCCTGGCGAACAGGCTCAACGGTGCGCGGCACGTTCCGGGCCGGCACAAGACGGTGACGGGCCTGGAGCACCTCGACAAGGTCGTCCACGTCGACCAGAGCCCCATCGGCCGGACGCCCCGCTCGAACCCCGCGACGTACACCGGCGTGTTCGACCACGTGCGGCGCCTCTTCGCCGAGACGGAGGAGGCGAAGGTGCGCGGCTACCAGCCGGGCCGGTTCTCGTTCAACGTCAAGGGTGGGCGCTGCGACGCGTGCTCGGGCGACGGGACGATCAAGATCGAGATGAACTTCCTCCCGGACGTCTACGTCCCGTGCGAGGTGTGCCACGGGGCGCGGTACAACCGGGAGACGCTCGAGGTGCACTTCAAGGGGAAGTCGATCGCCGACGTCCTCGACATGCCGATCGAGGAGGCGGAGGAGTTCTTCGGGGCGGTGCCCGCGATCGCCCGGCACATGAAGACGCTCAACGCGGTCGGGCTCGGCTACGTCCGGCTCGGCCAGCCGGCGCCGACCCTCTCCGGGGGTGAGGCCCAGCGGGTCAAGCTCGCCGCCGAGCTGCAGAAGCGGTCGACCGGTCGCACGGTCTACGTCCTCGACGAGCCGACGACGGGCCTGCACTTCGAGGACATCCGCAAGCTGCTCCTCGTCCTCCAGGGCCTCGTCGACAAGGGCAACACCGTCATCGTCATCGAGCACAACCTCGATGTCGTCAAGAGCGCCGACTGGATCATCGACATGGGCCCCGAGGGCGGCTCCGGGGGCGGGACGGTCGTCGCGGAGGGCACCCCCGAACACGTCGCGACGGTCGCGGAGTCCCACACCGGGACCTTCCTCGCACCCGTCCTCGCGAGGTCGGGAACGGCGTCGAGCCCGCCGCAGGCGACGCCCAAGCGGACGAGCGCGAAGAAGACAGCCGCCACGAAGGGGAAGGCCCCGGGCGGCGCCGCTGCGAGCAGCACGCGGGCGTCGACGACGGCGCCAACGACGAAGAAGGTGTCGTCCAAGGCTGCGGCGGCCGCCCGCCGAGCGAAGCGGAGCGGCTGACTCAGTCCTCGCCGAGGTAGGCCTTGCGGACCTCGTCGCTCTCGAGCAGCTCGGCACCGGTTCCCGCGAGGACGATCTTCCCGATCTCGAGGACGTACCCGCGGTTGGCCCGCCGCAGCGCGGCACGGGCGTTCTGCTCGACGAGGAGGATCGTCGTCCCCTGCTCCTGGAGGGTCACGACGGTCGCCATGATGCGCTTCATCATGAGCGGCGAGAGACCCATCGACGGCTCGTCGAGCATGAGCAGGTCGGGCCGTGACATCATCGCGCGGCCCATCGCGAGCATCTGCTGCTCGCCGCCGGAGAACGTCCCCGCCGGCTGCTTCGCCCGCTCGCCCAGGATCGGGAAGAGCTCGTACGCAGCATGGAGGTCCCGTCGTACGTCGTTGTCCCGGCGCTGGAAGGCGCCGAGCATGAGGTTCTCCTCGACGGTCATCCGAGGGAAGATTCGTCGGCCTTCGGGGGAGTGGGCGATCCCGAGCCCGGTGATCTTGTGCGCGGGGACCGCGTCGATCGGCCGTCCCTTGTACCGGATGGAGCCTGACGTCGGGCGCAGCAGACCGCTGATCGTCCGCAGCGTCGTCGTCTTCCCGGCGCCGTTGGTCCCGATGAGCGTGACGACCTCGCCCTCGTCGACGTGGAAGCCGATGCCCTTGACCGCGGCGATCTTCCCGTAGTGGACCTCGAGGTCCTCGACCTGCAGCAGCGGGCTCATCGCGTCCTCTCCACGTCGTCCTCGGGACGCAGCTCGCCCGCGGCGCGAAGGACCTCCCGGTCCTCGTCGGTCAGCTCGTCATGGGAGATCTCGTCGTCGTCCCCGCCACCGATGTACGCCTCGATGACACGGGGGTCCGACTGCACCTCGCCCGGCGTGCCCTCGGTGAGGGTCTCGCCGCGCACGAGGCAGGTCACCCGGTCGCACAGCTGGAAGATGAACCGCATGTCGTGCTCGATGACGACGACGGCCAGGCCCATCTCCCGGATGCGGAAGATGAGGTTCATCGTCTGCTCGGTCTCGATGGGGTTCATACCGGCGGTCGGCTCGTCGAGAAGCAGGACCACCGGGTCGGTGGCCAGGGCGCGGGCGATCTCTAGCTTGCGCTGCTCCCCGTACGGCAGGTTGCGCGCCAGGTGCTCTGCCTTTCGGCCGAGGCCGACGAACTCGAGCAGCTCCTGCGCCCGCTCTCGCGACTCACGCTCCTCGCGCCGGTAGGTCGGACCGCGCAGGATCGACGTCACCGGGCCCGCCTTCGTCCGGCAGTACCGGCCCACCATGACGTTCTCCAGCGCCGTCATGTTGGCGAAGAGCCGGATGTTCTGGAAGGTGCGGGCCATGCCGGCGCGCACGACGCGTCCCGGCCGCGGGGGCAGGTTCCTCCCGCGCAGCATGACGCGGCCGGAGGTCGGCTTGTACATGCCCGTGAGGCAGTTGAAGAAGGTCGTCTTCCCAGCCCCGTTCGGCCCGATGAGACCGACGATCTCACCCTCGTGGACGACGAGGTCGACGCCGTTGACGGCCGTGAGCCCGCCGAAGCGCATGACGACGTCGCGCGCCTCGAGCACGATCTGCGTGGCTGCGGTGGGAGCGGCCATCTCGCCGTTCGGTGGTGCCGTGCTCATCGTGCAACCTCCACGTGCTGCAGGCCGGCCTCGTCGGCGAGCTCGTCGTCGTCCTCGTGGAACTCCAGCCGGCGGCGGCGGCTCGCGACCATCCCCTCGGGCCTGAAGCGCATCATCAGCACGAGCAGCAGGCCGAAGATGAGGAGGCGGTACTCGTTCAGGAACCGCAGCTTCTCCGGCATCATCTTCAGCAGGACCGCGCCGAGGAGGACACCGGCGACCGTTCCCATGCCGCCCAGGACCACGGCCGCGAGCAGGAAGGCCGACTCCAGGAACTGGTACTGGTCGGGACTCACGGAGCTGTCCTGGTGGGCCTTGATCGTCCCGGCCAGGCCTGCGAGGAAGGCGCCGCCGGCGAACGCGAGGAGCTTGAGCCCGAACACGTTGACGCCCATCGCCTCTGCTGCCCGCTCGTCCTCGCGGATCGCCACCCAACCGCGGCCGATGCGGCTGTCGTTGAGATGGGTGAACACGAGGACGATGAAGGCCGTGAGGACGAGCAGCAGGAAGTAGTAGTTCGCGTACCGCCCGAGCGTGATGCCCAGGACCTCGTGCTTCTGCCCGAAGTCGAAGTCCGGGAGCCCGATCCAGTGACCCGGGATCACCAGGTCGGGGATGGCCGAGATCCCGTTGGGCCCGCGGGTGAGGTTCGGACCGTTCTTCCCGTCGAGGTTGAGCATCGTCAGGCGGAAGATCTCGCCGAACGCCAGCGTGACGATGGCCAGGTAGTCACCGGACACCCGCAGCGTCGGCGAGCCCACGAGGAGCCCGAGGCAGGCGGACACGAGGGCGCCGATGAGCATGACGACGAGGAACGGCGGCTTCCAGTGGACGGTCGTGGCGAAGATCGACGTCGACAGCATCGCGGCGACGTACGCGCCGGCCCCGAGAAAGGCGATGTAGCCCAGGTCGAGCAGGCCGGCGAGGCCGACGACGATGTTGAGCCCGATCGCGGTCGCGGCGAAGATCAGCACGCCGGAGGCGATCGACATGTTCGCATCGGACCCGTCCTGGGTGAACGGGAAGAGGAACGCCACGGCGAACGCGGCCAGGGTGAGCACCCGCCGGTGGCGCTGGGCGACCATCGAGAACCACTGGAAGAACCCCGCGCGGGCGAGGGCGGCGCACGCCACGATGGTCGCGACGATGAGCAGGACGAAGACCCAACCGTCCTTCTGCCCCAGCGCGTAGGCCGCGATGATGAGCGAGGCGGCGAGCAGCGCGGCGATCGTGGCGATCTCGGCCCACCCGGGGATGCGTGCGGCGCGGAAGTCGTGAAGCTCCCGCTGCGGCAGGAGCAGACCGCCGGCCAGCACGAGGATCGCGCCGACCAGGGCGACCCACGCGCCCTCGTTCGCGTTGATCAGCCCGCCTGCCGTCGCGCTGATCGCCACGAGGGCGAGCAGGACGTACCCGAGTGCGCCGGCGCCGAGCGTGCGCAGCCCCAGCGTGACGTCGAGCCAGCGGCCGACGCGCCCGAGCGGACGCTCACCGAGCGTCAGGAGCACCGCGAGGGCGCCGAGTGCCATGGCGAAGATCTGGAGGGTCGCGGGCCAGAGCCGGACCGCGACGTTGCCCAGGACCCGGTCGTCGAAGCACCAGGACAGCAGGCCGCTCACGAGAAGCAGGACCCCGCCGGCGAGGGCGAGGGCCCATCCGGTCGTCGCGTGCCGCTCCCGGACCTGGTCCGGGATGCGGGGGAAGGTCAGCGGCCTCATGCGCGGTCCACCACCCGGGCGCCGAGCAGCCCCTGCGGTCGGAAGACGAGGACGAGGATGAGGAGGCTGAACGCCCACACGTCCTTCCAGGACGAACCGCCGAACGTCCCGGGGATGTACTCGGTCGCCATGGCCTCGACGACGCCGAGGACCAGGCCGCCGAGGACGGCACCACCGATGTTGCCGATACCGCCGAGCACCGCGGCGGTGAAGGCCTTGAGCCCGGCCATGAACCCCATCCTGAAGTTGATGTTCGCGTTCATCAGACCCTGCGCGACCCCGGCGATCGCAGCGAGGGCGGCGCCGATGGCGAAGGCGATGACGATGATGCGGTCGACGTCGATGCCCATGAGCCGAGCGGTGTCGGGGTCTTGGGAGACCGCCTGCATGGCGCGGCCGGTCCGCGTCCGGTTGACGAACCACCACAGGAGGGCCGCGGCCATGAGCAGGCACCCGATGGTGAAGAGCGCGGACCGCTGGATGACGACGGAGCCGAGGACGAACGGCTCTCCCGTGACCCCGTCGATCTGGGGGAAGACGATCTTCTTCTTCGCGGACGGGAGGTCGAGCCCGGGGATGCCGCCGTAGAAGAGCCGGATCGCCTCCTGGAGGAAGATGGAGATCCCGATCGCCGTGATGAGCGGCGCCAGTCGCGGCGCGTTGCGCAGCGGTCGGTAGGCCACGCGTTCCATGACGACGGCCGTTCCGACGGACGCGGCGACGGCACCCATGACGAGGATCGGGAGGATCCACAGGGCGGTCTGCCCCTGGAACAGCAGGAGGTAGGTCGTCAGGGCGCCGAACGCGCCGATCATGAAGACCTCGCCGTGGGCGAAGTTGATGAGCTGCACGATGCCGTAGACGACGGTGTAGCCGACGGCGATCAGGGCGTACAAGGACCCGATGGTCAGGCCGTTGACGAGCTGCTGGGCGAACTGGTCCACGCCGCTCTCCTGGGGGTCTCGGGACGGTGGGAGGGCGCCGTCGGGCGCCCTCCCACCGTCAGTGGGGGTGGCGTCAGGTCAGTCCTTGAACTCCTCGGTCTTCACGTCCGCCCACTTGCCGTCCTTGACCTGGTACACGGTGAGGACCCGGGTCGTCGTGTCGCCGTACTCGTCGAACGCGACCTTGCCGGTGACACCGTCGAAGGAGACGTCCTTCATCGCGTCGATCGTCGCCTGACGAGCCTCCTGGGGGCTCTCGGCGTCCTTGAGGGAGACCTTCAGCGCCTCGATGATCGCTCGCGCCGCGTCGTAGGAGTAGGCACCGTAGGCCTCGTACGGGTCCTCGTACCCGGCGGCCTCGTAGTCGGAGACGAACTTCTTCGCCGACTCGAGCTTGTTCGTCGGGGCGCCGACGGAGGTCGCGCGGTCGCCCTCCGAGGACTTTCCGGCCAGCTTGACGAACTCCGGCGAGAAGATGCCGTCACCGCCCATGAGGGGGACCTTGAGCCCGGCCGCCTTCATCTGCTGGCTGAGCGGCCCGGCCTGCGGGTACTCGCCGCCGTAGTACACGGCGCCCGGCTTCTTGCTCTTCACCCGTGAGACGACGGCGTCGTACTTGTCGTCGTCCGGGTTGATCGTCTCGGCGGCGACGATCTTCCCGCCGAGCTTCTCGTACTCGGCCGTGAATGCCTCGGACAGGCCCTGGCCGTAGGTCTTCTTGTCGTTGATCGTCGCGACCTCGGTGATCTTCGCGGTCTCGTACAGGTACCGAGCGGCGAACGGGCCCTGCACCGCATCGGTCGTGCAGGTGCGGAAGTAGTTCGCGTAGGTGCGCTTCGGGTCCTCCTCCGGCTTGGGCCCGCGGGTGAGCGTCGGGTTCGTGTTGGCGGGGCTGACCATGACGACGTCCGCCTTGTCGAGGATCGGCTGGACGCCCTCCGCGACGGAGGAGTTCAGCGTGCCGACGACACCCGCGACCTGCTCGTCCGCGACGAGGTCGGTCGCGGCGTTCTGACCGGGCTCCTTGTTGCCCGTGTCGTCCTTCGGCTCGACCTCGATGGTCCAGCCGTCGAGCTCGCCCGACTCGTTCGCCTGCTTCGCGGCGAGCTCGACAGAGTGCTGGATGCCCAGACCGAGGGCGGACAGGTCGCCCGAGAGCGGGGCGATGACACCGATCTTGACGACCTTCTTGTCCCCGTCACCCCCGTCCGAGCTGTCCGAGCCGCCGCCGCGGGTGCCGCAGGCGGACAGTGCGAGGGAGGCGACGAGCATCGTCGCACCGACGGAGATGATGGATCGCTGGGACACGGTTCCTCCACAGGGTCGTTGGGGCGTGGTTGCCCCGATCCCACGCCCGGCGCGGGTGGCCGAAGAGTACGGCGGGTCGGCGTGCGTGTGTCGTGCCGAACGACACCTCGTATCCGTCTCGTGACCTTCGTGGGAGGATCGGCCCCGACCGCAACTCGACCCCCTGGACGGCCATGACCGACGACACCCGCCCCGTGCCATCCTCGATCCACGCCCCTCAGCCCGGTGGACCAGCCCGCCGCACGGTGCTCGGGGTCGCGGGCACGACCGGAGCCGCTGCCGCTCTCGGCGCCTGCGGCTCGGACGGTGCCGGCGGGACCTCGACAGGGGGCGCCACGGCAGGCGGAGCCTCCGACCCGGTGTCGGTTCCCGTCGCCGACGTGCCCGTCGGAGGGGGGAAGGTCGTCGGCCAGAGCGTCGTCGCCCAGCCGACGGAGGGGTCCTTCACCGCGTTCTCCTCGACCTGCCCGCACGCCGGCTGCGCGGTCTCGGAGGTGACGAACGGGACGATCATCTGCCCGTGCCACGGATCGCAGTTCGACGCGAGCACGGGGGACGTCACCGGCGGACCCGCGACGGCGGGCCTCGAGAAGCGGACCGTACGGCGCACGGGCGACACGCTCGTCGTGTCCTGAGGTCCGTACCCTCGAGCGGTGGCCGATCCGTCCTCGTACCGCCCCGCCCCGGGGTCGATCCCGACCGACCCGGGCGTCTACCGGTTCCGGGACGAGCACGGTCGGGTCATCTACGTCGGCAAGGCGCGCTCGCTGCGGCAGCGGCTCTCGTCGTACTTCCAGGACGTCGCCGGGCTGCACCCGCGCACCGCGCGGATGGTGCGCACCGGCGCGTCCGTCGAGTGGACCGTCGTCGCGACCGAGGTCGAGGCGCTCCAGCTCGAGTACGCGTGGATCAAGGAGTTCGACCCCCGGTTCAACGTCAAGTACCGGGACGACAAGTCCTACCCGTACCTCGCGGTGACGCTCGGCGAGGAGTTTCCCCGGGCCCAGGTGATGCGGGGGGAGAAGCGCACGGGCACGCGGTACTTCGGGCCGTACACCCACGCGTGGGCGATCCGCGAGACGCTCGACCTGCTGCTGCGCGTCTTCCCCGTCCGGACGTGCAGCGCCGGGGTGTTCCGGCGCGCCGAGCAGGTCGGACGCCCGTGCCTGCTCGGGTACATCGACAAGTGCAGCGCGCCGTGCGTTGGGCGCGTCGACGCCACCGAGCACCGTCGGATCGCGACCGAGCTGTGCGACTTCCTCGCCGGGGACACCGGCCGCTTCGTCCGGTCCCTCGAGCGCGAGATGAAGGCTGCCTCCGACGCGCTCGACTTCGAGCGGGCCGCCCGGCTGCGCGACGATCTCGGCGCCCTCAACCGGGCGATGGAGAAGTCGGCCGTCGTGCTCCCGGACGGCACCGACGCCGACGTCTTCGGCCTCGCCGACGACCCGCTCGAGATCGCCGTGCAGGTCTTCCACGTCCGCGGCGGCCGGATCCGCGGCCAGCGCGGGTGGGTCGCCGAACGTGACGCCGAGAGCCTGGCCGACCTCGTCGAGGGTCTGCTCCAGCAGGTGTACGGCGGGGACGGGGGAGAGGGTGTCCCGCGGGAGGTCCTCGTCCCCGTGCTCCCGGCGGACCGGGCCAGCGTCCAGGCGTGGCTCAGCCAGCGGCGCGGGTCCCAGGTCGACCTGCGCGTGCCGCAGCGGGGGGACAAGCGGGCGCTCATGGAGACGGTGACGAAGAACGCGAGCCAGTCCCTCGCCCGGCACAAGGTCGCCCGCGCCGGTGACCTCACGGCCCGCAGCCAGGCTCTCGAGGAGCTGCAGGAGGCCCTCGAGCTGCCCGAGACGCCGCTGCGGATCGAGTGCTTCGACATCAGCCACGTCCAGGGCACGAACGTCGTCGGGTCGATGGTCGTCTTCGAGGACGGGCTTCCCCGCAAGGCGGAGTACCGCCGCTTCATCGTCCGCGGGGACGTCGGCGTCGACGGGGCAGGACCGGACGGGACGCCGCGGGTCGACGACACCGCGGCGATGCACGAGGTGCTGACCCGGCGCCTCCACCGGCACCTGCGGGACACGACGGAGGCGATCGCCCAGCCGGTCGACCCCGAGACCGGCCGCCCGCGGCGCTTCGCCTACCCCCCGAACCTCATCGTCGTCGACGGGGGCCTGCCCCAGGTCAACGCGGCCCAGCGCGTGCTCGACGAGCTCGGCGTCGAGGACGTGCGCGTCGTCGGGCTGGCGAAGCGGCTCGAGGAGGTGTGGCTGCCGGGCGCCGACTTCCCGGTCATCCTTCCGCGCACCTCGGAGGGCCTCTACCTGCTCCAGCGGGTCCGGGACGAGGCCCACCGGTTCGCGATCACCTTCCACCGGGAGCGGCGGAGCAAGGCCATGACGACGTCGGCGCTCGACGGCATCCCCGGCCTCGGGCCGGCCCGGCAGCGCGCCCTGCTCACGCACTTCGGGTCCGTCGCGCAGATCCGTGCGGCCACCGTCGAGGAGCTGACCGAGGTGAAGGGGGTCGGGCCCGCCCTCGCGGCGACGGTCGCCGAGCGGCTCGCCGCAGAAGAACCCGGGGTTGCGGTCGACCCCGCGACGGGCGAGATCATTGACCCGCCACCCCCGCCGAACCCCGGAGAGGCCGCGCGATGAGCGAGCAGACCCCCGACCGTCGGTACGCCGACCCCGTGACCATCGCGGCCGACACCCCGACCGGCCGGATCCCGGTGTACCACCGGGAGTCGCAACCGTCCTCGATCGAGTTCGTCGTGCTCACGGGGATGAGCGGCGCCGGCCGCTCGACGACCGGGAACGTCATGGAGGACGCGGGCTGGTACGTCATCGACAACCTCCCGCCGCAGCTGCTGCAGTCCGTCGCCGACCTCGCGGTGCGGATGCGCAGCCACACCCCCGAGGACCGCACCGTCCGGGTCGCCGTCGTCGTCGACGTGCGCTCGCGCAACTTCTTCGCCCAGCTCTCCGGTGCGCTCGCGGACATGCGCAACCGCGGCTGGCACCCGCACACCGTCTTCCTCGACGCCACGGACGAGGCCCTCGTGCGGCGTTTCGAGAGCGTCCGGCGTCCCCACCCGCTGCAGGGGGACGGACGCCTGCTCGACGGCATCCAGCGCGAGCGGCTCGTCATGGCCGATCTCCGGTCGTCCGCCGACGTCGTCATCGACACCTCGGGCCTCAACGTCCACCAGCTCGCCCGGAAGATCACCCCGCTGTTCGCGGGGGTCGACCGCCACCGGCTCCGCATGGCCGTCCTGTCCTTCGGGTTCAAGTACGGGGTGCCGCTGGACGCCGACTTCGTCTTCGACATGCGCTTCCTGCCGAACCCGTACTGGGTGCCGGAGCTGCGGTCCTCGACCGGGCGGGACGACGCCGTCGCGTCCTACGTTCTGCGCCAGGAGGGCGCCGAGGAGTTCCTCACGGGGGTCGAGCGGATGCTCGAGCCGGTGGTCGCCGGGTACATCCGCGAGGAGCGGCGCTACGTCACGCTCGCGGTCGGCTGCACCGGCGGCAAGCACCGGTCGGTCGCCATGGCCGAGGCCCTGCGGGGTCGCCTGGCGTCCGAGGACGTCGCGACCTTCGTGGTCCACCGCGACCTGGGGCGAGAGTGATGGCGCGGCTGCCGCTGCCGGGGCGCGGCACCGGCCCGCGGGTCGTCGCGCTCGGCGGCGGGCACGGCCTCGCGGCCTCGCTCGCAGCCCTTCGTCTCGTCGTCGAGGACATCACCGCGATCGTCACGGTCGCCGACAATGGCGGGTCGAGCGGACGGCTCCGGCGGGATTTCGACGTGCTGCCCCCGGGCGACCTGCGGATGGCGCTCGCGGCGCTGTGCGACGACAGCGAGTGGGGGCACATCTGGCGGGACGTCCTGCAGCACCGGTTCGTCGGCGACGGTGACCTCTCCGGGCACGCGCTCGGCAACCTCCTCATCGTCACCCTCTGGCAGCAGCACAGCGACCCCGTCCGGGGGCTCGACCTCGTCGCCCGGCTGCTCGGGGCGCGGGGGAGGGTCCTGCCGATGGCCTCGACACCGTTGCAGATGCGCGCCCGCGTCCGCGGTGACGACCCCGCCCGCCCCGACGAGGTCACCGAGGTCGCCGGCCAGGTCGAGGTGGCCCGGACGCCGGGCCTCGTCGAGTCCGTCGCGGTCGAGCCTGCCGATCCCGAGATCCCGGCGGAGACCCTCGCCGCGATCGAGGGCGCGGACTGGATCGTCCTGGGGCCCGGGTCCTGGTACACCTCGGTCCTGCCGCACCTGCTCGTCCCCCGGCTGCGCGAGGCCGTCGTCTCGGCGCCGGGCCGTCGCGCCCTCGTCCTCAATCTCGAGCTCGACACCTCCGAGACCAGCGGCTGGTCGGCGCCCGGCCATCTCGAGAGCCTGCGCGACCACGCGCCGGATCTGCGGCTCGACACGGTCCTGGCCGACCCGACCGTCGTCGACGACGTCGAGGAGCTCGAGGAGGCGTGCCGGGCCTTCGGCGCCCACCTCGTCGTGCAGCGCATGGGCCTGCGCGGCGAGCGCGGTGTCCACGACCCGCTGCGGCTCGGTGCGGCGTTCTCGGACCTGTTCGCGTGAGGTCCCCAGGTCACCTCGGCGCGGACACCCGGAGGGTGCCGGTGGCAGGATGGCCGCCATGGCGATGACCTCGAAGGTGAAGGACGAGCTGAGCCGGCACGAGGTGACGAAGACCTGCTGCCGCAAGGCCGAGGTCGCCTCGACGCTGCGTTTCGCCGGCGGTCTGCACATCATCGGCGGCCGGATCGTCGTCGAGGCCGAGCTCGACACCGCGCACGTCGCGCGCCGGCTCCGTTCCGAGATCGCCGACCTCTACGGCCACGAGAGCGACCTCCTCGTGCTCGCTGCGAGCGGGCTGCGGAAGGGGACCCGGTACGTCGTCCGCGTGAGCAAGGACGGGGAGGCGCTCGCCCGGCAGACCGGTCTCGTCGACGGGCGCGGCCGTCCCGTGCGCGGTCTGCCCCCGAAGGTCGTCGGTGGTCGGGTCTGCGACGCCGAGGCCGCCTGGCGCGGTGCCTTCCTCGCGCACGGCTCGCTCACCGAGCCCGGACGCTCGTCCTCGCTCGAGATCACGTGCCCCGGCCCGGAGTCGGCCTTGGCCCTCGTCGGGGCGGCGCGGCGGCTCGGGCTGTCGGCGAAGGCCCGCGAGGTCCGCGGCGTCGACCGGGTCGTCATGCGGGACGGGGACGCCATCGCCGCGATGCTCACGCGGCTCGGTGCCCACGACGCGGTCCTCGCGTGGGAGGAGCGCCGGATGCGGCGCGAGGTCCGGGCGACGGCCAACCGGCTGGCGAACTTCGACGACGCGAACCTCCGTCGCTCCGCCCGCGCGGCCGTCGCGGCTGGCGCGCGGGTCCAGCGGGCCCTGGAGATCCTCGGCGAGGACATCCCGGACCACCTGCGGACCGCTGGCGAGCTGCGCGTCCAGCACAAGCAGGCCTCCCTGGAGGAGCTCGGCAGGCTCGCGGACCCGCCCATGACGAAGGACGCCGTGGCGGGGCGGATCCGCAGGCTCCTGGCGATGGCGGACAAGCGCGCCGCCGAGCTCGGCATCCCCGACACGGAGGCCTCGCTGACCCCGGACATGCTCGACGGCTGAACCCCTGCGGTGGTCGCTCACCCCGGGCCCACGAGACGACCCGATGGGCATAGGGTTGGGGGTGGCAAGGGCCGCCGGTCCCGGCGGCCGTCCACCGTCTGGAAGGCAGCATCCTGTGACCGTTCGCGTCGGAATCAACGGCTTCGGCCGCATCGGCCGTAACTTCTTCCGTGCCGTGCAGGCGTCGGGCGCCGACATCGAGATCGTCGCCGCCAACGACCTCATGGACAACAAGAGCATCGCCCACCTGCTCAAGTACGACTCGGTGCTCGGGGTCCTGGACGCCGACGTCACGGCCGACGAGGAGTCGATCACGGTCGACGGCAAGAAGATCCGCGTCTTCGCGGAGAAGGACCCGGCGGCGATCGCGTGGGGCGAGGCCGGTGCCGACGTCGTCATCGAGTCGACCGGTCGGTTCACCGACGCCACCGCCGCGAAGGCCCACCTCGAGGGCGGTGCGAAGAAGGTCATCATCTCCGCGCCGGCGAAGAACGAGGACGCGACCTTCGTCATGGGCGTCAACCACCAGGACTACGACGGCAGCAAGCACACCGTCATCTCCAACGCGTCCTGCACGACGAACTGCCTCGCGCCGATGGCCAAGGTCCTCAACGAGGAGTTCGGCATCGTCAAGGGCCTGATGACGACGGTCCACGCGTACACCCAGGACCAGAACCTGCTCGACGGCCCGCACAAGGACATGCGTCGTGCGCGCGCTGCCGCGCTCTCGATCATCCCGACGTCGACCGGCGCCGCGAAGGCGGTCGCCCTCGTCCTGCCCGAGCTCAAGGGCAAGTTCGACGGGTACGCGCTGCGTGTGCCGACCCCGACGGGTTCGGCCACCGACCTGACCTTCGAGGCCAGCCGTGAGGTGACGGTCGAGGAGGTCAACGCCGCGATCAAGAAGGCCGCCGAGGGCGACCTCAAGGGCATCCTCAAGTACACGGAGGACCCGATCGTGTCGGCCGACATCGTCACCGACCCGCACTCGTGCATCTTCGACGCCGGTCTGACCAAGGTCATCGGCAACCAGGTCAAGGTCGTCGGCTGGTACGACAACGAGTGGGGCTACTCCAACCGCCTCGCCGACCTCGTCCTCCACGTCGGCCAGTCCCTCTGACCGACCCCGCCCCACCGTTGGAAGGCACCGCACCGTGAAGACGATCAAGGACCTCGGTGACGTGCGCGGCAAGCGCGTCCTCGTCCGATCCGACCTCAACGTCCCGCTCGACGGGACGACGATCACCGACGACGGCCGGGTCCGCGCGTCGGTGCCGACCATCTCGGCCCTCGCCGAGGCGGGCGCACGCGTCGTCGTGTGCGCCCACCTCGGCCGGCCCAAGGGCGCGCCGGAGGCGAAGTACTCCCTCACGCCCGTCGTCGACCGGCTCGCGGAGCTGCTCGGCCGCCCGGTGACGTTCGCGCAGGACACCGTGGGCGAGTCGGCGAAGGCGGCCGTCGCAGGCATGGCCGACGGCGACGTCGTGCTGCTGGAGAACCTCCGGTTCAACCCGGGTGAGACGAGCAAGGACGACGCCGAGCGCGCCGCCTTCGCGGGCGAGCTGGCGTCGCTGGCCGACCTGTACGTGTCCGACGGTTTCGGCGTCGTCCACCGGAAGCAGGCGTCGGTCTACGACATCGCGCAGAAGCTCCCGTCGGCCATGGGCGGACTCGTCCAGGCCGAGGTCGAGGTGCTCCGGCGGCTGACCGTCGACCCCGAGCGGCCCTACGCGGTCGTCCTCGGCGGAGCGAAGGTCGCCGACAAGCTGGCGGTCATCGAGAACCTCATGAAGACCGCCGACCGCCTCCTCATCGGCGGCGGGATGCTCTTCACCTTCCTCAAGGCGCAGGGGCTCGAGGTGGGCAAGAGTCTCCTCGACGCCGAGCAGGTCGACACCTGCCGCGAGTACCTCGAGCGCGCCAAGGAGTACGGGGTCGAGATCGTCCTGCCGGTCGACGTCGTCGTCGCGCCGGAGTTCTCCGCGGACGTGCCGTCCGAGGTCGTCGCGGTCGACGCGATCCCCGCCGACCAGATGGGCCTGGACATCGGCCCGGAGTCGGCGGCGCTGTACGCGGAGAAGCTCGCCGACTGCCGCACGGTCTTCTGGAACGGCCCGATGGGGGCGTTCGAGATGGCGCCCTACGCCGCCGGCACGAAGGCCGTGGCCCAGGCGCTCAAGGACGCGACGTCGAGCGGCGCCCTCACGGTCGTCGGCGGCGGGGACTCGGCCGCCGCCGTCCGCCAGCTCGGGTTCGCCGACGCGGACTTCGGGCACATCTCCACCGGTGGTGGCGCCTCCCTCGAGTTCCTCGAGGGCAAGGAGCTGCCCGGTGTCGCGGTCCTCGACGGCAAGGGAGCCTGACATGTCGCGCATCCCCCTCATGGCGGGCAACTGGAAGATGAATCTCGACCACCTCCAGGGCACGCACCTGGTGCAGAAGCTGGACTGGACGCTGCGGGACGCCAAGCACGACTTCGGCGTCGTCGAGGTCGCGGTCCTGCCGCCGTTCACCGACCTCCGCTCGGTCCAGACCCTCGTCGAGGGCGACCGGCTCGCCCTGCGGTACGGCGCGCAGGACCTCTCCGCGCACGACTCCGGCGCCTACACGGGCGAGGTCTCCGGTGCCTTCCTGTCGAAGCTCGGGTGCACCTACGTCGCCGTGGGCCACAGCGAGCGGCGCGAGTACCACCACGAGGACGACGCCGTCGTCTCCGCGAAGATCGCCGCGGCGTACCGGCACGGGCTGACCCCCATCGTGTGCTGCGGCGAGGGGCTCGACGTCCGCACGGAGGGGCGCCACGTCGAGCACGTCGTCGGTCAGGTCCGGGCGGCCCTCGCGGACCTCCCCGCGGACCAGGCGGCGAGCCTCGTCATCGCCTACGAGCCCGTGTGGGCCATCGGGACCGGCGAGGTCGCCACCCCGGAGGATGCCCAGGAGGTCTGCGCGGCGATCCGCGCGACGCTCGCGGAGATGTACTCGCGCGAGCTCGCCGACGGCGTCCGCATCCTCTACGGCGGCTCGGTGAAGTCCGGGAACGTCGCGCAGATCATGGCTCAGGAGGACGTCGACGGCGCCCTGGTCGGTGGCGCCTCGCTCGACGCGGAGGAGTTCGCGTCGATCTGCCGCTACCGGGATCACGTCGGGACCCTCTGACCACCGGTGCGACGGGCGTTACCCTTGCCCTCGTCGCACCACACACGAGCAAAGGACGTCCGTGGACGCACTGCGCATCGGCCTGCAGATCCTGCTGGTCATCTCGGGTCTCTTCCTGACCCTGCTGATCCTCCTCCACAAGGGGAAGGGCGGGGGCATGTCGGACATGTTCGGCGGCGGCATGTCGACCTCGCTCGGTTCCTCGTCCGTGGCCGAGCGGAACCTCACGCGATTCACCATCGTCATCGCGCTCGTCTGGATCGTCGCCGTCGTCGGTGTCGGCATGGTCGACCGTTTCGCGAACTGATCGGAGCAGCTCATGGTGGCAGGTGGCAACGCGATCCGCGGCAGCCGGGTCGGCGCCGGGCCGATGGGCGAGGCCGAGCGCGGCGAGGCCGCACCCCGCGTCTTCGTCAGCTACTGGTGCGCGAACCAGCACGAGACTCGTCCGAGCTTCGCCCAGGAGGAGGGCGTAGCGATCCCCGAGGAGTGGGACTGCCCGCGCTGCGGCTTCCCGGCAGGCCGGGACAAGGACAACCCGCCCGCACCGCCGAAGGTCGAGCCGTACAAGACGCACCTGGCGTACGTGAAGGAGCGTCGCTCCGACAGCGAGGGGGAGGCGATCCTGCAGGAGCGTCTGGGCGAGCTGCGGGAGCGGGGTTTGATCCGCTGAGGGGCCCCTCCCCGGAGCGCGCTCAGCGTCCCGCGGCTGCCTCGTCGACGAACCAGACGGTCGCCTCACGGCCGCGCACGACGCTGGCCGGGCACTCCCAGCCGTCCTGCGAGCCGCGCGCCCGACGCACGGCCTCGGCCTTCTCCGCCCCGCTGACGACGAACCAGACCTCACGGCTGGCCCCCAGCCGGTCGAACGTCATGGACACCCGCTGCGGCGGTGGCTTGGGGGATGCGTCGACGGCGACAACCTCGCCCACCTCCCGCTGGGCCTCGTGGTGCGGGAAGAGCGAAGCGACGTGCCCGTCCGGACCGACCCCCAAGAGCACGACGTCGAACACGTCGACGCCGTGCTCGGCGAGCTCGGCGCCGTAGGCGCGGGCCGACTCGTCCATGGTGACGCCGGCATCGGGTCCGAGGACGCGGTGCTGCTGCGTCGTGGGTACCCCGAGCCGCAGCAGCCCCGCCTCGTCGTTCTGGGTGTCGTTCCGCTGCGGGTCACCGACGGGCAGGAAGCGCTCGTCGCCCCACCACAGGTGCAGCCCGGTCGCCGGCAGGGGCCGCTGGACGGCCGCGGCAACGGTGGCGGCGACGACCGCCGACCCCATCGACCCGCCGGTGAGCACGACGTGCGCGACGCCGCGCCTGCCGATCGCGGCCTCGACCGCGCCGGCGAGGCGCTCGGCGACGGTGGCGGCGAGCGCGTCCCTGTCGCGTCGGACGACGAGCTCTGCCTCAGCCATCGCGCTTCTCCTCGAGCTTGCGGGCGGCCGCGTCGTGGACGGCCGCGTCGTCGGCGTCCGCGGGCGGCGTGCGTGCCTCGACCATGACGCTCGAGCCGCGCGCCGAGCTCTCGCGCTCGAGTCGGTCCGCGACCTTGCGGGCGTGCTCCGTCGAGGGGGCGACCCCGGCCGCGACCGCCTCGCTGGCCGTCGTCGAGCGGGTCCGGCGGACGATGGGCATGCCCCGCACCAGCGCGTCCTCGTACACCTCGTCGGGGTCGAGTCGGCGCAGCTCGTCCGCAAGGCACTCGGCGTCGCTGCGGTGGGGGAGGGCGATCTTCCGGTCGGGCTGGCCGTCCTGGATGAGCGTTGCGGTGTCTCCCTCGGGTCGGACCAGATCGATGGTCCCGACCGACCGGGCCAGGCGGACGCTGACGATCCCCGAGCCCTGGACCGACCGGGCGAGGCGCACGGGGCACCTGAGGGAGTGAGCGAGCCAGGCCGCGAGGAGCTGCGCCGACGGCGAGTCCCCGGCGCCGACCACCGTCGCTTCCGTCACGGGCGAGAACGGGGCTTGATCCAGCGCCGCGGCGAGCAGCCCGCGCCACAGCGTCACCCGGGTCCACGCGAGATCGGTGTCGCCGTCGACGTACGTCTCGGCCCGCTTCGACAGCTCCGTGCGGACGTTGCGCGCCTGGGAGGCGTCGGTGATCCGACGCTGGGCGAGGGACCCGATGGGGTCGTTCGCGACGTCTGCGGGCGCGGTGCGGGGCCACCAGGCGACGATGGGGGAGTCGGGCAGCACGAGCGGGAGCGCGACGCTGCGGCCCTGGGCGCTCAGGCGGCCGTAGAGGCGCATGACGACGACCTCGCTCGCCCCGGCGTCCCCGCCCACCCGGATCTGGGCGTCGAGCCGCGCACGGCCGCGCTTGTTGCCGCCGGCGACGACGACGATCCGGCACGGGTGCTGACGGCTGGCGGTGTTCGCGACCTCGATCGCCTCGTCGACGTGCTCGTCGTCGACGACGATGACGAGGGTGAGGACGCGGCCCAGGGCCATCGCGCCGACATCGGCACGCATCCGGACGAGGCGCTTGCTCACCTCCCCGGTGGTCGTGCTCGGCAGGTCGATGATCACGGCATCCTCCACGTGCGGCCGTCACGGGCCATCATCTCGTCGGCCTCCTCGGGCCCCCACTCGCCGGCCGGGTACTGCGGCAGCCGGCTCTTCTGCCGCGCCCAGTGCTCCTCGATGGGGTCGAGGATCGCCCAGGAGAGCTCGACCTCCTCGTGGCGGGGGAAGAGCGGGGGGTCGCCCAGGAGGACGTCGAGGATGAGCCGCTCGTAGGCCTCCGGGCTCGACTCGGTGAACGCCCGGCCGTACCCGAAGTCCATCGTCACGTCGCGGACCTCCATCTGGGCGCCGGGCACCTTCGCACCGAAGCGCATCGTCACGCCCTCGTCCGGCTGCACCCGGATGACGATCGCGTTCTGGCCGAGCTCCTCGGTCTCGGTGTCCGAGAACGGCAGGTGCGGTGCCGTCTTGAAGACGACCGCGATCTCGGTCACCCGCTTGGCCAGGCGCTTGCCCGTGCGGAGGTAGAAGGGCACGCCGGCCCACCGTCGGGTGTCGATCTCGAGCCGGACGGCGGCGAACGTCTCCGTGCTCGACTGCGGGTCCACCCCGCGCTCGTCGAGATAGCCGCCGACCTCCTCGCCACCCTGCCAGCCGGGTGCGTACTGCCCGCGCACGGTCGAGGACGCGAGGTCGTCGCCGACGCGGACGGAGGCCAGCACCTTCTCCTTCTCCGCCCGAAGGTGCTGGGCGTCGAACGAGATCGGCTCCTCCATCGCCGTGAGGGCCAGGAGCTGCAGCAGGTGGTTCTGGATGACGTCCCGCGCGGCGCCGATGCCGTCGTAGTACCCGGCGCGGCCGCTGATGCCGATGTCCTCGGCCATCGTGATCTGCACGTGGTCGATGTGGTGGTTGTTCCAGATCGGCTCGAACATCTGGTTCGCGAACCGGAGGGCCAGGAGGTTCTGCACCGTCTCCTTGCCCAGGTAGTGGTCGATCCGGAACACGGAGTCGGGGGGGAAGACGCTCTCGACGATCGCGTTGAGCTCGCGAGCGCTCTGCAGGTCGTGCCCGAACGGCTTCTCGATGACGACCCGGCGCCACGCGTCGCCCTCGGCCTGCGTCAGACCGCAGCGCTCGAGCTGCTGGCACACGGTCGAGAAGAAGGCCGGCGGGATCGAGAGGTAGAAGGCGTGGTTGCCCCCGGTGCCGCGCTCCTGGTCGAGCTCGCGCACCGTCTCGGCGAGGAGGTCGAACGCGGCGTCGTCGTCGAAGGTGCCGGGCACGAACCGGATGCCCTCGGCGAGGGCGCGCCACACGTCCTCCCGGAACGGGGTGCGGGCCCGCTGCCGGACGGCGTCGTGGACGATCTTCCCGAAGTCCTGGTCCTCCCAGTCCCGCCGGGCGAAACCGACGAGCGAGAAGCCGGGCGGGAGCAGCCCCCGGTTCGCGAGGTCGTAGATCGCCGGCATGAGCTTCTTCGTCGCGAGGTCCCCGGTGACCCCGAAGAGCACGAGCGCACACGGGCCGGCGATCTTCGGCAGCCGCTTGTCACGGTGGTCCCGCAGCGGGTTCCGACCGGCCGCGATCCGAGCCGGGGTCATCCCTGCGCCCGCAGCGCGTCCGCGATGCGCGCGACACCCTCGGGCGTCCTCGCGTGCAGGCGAAGGACCGGCCGACCCTTCTCGTGGAGGACCGCAGCATCCCCACCGGCCTGCGCGGCGATGAACTGACCCAGCGTGAAGTCACGTCCGGGGACGGGCATGTCCTCGCGGGGGGTGTCGGTGATCTGGAGGTAGACGCCGGTCGCGGGTCCGCCCTTGTGGTACTGCCCCGTCGAGTGAAGGAAGCGTGGACCCCACCCGAACGTCACGGGCCGACCGGTGCGCGCCGCGAGGGCCTCGTCGACACCGGCGAGCGGGGAGTCCCCCTCCCGGTCGAGATAGGCCATCACGGCGAGGTACCCGTGGTCGGTGTCCAGTCGCGTGAGGAGGGCGGCGAGCGCCTCCTCGACGGTCGCCGCGATCGACAGGCCCTCCTCGCCCGTCGTGCGGATCTCGACGTCCCCGTCGACCGACTGGGGGACGTCGACGTCCGACGACCCGCCGTCGAGGAGGTCGCGCGCGGCCTGCTTCGCGCTCTCGACGTCGGGCTGGTCGAAGGGATTGATCTCCAAGATCCGACCGGCGACAGCGGTGGCGACCTCCCACAAGAGGAGCTGGGCGCCGAGGCTGCCGCCGACGGCAACGACGGACGACGACCCGTCCGTGACCGTCGGCTCGTCCTCGGGGTCGACGAGGCGGACCAGCGTGACGTCGTCGGGCTGCTCCCGTCCCTCGGTCTGGTCGACGGACTCGAGGACGACCGGGAGGATCCCGGTGCCGTCCTTGCCCGTCGACTCGGCGATGAGCTGCTCGGCCCAGTCCGCGAAACCGACGACGTGCGTGCCCGCGGGAGCGAGCACGAGCTTGTCCCTCAGCGGGTCGGTGCCGGCCATCGCAGCGCCCAGGCGCAGACCCGGGTTGCCCTCGTCGTCCTCGGCGAGGACGTCGACGACGGCCTCGGCGTCGTCGAGGAGCGCCTCGACGTCGACGCCGGCGAGCGCGCTCGGGACGAGCCCGAAGGCCGTGAGCGCCGAGTAGCGGCCGCCGACGCTCGGGTCGGCGTTGACGACCCGCAGCCCCCGTCCGCGGGCGTCCTCGTCGAGCGGCGACCCCGGGTCGGTGACGACGACGAGGTGGTCGCGGACCTCGAGCCCGGCGTCGGCGAACGCCTGCTCGAAGATGCGTCGCTGGCTGTCGGTCTCCACCGTCGACCCGGACTTGCTCGAGACGACGACGACGGTGCGCTCGAGGTCGGTCAGGGCCCGCCGGACCTGGTCCGGGTGCGAGGAGTCGAGGACGACGAGCGGGACGCCTGCGGTCGCGCAGATGACCTCGGGCGCGAGCGACGAGCCCCCCATGCCGCACAGGACGACCCGGTCGACGCCGCGGTCCGTCAGCTCGTCCCGCAGGGCTGCGAGCTCCCCGACGAGCGGACGCGACGACCGCGGCAGGCCCAGCCAGCCCAGCCGCTTGCTCGCCTCGGGCTCGGCCGCAGGGCCCCAGAGGGTGGCATCGGTGTCGAACAGCCGGCTGGCGAACCGCTCGTGCACGAGGTCCGGCACGTGCCGGCGGACCGCCTCGGCGGCCGGTCCCGTGGCGGTCACGTCGACGCTGGTCATCCCTTCACCTTCCTCATCTCCGTGCGGACGCCCTCGAGCAGCTCGCCCCAGGCGTCCTCGAACTTCGCGACGCCCTCGCGCTCGAGCTGTGCGGTGACCTCGTCGTAGCCGATGCCGAGACGCTCGATCGCGTCGAGGACGCGCGTCGACTCCTCGTACGTGCCCGAGATCGTGTCGCCGTCCACCTCGCCGTGGTCGGTGACGGCCAGCAGCGTCTTCTCCGGCATCGTGTTGACGGTGCCGGGGGCGACGAGCTCGGTGACGTACATCGTGTCCGGGTAGTCCGGGTTCTTCACGCCGGTCGAGGCCCACAGCGGCCGCTGCGGGCGGGCTCCGGCGTCGGCGAGGTTCGCCCACCGCGGCGTCGAGCAGACCTCCTCGTAGGCCTCGTAGGCGAGCCGGGCGTTCGCCAGGCCCGCCTTGCCGCGCAGCGCCAAGGCCTCGTCCGTGCCGATCGCCTCGAGGCGCGAGTCGATCTCGGTGTCGACGCGCGAGACGAAGAACGACGCGACCGAGTGGATGGTGGACAGGTCGTGCCCGGCGGTGCGGGCGCGCTCGAGGCCCTGGAGGAAGGCGTTCATGACCTCGCGGTACCGCTCGAGCGAGAAGATGAGCGTGACGTTGACACTGATCCCCGCCGCGAGGGTCTCCGTGATCGCGGGCAGGCCCTCGACCGTCGCCGGGATCTTCACGAGGAGGTTCGGGCGGTCGATCGCCTCCCAGAGCTCCTTCGCCTGGGCGATCGTGCCCTCGGTGTCGTGGGCGAGGCGGGGGTCCACCTCGATGGACACCCGTCCGTCGACCCCTTCGCTGCGGTCGTGGACGGGCATGAGGACGTCGCAGGCGTTGCGGACGTCCTCCGTCGTCATCGCCGTGACGGCGGCGTCGACGTCGGCCCCACCCCGGACGAGCTCGGTGAGCTGGTCGGTGTAGGCCTCACCCTCGGCGAGCGCCGCTTGGAAGATCGACGGGTTCGTCGTCACCCCGACGACGCCGGTCTCCTCGACGGCCCGCGCGAGGTCGCCGCCGCTGATCCGCGTGCGGGAGAGGTCGTCGAGCCACACCGAGACGCCCGCGTCGGCGAGGGCGAGGACGGCCGAGCGGGTGCTGCCCGACCCCTTCGTTGCGGCCTTCGCCGCCTTCTTCGACGCCGCCTTCTTCGCGGTCTTCTTGCTCGACGCCTTCTCCGCGGTCGCCTTCTTGGCGGTCGCCTTCTCCGCGGTCTTCGAGGCCTTCTTGGTCGCCGTCGTCTTCTGCTCGGCGTCCGCGCTCGACTGCGTGGCCGATCCGACCGGTCCGGACTCGCCGCCGGCCATCTGCGACATCGGGACGTCCCCCGGCGCCGGGCGGTCGGTGCCGGTGTCGACGACCGACCGCGGGGCCGTCGCGGTGACGCCCGGGACCGCGGCGCCAGCCTTCGCGACGGCCTTCAGCGAGTCGCGCGCCGCCTTGACGACGTCCTTGGGGGAGAAACCGAACTCACGGAACAGGGTCGCCGCGTCGGCGGAGGCGCCGAAGTGCTCGATGCTGACGCTCCGGCCGTGGTCGCCGACGATCTCGCGCCAGCCCTGGGCGACTCCGGCCTCGACGCTGACCCGCGCCCGGACCTCGGGCGGCAGGACCTCGTCCTGGTAACGCTTGGGCTGCTTCTCGAACCACTCGCGGCACGGCATCGACACCACGCGGGTCGGGGTGCCGGCCTTCTCGAGCGTCGCGCGCGCCTCGAGGGCGACGTGCACCTCGGAACCGGTGGCGATGAGGAGGACCTCCGGGGAACCGGTGCTCGCCTCGGCCAGGACGTAGGCGCCCTTGGCCACGCCCGAGGTGTCCGCGTACTCGGTCCGGTCGAGGATCGGCAGCCCCTGGCGGCTGAGGGCGAGGCCGGCGGTGGCACCGTTCTCGAGGATCTGGGCCCACGCCGCCGCGGTCTCGTTGGCGTCCGCCGGGCGCACGACGTCGAGCCCGGGCATCGCGCGCAGCGACGCCAGGTGCTCGATCGGCTGGTGGGTCGGCCCGTCCTCGCCGAGCCCGATGGAGTCGTGCGTCCAGACGTAGGTCACCGGCAGCTGCTGGATGGCGGCGAGTCGGACCGCGGGGCGCATGTAGTCGGAGAAGACGAGGAACGTGCCGCCGTAGGGCCGGGTCAGGCCGGACAGCGCGATCCCGTTGAGGATCATCCCCATCCCGTTCTCCCGGATGCCGAAGTGGAGGGTGCGGCCGTAGGGCCCGCCCTTCCAGGTCCGGGTCTGCTTCCCGGTCGGCACGAACGAGGGCTCGTCCGCCATCGTCGTGTTGTTGGACTCGGCGAGGTCCGCCGAGCCGCCCCACAGCTCCGGCATGACCGGCGCGAGGGCGCCCAGGACCTTCCCGGACGCGGCTCGGGTGGCGATGCCCTTCTCGTCCGGCTCGAAGGTCGGCAGCGCGTCACGCAGGCCGTCGGGCAGCTCGCCGGCGACGAGGCGGTCGAGGAGGGCCGATCGCTCGGGGTTCTTCTTCCGCCAGCGTCGCAGCGCCTTGTCCCAGTCGGCGTGGGCCTTCTTGCCGCGCTTGACGACCTTGCGGGTGTGGGCGAGGACGGCGCGGTCGACCTGGAAGTCCTTCGCCGGGTCGAAGCCCAGCAGCTCCTTCGTCGCAGCGATCTCCTCGGCCCCGAGAGCCGAGCCGTGCGACTTGCCGGTGTCCTGCTTCGTCGGTGCCGGCCAGGCGATGATCGTGCGCAGGACGATGAGCGTGGGCTTGGTCCGGGTACGGCGGGACTTCTCGCACGCGGCCAGGAGCGCGTCGATGTTCTCAACGTAGTCGTGGCCGCCCTTGCCGTCTGCGGCGTCGGCGCGCCAGTCGACGGTGATGACCTGCCAGCCGTACGCCTCGTAGCGCAGGGCGACGTCCTCCGAGAAGGAGATGTCGGTGTCGTCCTCGATGGAGATCTGGTTCTGGTCGTAGATGACCGTGAGGTTGCCCAGCTGCTGGTGGCCGGCGAACGACGAGGCCTCCGCCGAGACGCCTTCCTGGAGGTCGCCGTCGGAGGCGATGACCCACACGTGGTGGTCGAACGGGCTCTCGCCCGGCTTGGCGTCAGGGTCGAGGAGGCCGCGCTCCCGGCGCTGCGCGGCGGCCATGCCGACGGCGGACGCGAGGCCGGAGCCGAGCGGGCCGGTCGTGATCTCGACGCCGGGGGTGTGGTTGACCTCGGGGTGGCCGGGGGTGAGGCTGCCCCACGTCCGGAGGGCCTTGAGGTCGTCGAGCTCGAGGCCGTAGCCGGACAGGAAGAGCTGGACGTACTGCGTGAGGCTCGAGTGGCCGCAGGAGAGGACGAACCGGTCACGGCCGAGCCACGTGGGGTCGCTCGGGTCGTGCCGCATGACGTTCTGGTAGAGCAGGTACGCGGCGGGCGACAGGCTCATCGCCGTGCCGGGGTGCCCGTTGCCGACCTTCTGGACCGCGTCGGCGGCCAGGAGCCGCCCGGTGTCGACGGCGCGGACGTCGAGGTCGGACCACTTCGCGCGGCGGGCGACGGGCGGACGGAGGTCGGAGGACCGCTTCCGCGCGCTCGACCGGGACGTTCGGGAGGTGGTGCGGGAGCTCGCCACGAGGGACCTTTCGTCGGGCGCCGCCCGCGGAGCGAACGGCACGCTTGCGTCCCGGCAAGCCTAGACCGCGAGGTGACCTGCGTCGCAAGGGTCGTCAGGGGTGGTGGCCGCGGTCGTCGTCGTGGCGATGGGCGATACGATGGATGGCCATGGGCGATTCCCTCGCCCGCCCGCGCGCTTCCCCGAGGACCTCGTGACCGCAGTCGACACGCCACCGACAGTCTCGGGCCCGGTGACCCCCCGCGGCTGGCGTCGGACCGTCGCGAACTACGTGTCGCTGACGAAGCCGCGGATCATCGAGCTGCTTCTCGTGACGACCGTGCCCGTGATGTTCCTCGCGGCTCGGGGCGTGCCCGACCTCTGGCTCGTCGTCGCGACGCTCGTCGGCGGGACGTTGAGCGCGGGAGCGGCCAACACGTTCAACTGCGTCTACGACCGTGACATCGACGCGGTGATGGACCGGACGCGCAACCGTCCGATGGCGACCGGCGAGATCTCCCCGACGGCCGGGGTGGTCTTCGGCGCGGTGCTCACGGTGCTGTCGACCGTGTGGCTGGCCGTGCTCGTCAACGCGCTGTCGGCGGCACTGTCTCTCGCCGCGATCGTCATGTACGCCGTCGGCTACACGATCGTGCTCAAGCGCCGGACGAGCCAGAACATCGTCTGGGGAGGCGCAGCCGGGTGCATGCCCGTCCTCATCGGGTGGTCGGCCGTGACCGGGACCGTCGGATGGCCGGCCCTCGTGCTCTTCCTCGTCATCTTCTTCTGGACGCCGCCGCACTACTGGCCGCTGTCGATGCGGTTCACCGACGACTACGCCCGCGCCGGGGTGCCGATGCTCCCGGTCGTGCAGGAGCGGACCGGGGTCGCGACGAAGATCGTCGTGTACTCGTGGGTCATGGTCGCCACGACGCTGGCACTCGTGCCGGTGGCATCGATGGGGTGGTTCTACACCGCTGCGGCCGTGGTGGCGGGCGGCTTGTTCCTCGCGGAGGCCCACCGCCTCAAGGCCGCCGCCGACCGCGGGGAGCCGCAGGCGGTCCTCCGCCCGATGCGCCTGTTCCACTACTCGATCACCTACGTGACGATCGTCTTCCTCGCCATCGCGATCGATCCGCTGCTGCACCTCCCGCTCCCCGCCGCAGCCTGATCCCACCCCACCCCGCCCGGCCCCGCCTGCCCCCTCCAGCGCTTCTTCGCAATTGCGCGCGCAAGTGACATCTGCGCTCCAAACATCACGCGCGCCTGCGCCATGTGACGCGCGGATCTCGCGAGCTCGCGAGGAGGTCCGTCGTCGGGATGTCGACCGTCGCAGGCGTCCCCACCCGCGGGCTGGGCTGGGCGACGCCGTCGTGATCAGGGGTGCGGGACTCTGCGCTTGCCGAGGCATGCCGAGGGGGAGTGCAGCTCGCCGCCTATCGCGGGCTCGATGGCCAACGCGTCGATCTGCGCGCTGAACGGGGCATCTGCGCTCGATATATCGCGCGCAGATGGCAATTGCGCGCGCAATTGCAGGGCAAGCAGGGGGTGGTCAGGCGGAGGGTGCGCCGCGGAGGGACATGGTTCCCATGGTGAGAGCGACGACGAGGAGGGCGGCGCCGAGCATGTGGGCGACGACGAGCGCCTCCGGGAGCTTCGTCATGTACTGGACGTAGCCGAGGAGGCCCTGGGCCAGCGTCACGACCAGCACGAGCAGCCAGCCCCGCTTCGGCCGCTCGTCGGCGGCGACGAGATGCGTCGCGAGCACCATGGCGATGACCAGCCCGGTGAAGAGCATCACCGCGTCGGCGTGGAGCCACGAGATCGTCCGCGGGTCGAAGCCGAACCGGGCGGGCGTGTCCGCGTCGCCGGAGTGCGGCCCCGAGCCGGTGACGACCGTGCCGAGGACGAGGACGAGGGCACCGACGGCGCAGGCGAGCGCCGCGGCCCGCCGGACCAGCGGCGGGACGAGCGGCGCGAGCTCACCGGCGGGTTCGGTGGCACGGCGCCAGAGGTAGGTGGACACCGCGACGAGGACCGCCGATACGAGGAAGTGGGTGGCGACCGTCGCCGGGTGCAGCCCGAAGAGCACCGTCAGACCCCCGAGCACCGCCTGGACGACGACCCCCACGAGGACGGCCCACGCGGCCGGTGCGACGTGCCGCCGCCGATCGGTGGCCCGGTAGGCAGCCACCACGGCGAGCAGTGCCACGACACCGAGCACCCCCGTCAGGGTCCGGTTCCCGAACTCGATGTACTTGTGGAACCCCTCGGCCTGCTCGTAGGTCGGGGTGTACGACCCGGGCACGCACTGCGGCCACGTGGGGCAGCCCAGGCCGCTGCCGGTGACCCGGACCAGACCACCGGTCACGATGATCCCGAGCTGCGCGACGAGGTTCGCCAAGAACACCCAGGCAGCCCAGCGGCGGGCGTGCCCAGCCGCAGGCGCGGTCGATGCGGGAGGTGCAGCAGCGGGTCCGGTCACCCGTCGAGGGTAGGGCCGGGGCCCGACCGGCGACCGGCCGGGGGAGCCCCTCAATCCGGCCGGCACGGATCACGGCGACGAGCGCCGCGATGGAGGCCAGCGCCACGATGACCGTCGCGACGACCCGGACGGCCGCGCCACGGTCCACCCCTGGCGCGAGCGCCCAGAGCAGCGCCGCCAGCGCGAGGACGGCGAACGCGACGATGACGATCCGGGCCTGGTCCCCGGCCTCGACGTGGGTGCGCAGGGCCGGGCTGCCCTTCCCGATGGCGGTCACCCGCCGCGCGAGCTCCTCCCCGCTGCCCGCGGCCACGAAGGCGCTGACCGCCGAACCGAGGACGAGCGCCACTGCGGGCCAGCGCAGCGCAAGCCGCCACCCCGGCCGGGCGAGGTAGGCCCACACCGCAAGGACCGCCAACGGGGTGAGCACCACGACCGCGTGGACGACGAGGACGTGGGTGGGAGGCCACCGACGGAGTCGAACGGGTTGGTCGCAAGGAGCACGGATCAGTCCCTCCAGTCGAAGGTTCGGGTGACGACGGCGGTGGCCACGGCCGCCCACATGATCAGTGCACAGACCTGAAGAATGGCTGTGGCGCCCTCGACGGATGCCGAGCGCAGCGCTCCGGCGAGTGCACCGGGGGGCAGCAGGGAGACGACGGACGCCGTAAGCCCCGCCGGCGGCGCGACCACACCGCCGAAACCCAGGACGAGGACCCAGATGAGGTTCGCGAGGGCGAGCACGGCCTCGGCACGGAATGTGCCCGCGAGGACGAGGGCCAGCGCGACGCAGACCCAGGCGCCGAGGGCCAGCAGCGGAACGAGCTCGAGCCAGAGCAGGGCGTGAGGCCGCCAGCCCAGGCCCAGCGCGAGCCCGCCCAGGGCGACGACCTGCACGGCCAGGACGACGAGGACAGCCATCGCCTTGCCCGCGAGGAGCCCCCCGCTCCCGAGCGGGGTCGTCCCGAGCTGCCGCAGCACCCCGTACCGGCGGTCGAACCCGGTCTGGATCGCCTGTGCGGTGAAGGCACTCGAGACGACGGCGAGGGCGAGCACGCCTGGGGCGACGACGTCGATCCGCGGATGGGGTCCCAGGCCGGGCCACGGGGCCCGGGTGAGGCCGACGAGGGCCAGCGCCGGCAGGACGAGCGCGACGAGGAGCTGCTCGCCGTTGCGGAGCATGATCCCCGCCTCGAATCGGGCCTCTGCCAGGGCGCGGCGGACGCCGCTCGCGGCGGACGGTCGGTCCGGGGCGCCCTCGGCGGATCCGGTCATCGTCTGGCCGTCCTCGTCGTCTCGAAGAAGGCGGCCTCGAGATCGCCGTCCGGGGCGAGCTGGCCGACCGTGCCGTCGGCGACGACTCGCCCGGCCGCAATGATGACGACGCGGTCGGCCAGCCGGGCGGCCTCCTCGAACGAGTGCGTCGTGACCACGGCGGCGCAGCCCCTGTCGGCCGCGGCGCGGACGAGGTCCCACACGTCCCGGCGGGCGTAGGGATCGAGCCCGGCGGACGGCTCGTCGAGGAAGGCGACCTCCGGGTCGGCGACGAGGGCTGCCGCGAGGGCGACGCGCTGGCGCTGACCGCCGCTGAGCCGTCGGATGCTCGTGCCGGCGAAACCGCCGATCCCCAGCCGCTCGACGAGCTCGTCGACGCGCGTGCGGCCCGCGTGGAGGGAAGCGATGTGCCGCAGCAGGACGATGGGCCGGACCGACTGGGGGAGACCGCCGTCCTGGAGCATGACGCCCACCCGCGCACGATGGTCGGCGTCGGCGCGCCACGGGTCGGCCCCGAGCACGCGCACGCGGCCCCCGTCAGGGCGCTGGAGGCCTTCGAGGCACTCGATCGTCGTCGTCTTGCCAGCGCCGTTGGGTCCCAGGACGCAGGTGACCGCTCCCGCCTCGCAGGCGAAGGTGGCACCGTCGACGGCCGTCACCGGGCCGAAGCGGCGCACGAGCGAGTCGACCTCGACAGCGGGCACGCGGCGCAGTCTAGGGAGAGCGCGACCCCCTGCCGTCGGGGCGTCCAGCGGATTTTGGTAACGTCCCTGTTGTGTTTATGACGACTCCGGAGACGGCACGCACCGAGGGCGGCACCCGCGCGCGCGTCCTCGAGGTCGTGACCCGCTCCGGCCCGGTCACCGCCGTGGGGGTCGCCGAGGAGCTCGGCCTCACCCCGGCCGGGGTCCGTCGCCACCTCGAGGCGCTCGTCGCCGACGGCACGATCGAGGTCCGCGAGGAGCAGCACAGCGGGGGCCGCGGTCGGCCGGCGAAGGCGTTCGTCGTCAGCGACGAGGGCCACGGCGTCCTCCAGAGCGCGTACGACGACATCGCCGTCGACGCCGTCCGCTTCATCGCCGAGCTCGGCGGCTCCGACGCGGTCGCGCGGTTCGCGCGCGAGCGCACGGCGCGGCTCGAGGCGCGGTACGCCCGGGAGCTCGCCGACGTCGGGGACGACCCGCAGGAGCGCACCCAGGCCCTCGTCGGCGCGCTGCGCCGGGACGGCTTCGCCGCGTCGACCCGCCCCGTGGGCGACCACCCCGGGGCCGGGCTCCAGCTGTGCCAGGGCCACTGCCCCGTCCACGAGGTCGCGGGGGAGTTCCCCGTCCTCTGCGACGCCGAGACCGAGACCTTCTCGCGACTCATCGGCGTCCACGTCCAGCGCCTGGCGACCCTCGCCCACGGCGACCACGTCTGCACGACCCACGTCCCGGCCACCGCGTCCGGGACGACCCGCACGTCCAGCACCACATCCCCCACGGAAGGGCGGACCCGATGACCACCGAAGCCACCCCCTCGATCGAGGAGCTCAACCCGGGGCTGAAGGACCTCGGCCGGTACGAGTACGGCTGGCACGACGCCGACAACGCCGGTGCGTCCGCCCAGCGCGGGCTGTCCCCGGCGGTCGTCGAGGACATCAGCGTCCGAAAGTCCGAGCCGGAGTGGATGCGCACCCTGCGGCTGAAGTCGCTCACGCTCTTCGACAAGAAGCCGATGCCGAGCTGGGGCAGCGACCTCACGGGCATCGACTTCCAGAACATCAAGTACTTCGTCCGCTCGACGGAGAAGCAGGCGACCTCCTGGGACGAGCTGCCCGAGGACATCAAGAACACGTACGACAAGCTCGGCATCCCCGAGGCCGAGAAGCAGCGGCTCATCGCCGGCGTCGCCGCCCAGTACGAGTCGGAGGTCGTCTACCACCAGATCCGCGAGGACCTGGAGGAGAAGGGCGTCATCTTCGTCGACACCGACACCGGTCTGCGCGAGCACGAGGACCTCTTCCGCGAGTACTTCGGCACCGTCATCCCCGCCGGGGACAACAAGTTCGCCGCGCTCAACACCGCGGTCTGGTCCGGCGGGTCGTTCATCTACGTGCCCCCGGGCGTCCACGTCGACATCCCGCTGCAGGCCTACTTCCGGATCAACACCGAGAACATGGGCCAGTTCGAGCGGACGCTCATCATCGCCGACGAGGGCAGCTACGTGCACTACGTCGAGGGCTGCACCGCGCCGATCTACAAGACCGACAGCCTCCACAGCGCCGTCGTCGAGATCGTCGTCAAGAAGGGTGCCCGCGTCCGGTACACGACGATCCAGAACTGGTCGAACAACGTGTACAACCTCGTGACGAAGCGCGCGACGTGCGAGGCCGGCGCGACGATGGAGTGGGTCGACGGGAACATCGGGTCGAAGGTGACGATGAAGTACCCGGCCGTATTCCTCATGGGTGAGCACGCCCGGGGCGAGACGCTGTCGATCGCGTTCGCCGGCGAGGGCCAGCACCAGGACGCCGGCGCGAAGATGGTCCACGCGGCGCCGAACACGAGCAGCTCGATCGTCAGCAAGTCCGTCGCGCGCGGGGGCGGCCGGACGTCCTACCGGGGCCTCGTCCAGGTGCTCGAGGGTGCGGAGAACAGCAAGAGCTCGGTCGTGTGCGATGCGCTGCTCGTCGACACGATCAGCCGCTCGGACACCTACCCCTACGTCGACGTCCGCGAGGACGACGTCCAGATGGGCCACGAGGCGACCGTCTCGAAGGTGTCGGACGACCAGCTCTTCTACCTCATGTCCCGCGGGCTGTCCGAGGAGGAGGCGATGGCGATGGTCGTGCGCGGCTTCGTCGAGCCGATCGCCCGGGAGCTGCCGATGGAGTACGCCCTCGAGCTCAACCGCCTCATCGAGCTCCAGATGGAAGGGTCGGTGGGCTGATGGGCCTCATCACGGACGACACGGCGCAGCTCGCCCGCCCCGACGCCGCCGACCCGGTGACCCCGGGCCACGACGGCTCGGGCTGCGCGGCGGCCAAGCCGGACCAGTCCCGCTCCGAGCGCACGCGCTCCTTCGACCCGGCCGACTTCCCTCGGCCGACCGGTCGCGAGGAGGAGTGGCGCTTCACCCCGGTCGACCGTCTCGGGGCGTTCTACCGCGACGAGACCACCGGCGCGTCGCTCGAGGTCGGCACCGACATCCCCGAGGGCGTGACGGCCTCGACCATCTCCGTGCAGGAGTGGCGCGCGCTCGGCGTGCCCGCGCCCGCGGACCGGGCCGCGGCAGTGGCTGCGGCCCGCAGCGGCGGGGTCACCGTCGTCGACATCCCGCGCGAGACGACGCTCGCGCAGCCGGTGCGGCTCACGCTCGGGGGCGAGGGCGACACCCTCGTGCACGGCCACCTCATGGTTCGCGCCGGCCGTTTCTCCCGGGGCACCGTCGTCCTGGAGCACACCGGGTCCGCCGACCATGCGGAGGTCGTGACGATCCTCGCCGAGGACGGCGCCGACCTCACGGTGGTCACGACGCAGGAGTGGGCCGACGGGACCCTTCACGTGGGTCAGCACGACGTCGTCGTCGGTCGTGACGCGCGCGTCCGGCACGTCGCGGTCAGCCTCGGCGGGAGCCTGGTCCGGCTCGACGTGAACGCCACGTACGCCGGCCCGGGCGGATCCTTCGAGGGGCTCGGGGTCTACCTCGCCGACGACGGCCAGCACCTCGAGCACCGGCTCTTCGTCGACCACGAGGCGCCGCGCTGCCAGAGCAACGTGGAGTACAAGGGCGCCCTCCTCGGCGAGACCGCCCACACGGTGTGGATCGGGGACGTCCTCATCCGCGCCGCGGCCGAGGGCACCGAGACGTACGAGATCAACCGCAACCTCGTCCTCACCGACGGTGCGCGCGCTGACTCCGTCCCCAACCTCGAGATCGAGACGGGCGAGATCGCCGGCGCCGGGCACGCCTCGGCGACCGGCCGGTTCGACGACGAGCAGCTGTTCTACCTCCAGGCTCGGGGGATCCCCGCGGACGAGGCCCGACGCCTGGTGCTCCGGGGCTTCTTCGCCGCGATCGTCGACCGCATCGGCATCGACGAGATCGAGGAGCGCCTCATGGGAGCGATCGACGCCGAGCTCGGCCACGTCGCCCCCGCCGGGACCAACGAGGAGGACGACGCGTGATCGGCACCTACGTGTGCGACCTCGACGAGCTCCCGGAGGTCGGTGCCGCCAAGGCGGACGTCGACGGCCGGATCGTGTCGATCGTGCGGACCGAGGACGGCGAGGTGCACGCCATCGACGACACGTGCACGCACGCGAACGTCTCCCTCTCCGAGGGTGAGGTCGAGGGCTGCCTCATCGAGTGCTGGCTGCACGCCTCCCGGTTCGACCTGCGCACCGGCCAGCCGCAGAACCTCCCGGCGACCCAGCCCGTCGCCGTCCACACCGTGACCGTCGAGGACGGGCGCGTGCACGTCGCCCTCGCCGGAACCGACCAGACCACCCAAGGAGCATGACCATGGCAACGCTCGAGATCCGCGACCTGCACGTGAGCGTCGACACCGAGGACGGGCCCAAGGAGATCCTCAAGGGCGTCGACCTGACGATCCGGTCGGGTGAGACCCACGCGATCATGGGTCCGAACGGGTCCGGCAAGTCGACCCTCGCCTACTCGATCGCGGGTCACCCGAAGTACACGGTGACGAGCGGCAGCGTCACGCTCGACGGCGAGGACGTCCTCGCGATGAGCGTCGATGAGCGCGCCCGCGCGGGCCTCTTCCTCGCGATGCAGTACCCCGTCGAGGTCCCCGGCGTCACGGTGAGCAACTTCCTCCGCACGGCGAAGACCGCCGTCGACGGTCAGGCTCCGAAGCTGCGGACGTGGGTCAAGGAGGTCCGCGGCGCGATGGACGGCCTGCGGATGGACCCGGCGTTCGCCGAGCGGAACGTCAACGAGGGGTTCTCCGGCGGGGAGAAGAAGCGGCACGAGATCCTCCAGCTCGAGCTCCTCAAGCCGAAGTTCGCCGTGCTCGACGAGACGGACTCCGGCCTCGACGTCGACGCGCTGCGGGTCGTCTCGGAGGGCGTCAACCGCGCGAAGGCCACGACCGACGCGGGCGTCCTTCTCATCACGCACTACACGCGCATCCTCACGTACATCCGTCCGGACTTCGTCCACGTCTTCGTCGACGGGCGGATCGCCGAGGAGGGTGGCCCCGAGCTGGCCGACCGGCTCGAGGCCGAGGGCTACGACCGCTTCGTCGCGACCGGGGCCTGATGACGGCCACCCCCTTCACGGACGCCGAGCTCGAGGCCATCCGCGCCCAGTTCCCCATCTTGGGGCGGACCGTCCGGGACGGCGCGCCGCTGGTCTACCTCGACTCCGGGGCGACCTCGCACAAGCCGACCCGGGTGCTCGACGCCGAGCGGGCGTTCTACGAGCGCCTGAACTCGGCGCCGCACCGCGGCGCGCACGCGATCTCCGAGGAGGCGACCGAGGCGTACGAGCAGGCCCGGTCGACGATCGCCGCCTTCATCGGGGCGAGCCCCGAGGAGATCGTCTTCACGAAGAACGCCACCGAGTCGCTCAACCTCGTCGCGAACGCCTTCGCCGTCTCGCCCCACCCGGCCATCGAGGGAAGCGAGCGGTTCGCCCTGGGCCCCGGCGACGAGGTGGTCGTTACCGAGGCCGAGCACCACGCGAACCTCGTGCCGTGGCAGGAGCTGTGCCGGCGCACGGGGGCGACGCTGCGGTGGTTCGGTCTCGACGACGAGGGTCGGATCGACCTGTCGGCCGTCGACGAGCTCGTCACGGACCGTACGAAGGTCGTCGCCTTCACCCACGTGAGCAACGTCCTCGGGACGCTCAGCCCCGTCGCGGCGCTGCGGGACGCCGCCCGGTCGGTCGGCGCGCTCGTCGTCCTCGACGCGTGCCAGTCCGTACCGCACCTGCCGGTCGACGTACGCGAGCTCGACGTCGACGTCCTGGCGTTCTCCGGGCACAAGATGCTCGGGCCGACGGGGATCGGCGTTCTCTGGGGGCGGCCGGACCTGCTCGCCGCGATGCCGCCGTTCATCACCGGCGGCTCGATGATCGAGACCGTCCGCATGGAGGGCTCGACGTACGCACCGCCGCCGCAGCGCTTCGAGGCGGGCGTGCCCATGACCGCGCAGGCGGTCGGGCTCGCCGCCGCGTGCGACTGGCTCACCGAGATCGGGATGGACCGGGTCCACGCCCACGAGCAGGCCCTCACCGAGCGGCTCCTCGCCGGTCTCGCCGAGCGCCCGTGGGTGCGGGTCGTCGGACCGACGGACCTGCGGGAGCGGGGCGGGGCCGTCGCCTTCGTCGTCGACGGGGTGCACGCCCACGACGTCGGGCAGGTCCTCGACCACGCCGGGGTCGCCGTGCGTGTCGGGCACCACTGCGCGTGGCCGCTGCACCGCCGGTTCGGGGTCGCCGCGAGCACGAGGGCGAGCCTGGCGGTCTACACGACGCCGGGGGAGATCGACGCCTTCCTCGAGGCGCTCGACCGCGTCCCCGCCGTCTTCGGACTCGTCACCGACGGGAGCGAAGCCTGATGGACCTCTACCAGGAGCTCATCCTCGATCACAGCAAGCACCCCCGGCACGCCGGGCTCCGGGAGCCCTTCGAGGCCGAGGTGCACCACGTGAACCCGACGTGCGGGGACGAGGTGACCCTCCGCGTCCACGTCGAGGGCGAGGGCGAGGACGCCCGGGTCGCCGACATCTCCTACGACGCCCTCGGGTGCTCGATCTCCATGGCCTCGACGTCGATGCTCGCCGAGGAGGTCACCGGCCTCACCCTCGCGGAGGCCGCGCCGGTGCACGCCGCGATGCGGGCGATGCTCACGTCCAAGGGGGAGGACCCCGGCGACGAGGAGGTCGTCGGCGACGGGGTAGCCCTGGCTGGTGTCGCGAAGTACCCCGCGCGGGTCAAGTGCGCGCTCCTGGGCTGGATGGCCTTCAGCGACGCGCTCCACCGCAGCGGCCACACGCTGCCGAACGAGGAGGACCAGGCATGAGCGAGACCCCCACCCCCACCCCGGCCAACGTCGCCGACGTCGAGGAGGCGCTGCGCGACGTCGTCGACCCCGAGCTGGGCATCAACGTCGTCGACCTCGGTCTCGTCTACGGGGTGACCGTCGACCCGGCCAACCACGCGATCGTCGACATGACCCTCACCTCGGCGGCGTGCCCGCTGACCGACGTGATCGAGGACCAGGCGGCCCAGGCGCTCGAGGGCCTCGTGGCCGGCCACCGGATCAACTGGGTGTGGATGCCGCCGTGGGGTCCGGACAAGATCACCGACGACGGTCGCGAGCAGCTGCGCGCGCTCGGCTTCAACCTCTGACGGTTGCCGCGGGCGCCCCTCGCTGGAAGGAACGTCGCATGAGGATCGAATCGGCGGCCGACGTCCTGCTCCGGCACGTGGCCGCGGGGACCTTCACCGGCGGCGTGCTCGCCGTGGGCCGGGGCCGGGACGAGCTCGACGTCGTCTCGCTCGGCCGCGCCGACCTCGAGGGTGCGCCGATGTCGACGGAGAGCATCTTCCGCATCCAGTCGATGACGAAGGCCGTCGTGGCCGCCGCGACCCTCCGCGCGGTGCAGGAGGGCGCGCTGTCGCTTGACGACCCGGTCGACCGCTGGCTCCCCGAACTGGCAGATCGGCCCGTGCTGCGCACCCCGACCTCGCCACTGGACGAGACGGTGCCCGCCGACGGTCCGATCCGGGTCCGCCACCTCCTCACGTGCACGAGCGGCATCGGTGTCGTCGACCCCCGCTCGCCGCTCGGCGAGGCGATGGAGCGGGACGGCACGGACGCCGGCCCGGCACCCAGCCCGCTCGGTGCCGACGAGTGGCTATCGCGCCTGGCCGCGCACCCGCTCGTCGGGCACCCCGGAGCGGTGTGGCGCTACCACCACTCGTTCGCGCTGCTCGGGATCCTCCTGGCCAGGCGGGCCGGCACGACGCTCGAGGACCATCTTCGGCGCGTCGTGCTCGACCCGCTCGGGATGCCGGACACCGGGTCCTGGGTGCCGGAGGACGAGCGACACCGGCTCGTCGGCGCGTACCGGCTCGAGGACGGCCGCCTCGTCGAGGTCGAGCCGGCGGCGGGCGGGCCGTACGCCGGGACGCCGCCGGTCGACGTGAGCCACGGGGAGCTCGTCTCCACCGCCTCGGACTACGCGGCCTTCCTCGCGATGCTCGTCGATGGACGGGCGGCGGACGGCTCGACGTACCTCTCGGACGGGCTGCGCGGGGAGATGGTGCGCGACCAGGTCGACCCCGTGCTGAAGACGCCGGGCAGCTTCGCGTGGTCGGACTCGTTCTGGGACGGGCTCGGATGGGGTTACGGCGGCGCGGTCGTGACCGAGGGCGAGCAGCGGGGCATGTTCTCGTGGTCCGGCGGCGCCGGGACCGACTTCGCGCTCCTGCCCGACGGCCGGTTCGTCGTCCAGCTCACCCAGACCGAGATGTGCCCGGCCGTCATGCCCGCCTTCGGCGAGGTGCAGGCCGCGGCGCTCGGCACCGGTGGCTGAGCGGCTCGTCGAGGTCGCCCCGGACCGGTTGACCGCCTGGCTCGACCGGTTCACGGCGAACAACCCCGGCCCCGACCCGGCCCAGCGCGTGGTCGCCGTCGACCGCTTCGACCACGACCCGCTCGCCCTGCTGCTGCTCCGCCGCGGCGGGTACGCGGTCGGGCTCGTGGCCGGTGGCTCGCTCGTCGCTCACAAGACCGGGACCCGGTACGTCCAGTCGCGGACGAAGGCCGGCGGGTGGTCCCAGCAGCGGTACGCCCGCCGGCGGGGGAACCAGGCCGATGAGCTGGTCGATGCTGCCGCGGGGCACCTGGCGAGGATCCTCACCGACCGCGCACCGGCGCAGGCACTCGTCATCGGAGGCGACCGCCAGCTCGTCGCCGACGCCCTCCGCGCACTGCCCGAGGTCGCCGGCCTCCCGCGCCGGGAGCTCTTCGACCTGCCCGACCCACGCCTCGACGTCCTCCGCACGGCGCTCGAGCGCGCCCGTGCCGTGCGCGTGACGATCGAGGAATGAGCGGCGAGCGCCCCGCCGGACCAGAGGTCCGACGGGGCGCTCGTGCAGCGGGTCGCCCTGGATCAGGGGTTCTCGACGTCCCGGACGGCGAAGGTGTCGCACTCGTTGATGCTCTGGGCGTTCATGCCGCGCATGAGCCACTTCTGGCGCGCCTGCGCCGACCCGTGGGTCCACGACTCGCGGTTGACGCGTCCGACCTGCGTCTCCTGGATCGTGTCGTCACCGACGGCCTTCGCTGCCGACAGCGCGTCCTGCACGTCCTGCTCGGTCACACCCTTGAGGAACGGCGTCCCGTTGCCGGAGTCGGTGCTCGACGCGTGCTGCGCCCACATGCCGGCGAGGCAGTCGGCCATGAGCTCGACGCGCACGGCTCCGGACTGCTCGCCCCTGGCGTCCTGCTGCGCACGCCCGAGCAGGTTGTAGAGGTGCTGGATGTGGTGGCCGTACTCGTGGGCGACGACGTACTCCTTGGCCAGCTGACCGTCGCTGGAGCCCATCCGCTCGAGCAGCCCGAAGAAGCTCGCGTCGACGTAGATCGTCTCGTCCGTGGGGCAGTAGAAGGGGCCGACCTGGTTGCTCGCCGTGCCGCAGGCGGACTGCGTCGCGCCCTCGTAGACGACGGTCTGCGCGGGCTCGAAGGCGCGGCGCTGGCCGGTATAGGCGGTCTCCCAGTACGTCTCGGCCGAGTAGGCGGTCGCGGCGACGAGGCAGCGGTCGTCCTCGTTCGCGTCCTTTCCGGTCTTGCAGTTCTCCTTCACCCAGCTCTGCGGGGCCTCCTCGTAGGACTGACCGCCCGCGCTGCCCCCGGTCGGGTCAGCTCCATTGGGGAACAGGAGATAGCCGACGATGGCGATGATGAGGCCGAGGATGCCGCCGCCGCCGGCGATCATCGGGCCGCGCCCGCCGCCTCCGCTGCTGACGTTCGAGGTGTCGATCTGGGCGTTCTCGTTGAAGCTCACGGTGGGCCTTCCGGGACGTGGGCGATCAGGCCCGCGGGCGTGCGGGCCATAGACTAACCCGGCCGCGTGCGCCCTCCCCCGATCGTTCGGGACCGCCTCGGCACCCCGAACCCCTCGTCGACCTGCAGGAGCACCGTGATCGTCGCCAGTGGGATCGAGCTGCGCGCGGGGTCCCGGATCCTCCTCGACGACGCGAGCTTCCGGGTCGCACCGGGTGACCGGGTCGGGCTCGTCGGGCGCAACGGCGCGGGGAAGACGACCCTGACGAAGGTGCTCGCCGGGCAGGGCCAGGCGGCCGCCGGCACGGTGACGACCTCGGGCGAGGTCGGTTACCTCCCGCAGGACCCCCGCACGGGCGACCTCACCGTCACCGCCCGGGAGCGGATCCTCTCCGCCCGGGGGCTCGACACCATCGTCCGCGACCGGCGCCTGGCCGAGCAGCGGATGGCCGCCGCGGACGACGCGATCCGGGAGAAGGCGATGCGCCGCTACGCCCGGCTCGAGGACGAGTTCGCCTCGGCCGGCGGGTACGCGGCCGAGTCCGAGGCCGCGTCCATCGCCTCGGCGCTCGGCATCGACGAGCAGCGGATGGACCAGGAGCTCGGGTCGCTCTCCGGCGGTCAGCGCCGCCGGGTCGAGCTCGCCCGGATCCTCTTCTCAGGCGCGGAGACCCTGCTGCTCGACGAGCCGACGAACCACCTCGACGCCGACTCGATCGCCTGGCTGCGCGACCACCTCAAGGGGTACTCCGGGGGTCTGGTCATCATCAGCCACGACGTCGACCTCCTCTCGGTCGTCGTCAACCGCGTCTTCCACCTCGACGCGAACCGGGGCGAGATCGACGTCTACAACATGGGGTGGAAGAACTACCTCACCCAGCGGGAGACCGACGAGCGGCGCCGCAAGCGGGAGAGCGCGAACGCCCAGAAGAAGGCCGGCGCCCTGCTCGAGCAGGCCGAGAAGATGCGCGCGAAGGCGACGAAGGCGACCGCCGCGCAGCAGATGATCCGGCGGGCCGAGAAGATGCTCGCCGGGCTCGAGGGCGAGCGGCAGACCGACAAGGTCGCCAAGCTGCGCTTCCCGACCCCCGCGCCCTGCGGCAAGACCCCGCTGCGGGCCTCGGGCCTCTCGCGCAGCTACGGCAGCCAGGAGATCTTCACCGACGTCGACCTCGCCATCGACCGGGGATCGCGCGTCGTCGTCCTCGGGCTCAACGGCGCGGGGAAGACGACGCTGCTGCGGATGCTCGCCGGGGTCGACGAGCCCGACACCGGCCAGGTCGAGCCCGGCCACGGGCTCAAGCTCGGGTACTACGCCCAGGAGCACGAGAACCTCGACGTCGACCGGTCGGTCCTGGAGAACATGAAGTCGGCCGCCCCGGACCTCGGGGAGACCGAGGTGCGCAAGGTGCTCGGCAGCTTCCTCTTCTCCGGGGACGACGTCGACAAGCCCGCCCGGGTCCTGTCCGGCGGGGAGAAGACCCGTCTGTCCCTCGCGACGCTCGTCGTCTCGAGCGCGAACGTCCTCCTGCTCGACGAGCCGACGAACAACCTCGACCCCGCCTCGCGCGCGGAGATCCTCGGGGCGCTCTCGACGTACACGGGCGCGGTCGTCATGGTCACGCACGACGAGGGCGCGGTCGACGCGCTCGAGCCGGAGCGGATCCTCCTCCTGCCCGACGGGGTCGAGGACCTCTGGGGACCGGACTACCGGGACCTCATCAGCCTCGCGTGAGCCCGGCCCGGGAAGGGATTCGCCGACCCGGGCGTTGCCGACCCCGGCAGCGGTGTCGGACGAAAGAGCGGTGGTCGCATGGCGGCAGGAGCCTGGGGCGTGGCCCGGACGATGGGCCGGGACTCCTCCGTCGTCGACGAGTCGGTCCCCCGGGGAACGACCCGCCGCGTGCTGTCGTACGCCCGTCCGTACCGGGGCACCATCGCCGTCTTCCTCGTGATCGTCACCCTCGCGGCCCTGACGTCGGTCGCCGCCCCGTTGGCACTGAAGACCGTCGTCGACGACGGCGTCATCCCCGGTGACCGCCGGGTCGTCGTCCTCACGGCCCTGGCGGTCGCCGCGATCGCCGTCGCCGAGGCCGTCCTCACCCTCGTCCAGCGGTGGTACTCCGCCCGCATCGGGGAGGGCCTCATCCTCGACCTGCGCAGCCAGGTGTTCCGGCACGTCCAGGAGCAACCGATCGCGTTCTTCACCCGGGCGCAGACCGGCTCTCTCGTGACCCGCCTCAACACCGACGTCATCGGGGCGCAGGCGGCCTTCTCCAGCGTCCTGTCGGGGGCGGTGAGCAACACGATCTCCGTCGCCCTCGTGCTCGCCGCGATGTTCGCTCTGTCCTGGCAGATCACCCTCGTCTCGCTGCTTCTCGTGCCGCTCTTCGTCCTCGCCGCCCGTTGGATGGGGCAGCGGCTCGCCGGTCTCACCCGCGAGCAGATGACGATGAACGCCGACATGGGCTCGCGGATGACCGAGCGGTTCAACGTCGGCGGGGCGATGCTCGTCAAGCTCTTCGGCGATCCCGACCGCGAGTCGGCCGAGTACACCCGGCGGGCCGCACGGGTGCGTGACCTCGGTATCGCCCTCGCCGTCAACCGCACCTTCTTCATGGCCGCGCTCACCCTCGTCGCCGCCCTCGCCACGGCGATCGTCTACGGCCTCGGCGGGATCCTCGCGATCAACGGCTCCCTGTCCGTGGGGACGCTGCTGGCCCTCGCAGCGCTCCTCACGCGCCTCTACGGTCCGCTCACCTCGCTGTCGAACATCCGCGTCGACGTCATGACGGCGCTCGTGTCGTTCCAGCGGATCTTCGAGGTCCTCGACCTCCGCCCGGCGATCGTCGAGCGCACCGGTGCGATCGAGCTGCCCGGCGGCTCGTTGTCGGTGCGGATGCGGGGGGTCTCCTTCGCCTACCCGTCCGCCGACGAGATCTCGCTCCGCTCGCTCGAGAGCACGGCGCCGGGGGACCGGGAGGGGTCAGGTCCGGTGCTGCGCGACATCGACCTCGCCGTCGAGCCCGGCCAGCTCGTCGCGCTCGTCGGCCCGAGCGGCTCCGGCAAGACCACTCTGACCACGCTCGTCGCGCGCCTCTACGACCCGACGGACGGGATCGTCGAGGTCGGTGGGACCGACCTGCGGGATGCGTCCCTGGCCAGCGTCCGGAACCGGATCGGGATGGTCACCCAAGACGCCCACATGTTCCACGACACGATCCGCGAGAACCTCGTCCTCGCCAAGCCCGACGCCACGGACGAGCAGATCTGGGCCGCCCTCGACGCGGCGCAGGTCGGAGATCTCGTCCGCCGTCTGCCGGCCGGGCTCGAGACCGTCGTCGGCGACCGCGGGCACCGGCTCTCCGGCGGGGAGAAGCAGCGACTGGCGATCGCCCGGCTCCTGCTGCGCTCGCCCGGGGTCATCGTCCTCGACGAGGCGACGGCCCACCTGGACAGCGAGTCCGAGGCGGCCGTCCAGCGCGCGCTCGACGTCGCGCTCCACGGACGGACGGCGCTCGTCATCGCCCATCGCCTGTCGACCGTCCGCGGGGCCGACCAGATCCTCGTCGTCCAGGACGGCCGGATCGTCGAGCGGGGCACCCACCCCGACCTGCTCGCGGCGGGCGGCCTGTACGCCGACCTCTACCGGACGCAGTTCGCCGACGCCTGAGGCCGGGGTCCGCTCAGGCGTCCTCCTCGTCCCAGATGCGGACCTTCCTCGGCCGCTCCCGCGGGCCTTCGTGGCCCTCGGCGCGCCAGCGGGCATCGGCGACCTGCCGTCGGACGCCGAGGGCGACGAGGACGAAGCCGATCGGCATCGCGGCCCACCACTGGAACGCGTAGAACAGGTGCGGACCGGTGCCGGTCGTCGGCTCGGCCAGCCGCGCCGGCCGACGCTCCGGCGGGGTCGGGACGCCGCCGGCCCGCTCCTCGTCGAGGACGACGTAGCCGCCCAGGACCGGTCCGCCCGCGAGGTGGGCGGCTGCGTCGAGGTCGATCGTCCCGAGCTGGGGGCGGGGGAGCGGCTCGCTCGGTTCGCTCTCCGCGCGGCGCAGCCAGCCGGTGACGGTGACCTCGCCCGGCGGCGGCTCCGGCACGTCCGGGAGCACGGCGGCGCCCTCGTCGGAGTTCGGCACCCAGCCCCGGTCGACGAGGACGACACCGTCGGCGGTGCGCAGGGGGACGAGGACCTCGTATCCGTAGGTTCCCTCGAGCGGCCGGTTGCGCACGAAGATCGTGCGCGCCGTGTCGTACCGGCCCGTGGCCATGACCGTCGTCCACTCCCGGGAGGGATCCAGCGGGGCGTCGCCGACGACCTCGGTCACGGGCACCGGCGGGGCGTCGTAGTGGGCCTGCACGAGCTGCGCACGCTCGTGCCGGGCCTCGTAGCGGTGCCACTGCCACTGGCCGAGGAACCACGCGGCGACCGCGAACACCACGGAGGCGAGCAGTGCGAGCACCCAGTCGCGCCGGAGCAGCACCCGTGGCCAGGAGGGAACGACCTCGCTCACCCGGCGCCCTCGGGGATCTGCTCGACCGGGACCGTGGACCGGAGGAACCCGCGCAGGCCCAGGAAGTCACCCAGCGAGCCGACGTGGTCCTCGCAGGCCAGCCAGACCTTGCGGCGCGAGTCCTCGTGCAGCCGCGGGTTGTTCCACAGCAGGGCCGAGGTGGCGCGGGCACGGCACCCCTTGGCGCTGCACACGGCCTCCGACCCCGGGGTCGGGCTCATGCCTCGATCCGGCGGGGTCCGGTCTCGACCGGACCCACCGGGCGCGCGGGCTCGGCGCCGCGGCTGCCGACCGCGTTCGCGACGACGACGGCGATGTACGGCAGGACGGTCGCGAGCACGACGGGGACGATCCGCAGCCACCCGTCGACGACGAAGACGAGGAGGAAGCAGGCGGTGCGGATGGCCATCATCACGAGGTACTTGCGGGCACGGTCGGCCTGCTCCTCGGCGGGAGCCTGAGGGAGATCGGTGATCGACTGGACGGCCGGCGGCACCCGGCCAGCCTACGCGCGGGGGTCGGGCACGTCGCTCACGGCGTCCTCGCCGATCCCCAGCAGGGCGAGGACGAGGTCGAGACGACGCGTGCGCAGCGAGCACGGCGCCGCCTCGCGCACGACGGCCTTCGCGCAGAACGCGATGCCCACCCCGGCCGCCGCGATCATCCGCAGGTCGTTGGCGCCGTCGCCGATGGCGACCGTCCGTGCCTGCGGGATCCCGAGCTGCTCGGCCAGCTCGGTGAGGAAGGCCTGCTTGCGGTCGGCGTCGACGACGGCTCCCGCGACGGTGCCGGTCAGCTGACCGCCGTCGGTGCCCAGACGGTTGGCCTCGGCGTGGTCGATCGCCAGCGGGGCGACGAGCTGGTCGACGATCTCCTGGAAGCCGCCGGAGACCACCGCGACGGTGCCGCCGGTCGCCCGGACGGTCGCGGCGAGCCGGCCCACGCCCGGGGTGTACCGCACCCGGCGGCGCGCGTCGTGCAGCACGGAGGTCGGCAGGCCCGCCAGGGTCGCGACCCGCGCATGGAGGCTCTCGGCGAAGTCGAGCTCGCCGCGCATCGCGCGTTCCGTGACGGCCGCGACCTCCTCGCGCGTGCCGGCCGCGTCCGCGAGGAGCTCGATGACCTCGTCCTCGATGAGGGTCGAGTCGACGTCGAGGACGACGAGTCGTGGTCCGGGACCGAGCGCGGACCCGGGGACGACGTTGACGTCGACGTCGTCGGCTGCGCAGGGCGCGACGGCCGAGCGCGCCGCGTCGAGCCCGAGGCCCTGGACCTCGACGAGGGTGGCCCGCGTGCACGGACCGTCGAGCGACCGGGTCCCGTGGGTCGAGCCGCCGGCGGCCTCGATCGCCGACACGGCCGAGCCGAGGACGGTGCCGAGGGCCTCGGTGCCCGCGGCCGCGGTGACGACGAGGGCGCACGTCGGGGCGTCGGTCACGGCCGGACCTCCTGCTCCTTGCCGACGACGGTGATTCCGGACTCGGTCACGACGAAGCCGCGCTCGAGGTCGTGCTCGCGGTCGACACCGATGGTCGTCCCCTCCGGGACCACGACGTTCTTGTCGATGATCGCCCTGCGGACCTGGGCGTGCCGACCGACCCGCACGCCGTCGAGGAGGACGGAGTCGTTGACCGTCGCGTAGCTGCGGACGAAGACGCGTGGCGAGAGGACGCTGTTGTCGACGCGGCTGCCGGAGACGACGACGCCGGGGGAGACCATCGAGTTGAGCGCTCCGCCGAACCCGCCGGTGTCGCCGTGGACGAACTTCGCCGGCGGGTGGATGCCCGGGTCGGTGAAGATCGGCCACGCCTCGTTGTAGAGGTTGAAGATCGGGTGGATCGACGTGAGGTCCATGTGCGCCTCGTAGTACGAGTCGATCGTCCCCACGTCGCGCCAGTACCCGCGGTCGCGGTCGGTGGCCCCGGGGACGACGTTGTCCTTGAAGTCGTACGCCCACGCGTCGCCGGTCGCGACGAAGGCCGGGACGATGTCCCCGCCCATGTCGTGCTTGCTGCCCTCGCGGTGGTGGTCCTCCGTCACCGCCCGCTCGAGCACGTCGGCGTCGAAGACGTAGTTGCCCATCGAGGCGAAGATCTCGTCGGGTGCGTCGGGCAGGCCAGAGGTCTCCTTCGGCTTCTCGCGGAAGGCGGCGATGCGACGCGGCTCGGCGGGATCGACCTCGATGACCCCGAACTGGTCGGACATCGCGATCGGCTGGCGGATGGCCGCGACGGTGACGCCCGCGCCCGTCTCCACGTGCTGCTGGATCATCTGGGAGAAGTCCATCCGGTACACGTGGTCCGCGCCGACGACGATGACGATGTCGGGCCGCTCGTCGTGGATCGTGTTCAGGCTCTGGAAGATCGCGTCGGCGCTGCCGAGGTACCACGACTTGCCGCGCCGCTGCTGGGCCGGGATCGGGGCGACGTAGTGGCCGAGCATCGTCGGCATCCGCCACGTCTTCGTCACGTGCCGGTCGAGGCTGTGGGACTTGTACTGCGTGAGGACGACGACCTTGAGGCAGCCGGAGTTGACGACGTTGCTCAGGGCGAAGTCGATGAGGCGGTACTGACCACCGAACGGGACCGCGGGCTTGGCCCGGTCGGCCGTCAGCGGCATCAGCCGTTTGCCCTCCCCTCCGGCGAGGACGATCGCGAGCACCTTCGGTCCACCGGAGCGGTATGGCATGCCTCCAACCTACGACCGTGGTGGCGTCCGCGCACACCCCGTCCGGGTCTAGATTCAGGACGTGCGCATCGACATCCTCAGCAAGGAGTACCCCCCCGAGATCTACGGCGGAGCCGGGGTGCACGTGGCCGAGCTGACCCGGGCGCTGCGCCGTCGGGACGACGTCGACGTGCGGGTCCGGGCCTTCGGGGGAGATCGCGACGAGGCGGGCACGTGGTCGTACGCCGAGGATGCCCGGCTGCGGGCCGCGAACGCGGCGCTCGCCACGATGGGGGTCGACCTGGCGATGGCGGCCGACGTCGTCGCCTCACCCGACGGCGCGCCGGCCGCCGACCTCGTGCACTCGCACACCTGGTACGCCAACCTCGGCGGGCACGTCGCCAGCCTGCTCGGCGGCGTGCCGCACGTCGTCTCGGCCCACTCCCTCGAGCCCCTGCGCCCGTGGAAGGCCGAGCAGCTCGGCGGGGGCTACCGGCTGTCGTCCTGGATCGAGCGGACGGCGTACCTGTCCGCGGCCCGGATCATCGCGGTCTCCGCCGGGATGCGGGCGGACATCCTGCGGGCGTACCCCGACGTCGACCCCGACCGCGTCGAGGTCGTCCACAACGGGATCGACGCGCAGCTCTGGCGCCCGGCCCAGGACCCGGACGCCCTGCGTGCCCTCGGGATCGACCCGGACGCACCGACGGTGGTGTTCGTCGGTCGGATCACCCGGCAGAAGGGCCTGCCGTACCTCCTGCGGGCCCTCGCCCAGCTACCTCCGCAGGTGCAGGTCGTCCTCTGCGCGGGGGCACCCGACACCCCCGAGATCAAGGCCGAGGCCGAGGGGCTCATCGCCGAGCTGCGGACCGAGCGCGAGGGCATCGTGTGGATCAGCGAGATGCTCCCGCGAGAGAAGGTCGTGGCGATCCTGTCCGCCGCCACCGTCTTCGTCTGCCCCTCGGTGTACGAGCCGCTCGGCATCGTCAACCTCGAGGCGATGGCGTGCGGCCTGCCCGTCGTCGGGACCGCCACCGGCGGTATCCCCGAGGTCGTGCTCGACGGGACGACCGGGTGGCTCGTGCCGATCGAGCAGGTCGACGACGGGACCGGGACGCCGGTCGACCCGGACCGCTTCGTCTCCGACCTCGCGGCCGCGCTCACGGACGCGGTGTCGGACCCCGAGCGGGCGCGGCGGCTCGGTGCGGCGGGTCGCGAGCGGGCGGTCGAGCACTTCTCCTGGGACGCGATCGCGGAGACGACGGTCGGCGTCTACCGCAGGGCCCTCGCGGGCTGAGCCCGCGGCGTCAGGAGCGCCAGCCGGCCGCGATCGCGACGGCGGCGTTCGTCGCGTCCTCGAGGTGGCGCAGCGCCCGCCCCCGCAGCCGACGGATCGCGGCGTCCCGTTCACCGTGGTGGACGGCGGTCAGCGCCCCGCTCGGCGCGGAGACGGCCGCGTCGCACACCGCGACGACCGTCCCGGCGCGGGTGATGGTCTCCAGCGCGCGCCGGTCGATGCCCGGCGGCAGGCCCCAGGACGCCCCGACGGCGCTGTCCCGCAGGTCGTCGACGAGCGCGCCGACGAAGGGCGTGCCGCCGATCCGCTCGAGGTCGAGCGTCGCCTCCCGCAGGTCGCTCGCCAAGGCGCGGCCGGACTCCCGGACGTCGAGGGCCTCGACCCGGTGCCGGGGGACTGGATCGGCGTCCGCGCGGTGGACCTGGATCCGGGTGCCGCGGTCGCCCGCGGGCCCGTACCCGGAGGCGGCGACGACGAGCACGGTCCCGGTCATCGGGAAGAGCACCGCGCCGCCTGCGTCGACGACCTCGGCGACGACACCGGCCGGTGCACGCAGCAGCGGGCTCGGTGCGCCGTCCTCGGGGAGGACGGCGAGGGCGGCGCGTTCCCCCAACGCGTGCAACCCGGCGACGAGCTCCGCATCGAGTCCCGCGACGTCGTCCGCGACCGCCAGGCCGGCGGCGGCGGCCGCCGCGGGGTCGACGCCCGGCCGGTTCCAGCCGACCGTCGCCCACAGGGCGAGACGGACGGCGGCGGGCAGGTCGAGCACCGCGGCATCGTAGGCGGGGCCCCCTGGGGGCGAGCCGCGGCGGCTAGGGTCGAGGTCATGAGTGACGTCCTCGCCTTCGCCGGAGTGAGCGTCCGACGCGGCGGTGCGACCCTCGTCGAGGGGATCGACTGGGAGGTCGAGGAGGGCCAGCGCTGGGTCGTGCTCGGACCGAACGGTGCGGGCAAGACGACCCTGCTGCAGCTCGCGGCCGGGCGCCTGCATCCCTCCGCCGGTGTGGCCGGCGTCCTGGGCGAGGTCCTGGGCGCGGTCGACGTCTTCGACCTCCGGCCCCGGATCGGCCTCGCCAGCGCCGCCCTCGCCGAGGCCATCCCGGCCTCCGAGACCGTGCGCGACGTCGTCGTCACCGCCTCCTGGGGGGTCGTCGGCCGGTGGCGCGAGCCGTACGACGATCTCGACCACGCCCGCGCCGCAGGGCTGCTCGAGGCGCTCGGCGCCGAGCATCTTGCGGGACGGACGTACGGCACCCTGTCCGAGGGGGAGCGCAAGCGGGTGCAGATCGCCCGTGCCCTCATGACCGACCCCGAGCTGCTCCTGCTCGACGAGCCGGCCGCCGGGCTGGACCTCGCCGGCCGCGAGGACCTCGTCGCCCGGCTGGGCGCGATCGCCGGCGACGTGGAGGCCCCGGCCCTCGTCCTCGTGACCCACCACGTCGAGGAGATCCCGCCGCACTTCACCGACGTGCTGCTCCTGCGCGAGGGGCGGGTCGTCGCGCAGGGACCGATCGAGCTCGCGCTCACGGCGGAGAACCTGTCGGCGACGTTCGGCCTTCCGCTGTCGCTCGAACGCTCCGGCAACCGCTGGTTCGCCCGGGCCCGCACGGCAGACTGAGGGACGACCGCACCCGGCAGGAGGGACTCACGATGGAGTGGATGGACCAGAACGGCTGGCTGGCGTGGATGGGGCTCGCGCTCGTGCTCGTCGCCATCGAGGCGATGACCGTCGACCTCGTGTTCGTCATGCTCGCGGGCGGCGCGGTTGCCGCGGCGATCGTCGCCGCGCTGGGCGGGGGACTCGTGCTGCAGGTGGTCGTCGCCGTCGTCGTGGCGCTCCTGCTCGTCGGGGTCGTCCGCCCGATCGCCAAGCGACAGCTGACCCGGCCGGGAGATTCCGGCCCGATCGGGGCGGCGGCGCTCGTCGGCCGGGAGGCCCGCGTCCTCGAGCCGGTGACCGAGGTCGACGGCCGTGTGCGTCTGGCCGGCGAGACGTGGAGCGCGCGCGTGCCCGACGACGTCCGCCGGATCGAACCGGGCGAGGAGGTCCGGGTCCTGCGCATCGAGGGTGCGGTCGCCGTCGTCGTCCCGGAGGAGCCCGGCGCCCGCTGACGTCGTCGGGGCCGTCCGACATACTGATCACGGTCGGCTCGCCCGGCCCACCGCTCGCGGTGTCGTCGATCTCAAGGGGGATCCATGGAGTTCGTCATCCCGGTGTTCCTGCTCGCGCTCGTGCTGTTCGGGCTCGTGCTCCTGTTCAAGACCGTGCGGATCGTGCCGCAGCAGACCTCGCTCATCATCGAGCGGCTCGGCAAGTACCACCGCACGCTCGAGGGCGGCATCCACATCCTCGTGCCGTTCGTCGACAAGGTCCGGGCGAACATCGACCTGCGCGAGCAGGTCGTGTCCTTCCCGCCGCAGCCGGTGATCACCTCCGACAACCTCGTCGTCAACATCGACACCGTCATCTACTACACGGTGATCGACGCGAAGTCGGCCGTGTACGAGATCGCGAACTTCATCCAGGGCATCGAGCAGCTGACGGTGACGACGCTCCGCAACGTCATCGGTTCGCTGGACCTGGAGCAGACCCTCACCAGCCGCGACCAGATCAACAGCCAGCTCCGCGGGGCCCTCGACGAGGCGACCGGCCGTTGGGGGATCCGGGTCAACCGCGTCGAGCTGAAGTCCATCGACCCGCCGATGTCGGTCCAGGAGTCGATGGAGAAGCAGATGAAGGCCGAGCGTGACCGCCGCGCCGCCATCCTCAACGCCGAGGGCGTCAAGCAGTCCCAGATCCTCACCGCCGAGGGTGACAAGCAGTCGGCGATCCTGCGCGCCGAGGGTTCGGCCCAGGCCCGGGTTCTCGAGGCGCAGGGTCAGGCCCGCGCCATCAAGCAGGTCTTCGACGCCATCCACCGGGGGAAGCCGACCCAGCGGCTGCTCGCGTACCAGTACCTGCAGGTCCTTCCGCAGATCGCTCGCGGCGACAGCAACAAGATGTGGATCGTCCCGAGCGAGCTGACCGACGCCCTGCGCAGCATCGGCGGGGCCCTCGGCAGCACGCCGGACGGCCAGCCGCCGAACCTCGACGACGACGCGTGGGTCGAGCCGGAGGGGTCGGACGAGGACGCCTTCGCCGACATGGCCCTCGAGGACCCCGCGAAGGCTCTGGCCGAGGCCCGGGGCCAGGCCGGTCGCGCCAGCAAGGAGGCGAGCGAGCACGCGACGCCGGTCGGCCGGGTGCAGCCGGCGGCGGCCCCCGACCCGAACGTGCCGCCCCTGCCGCCGGAGACCTCGGCGCCGGTCGCGCCCCAGCCGCCGGTCGCGGTCGAGCCGGCGGACATGCCGCCGCCCGTGGAGCGCCCCGCGGGGCCGCCGGCGACCCCCGGGACGCCCGGCCTCTGACGCACGCAGCGCCCCCGCGGCTACGACGCCCGGCCCCCGTCTAGGGTGGCCGGGTGTCTGGCGTCGAGATCCTCATCGTGCTCGTCGCCGCCGTGTGGGCCGGCCTCATCAACACGGTCGTCGGCTCCGGGACGCTGGTCACCTTCCCCGCGCTCCTGCTCGTCGGGATCCCGCCGCTCACCGCGAACGCCTCGAACGGGCTCGGCCTCCTCGGCGGTGGCGTGTCGGGGATGTGGGGCTACCGCCGCGAGCTGTCCACCAGTGCGGCGCGGGTGCTGCGGCTCCTCCCGTGGGCGCTGCTCGGTGGCGCGACCGGCGCGGTCCTCCTTCTCGCCCTCCCGCCGCAGGTGTTCGAGGTCGCCGTCCCGGTGCTCATCCTCCTGGGGCTCGCGCTCGTCGTCCTCGGCCCGCGGATCCAGGAATGGGTACGCCGTCACCACCACGAGGGGAACGAGGGGGCCGGAGAGCCCGCATGGATGCGCCGGCTGCTGCCGGTGGGTGTCGGGCTCGTCGGGGTGTACGGCGGGTACTTCGGAGCGGCGCAGGGCGTGATCCTCATGGGGGTGCTCGGCGTCCTCGTCGCCCTGCCGCTGCAGGTCCTCAACGGCTGGAAGAACCTCCTGGCGACCGCGAACAACGCGGCGTCCTCGCTCGTCTTCCTCGTTCTCCGGCCGGGTCTGGTTCGCTGGGACGTCGTCGGGGTCCTCGTGATCGGCTCGCTCGTCGGCGGTTGGCTCGGCGCCCGGGTCGGTCGGCGACTGCCGCCGACCGTGCTGCGGGCGGTCATCGTCCTCGTGGGGCTCGTCGGCATCGCCGTGGCGGTGGGCCGCTGATGCCGACCGTCCTCACCGACCCGCACGACGACCGCCTCGCCGACTACGTGAGCCTCACGGACGTCGCCCTCCGTCGCGTCCTCGAGCCGGAGGGCGGGCTCTACGTCGCCGAGTCGGAGAAGGTCATCCGACGCGCGCTGGCAGCCGGGCACCGGCCGCGCAGCTACCTCATGGCCGCCCGGTGGCTCGAGGACCTCGAGGACGTCGTCGCACAGGCCGAGGCCGCGGGCGTGCCCGTGTACGTCGGAGAACCGGACGTCATCGAGGGAATCACCGGCTTCCACCTGCACCGCGGTGCTCTTGCGTCGATGCACCGTCCCGTCCTGCCCCCGGTCGCGGAGGTCGTCGCCGACGCCCGGCGGGTGCTCGTCGTCGAGGACGTCGTCGACCACACGAACGTCGGTGCGGTCTTCCGGTCGGCGGCCGGGCTCGGCGCCGACGGCATCCTCGTCACCCCGCGCTGCGCCGACCCGCTGTACCGGCGGTCGGTGCGGGTGTCGATGGGCACGGTCTTCCAGGTGCCGTGGACGCGCATCGACCCCTGGCCCGGCGGCGTCGAGGTGCTGCGCGACCTCGGCTTCACCGTGGCCGCGCTCGCCCTCGCCGACGATGCGATCACCCTCGACGAGCTCGCGGCCGACCCACCGGAGCGTCTCGCGCTCGTCCTGGGGACGGAGGGCGACGGCCTGTCCCGCAGGACGGTCGCGGCGGCGGACGTCACCGTGACGATCCCCATGGCCGGGGGAGTGGACTCGCTCAACGTGGCGGCGGCAGGCGCCGTGGCCGCGTGGGCCCTGCGCCTGCCGCCGTCCTGACGCGGTGGGAGGTCAGGCCTCGCGCGGAGGCTCCGCGTACGTCCCGGTGATCGTGCCGCGCGCGATCGTGTGGGAGAGGTACTGGAAGGCCGCCGCCGTCGGGGTGCTGGAGTCCCGGATGTCGAGGTCCGCGGTGTCGAGCGCGTGGACGGCGAAGACGTACCGGTGGGCCCGGTCTCCGGGAGGCGGGCAGGGCCCGAGGTAGTCGCGGCCGCCCATGTCGTTGGCCAGGGTGAAGGCGCCGCGGGGCAGCTCGTCGCCGTCGAGCGTGCCTGCGTCGACCTCGAGCTCGGTGCACGAGGCCGGCAGGCCGATGACGGCCCAGTGCCAGAAGCCGGCCGGCGTCGGTGCGTCGGGGTCGAAGCACGTGACGACGAAGGACTCGGTCTCCTCGGGGAAGCCGGACCACGCCAGGTGCGGGGACATGTTCGCGCCGGGGTAACCGCCGTCGTCGTAGACGTGGCGGTCGGGCAGGGTGGCGCCGTCCTCGAAGGACTCGCTCGTCACGGCGAACGAGGGGACGGTCGGGAGCAGCTCGTAGGGGTCGGGTGCGACAGGTCGGTCGAGTGCCATGCCACGACCCTATGAGATCCGCGTCACCTGACGAGGCGATCGAGCAGCGTGTCGATCTCTGCCGCAGGGTCGAGCGTCAGACCGCTGTGGACCGCTGAGGGACGCAGGACCGTGCTGCGGGGGGCGCTGAGCCAGCCGAAGCGACGTCCGGGCGTCGGAAGATCGGGACGGCCGGCGCCGGCAATCCCTCGGCACACGTCGTCGACGACGACGAGCGCGGCGTCCAGGGCATCGAGGTCGAGGGACGGGAAGGCCGCGGCGAGCCGCTCTCGATCCAGGTGCGCGCCCACGGCGAGGTGGTCGGCGGCCTGGCAGTGCAGGACGACCCCCACGTTGAGATGCTCATCCCGGTCGGCCCGCGGCACGCAGCGCAGGACGACGTACTGGTACGGGAGGAGATCGCTCATCGCAGGTCCTCCGGCAGCCAGGGACGGTCGCCCGCCAGGCGCGCGAGGAGCAGGTCGACATAGGCCTGCCGCACGTCGTTCGGCGTCGGCAGGGCGCCGGTGGTCTCGAGCCAGCTCTCCGGGACCTCGTCGACGATCGCGACGAGCGTGTCCGCGGTGAGGATCTCGGTCGCCCGGGAGTCCACCTCGCGCAGGGACACGCACCGCTCACGCAGGGCGTGATCCGCCGAGGCGAACGGCTGGGCGGCGAACGCCGCGGGGTCGGGGGCCCGCCGCGGCCACGCGTGGTGGACGTACAGCGCTGCACCGTGGTCGATCGCCCAGAGGTCGCCGTGCCACACGAGGAGGTTCGGGTTGGCCCACGTGCGGTCGACGTTCGCCGTGAACGCGTCGAGCCAGACGATGGCCTCCGCCTCGGCGCGCTCGGCCGGGCGGGAGCCGTCGTAGCCGAAGGCTCCGGGCAGGAAGTCGACACCGAGGTTCGTGCCGACCGAGGCGGTGAGCAGGTCCTGGACCTCCTCGTCCGCCTCGTACCGCGCGATGTCCCGGGACAGGTCGAGGACGGCGAGCCGCGGGACCCGGATGCCCAGTCGGGCAGCCACCCCGGCGACGATCACCTCGGCGACGAGGACCTTCAGGCCCTGGCCGGCGCCGCGGAACTTGGCGACGTACGTCCCGCAGTCGTCCGCCTCGACGACACCCGGGAGCGACCCGCCCTCGCGGAGGGGGACCGCGTACCGGGTGATCCGGGCGTCGTCGAGCACGGGCGAACCCTAGCCTCCGACCCGCAGGGTCAGCGCGTGACGTCGACCATCTGCGCGTTGAAGAACGGTGCCTCGACGCGAACCTTCGTCACGCCGTCCGGCAGCGGCGGGTACAGCCACGTCATGCGGAAGGGCTTGGAGACGATGTCATCGGGCTTCTCGCTGCACAGGCACTTGCCGTCGACCACGGTGAGCACGTGGTACCGCTTGCGCGCCTCGACGTCGACGAAGGTGACGAGGTCCGGCTGGCCGTAGTACTCCGAGGCGAGGCTGCTGACGCTCGCCGGACGCGTGGCGCTCAGCTCCCACACGAGCCGGGTCGCGGTCCGGCCCGCCTCGACCCTGACCACACCGATCTTCGCGGGGACGTCGAGCGGAGCCTCCCGGTCGGCGCCCTCGGCGCGAAGCTTGCCCCGAAGGGTCGCCTTCGGCGCGCCCTGGCTGATCGCGAGCATGTCCTCGGTGATCTCGAACGTCTTCTTCCCCGAGTACACCTTCTCCGCACGCGGCGCCTCGCCGGAAGCAGACGATTCGCTGGAGCTCGAGGTCGCGGGCGGACCGTCGGAGCCGGTGTCGTTCCCCAGGCTGCACCCGGCAAGGCCGTCGACAGGACGAGGCCGACGGCCCCGGCGCGCAGGGCGGCACGGCGTGCACGGTCGCGGATCGTCGTCATCGGGCACCTCCGGCCTGGAACGTGATCGTGACCCGACGGTTGCGCTGGCGGCCCTCGGGGGTCGAGTTGTCCCCGAGCGGTGTGGTCTCGCCGGCCCCCGACGTCTTGAAGGTGACCCCGGGGAGCTGGTCCCGCAGGGCCTTCTCGACCGCCGCCGCGCGCCTCTTGCTCAGGGCGAGGTTGTGGGCAGCCGAGCCGGTGTCATCCGTGTGCCCGACGATGACGACGGTGCCCTTGACCCCCTTGAGCTCCTTGATCGCATCGGCGATGACGTCGGCGCCATCCCCGCTGAACGACGCCTCGTCGACGTCGAAGAGGACGTCGGAGGAGAGATCGACGCTCACCTGCCGGCCCTTGACCCGCTTGTTCACCGCCGGTGGCACGTTCGTCACGCGGTGGGTGACGTCGTGCGTCAGGGGCCCGTAGTCGGTGACCTGCTTGACCAGGTCCATGGGGACGCTCGGCCAGAACGATCCGAGGAGGAGACCGTCCCGGTAGTCGCTGGCGGGCGCCAACGCCCCGTCGTCCACGGGCAGGTCGGCGAACGTCGTCCCCGCGATCCAGGCGTCGACGGTCGCGGCGTCGGCGGGCAACGGCGGGAAGACCGCGCGCAGCACGCTGCTCGTGTTCGTGCGCTCGACGGCCTGGTTGTAGGACTGGGCGAGCTTCCAGTCGTTCGTCTGCAGCACCTCGTAGGCCTTCCGGTTGGTGCCGTCGACGAGGATCACGGCGTCGCCCGAGTCCACGTAGTCGGTGACGTACGTCGTCGGGTCGGGGTTCTCCGGCGGGAAGGTGAGCGAGTAGTAGAGGACGGTGCCGCCCTCGATCCGTCGGACCCCGTGCACGGCGACGAGGGCCTCGATCCCGTCCGGGAAGCTCTCGTCGGTGGCGCTGAAGTCGTACGGCTGGACGGCGGTCCCCAGGAGGGGGACGTCGATGGTGCCGCTGGCTGTCGGGGAGGTCGGGCTCTCGGCGCCGGTGTCGGTCGGCGTCGGGTCGGCCTGCGCCGCCCAGGGAGCCGCGAATCCCGCCCCCGCCGCGAGAGCAGCCGCGGCGGCTGCACGTCGATGTCTCATCCCCATACCCCCAGTGTGGTAATCCTCCGGCACGTGACCTGCAGCGATACAGGTGCGCCGGGATCGCAGGTCGCTCGCTGGGCGATGTCCACACGAGCCCGTGGCACGACGGGGCCCAGAACGGCGACAGCCCCGGCGAACCGGGGCTGTCGTGATGCGGTGTCCGAGGGGGGACTTGAACCCCCATGCCCGATAAAGGGCACTAGCACCTCAAGCTAGCGCGTCTGCCAATTCCGCCACCCGGACAGGTGGTCTGCGAACACGTGGGGCGCGCTCGCGACGACGGGCTACGTTAGCACCGTCGGGCTCGCTTGCCGAAATCGACCCGCGCCCCACGCGTCGCACCGGGCTCAGAGGGTCGCCAGGCGCGTGTTGCCGATCTGGTCGCCATAGTGGCGGCGGATCGACACCTTGCGCTCGATGTCCTCGATGATCGCCGGGGCGAAGTCGACGCCGTACAGGCTCTGGCAGCTGCCGAGGCCGCCGGGGGAGAACACGTTGACCTCCATCAGCTTGTCGCCGACGATGTCGAGCCCGACCAGGAACATGCCGTCGGCGATGAGCTTGGGCCGTACGGCGTCGACGAGCTGGAGCATCTCGTCGGTGACGTCGACCTTCGACGCCGTGCCCCCAGCCGACATGTTCGACCGGAGGTCGTCGGTCTGGCTCGTCCTGCGGAAGGCCGCGTACTCCCCGTCGACGACCAGCGGCTGGCCGTTCATGACGAACATCCGCACGTCCCCGTCCTTGGCGGCGGGCAGATACTCCTGCGCGACGACGTAGCCGTCGCGGGAGATCGCCTCGACGATCTGGGACAGGTTCGGCGACTCCTTCCGGTCGACGAGGAAGACGCCGCTGCCGCCGGAGCCCTGGAGCGGCTTGAGCACGGCGCGACCGCCGAGGTCGTCGATGAACTCCTCGATGCGGTCCTCGTCGCGCGAGATGAGGGTGTGGGGGCGCACGGCCTCGGGGAAGTGCTGGAAGTACGCCTTCGACAGCGCGTGGGCGAGGTTCGTCGGGTCGTTGACGACGAGGACGCCGTTCTGGGCCATGAGCTGCCCGAAGGCCACCCCGGCGGTGTTCGCCCACGGGTTCTCGGTCGCGTCGTCGGCCGGGTCGCTCCGGAGCATGACGGCGTCGAACTCATCGAGCGAGGCGACCTCCGCGTCGGCCTGCTGCACGTCCTTCAGGTACCGCTCGAGGGACCGGTACTTCGTGCCGGGCGCCTGCTGGACCGTGCCGGCGAGCGAGCCGTCGGGCTCGTACCCGAAGTCGCCGATTCCGGTGAAGCACGCCTCGTGCCCCATCCGGGTCGCGGCCAGCGCGAGGCGGGTCGTGGTGTACACGTGCTTCTCGGTGGCGATGTCGTTGACGACGAAGCCGATCTTCATGGGCTCTCCTGGGGTGTGTCGGGTGACGCCGGTCAGTGCTGGGCGAGGTCGAGGAGGGAGTCGGCGTGGGCCGCCTCGTGGATGCGAGCTGCGGCGGCCTCGTCGGCCAGGTGGCGGGGCCGCAGCGCGGGCGGTTCGAGCAGCCCGCGGTCGCGCAGGTCCGCGACGAGGGGCAGGTCGCGCAGCCGGAACTTGCCGAGGAAGAACGGCTCGAGCTCACCGCCGTCTCGGACGTGGTCGAGCAGCTCGAGCAGCCCGCGCAGGTAGATGGCGTCCTTGGTCAGGCCGCCGGCGCGGTGCACGCGCATCGCCGTCGTGAACGCGCCGCCCGGGCTGAACCCCTCTGAGACGAGGGCGGCGTGGTTCTCGCCGAAGGACGCACCGGCCAGCATCCGGTCGACAGCGAGGACCCGACCGCCCAGCTGCCGGAGCCGGGAGACGGTCAGGCCCCCGCAGGCGATCTCGCCCAGAACGGCCAGACCCTCCTGCGTCTCGTCGTACCCGGCGAAGCCGTTGGACAGGAGCGTCACGGGCTGGCGGGACCCGTTGGCGTGAGTCACCAGGTGGGTCCCCACCTCGTGGTGGACGAGGGCGTCGAGACGCACGGTGTCGACGCGCGCGTCGGTGCTGATGAGGAGGCTGTCGCCCTCGACGAGGACGCCGGTGACGTCGTCACGGATGCGCGAGTGCATCTCGACGTCGGGGTCCGTCTGCCGGTACGCCTCGATCTCGACCATCGCGCGCTCGTGGACCGCCTGCGCGCCGACCTTCGCCCGGTCCTCGACGGGGGCCGGCACGGCCGAGACGATCGCGGTGGCCACCTCGCGCAGCCGGTCGTCGACCCCGCCGAACAGCAGCTCGCTCGTCGACCGGAACTCCGGAGTGCAGCGCTGCGCGAGCAGCCGCGCCTGCAGGCGCATCTCGTCCCGCTTGCTGCGCAGCAGGTGCGCCAGGGTGACGTCCTCGACGCCGTCCACGTCGATCGCCTCGATCTCGGCGGTCAGGACGGCGGGGTCGGTGTCCGGCTCCCGGTACGTGAACTCGGGCTCGGTCCCGTCGGCGAGGAAGCGGGCCTTCTCCTCGGCGACGTCGACGGGGGTGATCGCGAGCAGCAGGCGCACACCCTCCGCGAGGCGCGAGAGGGCGTGATCGACCGCGAGGTCCGTGGGCGCGAGCCCCGGCCGCTGGTCCGTCATCGACGCACCTGGGCCAGCGCGGCCAGCACGGGCTCGGCCGTGGCCTCGAGCGCGGCCGCGAGCTGATCGATCACCTCGTCCTGCGGCGTGCCGGTCCACTCGTCCATGTACGTCTTCTTGAACTCCAGAGCAAGGGCGCAGCCGGTGCCGGGGTAACGCTCGTGGACCCAGCGAGCGAGATGAGCTCCCCGGAACCGGACGTTCTCACGCACGTCGATCGGACCCTCGACCGTCGATCGCGCCGAGAGGGCCTGGGTGAAGGCGTCGACGACCGGGGCGAACCGCTCCCGGTCGAGAGAGCCCGTCCCGAGGTTCACCTGCGGGTTGTCGGCCACCGGGGCAGGCGGTGCGTCGGCGCCGTCCCGCCGGTGGTTGTAGGAGTGGCAGTCGTAGAGGACGAACGGCCCGCGCGCGGCGATCGGGTCGAGGTGACGGGCCAGCTGCGCGTAGAACTCGTCGTGCAGCCGCCGGCTCTCCTCCGCGGCGTCCTCGTCGAGCCTCTCGCCCTCCCAGACGACCAGTCCCCAGCAGTCGTCGGGCGTGGCGTAGACCGCGCCCTCCCGGTCTCGGTTGAGGTCGACCTCGAAGCGCGAGCGGTGGACGCGCACCACCGACGGCATCCGGCCGCTGATCCGGTCGGTGAACGGGTCCTCCTCGCGGAAGCGCACGTCCTCGTCGAGGACCATGCGCCGTGCCAGGTCGGCCCGGACGTCGTGGCCGGCGTGGATCGACGTGGCGACGAGCTGGCCGTCGAACGGGCCGGAGAAGGTGAAGGCCGGTCGGTCTGCGGTCATGCCTCCTTTCTAGCCGACGACCGCCCGCGGCGCCGGACCGTAGGCTGACGCGCATGCCCGAGATCACCGCCGAGGACGAGGTCGTCCGGCTCTGCCAGGAGCTCATCCGGATCGACAGCTCCAACTACGGGGACGGCAGCGGGCCGGGCGAGGCCGAGGCCGCGCGCTACGTCGTGGAGCAGCTGCGCGAGGTCGGTCTGGAACCCCGGACCTTCGAGTCCGCGCCCAGGCGGGTGAGCGTCGCGGTGCGCATCCCCGGCGCCGACCGTGATCGCCCCGGGTTGTGCCTGCACGGCCACCTCGACGTCGTGCCCGCCGAGGCCGCCGACTGGCAGGTGGACCCGTTCTCGGGCGAGCTGCGTGACGGGTGCGTCTGGGGCCGCGGAGCCGTGGACATGAAGGGGATGGACGCGATGATCCTCGCGCTCGTCCGGGAGAACGCCCGCGCTGGTGTTCTGCCCCCGCGCGACCTCGTCGTCGTCTTCTTCGCCGACGAGGAGGCCGGCGGGGAGCACGGGTCGCAGTTCATGGCCCAGGAGCACCCCGAGGTGTTCGCGGGCGTCTCGGAGGCGGTCAGCGAGGTCGGCGGGTACAGCGTCACCGTGCCGACCCCGGAGGGCGGGCGGGCGCGGGCCTACCTGCTCCAGACCGCCGAGAAGGGGATCGCCTGGCTCACCCTGCGGGCCCGGGGGACGGCCGGCCACGGGTCGGTCCCGAACGACGACAACCCCATCGCCCACCTCGCCGGTGCGGTCGCGAGGATCGCCGACCACGAGTGGCCCGGGCAGCACATCGACTCCGTCCGCGACCTGCTCGCCGGCCTCAGCCGACTGACGGGGATCCCGGTCGAGGACGTCGAGGGCCTGCTCGCGACCATCCCGGGTGCAGCCGGTTTCGTTCGGGGGACGCTGCGGGACACCTCGAACCCGACCGTGCTCTCCGGCGGCTACAAGCACAACGTCGTCCCGCAGACGGCGACGGCGGCGATCGACTGCCGCTTCCTGCCCGGTCACGAGGACGACGTCATGGCGACGATCCGCGAGCTCGCCGGGCCGCACGTCGAGGTCGAGGTGCACCACCGGGACATCGCCCTCGAGACCGACCTCGAGGGCCCGCTGGTCGAGGCCATGATCGCCGCGATCGGGGCCGAGGACCCGGGCGCGACCGTCCTGCCGTACTGCCTGTCCGGCGGCACGGACAACAAGGCGTTGGCGACCCTCGGCATCACGGGGTACGGCTTCGCGCCGCTGCGCCTGCCCGAGGACCTGCCGTTCGCGCCGATGTTCCACGGGATCGACGAGCGGGTCCCGGTGGACGCGCTCACGTTCGGCGTCAAGGTGCTGCGCCGCCTCGTCGCGACCTCCTGAGGGGGCCGGGTCGGCCGACGCGGCAACAGGATGGCCGCCGGATCTCCCGCGTCGGCCGTCGGCGGGATACCGTCGCCCCATGAGCGCGGACCCCCGGCAGGCCCTGGCCACCTTCGTCACGGCCCTCGAGCGGCACCTCGAAGCCTCCGCGTCCCGGCGGGGCGAGGACGACCCTGTCGTCATCGCCGCCTACGACGACCTCGCCGACGCCTTCGAGGCGTACGACGATGCGCTGCTCGAGGCGTACGGAGAGATGACCCCGCTCGACATCTACACCGGCCTCGACGACGAGGACGAGGACGAGGATGATCTCGACGACGAGGACGAGACCCCTCGCCGGTACACCGGGCTCGACGACGAGGACCTCGACACCGACGACTGAGGGGCTCGCCGGTCATCGGCTCCTTCCAGGCGCCCGGCGGGCGCCCGTGCGAGCATGTCCGCCGTGCTCCTCGACGTCGCCACCACGCCAGACCTCAGCTATCTCGACGCGATCATCCTCGGGGTGGTCGAGGGGCTCACCGAGTTCCTGCCGGTCTCGTCCACCGGGCACCTGACGATCACCGAGAAGCTGCTCGGGTTGCCCGTCGACCACCCCGCGGTCACCGCGTACACCGTGATGATCCAGTTCGGGGCGATCTGCGCGACCTTCCTCTACTTCGCCCGGAAGATCGCCCGCCTCGTCGGCGCCTGGGCCCGCGGCCTGGGGTCGGCGCAGGCCCGCCAGCACCCCGACTGGAACCTCGCCTGGGCCGTCATCATCGGGTCCCTGCCCGTCGGGATCGTCGGATTCCTCGGCAAGGACGTCATCGCCGGACCGCTGCGCAGCCTGTGGGTCGTCGCCGCAGCCCTGGTGCTGTGGAGCGCCGTCATGGTCGTCGCCGAGCGTCATCACGCCGCGCTCGAGCGGCGCGACGCGATCCGCGGCGAGGGTCGGGTGACCGTCGTCGACGGCGTCCTCATCGGCCTGGGGCAGTGCTTCTCGCTCATCCCCGGGGTCTCCCGCAGCGGCGCGACGATCTCCGCCGGTCTGCTGCGCGGCCTCGACCGGGTGACCGCGACGGAGCTGTCGTTCTTCATGGCGATCCCCGCCCTCACGGCCGGGGGCATCTTCGAGGCAGTCGACGCCCGGCACGAGCTGGTCCACCTGGGGATCGGGCCGATGATCGTCGGGACGGTCGTCGCCTTCCTCGTCGCCTATGCCTCGATCGCGTGGCTGCTGCGCTTCGTCGCGAGCAACACCCTGCTCGCCTTCGTCTGGTACCGCGTCGGCCTGGGCATCGTCCTGGCCGGTGCTCTGGCGGCGGGCGCGATCAGCGCGACCTGATCGGTCAGAGCCAGCCGGAGCGGCGGAACGTCCGATAGAGCAACCAGCAGGCCAGCACCATCACCGCGAGGACGACGAAGTAGCCGATCCGCAGGTGCTCGCCGCGCCACGGAATGCTGGCGGTGAGCTCGGGCATGTACTCGAAGTTCATCCCGTAGACGCCCGCGATCATCGTCGGCACGGCAGCGATCGCGACCCATGCCGAGATCTTGCGCATGTCCGCGTTCTGCTTGACGCCGACCTGGGCGAGGTGCGCCGCAAGGATGTCCGACAGGAGCCGGTCCTGGGACTCCGCGTTGTCGATGGCCTGGCCGAGGTGGTCGGCGACGTCCCGCAGGAGCAGCCGGGCCTCGCGGCTCTTGATGGGCGTCTGCTCACCCACCAGCAGCGACAACGGGTGCTCCAGCGGCTTGACGGCCCGTTTGAACTCGAGCACCTCCCGCTTGAGCTTGTAGATGTCCTGCGAGGAGACGTGCCCGCCGTCCGCGAAGACCTGTTCCTCGATCTCCTCCAGGTCCCGCTGGACCTCGGACTCGACGTAGACGTACTGGTCGACCACGGCGTCGAGGACGGCGTGGAGGACCGAGACAGCGCCCAGGCGGAGCCGGTCGGGGTCGGCCTCGAGGCTCGCCCGGACGTCCTTGAGCGGGCTCGCCTCGCCCCGGCGGACCGTGACGACGAACCGGTCACCGATGAAGAGCATGACCTCGCCGGTCTCGACGTCGGACGTCGCCTCGATGTAGCGCAGCGTCTTGAGGACGGCGAACATCGTCCCGTCGTAGCGCTCGATCTTCCCCCGCTGACGGCCCTCGATCGCGTCCTCGACCGCGAGCGGGTGCAGCTCGAGCTCGTCGTTGACGACGGCGAACTCGCGGTCCGAGGGGTTCTTCAGACCGATCCAGATGAACGAGCTCGAGTCCTCGTCCGCGCGGATGCGGGCGAGCTCGTCACTGAGGTCCTCGCAGGGACGACGCTTGCCGTCCCGGTACACCGCTTGGTCGACGATCACAGCGGACATTGTCCATGTCGCCAGCACCTACCCTGAACCGGTGAGCACCTGCGTCCTCCTCCGTCACGGCCGCTCGAGCGCGAACGCCGCGGGCGTGCTCGCCGGATGGATGCCCGACGTGCACCTCGACGAGACCGGGCGCGCGGACGCAGCGGCCGCGGCGCGGGCACTCGTCGACGCCGCCCCCGTCCTCGTGGCGTGCAGCCCCCTGGCGCGGTGCCGGGAGACGGCTCAGCCCCTCCTGGACGCACTGCCCGGGCTGAGACACCTCGAGGAGGTGGACCTGGGGGAGTGCCGGTACGGCGCGTGGACCGGACGGCCCATCGCCGAGCTCGCCCAGGAGCCGCTGTGGCGAGCGGTGCAGGACGACCCGGCGAGCGTGACCTTCCCCGCGGACCCGGAGCACGAGACCGAGTCGATCGCCGCGATGGCCGACCGGACGTGGGCCGCCGTCGAGCGGATCGGCCGCACCGTCGACGAGACGCACGGGACGGACGCGGTGTGGGTCGCGGTCAGCCACGGTGACCCGATCAAATCCGTCCTGGCGAACGCCGTGGGGGTCGGCCTCACAGGCTTCCAGCGCTTCCACCTCGACCCCGGGTCACTCAGCGCGGTCACGCTCGGCGAGCGGCCCGCCCTCCTGTTCGCGAACGTCACCCGGTCCCCGGTCGGCGACCGCCTGGCGCACGCCCGTCGCACCGACGGGCCGACCGTCGGAGGGGACACCGGCGGCGCCCCGGTCACCCGTTAGGGTCGGGCCATGTCCCTCGTGGAGTTCGACCCGCCGGACAGGTTCGTCGTCGGAACCGTGGGCATGCCCGGCCAGCGCACCTTCTTCGTGCAGGCCGCGGGCGGCGGCCGGCTGGTCAGCGCAGCCCTAGAGAAGCTGCAGGTGCAGGCGCTCGCGGAGCGCGTCGGCGACCTGCTCGACGAGATGGTCGGCCCGGCGGTCGTCGATGCCGTGGACGTCGACAACGAGCCGCTGACCACGCCCATCGAGGAGGACTTCCGGGTCAGCGCGATCGCGCTGTCCTGGGACGCCCAGCGGAAAGTCGTCGTCGTCGAGGCGTACGACCGGGACCCCGATGACCCGGAGGAGGGCCCCGCCCGGGGGCTGCGGGCGGTCCTCGCACCGGGCGCGGCCCGCGCCTTCGGCACGCGTGCCCTCGCGGTCGTCGCGCAGGGCCGGCCGGCGTGCCCCTTCTGCAGCGGGCCGATCGACCCGGTCGGCCACGTCTGTCCCCGGGCCAACGGCTACCGCAGGTGACCCTCGGACGTCCCGACGAGCACGAGCTCGAGACCGGGGAGATCCGGCCGCTGGCCCGCATCACCGGGGCGTCGAACATCGCCTTCCTCGTCGACGTCCGGCATGACGGGACGGGACTGGCCGTCTTCAAGCCGGAGGCGGGTGAGCGGCCGCTGTGGGACTTCCCCGACGGGACCCTCGCCCGGCGCGAGCGCGCCGCCTACCTCGTCTCCCGCACCGGTGGCTGGGGCCTCGTCCCGCCCACGGTCCTGCGCGACGGCCCGGGCGGCCCCGGCTCCCTGCAGACGTGGATCGGCGACCGCACGGCCCCGGCCCCCGCGGTGGTCGACCTCGACGTCGTCGACGAGGTGCCCGACGACCATCTCGGGATCGTCGTCGGGGAGGACGAGGGTGGGGCGGACGTGGTCGTGCACCACCGCGACGACCCCCGGCTGCGATCGCTCGCGGTCCTCGACGCCGCGCTCAACTCCAGCGACCGCAAGGCGGGCCACGTCCTCGCCTCCGACGAGGGCATCCACGCCATCGACAACGCGGTCTCGCTCCACGTCGACCCGAAGTTGCGCACGGTGCTGTGGGCATGGGCGGGTCAGCCGCTGCCCGAGCCGGACGCCCGCAAGCTCGAGACCCTCGCCGCGGCGCTCGAGCGTGACGGACTCCGAGACGAGCTCGGCACCCTCCTGACGGTCCCGGAGATCGCCGCCCTGGAGGACCGCGTGAACGCTCTCCTGGCCTGCGGCGTCCACCCCGCGCCCACGGACGGATGGCCCCCGCTCCCGTGGCCACCGGCCTGACCTAGGCTCACCCCGTGCAAGCCTGGCCCACCCCTCCCGTCCCCGACGTCCCCGGCCTAGGCCCCCAGCCACGGCTCCACGACACGGCGAGCGGAGTGCTCCGGCCGGTCGAGCCGGGCGACGAGGCACGGCTGTACGTCTGCGGCGTCACGCCCTACGACACCACCCATCTCGGGCACGCGGCCACCTACATCGCCTTCGACGTCCTCCACCGCTCGTTGCTCGACGCGGGGCACGATGTCGCCTACGTCCAGAACGTCACGGACGTCGACGAGCCGCTGCTCGAGCGGGCGGCACGTGACGGCGTCGACTGGACGGCCCTCGCGACCGACCAGATCGCGCTCTTCCACGCGGACATGGAGGCCCTCGCCGTCATCCCGCCCCGGCACTACGTCGGCGTCGTCGAGTCGATGGAGGAGATCGCGGCCGTCGTCCGGGAGATCGACGCCAGCGGCCACGCGTACCTGCTGCCCGTGGACCCGAACGACCCGCAGGGCCCGGCGGACGTCTACCTCGACACGCTCTCCCTCGGCGGTGTCGGTGAGGTGACCCAAGCCGGGCGCGGGGAGCTCCTCGCGCTGTCGGCGGAGCGAGGCGGCGACCCGGGGAGGGCCGGCAAGCGGGACCCGCTCGATCCCCTCCTCTGGCGCGCCGAGCGGCCGGGTGAGCCGGCCTGGGACGGCGGGAGCCTCGGTCGAGGCAGACCCGGCTGGCACGTGGAGTGCACGGCCATCGCCCGGCGGTACCTCGGCGCCCCGATCGACGTCCAGGGCGGCGGGAGCGACCTCGTCTTCCCCCACCACGAGATGTCGGCGCTGCAGTCCCGCGCGATCGACGGCGGCCCCTTCGCCCGCTGCTACGCCCACCAGGGGATGGTCGCGCTGCACGGCGAGAAGATGAGCAAGTCGAAGGGCAACCTCGTCCGGGTCTCGACGCTGCGTGAGGCGGGCGTCGACCCGATGGCCGTCCGTCTCGCTGTTCTCGCCCACCACTACCGGGACGACTGGGAGTGGTTCGACAGCGACCTCGACGCCGCGCGGGCACGGCTCGACCGATGGCGGTCGGCCGTCGCGCTGCCCGCAGGACCGGGCGCCGATGGATGCGTGCGCGCGGTCCGCGCCGCCGTCGCGGAGGACCTGGGCACGCCGCGCGCCCTGGCAGCCGTCGACCGGTGGGTGGATGCGGCGCTGTCCGTCGGCGGCGACGACCCGCAGGCCCCGAGCCTCCTCGGACGCCTCGTCGACCGGGTGCTCGGGGTCCGACTCTGACCGACCGCGCGGCCGCGGGTCGCCGTCCTCAGCCGGTGAGGTCCTTGCCGCCCGGACCTTGGTCGCGCAGGTAGGCCTCGAACTCGCGCGCGATCGCGTCACCCGAGGCCTGCGGGAGACCGGCTGTGTCCTGCGCCTCCTCGAGCGCCTGGACGTACTCGGTGACCTCGTCGTCGTCGGCTGCGATCTCGTCGATCGTCGCCTGCCACTCCCGCGCTGCCTCCGGCAGCGCTCCGGCCTCGATCGGCACCTCGATGAGGGACTCCACCCGGGCGAGCAGCGCCAGGGTCGCCTTGGGCGAGGGCGCGACGCCGGCGTAGTGGGGCACGGCGACCCAGCAGGAGATCGACGTGAGCCCCGCCTGGTCCACCGCGTCCGCCAGGACCCCGGTGATGCCGGTGGGGCCCTCGTAGGTGCTGCGCTCGAGGTCGTACCGGTGGATCGTCGCCTCGTTCTCGGAGGTGGCGGTCACCGGGATCTCGCGGGTGTGGGCCACGTCCGCCATGAGTGCGCCGAGCGTGACGACGGCGCCCACCCCGAGGTCCTCGGCGAGCTCGACGATCTCCGTGCTGAAGCGTCGCCACCGGAAGGACGGCTCGATGCCCTGCACGAGGATCACGTCCCGGCGGCCGACCCGCTGCACGGGAGCGTGCAGCACGCGCGTCGTCCGCCACTGCACCCGGCGGCGCACGCCTTCGGCGACCATCCGCGGACGGGTGACCTGGAAGTCGTAGTAGTCCTCCGGGTCGAGGGCAGCGATGGGACGCGGGTCCCAGAGGTCGACCAGGTGCCCGAGCGCGCCGGAGGCAGCATCGCCGGCGTCGTTCCATCCCTCGAACGCCACCACCATGACCGGGTCGTGCAAGGGCGGGACATCCATCAGCTCGATCATCGATCGCCCTCCTCTCAGCGGGTCCGTCCGATCAGCCTAGGCTGCCGCGCGTGACGGAGACGCCGAACGCCCTGCCCGCCGCCGTGCTGTGGGACATGGACGGAACCCTTGTCGACACCGAGCCGTACTGGATGATCGCCGAGCACGAGCTCGTCGAGGAGTTCGGCGGGACGTGGACCGACGAGCTCGGGACGGAGCTCGTGGGGAACGACCTCATCACGTCGGCCGAGTTCATCATCGCCCACTCTCCGGTCACGCTCGCCCCGGCCGAGGTCGTCGAACGTCTTCTCGTCCGGGTCATCGAGCAGGTCCGCGCCCACGTGCCGTGGCGTCCGGGGGCGCAGGAGCTGCTCGCCGACTGCCGACGGCACGGCGTGCCCTGCGCGCTCGTGACGATGTCGTGGACCTCGCTGGCGAGGGCAGTCGTCGACGAGCTGCCCGAGGGGACCTTCGCCACCGTCGTCACCGGGGACGCGGTGACCCGCGGCAAACCTGACCCGGAGGCCTACCTCGTCGCCGCCGACCGGCTGGGTGTCCGACCGGGGGAGTGCGTCGCCATCGAGGACTCCCCGAAGGGGGTGGCCTCGGCCGTGGCCGCCGGCGTGCCGACCCTTGCGGTGCCGCACGTCGTCCCCGTCCCGCGCACCGAGGGATCGGTCCAGATCCCGAGCCTGCGCGGCATGGGAGTGGCTGACCTGCATCCGGCCTTGGGGCGCTGACCGGTCAGTCCTGCGCGACCTCCGGTTCCCCGGCGGCCGAGGGGTCGACGGCCAGGGCCCGGGCGTCGTCCGGCAGCGGCGGGGGAGTGCCGCCCCACTCGGGGCAGAGGTCGCGGAAGTCGCACCAGTCGCACAGGCGCGAGGTCCGGGGGCGCCAGTCGCCGGTCTCCGCCGCACGGCGGATGGCCTGCCACACCGCGGCGACGTTGCGCTCGAGCGCCCGCAGGTCGGCCTCGTCGGGGGCGTAGCGGACGATCTGGCCGTCGCCGAGATACACGAGCTGCAGCAGGGTGGGCATGACACCCCGGGACCGCCACAGCACGAGGGCGTAGAACTTCATCTGGAACAGGGCCTTGCCCTCGAACAGCTCGCTCGGCGCGCGACCGGTCTTGTAGTCGACGACCCGCACCCGACCGTCGGGGGCGACGTCGAGCCGGTCGACGTACCCGCGCAGGGTGAGGCCGTCGACGTCCGCCTCGACGTAGAGCTCCCGTTCCGCCGGCTCGAGGCACGTCGGATCCTCGAGGGTGAACCAGCGGCGCACGAGGGCCTCCGCGTCGCCGAACCACGTCGCCTCGTCGACGCCCGCGCCGTCCGCGATCTCCGACCCGTCCGCCGGCACAGCGTCTCCGGCGATGAGGGTCGCGAGCTCCGGTTCCTCACGCACCAGCCGCTCCCACTCGGGGCGAAGCAGGCCGACAGCGGCCTCGGGCGAGCGTTCCGCCGCGGGCAGGTCGAACAGCCGCTCCAGGGCGGCGTGCACGAGCGTCCCGCGGGCCGCAGCGGGTGAGGGCGGACCCTCGATCCGGTCGATCACCCGGAAGCGGTACAGCAGGGGGCACTGCTTGAAGTCCGCCGCCCGGCTGGGCGACAGGGCGGCCCGCAGCGGGCGCGCGGTCGGGCTGGCGGTCGTCGTCATGGTGTCGACGCTAGGCCCGGGCACCGACAACGCTCAGGCCTCCGGGACGTACCCGAGGTTGGGCGACAGCCAGCGCTCGGCCTCCTCGAGCGACCATCCCTTGCGTCGCGCGTAGTCCTCGACCTGGTCCTTGCCGACCCGTCCGACGACGAAGTACTGGCTGCTCGGGTGCGAGAAGTACCAGCCCGAGACCGACGCACCCGGCCACATGGCCATGCCCTCCGTGAGCTCGATCCCGGTGTTCTGCTCGACGTCGAGCAGGCGCCACAGGGTCAGCTTCTCCGTGTGGTCGGGGCATGCCGGGTAGCCGGGAGCGGGACGGATGCCCTCGTAGCGCTCCTTGATGAGGTCGTCGTTACCGAGCTCCTCCTGCGGGGCGTGTCCCCAGAACTCGGTGCGGACCCGCTGGTGCAGCCGCTCGGCGAAGGCCTCGGCGAGCCGGTCGGCGAGCGACTCCAGGAGGATCGCGCTGTAGTCGTCGTGCTCGGCCTTGAACGCCTCGATCCGCTCCCGGATCCCGAGGCCGGCGGTCACCGCGAAGGCGCCGACGTGGTCGGCGACCCCGCTCTCCTTCGGTGCGACGAAGTCGGCGAGCGAGCGGTTGGGCACACCGTCGCGGTGCTTGCCCTGCTGGCGCAGCATCCGCAGCGTCTCCCGGACCTGGGCGCGGTCCGGCCCGGTGTAGATCTCGATGTCGTCGCCGACGGTGTTCGCCGGGAAGAGGCCGATGACCCCGTTCGCCGTGAGCCAGCCCTCCTCGATCGCGCGGTCGAGCATCCGCTGACCGTCCTCGAAGAGCTTGCGCGCCGCCTCGCCCGTCGTCGGGTTGTGGAGGATGTCCGGGTAGGAGCCCTTCATCTCCCACGCGTTGAAGAACGGCTGCCAGTCGATGAACTCCCGCAGCTCTGCCAGGGGGTAGTCGCGCAGGACCGTCACCTGCTCGCCCCCGTCACGGAGCATCGCCGGCTCGACGGCCGGCCAGTCCTCGATCGGCGTCCGGTTCGCCCGGGCCTGCTCGATCGTCAGGGCGGGCCGGTCCCCGGTCTTGGCCGCGTGCCGCTCGCGGAGCGAGGCGTACTCGCCGGCGGTCTGCTCGACGAGCGCCTGGCGCCCGGCGGGGGACAGCAGCGAGGCGACGACCGGCACCGAGCGCGAGGCGTCCTTGACCCAGACGACCGGCCCGTCGTAGCGCTGGTCGACCTTCACCGCCGTGTGGGCCTTGCTCGTCGTCGCGCCACCGAGCAGGAGCGGGACGTCCATGCCGCGGCGCTGCATCTCCGTCGCGACACCGACCATCTCGTCCAGGCTCGGGGTGATGAGGCCGGACAGGCCGATGACGTCGGCGTTCTCCTCCTCCGCGCGGTCGAGGATCGTCGCGGTCGGGACCATGACGCCGAGGTCGACCACGTCATAGTTGTTGCACTGGAGGACGACCCCGACGATGTTCTTGCCGATGTCGTGGACGTCGCCCTTGACCGTCGCCATGACGACCTTGCCCTTGGCGTTCGAGCTCATGTCGCCCGAGGCCACCTTCTCCGCCTCGATGAAGGGAATGAGGTAGGCCACGGCCTTCTTCATCACCCGGGCCGACTTCACCACCTGGGGGAGGAACATCTTCCCCGCCCCGAAGAGGTCGCCGACGACGTTCATCCCGTCCATGAGGGGGCCCTCGATGACCTCGATCGGCTTGCCGCCGCGGGCCTCGATCTGCGCGCGCAGCTCCTCGGTGTCGGACTCGACGTGGTCGTCGATGCCCTTGACGAGGGAGTGGGTGATGCGCTCCCCGACGGGCAGGTCGCGCCACTCCTCCGCGGCGACCTCCCTGGCGCCGCCGTCGGCGGCGTAGTCCCCGGCGATCTCGAGCAGGCGCTCCGTCGCGTCGGGCCGGCGGTTGAGGATGACGTCCTCGATCCGCTCCCGGAGCCTCTCGTCCACCTCGTCGTAGACGACGAGCGCACCGGCGTTGACGATGCCCATGTCCATCCCGGCGCGGATCGCGTGGTACAGGAACACCGCGTGGATCGCCTCGCGGACCGGGTTGTTGCCGCGGAAGCTGAAGGAGACGTTCGAGACGCCACCGGAGACGAGCGCCCCGGGCAGGTTCTCCTTGATCCACCGGGTGCCCTCGATGAAGTCGGTGCCGTAGGTGGCGTGCTCCTCGATGCCCGTCGCGACGGCGAAGATGTTCGGGTCGAAGATGATGTCGTGCGGCGGGTACCCGACGTCGTCGACGAGGATCCGGTAGGCCCGCTCGCAGATCTCCTTGCGTCGCTCGAGGGTGTCGGCCTGGCCGTCCTCGTCGAACGCCATGACGACGATCGCTGCACCGTGCTTGCGGCACAGCCGGGCGTGCTCGACGAACGGCTCCACGCCCTCCTTCATCGAGATCGAGTTGACGATCGACTTGCCCTGGATGCACTTGAGGCCGGCCTCGATGACCTCCCACTTGCTCGAGTCGACCATGACCGGCACCTTGCAGATGTCCGGCTCGGTGGCGACGAGCTTGAGGAAGCGGTCCATCGCGGCGACGCCGTCGATCATCCCCTCGTCCATGTTGACGTCGATGACCTGGGCGCCGTTCTCGACCTGCTGGCGCGCGACCGCCAGCGCCGTGGGGTAGTCCTCGTTCTGGATGAGCTTGCGGAAGCGGGCCGAGCCGGTGATGTTCGTCCGCTCGCCGACGTTGACGAAGAGCGAGTCCTCCGTGACGACGAGCGGCTCGAGGCCCGACAGGCGCAGGGCGGGCGGGACCTGCGCCCGCTCCCGGGGGGTGACGCCCGCGACGGCGGCGGAGAACTCCCGGATGTGGTCGGGGCCGGTGCCGCAGCACCCGCCGACGATGTTGACCAGACCCTCCTGTGCGTACGCAGAGACGACCTTGGCCATCTCCTGCGGGGTCTCGTCGTACTCGCCGAAGGCGTTGGGCAGACCGGCGTTGGGGTAGAGGGAGACGAAGGTGTCCGCCAGACGCGAGAGCTCCTGGACGTACGGGCGCATCTCGTCCGCGCCGAGCGCGCAGTTGAGCCCGATGGCCAGGGGCCTCGCGTGCCGCACCGAGTACCAGAACGCCTCGGTGGTCTGGCCCGACAGGGTCCGTCCGGAGGCATCGGTGATGGTGCCCGACAGGATGATCGGCCACCGGCGGCCGGTCTCCTCGAAGAGCGTCTCGCACGCGAAGATCGCAGCCTTGGCGTTGAGGGTGTCGAAGATCGTCTCGATGAGCAGGACGTCGACGCCGCCGTCGACGAGGGCGCGGGCCTGCTCGAGGTAGGCGCCTGCGAGCTCGTCGAAGCTCGTGTTCCGCGCGCCCGGGTCGTTGACGTCCGGCGAGATCGACGCGGTGCGGTTCGTCGGGCCGAGGGCGCCGAGGACGAACCGGGGTCGGCTCGGGTCCTTCGCCTCCGCGGCGTCCGCGGCCTCGCGCGCCAAGCGGGCGGAGGCCTCGTTGAGCTCGACCGTCAGGTCCTCCATGCCGTAGTCGGCCATCGAGATGCGCTGGGCGTTGAAGGTGTTCGTCTCGATGAGGTCCGCGCCGGCCTCGAGGTACTCGGCATGGATCTCCCGGATGACCTCCGGCGCGGTGATCGACAGCAGGTCGTTGTTGCCCCGCAGGTCGCTCGGCCAGGCGGCGAATCGCTCGCCCCGGTAGTCCTCCTCGGTGAGCTGGTGGCGCTGGATCATCGTGCCCATCGCACCGTCGAGGACGAGGATCCGCTCGCGGAGGATCTCGGTGAGCTGCTCGGTCGCATCCGGTCGCCACGTCATGGCCGCAGTATCCCAGCAGGTGCGGCGGGTACCGTCGCCGCCATGTCGAGCCAGTCGCCCGAGCCGGGCAGCGGTCTGCGCGTCGCCACGATCGGTGGCGTCCCGATCCATCTGTCGGGGACCTGGCCGGTGCTCGCCGTGCTCATCCTCGTCGTCGTCGGGGGTCAGACCGCCCGATCCCACCCGGAGCTCGGCGCGGGCGCCTACGGCGTGGCTGCCGTCTACGTCGTCCTCCTCGCCGTGTCCGTCCTGCTCCACGAGGGGGCCCACGCGGCCGTGGCCCGCGCTCGGGGGCTACCGGTCCACCGGATCGTCCTCGACGTCTGGGGCGGCCACACGACGTACGACGGGCGCCGCGCCGGTCCCGGCAGCACCGCTCTCATCGCGCTGTCCGGCCCCGTGACGAACGGCGTGCTCGGCGTCGCGGCCCTGGGACTCCGGCCGCTGCTGGACGGCGTCGCCCTCCTGGTCGTCGGCGGGTTCGGGGTCCTCAACGTCGCGCTCGCGCTCTTCAACCTCCTCCCGGGGCTGCCCTTCGACGGCGGGCAGGTCGTCGAGGCCGGGGTGTGGGGTGCCACCGGCCGGCGCTCCACCGCGCGCGCGGTCGCCGGCTGGTGCGGGATCGCCGCCGCCGTCCTCGTCGCGCTGTGGTTCGTCGCCCTGCCGCTGCTCGGGGGCGCCGCGCCCGTCGGCCTCCTCTGGTCGGTCGTCGTCGCCGTCTTCGTCGCGCGGGGCGCGTGGGGGGCGGTGCGCAGCGCGCGGCTGCTCCGGGCGGTCGAGCAGGTCCGCCTGCGGGACGTGATCCTCCCGGCGGTCACCGTCCCGCCCGGCACGTGGCTCGGGGCCCTCGTCCCGGGGACGGCTGCGGTCGTCGTCGAGGCCGGTCGCATCACCGGTGTCGTCGACCCGCGCGCCACGACGGCCGTGCCACCCGGCGAACGGGACTCCACGCGGGTCGAGGCCGTCCTCGCCGCCGTCCCGCCCGACCGCGTCGTCGCCGCGGCCCCGGACGGGACGCTCGAGCCGCTGCTGGGCACGCTCGACGGCCGAGACGGGTACCTCGTGGTCACCGACGCCCACGGCAGGCCCTACGGCGTGACGACGGCCGGAACGCTCGTGCGGGCGGTGTCGGGCGACCGCGGGCGGGCCTAGACTCGACCCCCATGACCGCGACCGGAACCGACCTGCGCCGAGGCCCCTTCCGAGAGGGCGACCGGGTCCAGCTCACCGACCCCAAGGGACGGCTGCACACGATCACCCTCACCCCGGGGAAGCAGTTCCACACCCACCGTGGTCACATCACCCACGACGAGCTCATCGGAGCGCCCGACGGGTCGACGGTGACGAACACTGCCGGCGTCGAGTACCTCGCGCTCCGGCCCCTGCTCGCCGACTACGTGATGTCGATGCCGCGCGGCGCCGCCGTCGTCTACCCGAAGGATGCCGGCCAGATCGTGACCATGGGCGACGTCTTCCCCGGCGCGGTCGTCGTCGAGGCCGGTGTCGGGTCGGGGGCCCTCTCGATGTCGCTCCTGCGCGCCGTCGGCGACACCGGCACGGTGCACAGCTTCGAGCGCCGGGAGGACTTCGCGGCCATCGCCAAGGCCAACGCCCGGGCGTTCTTCGGCACCGACCACCCCGCGTGGACGGTCACCGTCGGCGACCTCGTCGAGGAGCTGCCCGCCGCGGTGGAGCCCGGGACCGTCGACCGCGTCGTGCTCGACATGCTCGCCCCGTGGGAGTGCCTCGACGTCGTCGCCGAGGCCCTCGTGCCGGGCGGCCTGCTCATCTGCTACGTCGCGACCGCCACCCAGCTGAGCAAGGTCGCCGAGGCGATGCGCGAGCACGGTGGGTACACGGAGCCGAGCGCATGGGAGTCGCTGGTGCGCGGCTGGCACCTCGAGGGCCTGGCCGTCCGCCCGCAGCATCGGATGCACGGCCACACGGGCTTCCTCATCACGACCCGCCGACTCGCCCCCGACACGGCACCGCCGCTGCGGAAGCGACGCCCGAGCAAGGGCGCCTACGGCGAGGACGCCGCCTCGTCCGGGGACGCCGCCGAGACCGGTCCCGTCGAGCACCTGGGGCCCGTCACGGTCCCGGACGAGGACTGGACCCCCGAGGCGCTGGGGGAGCGGGTCGCCTCGGAGAAGAAGGTCCGCAGGCTGCGCCGCAGCATGGGGCTGCTCGAGGAAGCGGGCCATGACGCCTGAGCAGGAAGCGGGCGGGGGAGGCATGACCGCGCAGGAGCGCGCCGAGCTCGCGCGGGCGCGGTCCAACGCCCAGACCCTCGCGGCGCAGAACGAGCGACTCGTCCGCACGCTCAAGGACGCGCGGGAGCAGATCACGACCCTGCGCGCCGAGGTCGAGCGGCTCGGGCAGCCCCCGTCGCCGTACGCCACCCTCACGCGCTGCCACGCGGACGGCACGGTCGACGTGCTCAACCACGGCCGGCGCATGAACGTCGCCGTGTCGCCCGAGGTCGAGCGCTCCGCGCTGGCGATCGGCGCGGACGTCCGGCTCAACGAGGCGATGAACGTCGTCAGCGTGCACCCGCCGGAGGACACCGGCGAGGTCGTCATGGTCACCGAGGTCGTCGACCCCGAGCGCGTCCTCGTCCGGGTGCGGCAGGACGAGGAACGGGTGGTCCGCCTCGCCGGCGGCCTCGTGGGCCGCCTCCGCCCCGGAGACTCGGTGCGGATCGACACCAAGGCGGGCATCGCGCACGAGCCGATCGACAAGGCCGAGGTGGCCGACCTCGTCCTCGAGGAGGTTCCGGACGTCTCCTACGACGACATCGGTGGGCTGTCCTCCCAGATCGAGGCGATCCGCGACGCCGTCGAGCTGCCGTGGCTGCACCCCGAGCTCTACGCCGAGCACGGGCTGAAGCCGCCGAAGGGTGTGCTCCTCTACGGTCCCCCGGGCAACGGGAAGACGATGATCGCCAAGGCGGTGGCCGCCTCGCTCGCCCGCCGGGTGGCGCAGGACCGCGGCCGGGACGTCCCGACGGCGTACTTCCTCAACATCAAGGGCCCCGAGCTGCTCAACAAGTACGTCGGCGAGACCGAGCGTCACATCCGGCTCATCTTCGAGCGGGCCCGGTCGAAGGCCGGGGACGGCATGCCCGTCGTCGTCTTCTTCGACGAGATGGACAGCCTGTTCCGCACCCGCGGGTCGGGTGTCTCGAGCGACGTCGAGACGACGATCGTGCCGCAGCTGCTCGCCGAGATCGACGGCGTCGAGGGCCTCGAGAACGTCATCGTCATCGGGGCGACCAACCGCGAGGACATGATCGACCCGGCGATCCTCCGCCCCGGTCGGCTCGACGTGAAGATCCGGATCGACCGCCCGGACGCCGACGGTGCCCGTGAGATCTTCGCGCGCTACCTCACCCCCGCGTTGCCGATCGCCGAGGAGGAGCGGGAGCGGCACGGGTCGGCCGAGGCGGCCGTCCGCGCGATGATCGACGCGGCGGTGGAGCGGATGTACGCACCCACCCCCGAGAACCGGTTCATCGAGATCACGTACGCCAGCGGGCGTCACGAGGTCCTCCACCTCGGTGACTTCGCCTCCGGCGCGATGATCCAGAACGTCGTCGACCGCGCGAAGAAGCGGGCGATCAAGGAACTGATCGCCAGCGGTCGGCGGGGGCTGCGCACCGAGCACCTCCTCGCCGGCGTGGCGGCGGAGCTCCTCGAGAACGAGGACCTGCCGAACACCTCCGACCCCGCGTCGTGGGCGCGGGTGAGCGGCCGACGGGGCGAGAAGGTCGTCGCGCTCCGGTCGCTCGTCGACCGGTCGGCCGGCGAGCCGGCGGTCGACTAGCCGGCCGCTCGGCGACGAGCGAGCCGGGCGAGGGATGCGATCGCCCGCCACCCGAGCAGGAAGGCCCCGGCGACGAGGGTCGCGACGACGACGAAGGGCAGGGCGGTGCCCTGGCCGACGGCCTGGCGGACCGCCATCCCGCCGAAGACGGTCGAGAGCCAGACGGGGACGCCGTGCCAGGCTGCCGCGGGCCAGCGGCCGAGGGTGCCCAGGACGAGCAACCAGCCGAGGCCCAGGCCCACGAGGAAGGGCCAGGCGGTCGTCAGCACCCCGGCGGCATCGATCCCCTCCGCGTGCGAGGACCGGCCGACGACCGCGAAGACGACCACGAGCAGGACGTCGAGGACGAGCGCGAGGGTCTGGGAGCGCCCCCAGGTGAAGGACCACGATCCCGTCGTCCAGCGCGGGCCGGGGTCGTCGGCGTCGGGCGGGAGGTCCTCGAGGGAGCCGCCGAAGCGGGGGTCCGGACCGGGGGTGCTCATCCTCGCCGCCCTTCGCCGAGGGGACGCGAAGCGTGATCGGTGATCGGGACGGTCGGGAGCAGGTGGCGGGCGATCTCTCGGACGAGCTCCTCACGGGCGGCCCAGCCGTGGGCCGTGAGGCCCGGGAAGGACGCGTACCCGTGCGGGGTGTTCGGGTAGGTGGTCGAGACGACCGGCACACCTGCGGCGCGCAGGGCGTCCGCGTAGGCGAGGCCGTCGTCCCGCAGCGGGTCGAGGTCCGCCGTCTGGACGAGCGCCGGCGGCAGGCCGTGCAGGTCCCCGAGGATCGGCGAGAGGAGGGGGTCGGCGCCGTCCTGGTCCGTCCCGAGGTAGCCCGCCCGGAACGCCGCGGTCATCGCGACGGTGAGGATCGGGTGCTCGGGTCCCTCCCCGAGAGCGACGATCTCGGGTCGCTCCCGCAGGTCGGTCGCCGGGTAGAGGAGGGCCTGGTGGCGCACGGCGAGGCCCTCGTCCCGCAGGTGCTGGGCCAGGACCGCCGCGATGTTCCCTCCGGCGCTGTCCCCGGCGAGACCGATGCGGCTGGGGTCGATGCGCAGGGCCGCCGCCTCCGAGAGGAGCCACGTCGTTGCGTCCATGGTGTCGTGGACGGCCGTGGGGGCGAGGTGCTGCGGCGCCTTGCGGTAGTTCGGCATCGCGACGATCGCGCCGATCCGGGCCGCGAGGTGGGTGGCCAGCGGGTCGTACCCGCGCACGTGCCCCAGCGCAAAGCCGCCCCCGTGGACGAGGACGAGCAGCGGCACCGGGCCGACCCGCGCCGCGGTCGGGGTGTGGGTCCGCACGAGCATCCGGCCGCCGTCGCGGGCCGTGATCCACGCGTCGGTCGAGGTCACGCTGCGGTCGATCGCGCCGGTGACGAGGGAGATGGGCCAGCGGGCGCGCGGCGGCGGCGCCTGGAGGCGGGCGAGGAGCCGCGGCGGGGTCTGGTCGACCGGCCGGCTCACCCAGCGGGACGCGACGGCGAGCACCGCGGTGCGGCGAGGAAGCGCGTCGGGTGCAAGGGGTCGGGCTCGACGGGAGGTCACGGACCGATTGTCCCGCGTCCGGCGCCCGTAGGGTGAACCGTATGGCGGACGGCACGATGCGCGGCGGCGTGCGCCGCATCATGGGGATCGAGACCGAGTACGGGATATCGGTGCCCGGGGCGCCGATGGCGAACGCCATGACCGCCTCCGCCGCGGTCGTCCGCGCCTACGCGGCGCTGCCCGGGGTGACGACGGCCCGGCCCCGGTGGGACTACGCCGACGAGAGCCCGCTCGACGACGCCCGGGGATTCACCCGTGATCGCGAACAGGCCCACCCCTCGCAGCTCACGGACACGGAGGACCCCGGTGTGCCCAACCTCGTCCTCACCAACGGGGCGCGGCTCTACGTCGACCACGCCCATCCGGAGTACTCCTCGCCGGAGGTGCTCACCCCGCGCGAGGGGATCGTGTGGGACCGGGCGGGCGAGGTCGTCATGGCACGCGCGGTCGACCGCCTCGCCGCGGCGCCACCGGGCATCAACCTCTACAAGAACAACACCGACGGCAAGGGCGCGTCCTACGGCACGCACGAGAACTTCCTCCTCGACCGTGCCGTCGAGTTCTCGGACGTCGTCGCCGCGCTCGTCCCCTTCCTCGTGACCCGGCAGGTGCTCTGCGGCACCGGACGGGTCGGCATCGGTCAGCGCTCGGACCGCCCGGGCTTCCAGCTCGGCCAGCGCAGCGACTTCATGGAGTCCGTGGTCGCGCTCGAGACGACGCTCAACCGGCCGATCGTCAACACCCGCGACGAGCCCCACGCCGACCCGGACCGGTATCGCCGGCTGCACGTCATCATCGGGGACGCCACCCATGCCGACACGGCGACGCTGCTCGCGCTGGGGACGACCTCCCTCGTCCTGTCGATGCTCGAGCACGGCACCCTCGGGGAGCCGCTGCGGCTGGCCGACCCCGTGGCGGCGGTCCGCGCGGTGAGCCACGATCCGAGCCTGACGGCGACGGTCACGCTCGAGGACGGCAGGCGCCTGACGGCGCTGGACGTCCAGGAGGACTACCTCGCCCGGGTCCGCCGCCACCTCGGGACGGTCGCCGGGGGCGAGGTGGACACCGAGACCGCCGAGGTGGTCGGCACGTGGGAACGGGTGCTCGCCGGGCTCCGGGGCGATCGGGAGTCCGTCGCCAGCGACGTCGAGTGGCTGGCGAAGCTCACCCTCCTGCAGGCCTACCGCGACCGGGACGGCATGGCTTGGGACGACCCCCGACTGGCCGCCATCGACATCCAGTGGTCCGACGTCCGGCCCGACCGAGGGATCGCCCACCGGCTGCGCCGCCGGGGCGCTCTTCGCTGCCTGGCCACGCCCGAGGAGATCGCGGACGCCGTGACCCTGCCTCCGGGATCGACCCGGGCGTGGCTGCGGGGCGAGCTCGTCCGACGGTTCCCCGGGGACGTCGTCACCGCATCCTGGGACTCGGTCACCGTGGGCCGGGGGACCGGTGACGCCAGACAGCTGCGGAGGGTCGCACTGCCCGAGCCCGCTGCCTGCGGTCGGGCCGACATGGAGGCCGCGCTGGACGATGCCGACGATGCGCTGGACGCCGTCGGTGGCATGGTGTCCTGAACGTCCGCACCCCGAAGGAGCAGCGATGGCAGGCCATGAGCACGTCCGATCCCACGGCGGTCCCGACGACGGCGGTGACGCCGGCCCGGACGAGGTCGGCGCAGCCCAGCAGCACGCCGCGACGCGGGGTGCCGATCTCGATGACGTCCTCGCCGAGATCGACGGGGTCCTCGAGACCAACGCCGAGGAGTTCGTGTCCGGCTTCGTCCAGAAGGGCGGTCAGTGACCCTGCTGCGGGTCCCCGCCGTCCGACCGGTCGTCTGACGGCTCGTCACCAGGCGAGGAGTCCGCGGCCTGCGGGTCCTCGCCCTGCGAGGGCTCGGCGTTCGCGGCCTCGTCCGGCGCGTCGTCCGGAGCCGGGACCTCCTCGCTGCCTCCGACCGCGCCCAGCAGCCCGCGCAGATGGGCCAGCTGAGAGCTCACCGCCTCCCGGCGCTCCGTGAGAGCGGCGATCTCCCGCTCACCGTCGCGCCGGATGCGCTCGACTCGGGCGCGGGCCTCCGACAGCAGCGTGTCCGCCTCCCGGCGGGCTCGCGCGAGGACCTCGTCGGCCCGGGTGCGGGCCCGCTCCGCGATCGTGTCGGCCTCGGCCTCCGTCGCCTCGATCCGGGCCTCGGCAGCGGCCTGCCGCTCGGCCTGGGTGGTGCGCTGCCCCTCGAGCTCGGAGAGCACCGCCTCGCGGCGCGCCGCCAGGTCCCGCTCGACCTCCCCGACGAGCTGGGCGGACCGCGCCACGGCCTCCTCGTGGCGAGCGGATGCCTCCTCCCGTCGGACCCTGGACTCCTGCTGGGCATGCTCGAGGATCGCCGCGGCCTCATCCTTGGCGCCCGCGACGAGCGCCGTCGCCTCGGCGCGAGCCTCCTCGGTGGTGCGGGTGCACTCCGCCTCGGTGCGTTCCCGCAGCCGGGTCGTCTGCTCGTGCGTGACGCGCCGCAGCTCCTCCGCCTCGTCCTGCGCCGTCGACCGCAGCGCGGCAGCCTCCTCCTCGGCGAGGGTGAGGATCTGGCTGATCCGGGGGCCGAGGGTCGAGTAGTCGCCCTCGACGAGGACCCGCGGCGAGGCATGGGCCTCCGCGAGCTGGGTCGACGTCGAGGCGAGCTCGTCGCGGGTCGCGGCCAGCGCGCCCTCGAGCTCCCGCACCCGAGCCGTGAGCCGCGAGACCTCATCCTCCTTGAGCCTCAGGGTCTTGCGGTGGCGCTCGGCATCCCGCTCCCGCTGGTCGAGCTCCTTGGCCCGCTCGCGCAGCTCGCGCTCGCTCGACCGGCTCGAGCTGAGGCGTTCCTCGGCCTCGGCCCGCAGGCGAGCCGCCTCCGATCCCAGGCGTGCCGCCTCCTCGCGCGCCGTCTGGACCGCGCGCTCGAGATCGGCGTGGGCCTGGTCGACCTGGACCGGGTCGTAACCACGCAGCACGACTCTGAAGGGGATCGGCGTGGTCACGGGGCCTCCTCGGGGGCGACGGCGGGATGGTCGGGACGATCCAACCAGCCATCCCTGAACCGCCGCTGGCCGAGGGCGCAAGGTGCTGCGCGACACCGGGCTCGTTAGCCTGTGGCGATGACCGCGACCGCCGGGCTGACGCGCCGCATCTTCGGGATCGAGACCGAGTTCGGCATCACGTGCTCGGACGATGGGCAGCGGACCCTCACCCCGGACGAGGTGGCCCGGCACCTGTTCCGGCCCGTGGTGCGCTTCGGGCGCTCGAGCAACGTCTTCCTCACCAACGGCGCGCGGCTCTACCTCGACGTCGGCTCCCACCCGGAGTACGCGACGGCCGAGTGCGACGACCCGCGCCAGGTCCTCGTCCAGGACCGTGCGGGGGAGGCGATCGTCGCGGACCTGGCCCGTCAGGCGCAGGCAGGCCTGAGGGAGGCCGGCGTCGCGGGGACGATCTACGTCTTCAAGAACAACGTCGACGCGAACGGCAACTCCTACGGCTGCCACGAGAACTACCTGGTCGGGCGGGAGACCGACTTCGCCGGGGCGGCGGACGCGCTCCTGCCGTTCCTCGTCACCCGGCAGCTCGTGTGCGGTGCCGGCCGGGTCGTGCGCGGACCGCGGGGGGCGACGTACGCCCTCAGCCAGCGGGCCGACCAGGTGTGGGAGGGCGTGAGCTCGGCGACGACGCGCTCGAGACCGATCATCAACACCCGGGACGAGCCGCACGCGGACCCCGAGCACCACCGGCGGCTGCACGTCATCGTCGGCGACTCGAACATGGCCGAGCCGACCACCTTGCTCAAGGTCGGGGCGTGCCACCTCGTGCTGCACATGATCGAGAGCGGCATCGAGATGCCGGAGCTCGCCCTGGCCAACCCCATCCGGGCCATCCGGGCGTTCAGCACCGACGCCACCGGTCGGACGACGGCCGAGCGGGCCGGTGGAGGCACGATCACCGCCCTCGACGTCCAGCGAGCGCTCTGCGAGCGGGCCACCGCCCACGCCGCGGAGCACGGCATGGACGACCCGACGACCGCGTCCGTCCTCGACCTGTGGACGCGGGCCGTGCGTGCCGTCGACGAGGACCGGCCGGAGCTCGTCGACACGGAGATCGACTGGGTCGTCAAACGGCGCCTCCTCGACACCTACGCCACCCGTCACGGGCTCGACCTCGACTCGCCGCGCATCGCCCAGCTCGATCTCGCCTACCACGACATCGACCCTGACCGCGGGGTCTTCCGGCTCCTGGAGCGGGCCGGGCGTGCCCGCCGGATCACCGACCCGGCCGAGATCGCCGACGCGACGGGGATTCCCCCCCAGACGACGCGGGCGCGGCTGCGCGGGGACTTCGTCCGGGCCGCGAGAGAGCACGACCGCGACTTCACGGTCGACTGGGTCCACCTCAAGCTCAACGACGCCGGGCAGCGCACGGTCCTGTGCAAGGACCCGTTCCGGTCCCACGACGACCGGGTCGACCGCCTCCTCGAGGAGGCCTCGCGGCCGGCGCCCCGGCCGCCCACGCCGTGATCCGTCCTCAGCGACTGCCCAGTCGCTGAGGCTAGGGTGGACCGGTCCCGCCGAGCCCCCGGCTCCCCAGACCGAAGGAACCCCGTGCTCCGACCGCGCATCGCCGCCACCGTCCTCGCCCTCGCCCTCGGGCTCACCGCCTGCGGATCCTCGGCGACCGATCAGGCGAACTCGAAGTCCGACCCGGACGGGGTCCTGGAGAAGGTCGAGGTCACGGGCGGCGACGACAAGACCGCCCCGACCTTCGACCTCAAGGAGAAGCCGCTCAAGGCCGACAAGGCGGTCTCGCGCGTGCTCACCGAGGGCGATGGTGCGGAGGTGACGAAGGACGACCTGGTCACTCTCGACATCGCGATCGTCAACGGCAAGGACGGCAAGGTCGTCAACGAGTCCTACACCCAGGACCCGGCCACCCTCCCGCTCTTCTCCCCGTCCGTGCCGAAGGGCGTGCGTGACGTCCTCGTCGGCAAGAAGGTCGGCAGCCGGGTGATCACCGCGCTGCCGGGCAAGGACGTGTTCGGCCCGCAGGGGAACCCGCAGGTCGGCATGACCGCCGAGGACCCCGTCCTCATCGAGATGGACATCAAGAAGGCGACGACCCTCCTCACGAAGGCGGAGGGGAAGGCCGTGCCCGCCAAGAAGGGGCTCCCGACCGTCAAGGCCGACGGCAAGAAGCCCGCGACCATCACCATGCCCAAGGCGGCGCCGTCGAAGAAGCTCGTCGTCCAGGACCTCGTCACCGGCGATGGCCCTGCCGTGAAGAAGGGCGACACGGTCTACGTGCACTACACCGGTGCCCTGTACCGGAACGGCAAGGTGTTCGACTCCAGCCTCGAGCGAGGCGAGCCGTTCAACTTCACCGTCGGTCAGGGCGGTGTCATCAAGGCGTGGGACACCGGCCTCATCGGCAAGAAGGTCGGCAGCCGGGTGCTCATGGTCGTCCCGCCCAAGGACGGCTACGGATCGAAGGGCAACCCGCAGGGCGGGATCAAGGGCACCGACACCCTCGTGTTCGTCATCGACATCCTCGGCGTCGTCTGACCGCCGACCACCACGACCCCCTCACGACAGGAGCAGCGATGCCGTTCGACCCCAGCACCACCAAGCCCGAGATCGACTTCCCCGGTGAGGCGCCGGACGACCTCGTCATCGAGGACATCACCGTCGGTGACGGCGCGGAGGCGACCGCGGGGTCGCGCATCAAGGCCCACTACGTCGGCGTCGCCCACTCGACCGGCGAGGAGTTCGACGCCTCGTGGA